>QWCP01000254.1_pt1 | contig 41869 bp, 44 predicted proteins | sample 1972561 | NCBI WGS metagenome assembly QWCP01 (sample SAMN09866705, study PRJNA288562) | Human vaginal metagenome isolate pre4_vaginal, whole genome shotgun... | isolation source: vagina | host: Homo sapiens | place: USA: California
TCATCGGCAGTTGCTGGTAACTTACCCTTTTCAGTGTTAACTGTTTGGGTTTCTATCTTGTCACCATATTCTTCTGCTTGGCTAGTCTTGTGTACTGGGATTTCTACATCCTTAGTTGAGCCATCTGGGAAGTGAACTGTTGCTGGAATATTCTTGGTGTCACCTGACTTCATTTGGTCTACTAAGTTTTGTGCACCTTCACCCCAACTTGCGTGAGTTCCTTCTGGTAAGTCACCTAAGTTCTTAATTCCATCATCGGCAGTTGCTGGTAACTTGCCCTTGTCATCTGTCTTGACAGTTTGAGTTTCTATCTTGTCACCATATTCATCTGCTTGACCAGGACGTTTTACTGTTATAGTAACATTCTTTTCAGAACCATCTCTGAATATTACTCGAATTGGAACACCATCAACACTTTGACCTGGCTTAAGGTTCTTAACCATATCTGCAGCATCATCGCCCCATTCAATTCGACCACCATCAGCAATAATTTGAGCTGGGGTCTTATCTGGGCCATCGGTAAAGCTTACGTGATCAATACCTTCTGAAGCATCTGGCAAACTACCGTCATCAGTTGGTACCTTTTTAGGAGTAATAGTTGCATCATCACTAATACCATACTTGTGAACTGGAATAGTTACTTCCTTCTTTGAACCATCTGGGAAGGTAACAGTTGCTGGAACATCAACATCAGTACCTGGTTTAGTTTGGTCAACTGTCTTTTGAGCATCTTTACCCCATTCCACTGTAGTGTCTTTTGGTAACTCATCATAGTTCTTAATACCATCTTTAGCTTTTTCAGGTAATTGACCATTGTGATCAGTATTTACCTTTTGTGTTTGAACATCATAGTCATCTGCTTGACCATGCATGTGTACTGGGATAGTTACATCTTTAGTTGAACCATCATCAAATGTTACAGTGGCTGGAACTTCTCTAGTTTCACCTGGTTTCATACCCTTAACCAAGTCTGAAGCAGGAGTACCATCTTTATCTTTACTCCAATCAACTCGTTTAAGATGTGGAATATTATCAACATCTTGAATACCCTTTTTAGCGTCTGGGAGTGAACCATCCTTGTTCAAGTCAACTGGTTGAGTCTTAATATCAACATCATCTGCTTGACCATGTAAGTGAACGATAACATCCATACCTTCACTCTTAATTGAACCGTCTGGGAAGACAACATCTGCTGGAATTGAAACTGTATCACCTGGAGTCATATTCTTAACAATTTCTTGAGCTGCAGTCTTGTCTTTCCATTCAGCATGAGTGCCATCAGGAAGTTGTGGAGTCTTAAAGTCAATTGCTTTATGTAGGTTAGCTAATCCATCATCAGCATTTTCAGGTAATGTTCTATCTGGTAAAACGATAGGTTGCTTAACGATAGGATAAGTATCAGCGTCATTAGCAATAGTTACTGGAATTTTAACGTTAGCAGTGGTTTTATCTGGATAAATTACTACAGCATCAAATTCCTTAGTTTGTCCAGTAGTCATCTTACCTAATTCACTCATGACTTGGCCTGGATTTGCCCAAACAACATTAGTTCCGTCAGGTAAAGCTGAAATAGTTTTATCATCTTGTTTTACGGAATCTTTCAAGTTGGCAATACCAGCTTTAGCTTCAGGTAAAGTACCTTTTGCGGCTTTAATGCCTTGAGTAACAGGAGTATAGACTTCATTATCAGCATTTATATGAATTGGAATACTGATTGTTTCATTTGAACCATCTGGATAAGTTACAGTTGCTGAAAATTCTTTAGTTTGACCAGGTAAGCCGTGCTTTACAAAGTCATCAACATCTGTTTGCTTATCGAAGTTAACATCAGTTCCTGCTGGTAATTGTGGATTAGTAGCATCTTTATGTAAGTTAGCTACACCATCTTCTGCCTTTGGACTTTCACCAGAATTAATCTTAATTGTTTGTACGTCTGGTGTATTCAAATCAGCTTCTGACTTAACCATTACTGGAATAGTAACATCCCTAGTTGAACCATCTTTAAAGGTAATTGTAGCAATTCCAGTAGTCAATCCAGTCTTAGATAAATCAGGTGCACTCTTCCAAACAATTGCAGTATCAGGATTTTGATCTTTAAGAACTGGAGTTAGGTTTGGATAGTTCTTACCATCAGTTGTAGTTTCAGTTTTAGCATTAGCAATACCATCTACTGCTGGATAGTTCTTGATATCATCTTTCCACTTAGCAACAATTGTTCTAGTATCTGTCCGCACATCAATTTTATCCTTGTAGTCATTTGCAAGACTAGAAACTTGAACAGTTACAGGAACTTCCTTAGAAGAACCATCCTTGAAAGTAACAATAAGTGTTGCAGGTTTTGAACCAGCTGTTTCTGTATCTACCTTTTCTTTCCAAGCATAAGTAGTGCCATCTGGCATATCACTTGTATTTGTAATTGCATCTTCTGCACGATTTGTACCAGATAAATCTTCATGCAAGCTAGCCTTGATAGTTCCACCCTGTGGATTATAGTCATCAGCCATTTGTTTTACTGTAATATTGATGGCTACTTCGTTGCTTGAATCATCGTTGTAAGTTACGACAACAGTTGCTGGGACAACTCCAACTTTTGAAGTATCAGGTGTGTTATTCCCCTTCCAAGTAACACTCTTAACATTCTTAATGGTATCGAAATCCTTAATTCCCTTTTGAGGATCCGGAGTTTCATTGACATAAACTGAAAAGTCTTGGCCTTCAATTGGATTCTTTTCAGCATCTGATTCCCCATTATCAGTGACAATAACAGTAACTGGTACAACTTTGTGACTATTATCTGGGAATGTTACTTCAACGTAGCCAACTTTTTGCTTAGGAGCAGAAGTATCTGGTGCACCATTGTACCAAATCACATCAGTACCGGCTGGCAATTGAGGATTTTCTTTACCAGCTTGATCAGCGTTGTAAACACCCTTTCTTGCCCAGCTCTTATCACTAATGTTAGTGCCTTTAGCTACAGTAATTGTTGTTGTTTCAATTGGATAACGATCAGCATCACTTTGAACATTTACCCAAACTTTTTGTTCATTTATAGATCCGTCTGGATAAGTTACTACAACAATACCAGTAGTCCAGCCTGCCTTAGAAGCATCTGGAACGAATCCATTTCTCCATCTAAATGTAGCCCCAGTTTGTTCATCAGCATTCAAAATACCTTTTCTAGCATAACTAGAATCGCTCATATCTTGTCCAACATAAGCATATTGAATATTTGGCTGTAGAGTATGCTTTTCAGCATCTGATTTTTGGTTATCAGTAACATTAATATTTACTTCAACTACTTGGGAACTTCCATCTGGAAATGTTACTTTTACATGGCCTATCTTCTTGTTAGTTACACTAGTATTAGGTACTCCACCTTCCCAAGCATAAGTAGTACCGTCTGGCAACTGTGGAGTTGTTCCCCAAGCCTTATCGGCATTGCCAATACCATCTTTGGCACGATTAGTAAGATCAGTGTTTATTGGGACAGTAATGTCTTGAGTAATAATTTTATACTTATCTGCATCACTAATAACATGAACAGTAACATTAACACTGTTTTGTGAACCATCCGGATAAGTTACCACTACAGTTGCTGGCTTGTCACCGCTAGTTGAAGTATCAACCTTGCTTGCCCAAGTGTAAGCACTTGAATCAGTTGGCAAATTAGTTGACTTATCCTTGTCAATTGCGTCAATTGCACGATTAGTTAAATCTTCATTCAACTTAGCATTGATATCTTTACCAACTACAGTTGATACGTTAGCATCTTCATAAACGTTAACAGTAACATCAACTACTTGAGTTGTTCCATCTGGATAAGTTACTTTAACTTGACCACGTTTTACCCCACCATCTTTAGTAGAAATTGGTGTACCTTGCCAGTCATATTTAGTACCATCTGGTAGCTTGGTGTAAGTTTTACCATCTTGGCTTGCATCCCCATCACGGTTAGCAATTAAATCTTCAGGATTTACAGTATCATTCTTTTTAACATTTAAAGTCTTAGAAACTGCGTTGTATTTTTCATTGTCCCCAATAACGTGAACAGTCACTTCAACTGGGTCTGACTTAGAACCATCTTCATAAGTTACTTGAACATAACCCTTGTGATCACCAGGCTTAGTAGTATCAACTGCTGGGTGAGTATCATCAACTACCCAATTGTAGCCAGTAGTCTTGTCAGCTGGTAATGAATCGTGATTAGTGATTGCATCATATGCATCATCGCCATCTAATTTATGGCTATTATCAACTTTAATAGTGCCTGCTTCAGGAGTGTACTTGTCAGCGTCAGTAATTACATCCTTAACGTTTAAGTCAACAGTCAAGTCAGTAGTGGTGTTATCTTTATAAGTTACAGTGATAACACCTTGCTTCTTATCAAAGTCAACACTCTTCCAAGTAGCCTTGCTAAATGTTGGTTCGTAATCAGAATCAGTAAAAGTAGTAGAACCTGGCTTCAAGTTAGAAATAGCATCTTTATTAGTAATGTATTGACTTGCATCTTGACCAACTAAGTTTTGATCACGACCAACAGTAATTGGACTCTTAACAGTAGGTCCTAAAGGAGCAACTGTGGTTGCAAATGCACCAGCACCACGTGGAGTTTCGATTCTAACGCGAACACCTTCTTTATTAAGGAGTGGCTTAGCTAAGTTAATAGTAAAGTTACCATTATCATCAACATTGCCGCGACCTAATTCATTGTTATTTGAATCGTAAACTACCGCAACAGCACCAGTATCAGTAGATTCATCTACAACGCTACCCTTTAATTGTGCACCGTTGTCAGTAAAGCCTTGACCTTCACCAGTAATTGATGGCTTGTTAACTTCACGAGTTGAGAATTCGAGGTAACGTAATTTACCGTTTCTGATAGCATTGTTAATACTTACAATGTTGTTATAACCAGCTTGTTGATATTCAGAGTGTAAAGTGGTACCAGTAATAGTCCCTGAGCCATTTAATGGCAATTGAACCCGCTTAAAAGTACCCATATTAGTAATACTTGAAGTTGGGTTAAGCATTGCACGTACTGAGTCGTTAGTTGCTACTAATTGACCAGGTAATGAGAAGATACGACTGTTTTTACTGCCATTTTGACTAATATCAAAAATTACGTCAGCAGTGTTATCGAAATTAAAGTTACCATTTGCACCATATTGGTTAACTAATGATAAAGTACCGTTACTACTATCTCTTAAAATAAAAGTACCACGCTTGTAAACATTTAATTTGCTACTGCCACCAACTCTTAAAAGTGCTTGGCTATTCCCAGAACCTCTTACGTTGTTGATACCAGTTGAGTTAACTTCTAAACGAGCACCAGAATTAACATTGACAGTAATTGGTCCCCAAAGTGAAAGAGCACCACCATCGTTGTTCAAATAGAAGTCACCATCACGGTTAATAATCATTTGACCATTATCAGTGCTAAAATCGCTATCACTAAGCTTTTGACCAACGTTCAATGTTACCTTGTTATCCATACGTAAAGTATAGTCACGAGCGCCATCATTGATAATTAACTTACCAAAGACATTTAATTGGGTACCGTCATTACGAAGGAAGATTGAGTTATCAGTTTGGGCTTCCTTAGGGTTGTTAAGAGTTACAGTAGCGCCTTTTTCAATCGTAGTATTAGCAGCACCTAAGTAAAGAACAGAGCCATCACCCCAACTAGAGTTACCATTACCGTTTAAGTTAGTGACACGATTGTTAGGCATACTGAAAGTTGCATTTGAACCTGCATGGAAAATCACAGTACCGTAGTCAGCACCATTTGATAAAACTGCGACTTTAGTTCCATTATCTGGCAAACCATAAGTTGTATGTAAATAATTAGCGTTTAAAGTGGCGTTTTCACCAACTTCAATTTTACGATTGTTACTATCAGAACGTTCAGTTGTTAAAACTGCACCATGGTCTGTGTTAACTGTTACATTAGCATTTGGACTAATAGTAATCCATTGCGCTTCAACACCAGATCTGTTACCACCAGTTTCGGTATATATAGTCTTGTTAGCAAGTGTTGAATAGTAAGATGCACCAGAATTTAAGTTGTCAGTACCAGAAAGAACAATTTCTGCGTTTACAGCATATGCAGCTTGGCCAGCATAAATTGTTACATCATTTAAGGTAATTCTGTGAACTGCACCGCTAGCTTCAGCAATCTTGGAATTTCTGTCATAACCTGTCAAGAAAGCAAAAGGTCCAGTAGCACTCTTTGAAAAGAAAGTACCATTATTAATAGTCCAATCTGCAGTTTTATTACCAGCAGGGTTCATGTAATAACCAATTGATCCCATGTCTACAGTATGGCCATTACCATTAATCGTTAATGTACGTGAAGCAATATTATAACGACTTACATTATTTTGATAATTATTACTGCTAAAATCTGCATTTATGTTAATAGTAGAAATCGTAGAATTTCTTAATGCCCTATCAAAGTCATTCCAATTAGAAACTTCTTGAACAGACGCATCATTAGTAGCTTTACTTTCAGCCAAAGCATCGGTATTTGCAGCTCTTTCTGTCCCACTTACCTTTAATTCAGTTGTATTATTGTTAGCTACTTGACTATCAGTGTTGCTACTTTCAGCAGAAGTTGCTTGATTAGTAGCTACTTCATCTTTACTAGTATTTTGGCTATTATTGCTTGATTGACTAGTACTTGCTTCACTTTCTGTTGATTGTGAAGAAGATGATGCTACTTTACTTTCATTAGTTGCACTACTTTCTGAACTTGCTTCCTGACTTGTATTATCAGCTGAAGAACTTGTTGAAGAAGTAGTAACTGGTAAAGTATCAGCCTTCGCTGTAATTGATTGGCTAGTTAAAAAAACTGTGGTCCCCATTAACACAGAAACTAGCCCCACACTTAACTTTCTCAAAGAAAAGTGTTGTTGTCGATCAGTAGCCATTTTCATGGCCCTCATCTTTTTATTATTTTTAGAAAGCATTATTATTCCTCCCAATACATTTCTATATATATTTATTCATCTAAGACAATATTAATACATTTGGCTACTTATTTCAATGTGGTATACAGCCTGAACCTTACCCCCCCATGGAGTTAAACGTTTTCTAACTATTGGGTTATAATTATCCTTTCAATTAATTATGTAGTTATAAATACCGCCAACTATTTTATTAAAACAAAGTAAATATTTATTTACATATATACTTTTTAACGTAAAATAATGTTTTTAGGGGGTTGTTTATTTTTCTATAATTATCCGTTTAGGGGACGGGATTAACGTTTTATGGAGGAAATAAACAATTATGATTCGTAAACATTTAGTTAGTGCTGGAATTACAGCACTAGCTGCAGTTATATGCATATGCACTGCTTTAATGTGGTTAGCTGGGTTAGCTTCTCCACTCGTATTAAGTTCAACTGCAATATTAATTATTTTAGGAGTTATTACTGGTAGTTTAATCCCTACAATCTTAATTACCTGGTTAATTATCGGGTTAACTACTATAGGAGCAGCTATTTTACTTATCGGTTACGTTGTTATCGATAATTCCCAAAAAATTCTTTTATTACTTACCTATCCTTTAGTTGCTTCTCTTACAGCTTTAGCTAAAACAATCATTGGACATTGGGGCTGGATTGACCGTGATCGCAACGCAATCGAAAGCTACCTCTCACATTATGATCCAGTTGTAAAATTACAAACGACATATAATGCCGCAAAACTATATCACAAAGAAGCAAAATTTATTGCTAATGAAAAAGAAGCCAACTTGCGTATTCACTTAGCAACTGTTCATTGGGTTCATAGTAACCAATTTAAGCAATTTCATGATATTGAATACAAAACTGTTTTAAGACGAATTTCAAAAGTTTTAAAGCAATTGCGCTTTCCATCTGAACAACTATATTATATTGGCAATTCAACTTTTTTGATTATTTCATATGCCTTAGCTGAAGATACTTATATATATAAAAATAGGCAAACTAAACAAGCTCTAGAAGCATTAGAGGTTGAAAACCACAATCCTCAATTTAAATGGGGTACCTTAAAAGTAGATCAAACTAATGTAAGTTCATATACCGAATTAGAACACGCTTTACGTCACTTGACCCGTGATATGGAAACTGACTTAGTTGTTGAATACTTAAAGGGGGCTGAAATAAATGGTTAATTTCTTCTTTATTTTAGCCGATGTCATTACGATTCTTTTTGCAATATTAATCATCATCTTATTAGTATGTCAGTGGGTCATTTATTTTAGAGTAGAAAAAACAATTCTAAGTAAAGAAAGTTCCTACGAAAAGGAGGAACAAAATGCTTAGCGAAGTATTGATGATAATAACTCTTATTTCAATCTGGCTCTCAATATTGATGTCAATGATTACACTTGGTGGAGCAACACACTTTTGGTTAAAGCAATCAAAAGTCTTGGTTGATGTAAAACCACTAAAAAAATATCCTAAAATTTCAATTATTGTTCCTGCTCATAATGAGGAATTAGTAATTGCCCAAACTACTCAAGCTTTATTAGACTTAAATTATCCTAAAGATAAGTTAGAATTATTACTTTATGCCGATAATTGTGTAGATAAAACTGCCGATGTCATGCGGTCAGTGACAGCATCAGCACAAAAAAATGGTTATCATATTCAAATTATTGAGCGCAAAGGTACTGGTGGTAAAGCTGGCGTATTGAATGATGCCTTGAAAATTGCCAAAGGTGACTACTTAGCAGTTTATGATGCTGATGCAATGCCAGAAAAAAATGCACTATACTTCCTAGTTAGAAAAGCACTTGAAAATCCGCAAAAATATGTGGCAGTTTTCGGACGTAATAAAACAAGAAATGCTGAACAAAATTTCTTAACTCGTTGTATTAATCAAGAAATTGTTGTTACCCAACGTATCCAACATTGTGGAATTTGGCATTTATTCCAAATTGGCCGTATTCCTGGAACTAACTTCATAATCCAACGAAACTTTGTTAAAGAAATCGGTGGTTGGCGTAATGGAGCCTTAACTGAAGATACAGATATTTCATTTAAAATTATGCAATCAGGTAAATTAATTGCCTTAGCATATAATTCCGAAGCGTTTCAACAAGAACCTGAGCGATTACATGACTATTATTTCCAACGCTTACGTTGGGCTAAGGGAAATTATCAAGTGGTCATTAATAACTTTGTTCATTTATTTGATTGCTCTAATTGGCGAGTAAAACTAGAAACATTATATTATTCATGTACTTTCTTTTGGTTTAATGCTGCTATTATTTTATCCGATTGGATTTTCTTTTCTAATGTCATCGCCTTAATTATTCGTCTATTTAATCCAGAGTTTCAAATTCCGTTTACCTTTGGAGAAAGTAATATTTTAATCACACAATTATTACTACTCAATTGGTTGTTCATGATTATTTTATATTTATTGCAAATCAATACTGCTATGTCAACTCAGTATGGTCAAGCAACCACTCACCAAATATGGCTTGGATTAGCTTCATACTTTACTTATTCACAATTATTTATCATAGTTTCTGTTCATGCAGTTTGCTCCGTTATATTAGATGATCTTTTTCACAGAAATAAAACTGTTTGGGTTAAAACGCGGCGTTTTAATGATTAATGGAGGATATCATGAAGCAAAAAATCATGTGGGTAATTTTACCGATCATTATTGCAAATTATATTGCGACTTTTTACTTTATTAGAACTAAAAATCCTGAACAAATACAGATAAAAACATATCAAGATTGGAAAAAGAATTATTTAGTTACTAAGAACTCAAATCAAGTATTTGTCAATGCTGGAACAAACAAGCACCCTGTTGCATTATCTGAAGCACAAGGATTTGGCTTAATTATTACAGCTAAAGCTGGTAAACGCGGTTGGGCAAGTGAGACGGAATTTGATAAGTTACTAAATTATTATCTTGCACATCAAGACTACGTAGGTGACCACCATACTCAAAAAGTTAGTTTAATGCAGTGGAAGCAATATTATAACCATCATGGTAAGTGGGTCAGTGAATACAATAGCGCTACTGATGGCGACTTATATATCGCCACTGCTTTAAATACAGCTGCTAAAGTATGGCCGCAAAAAGCAAACTATTACCATAGTCTAGAAGCAAAACTAGCCAATGATATTTTACGTTACGAGTATAATCCACAAACTGGCGCCTTAACAACGGGGGATTGGGTTAGATTAGATTCTTACTATGCCAACTTAATGAGAACTTCTGACGTATTGCCTTTTGTTTTTACTAACTTAGCTAAAACGACTGGGAATAAACAATGGTATGCTGTCCAAGACTCCATGCTAGAAAAATTAGTAAAATTATCAAAACAACATAAAGCAGGATTAGTTCCTGATTTTGCTTGGGTAGGAAGAAATTATGCCAAACCAGTTGCACCAAAAACAATTGCCGGAAAAAATGATGGCTATTATGCCTACAATGCTTGTCGCGTTCCAATTATGTTAGCAAAAAGTGAAAGTCCCAAAGCAAAATTTGTGGAGAAGCGTATATTGCATTACTTTTCTAAACAATACAATGTCTTTGGTGGCTACAAGTTAAATGGTGAACGCTTAGTCAAAAATCAATCACCTAGCTTTAGTGCTCCAATCTTTTATGCAGTCAATCAATATCGTGGCCAAGGCTATGACAACCTATTCGTCAGCCAAAAATATATTTTCAGCAAAGCTTTACCTAAAAATGATTACTATGGAGCCACTCTTACTACTTTAGTTGCGGTAGAAGGTTGGGAATAATTTCCTTCGCTTATTACTTGCACCCTAGTTTTTAGATATGATATTCTTAAATAAATTAATACCAGGAGGGATAATAAATGATTAAAATTAGTCATTCTCAATTAAATAACTCCCTTTCCTCAACCTCATTGATAGCTGTGGTTGGGTAATTTGGTATTTTCAAATTTAAGATATTACTACCGACTCTTTCAACCACTAAGTTATAGTAACTTAACCAATGAAAGGGTCGTTTTTTATTGCCAAGAGAATGGAGTAACAAGATGAAACAACAGCCTAAAGAGCATTTAAAACGCTCACTCGGTTTTGGATCTGCAATTTCAATTGTTATTGGAACAATTATTGGTTCCGGAATTTTTTTCAAACAAGGATCAGTTTTAGATAGTGCTGGAAATTCAACATTAGCAATTTTGGCTTGGATTTTAGGTGGGATTATTACTTTAGCCGGTGGTTTAACCATTGCAGAAATTGGCGCACAAATGCCATACACCGGTGGTCTTTATATTTATATTGAAAATATTTACGGAAGAATTGCTGGTTTTTTAGCTGGTTGGATGCAAATAATAGTTTATGGTCCTGCAATCATTGCATCAGTTGCTGGTTTTATGAGTATTTTGCTAACCAACTTCTTTGGATTAGGAACTGAATGGCGTATTCCTTTTGCTGTTAGTTGTATAGTTTTAATTGGACTAATGAATCTTTTAGAAAACAAAATTAGTGCTCTTTTTTCTGTAGTAACAACTTTAGGTAAGTTAATTCCTATCGCTGCTATCATTATTTTTGGACTTTTCTGGGGAAATCAAAATGCACTAGGACAAACAATGACTGAAATTAACCAATCTACTGGGAATTTTGGTGTAGCGGTTCTAGCAACTTTATTCGGGTATGATGGTTGGATTTTAATTGCTAATCTAGGTGGCGAAATGAAGAATCCTCAAAAATTACTTCCTAAAGCCATCATTTTAGGGATTACTTGTGTCTTGATTATCTATACATTAATTACTATTGGAATTTTACGCTTTTTACCAGCTGAACTAATTCATCAGCTCGGCGAAAATGCTCCTGCTTATATGACTACAAAAGCCTTTGGCCCAATTGGTGGTAAATTAATGTCAGCTGGAATTATTATTTCTATGCTTGGAACTTTAAATGGTAAGATGTTAACATTTCCACGAATAGTCTTTGCAATGGCAGAAAGAAAGGATATTCCTTTTTCAAAATCTTTAGCCTTTTTAAGTAAAAAAGGCAAAGCCCCAATAAATGCAACTATTTTTGTTTCAATACTAGCTTTTGCAATGATGTTATTTTTCAATCCAGATCGTCTATCAGATTTATGTGTGTTTACTGTTTATTGTTTTTATTTACTTGCCTTTTTCGGTATTTTTATTTTACGTAAACAAAACAAAAACAGACCATTCTCAACACCACTTTATCCACTAGTCCCAATTGTTGCAATCGCTGGCGGAGTTTTTGTTTTAAGTTGTGAGTTAATCAATGATTTTCATGGAGTTATTTTATTCTTGGGATTTGTAGTTTTAGGTTTACCTATTTTTTATCTAGTAAAAAGATATTACGGCGAAAAGATTTAAAGAAAAAAGCACCAATTGGTGCTTTTTTCTTTAACTAATCTTCCTTTTTAGCTTCATTTAATGATTTCATAATTGAAGGATTCTTAGAATGGCAATCTTTCAACATTTGTAAATCTTCTTCATTTAGTTCTACAACATACTTACTCATAGTAGTTTCCTCTTTTCGATTGTAGTAATACCTAAAACTAGGTTAGTTTAAATGTACCACTTTTTGAAGAAGATGGTTCACTTAAATAAACTAAAAATTGTTTACAATTTACAAGACATCGTTATCATAGTTACTTCAGGGTATTTTTCCATTTCTCCTGTTGGTTCAAAACCTTGTCCTTGCCAAAAATGTTTACCTGAATAATTTTTATCAGAATAACTTAAAATTATTTCTTTAATCTTGAAATTTACTAAATGCATTTTTAGAGACCTAATTAATGCACTTCCTAATCCACGACCAGTAGCTGATTTTTTCACCATAAACCATCCAATTATTGCAGCATCTTCTTCTGGAAATTTTAAAATCAATTCACAAAAAGCTATCAATTCTTTACCTTTCCAAAAGCCCCAAAACTGCTTTGAATCTTGTGACAAACCACTATCCGGCAAGGCTGTTAACAGATGTTTTAAATGTTGATAACTCAAAATTTGCCCCATTTGCTTAAAATATTGTGGCTGAGTCTGACAAAGTTTATAAATTTGGAATAAATCCTGTTCTGATAACAGGCTTGCACTAATTCCTTGAGGCAAGCTAGCTTTAAAATCCATACTTATTCCATTTCTAATAAAATTTAATTACCTGTTGATTCATATCCACTTCTGCCTTAATCCCAAAAGGAATAATGCAGCGTGGTGTACTGTGTCCAATATTTAAGTTATATACAATTGGTAAGTCAGCATTCTTAATCTCTTCAAGTAATATATCCTTATATTCTTCATAATATACTTTATCTTGTGGTTGTCCTACCAAAACTCCATTAACTACATCAAAAATACCATAATTAGCTAAAGCTCGAACCATTTTGCGATATTTTTCTGGAGTAGATTTTGCTTCACTGGACTCTAAGAGTAAAATTTTTCCTCGCCATTCATCAAGACTAGGGAATAAATGATATTTTTGAGTTAAAGAGACAGTGTCTTCATAGCGTGAATTATCAAAAAAATCATACAGTGATTCAATACAGCCTCCCAAAATTTCACCACTAAATTGTTTTGTTCCTCTTAAAAGTTCAAAACCTGTATTTTTATGGCTAATTCGTGGACTGCCAACTGCTTGCCTGCTAAAGTCACTTCTTTCTTCATACCAAACATCACTTGGGTGAATTTCTTTAATAGTACCTGTACTTATTAGTTCTTCAAAATAGCTCTTACTATATGGCAACATTTCTCGATCTAATTCACAGACATCAGTTAAAAAGGCTTGTCCATAAAAAGTTTTTAGTCCCACTTTATTGAGCATGAAGTGATTTTTGGTAGTATCAGAAAATCCTAAAAAGCTTTTTTGCTTAACAGCTTCCTTTAATTCATCATGTTCAAAGAAATATGGCAATAATCTATAAGTATCATCCCCACCAATTGCACATAAAATCATGTCAATTGAATCATCTCTAAAGGCAGCTAGTAAATCTTCAGCTCGTTTTTCAGGATGTTTCTTGATATAGTCTATGCCTTTTAAACTATGGGGCATAAACTCTACCTTTAAGCCATAATCTTTTAGTCTTTTTAAGCCTAATTTTCGTTCATGGGATACTGCATCTTCACCTAAAACACCACTTGATAGGCTGACAATCGCAACTTTTTTTACTTTCATAACTGACACCTCACAATGTAATTTAAATTATGAAGTATTATAGCACAGCAAAATTTAATCCCAAACAAAAACCACCCAGTTATAAAAAATGAGTGGTTTTAACTTAATACATTTTTTCTTTTTCTAAAATGTCATCAATAACATCTTGCAAAGTTATTGCCTTCATCTGATTAAAAGCACTATTTTGAATCTGTTCATAAAATCCATTTAAACTTGTTTGAATATTACGCCCCACTGGACATTTAAGATTAGTTTGGGGATCAACATGAATTAATTCATGATCCATATCTATTGCCATATAAATCTCAAACAAAGTAATAGCACTTGGCTTTCTAGTTAATTTGGCACTTGCTTTCCCCTGCCTAGTTTCAATTAAACCTACATTGCGTAAATCTGACATTAATTGTCTAATAATACTTGGATTTGACTCAATACTAGCGGCAATTGCCTTACTAGATAAATCCCCATTTTTAAAAATTTCTAAGTAGCTGAGTAAGTGAATAGCATCACTAAATTTATAAGAATACTTCATGTCACTTATTCTAACTTGTTAATTTTTAACGTGCAAGTATTTCTTTAATTGCAGCTTCTAAAGATAAGCTTGAATGACCTAAAACATCAGCTAAATCGGTTGTATCTTCATCAAGTGCCCCATCATAAATTGGTTGTTCAAATGATGCAAATAAAGTTGCCATTTCAGGTTTTAACCCAGTATTTTCAAGATACTTCACATATTCATCTTGACTCACATGCTTAATTTCAAAGTTATTTCCAGTTGCAGCCTGCAATGCATGACCTAAATCTTCATAGTTGGCACGCTTACCTGAAAATTCATAAATTTCTTTTGAAGTTTCTGCTGTTAAAACATTTACTGCAGCTTCAGCATATTCACGCTCTAAAGCCCATCCAGCATAGCCCTTTGCCCAGTAAAGTGCCGCTTGCTTATTTGCACCACTTTGTAAAAAGCCCATTTCATTTTCAAGATACCAATTATTACGCAAGAAAGAATGATGAAGTCCGGCTTTTTTAATAGCTTCTTCTGTTATCTTATGATCACTTGCAAGCCAGTTATCGGAATTCTCAGCTTTAGGAAAACTCGTATAAGCAACAAATTTAACATTATTTTTAACTAATGCATCTACTACATTCTTTTGTGCTGTTGCACGATCAACCTTGCCACCTGGTTGTGAAGAAATAAATAGCACTTTATCAACGTCTGTTAATGCCTTAATCATAGCATCTTTGTCATCATAATCACCTTGACGTACTTCATTATTTGGAAATAATTTTTTTGCTTTTTCTAAGTTTCTAGCAACAACAATAACGTTATCTTCCCCAACTAACTTATTTAAGAGCTTAACAGCTACTTGTCCAAAATTACCTGTTGCTGCAGTAATTGCATACTTCATATTTTTACCTCTCTCTTTTTACTTGTTGATTTATTTATTACACGCTTAGTGTATCACATGTTAGTTTATTGTCAACAACTATAAAACAAAAAGATCAAAAAAAGAATCAAGCTATATAAATGGCTTGATTCTTAAAATTATTCTTCATCAATAATAGTTGACAAAGCAGCTTTTTTATCTATCTAAAATTGCATCAGCGTATGGCAATTCAAGCGAAGGATCTGCATTTAAATCTAATCCACTAAATTTACCTGCTTTATATAAATTATATGCAGCTGCACCTATCATCGCAGCGTTATCACCACATAATTTCATTGGCGGAATAATTACCTTTGGTTTAGTATCTAACTTACCAATTTCTGCTTCTAAACGTTCACGTAAACCTCGGTTTGCTGCCACACCACCACCTAAAACAAAAGTTTTAGGCTTGAATTCTTTGATTGCCCGAATTGTCTTATGACTTAAAACATCAACAACTGCGGCTTGAAAACTAGCAGCTAAATCATATTTATCAAGCTTTTCACCAATTTGATCTGCATGATGACATGTATTAATAAAAGCACTCTTGAGTCCTGAAAATGAAAAATCATAATCATCATCTTCAAGCATCGCTCTAGGGAAATTGAAAGTGTCGTTTCCTTGATGAGCCCAGGTATCAATAGTTTTTCCAGCTGGATAATTAACACCTAGAACTCGACCAATTTTATCATAAGCTTCTCCAGCTGCATCATCACGAGTATCACCAATAATTTCAAAATTAATCGGATCATGCATCAAAACTAATTCTGTATGCCCACCAGATACTTGTAAAGCTAAGGCTGGATATTCTATTTCATCTTCAAGTTGAGCAGCCATAATATGACCCATAATATGATCAACACCGATTAAAGGAATCCCTGTAGCCATACTTGCAGCTTTTGCTGCACTAACACCAATTAAAAGGGCTCCAACTAGACCTGGCCCATAAGTCACTGCGATTGCATCTATATCATTCCAAGTGACTTTTGCTTCACTTAATGCTTCTTTAGTAATTTGAGTGATTACTTCAATATGATGTCGAGAAGCTACCTCTGGAACTACTCCGCCAAACCGTTGATGTGATTTTATCTGTGTAGCAACAACTAAACTTTCAATTTCACGGCCATTCTTAATAACCGCAGTTGAAGTTTCATCACATGAACTTTCATAAGCTAAAATTCGAATATCCTTTTTATCTGTCACTTTGTATCTTCTTTCCCTTCAAGATGTAAGACCATATTTATAGCATCCATATGATCATCTTGGTAATACCCTGTCCGAACGAATTGAGCTTCAAAACCTAAGCTTTTATATATTTTTTGTGCAGGTTCATTGTCAGCTCTTACTTCAAGACTAACTTGCGCTGCACCATTTTTCTTAGCGATTTCAATTATCAAGTTTATTAAATAATGACCAATTCCTTGGCCTTGATAAGCTGGGGCAACAGCTATATTGGTAATATGACCCTCACAAGGAATAAATCTTCCTCCAATAAAACCTACTAGTTGAGCCTTATCATAAATAACTAAATATAAAGAATTATGCTTTTTGCGTAGTTCACTAGCAAATGAAAATGATGACCAAGGTTGTTTCCCTTGATATACCTTTTTTTCTAATTCTAACAAATCTGGTATATTCATTTCACTAGCTTGCATAACTTGCATAGTTCGCCCTGCAAGATTAATCACATATGGTGTGAAATTTAAATTAACTTCTGGTTCTTCTTTAAAAAAATGCCTAAACTTCTTCAACATAATTACTATCTGGTTCAAACGGCTTACCAGTCTTCTTGTGCCAATCCATTTCAGCTTGTGTTCGTCTCAAATAGCGTGGTACAAGTTGATCTGCATCTATAACTTCACTGGTTAATGCTAACTTAGCAATTTGGCTAGCATGAACCAGATTTTCTTCTTCATTACCCCAAATAATGTCACAAGAAAGGCTATTTAGCAAGTCTTTATGATTATCCATTCCAGAACCTAAAATAATTAGTTTCTGAATATTTTTATCAGCTAAAACAATTTTAAGATCTTTTAATAATGCTTCCAAACTATAATGTCCATCTGGAATTACTTCTGTTCCATTTGTATAAGCTCCTGCAAAGAAATTATCATTTCTTGCATCTAAACAAACCAAAGTCAAACTATCAGCAGTTTGCTTATTGGCTGCTAAAGCTTGTAGCGTAGAAATTCCTACTATCTCTTTATTTAAAATGCTAGCAAACATTTTCATAGTAGTAATTCCAATTCTAAGTCCAGTATATGAACCTGGACCTATTGCAACTGCAAAGCGATCAATTTGATTCAAAGATAAATTACAATCTTTTAAAAGTTTATCAATCATAGGATCAAGATGTTCACTATGATTTCTTTGATCTTTTTCTTCTACTTGCTTGATGAGCTTTTCATTTTCACTGAGACTAATAGTTAAAAAATTGGTAGCAGTTGAAACACTAAAGAAAATAATAATCATTTGTATCCAAGGGACAATTATTTCTTTTAATAGTCTTGCCGTCAAGGCTACTGTAAACGACATTTTATAAATAAAATGTAGCCAAATCGTATTCAATAATATATTTACAAAAATTGTTACTAATAAACTAGCCGCAACAATTCGCCAAATTTTAATTGTTTTTTTATAAAAGAAAGCCCCATAAATCATTGGCGCAAGCATTGCAGTCAATGTGAAACCGATGAAAAAGCCACCTTCATTACCAAAAAGTGCTGAGCTAACTAAATCACTTATTCCGCCACCAACTGCACCCCAAACTGGGCCAAAGAAGTAACCTAAGGCAACACTACCAATAAAACCTAACCCTACTTTTACATATGTAGGACCAAAAGAAAAGCGTCCTAAGATAATCTTTATTGCAATAACTAATGCTAAGAATATCAATTCTTGTAAACTTAGCTTAAAGAAAAACTTTTTCATCAATTAGCCTCTCCTTCCACTTCTTGAGCTTGAAACCATTCTTTGTCTAATAGGAACTAGTCCTTTTAATACGAAATACATTAATATCATTTGTCCCCATGGCAAAATCACTTCCTTAGGTAATCTCTGAATAAATGCCACTTGAAGCGAAACGCCTGAAACTAATGAAAAGAGGTAGTTATTAAGCATAATATTAATTAAAACCGTGACCGTTAAATGCCCCATAACTACTCGCCAAGCCTTAATTTCTTTATTATAAAAGAAAAAGCCATATATCATAGGTACTAAAATTGCAGACAGCATTGTTCCTAATAAGATATTTGCTTTATCTCCAAAAATTATCAGGTGTAAAAGACTCGACACCAGACCACCTAAGCCACCCCAAACTGGGCCAAATAAGTAACCTAATGCTACACTTCCTAAAAAGGCTAAGCTAATCTTAAAAAAAGCTGGCCCAATTGCAACACTTGATAAACAAAGTTTAATTGCAATAACCAGACCCAATAATACTAAATTTTGAAGAGATAATTTGAAAAAGTTATCTTTATATTTATTCATCGTTCCTCTTTTTCCACGTAATTTCTGCAATTGTTGCCACTTGATCACCCTGACTAATTAAGTGGTAACTTGTTTGTTCATTAATAAGTAAACTTGACGTGACTTTTTGGCCATATAAAACCTCTTTATCGAATTTAATATCAACTGATTTAGGTTCATAAGCATTTAAAAAAGCTCGTTCAAGCATATCTTCCATCCATGAGAAATAATGCGAATTGGTCATATGGTGATTTAAATCCAAATCATCATATCGAACTCGATATTGCCTTGTTTGTTCATAATTATCTTGTTTTCTTAGCCGTCGCATTTTTGGATTCTTTTTTAATAATGGTGAACCAAATCTAGCCATTACTTCTGAATCAGCTGGAACGATTCGTCTTTTTTCTAAATCCAAAATAACCCATTGACTTTGAACTTTTATAATTTCTTTATCATCTACCAGTAATGAAAAATCGCGGTATTCAAAGAAACGATTATAACCAACAGGTTTGGTTATAATTTTTACTTGTTCAGCAACTACTGGAAGCCGTTTAAAGTCCATATGATACTGGGTTACAACCCAGCCCTGATTTTTCATCGCCATTTCTTTAGAGCCAGCTTGAGAATTTTCAAGTTGTCGATTAGAAACATGCATAAAAATATCAATCAAGGCTTGTAACTTAACATGGCCTGTTTCATCACAATCTGCATATTGAATTTGATAGTTTTCTTGATATTTCATAGTTATCCTTGATGATAAAAATCATATAAATCATTCTTAGAAACGTCATTTTGCTTAGCTACTTGTTTTATGGCATCTTTTTTGCTTGCTCCGGTAGCAACTAATTGGTCTACTAATTTTACCAATTCTTCCATTGAAACCTTAGGAGCTTCATCAGTATTTGGTGAAACAAGCACTACAAACTCTCCTCGCGGATCCACTTGTTCAAAATGTTCCAAAACTTCTTTAATGCTACCTCGTACAAATTCTTCATGAATTTTTGTTAATTCTCTTGCACAAACAATTTGCCGATCATCGTCCAAAACTGACGCAAGGGTAGCTAAAGTTTTAGTTAACCGATGTGGTGCTTCATAAAAAATTGCTGTTGCCTTGGCTTGATTCATCGCCTCAAAGTAGGGCCTTTGTTCACTAGCTTTTCTGGGCAAAAATCCATAATAAGTAAAAGGCTGAGCATCAAATCCAGATGCAATTAATGCAGTAGCAAAAGCAGATGGCCCCGGAAGCGGAACGACCGGAATATTCGCTTTTATACATTCTTGAACCAAAATATAGCCTGGATCAGAAATTACAGGCATCCCTGCATCGCTAATTTCAGCAATCACAGCTCCCTCTTTCATCATTTGGACTAATTCAGGAGCCTTTTGTTTAGAATTAAATTTATGGAAAGCCACCATTTTATTGTGGATACCAATTTTATCCAACATAATTCCACTAGTCCTGGTATCTTCAGCAGCAATATAATCAGCTTCTTGCAAAATCCTTTTTGCTCGCAAAGTTATATCTTCAAGATTACCAATAGGTGTAGGTACCAGATATAACTTTCCTTTTTCTTCTTTAAAGCTACTTTGTATTTGCATGACCTGCCCCTTTTCCTTTATGTTCAAAGTTATCTAAAATATCTAAACAAAACATACAATCTGAACTAGGATCACGGTGAGTTCCATAATACATATTGCATATATGATAACCAGACTCATAAATTTTACGTAGGGAAGCCAAACCGCTTTGACTTTTGACTTCTTTACCTGCCTTTTCAGCAGTTAATTTATCAAGCTTTTCTCTTAAAAGTTGATTTTCCATCTTCAATTCAGTATTTTCTTTTAAAGTATCAAGAATATCATTTTCTAATCCTGCAACCATTTTAGACATTGCTTCAAGATTTTGATGAACTTGTCTTAATTCTGAATATGGATCCACTTCACTCACCTACTTCTTTAACTAAGTGCTAAGTAATCAAGTCGATTTAGGAAACTAACATTACTAAACTTCATTTTGTCACAATCTAATAATCGTTCTAATAAGGTTTGATTACCAAACAATTGCTGCTTCTTAATACCATCTGAGCAAAACTTTTTTAAAAGATAAAAAACATACTCTTCTTGCACCTTGTTTTTTATCATCCCGGCTAATTTATGGGCGCTAATAACCGCTAAATCATTGTTTTCCAACAATTCTTGGTAAAAATACTTAACGGCTTGATCAAGTTCTCCCGTTTCACCTAAATTATCCAAATCTTCTTGGCTAAAGCCATATAAAAGTAAATCTTGATCTTTAGAACTATTTTCAACCAAATCATTGAACTCTAAAATTTGGGTACGTGAACGAATAGTTGGCAAAATTTGCTGAGCGTTATTGGTAAGTAGAATTGTCGTAACTGGGGCAACAGGTTCTTCTAACAAATTAAGTAACGCATTTGCTGCCGGCATAGTTAAGGTTTGAGCATTTTCAATGAAGAAAAAGCGTCTAGTTCCTTCAACGGGACTTTTAGCGAGTTCTTCTTTTAAAGGCCTAATTTGATCAATTGAAAGAGATTGCTTCCCCTCAGGTCTAACCAAAAAAACATCCGGATGGTTTCCTGATAAAACTCTTTTGCAGTTAATACAAGTACCATCAGGTCGATTATCCCCTGTACAGTTGGCCAAACAAGCTAGCCAATAAGCGGTTGCTAAAGCCCGTTGCGTTAAATTATCAACAAACAAATAGGCATGAGCCAATTTGTCTTGTTGAAATGCATTTTTCAAAAAAATAGTTTGCTTTGGTGCTGCTTGTTTTAAATCAATCATTAGAATCGTTTAAACTCATCAACTGGAGTTACGAAAACAATTGCCCCACCAACAGTAATTTCCAATGGTTGAGTAAACTCACCTGCATGACTATTAACAACTGGATTAACAAATTCTTGGCGCTTTTGTGAACAGTCCTTAATAAGCTCTAAAACTGAGTCTACCTTTTCATCTTGAACTCCGATAATAAAAGTAGTATTACCTTCACTTAAAAATCCACCAGTTGATGCTAACTTAGTTGCACGTACATTATTCTCATTAAATTTCTTAGAAAGACGACCTGCATCTTTATTTTGAACAATTGCATAAATAAGTTTCATTATTTTACCTCAAATAAATCTGGTAATTGCTGCTTTAAAATAGCTAAACAATCAGCAATTACTTGATCAATATCTTGACTAGCATCCACAACTTTAATTCTTTCTGGATACCTTTTTACTATTTCTTGATAACCAGTATAAACCTTTTGATGGAAAGATAATTTTTCTTTTTCAAGACGATCTTCTTTATCTGGTCGAACCTTAGCAATTCTTGCTAGTCCAGCTTTAGGATCAATGTCTAAAAACAAAGTTAAGTTAGGATTCAAACCATCAGTTGCAAACTGGTTAATTTCTGCAACTTTTTCAATTCCTAAATTTCTTCCCATTCCTTGATAAGCTAATGATGAATCTACAAACCGATCAGAGAAAACTAACCTTCCTGCCTCTAATGCTGGAAAAACAACTTCAGCCATATGTTGACTTCTAGCTGCTGCATACAGTAAAGCTTCTGTTCTATCATCCATTTCTGTATTTTCAGGATTTAAAATAATATCTCTAATTGCTTCTGCTATTTTTGAACCACCGGGCTCACGTGTTACCAAGATTTCACAAGTAACTTTTTTCTTTATTTCTTCAACTAATTTTTCTAAAACAGTAGTCTTGCCCGCGCCATCTGGGCCTTCAAATGTAATAAAATAACCTGCCATTAATAAAAAATCCTCCAATAATTGATTTTACTTGAAAAAGTTATTTATTAATAGACTTGAAATAAAAAAAGTCCCCAAAGGGGACTCAATTTATTGTGTAATTGCATTATTAGTAATACTAGATTTTGTATGTCTTTGTCTTGCAACACTGTACAAAAAGCTATATTTAGCCTTTAGAATTTTACTGGCCATAATATTATCTTCTGAATAATCAACTGTCGTAGGATCAAGCTCTTGTTCATTTAAAAGCTGTCTTTGCAGTTTAGAAATAGTCGCCATCAAGTGTTGATCGCCTATTTCTTTTACTTGCGTCTTTTTTCCAAAAATCATAAGTCGATTCTCCCTTGAACAGCCCGTTTTAAAGTGATTGAATTTGCATATTCAATATCAGTTCCTACTGCGAGCCCAGAAGCCAAACGAGTGACTTTCAGCCCTGCTGGCTTCAAGAGTTTTGCAATATACATTGCTGTAGATTCACCTTCAGGAGTTGAATTTAATGCAATAATAATTTCTTTGATATCATCATCTTTTTGAAGACGTGTTATCAAACTTTTGATATTAATATCTTCTGGTCCAATTCCTTCCATTGGTGATAAAACGCCATGTAACACATGATACATGCCATCATATTCTCCCATTTCTTCAAAAGCCATAACATCTTTGGGCTGTTCAACCACCATAACCGTGCTACGATCACGATTACTGTCCCGACATATTTGACATGGATCAGTTTCCGTAATGTTTCCACAAATTGAACATTGATGCAAAAGTGTCTTAACATCTTTTAAAGATTGGGCAAATTGTTCAACATCATCTGCTGGCATATCCAATGTATAAAAAGCTAATCTTGTTGCAGTTTTTTCACCAATTCCGGGTAACTTCATATAACTTTCAATTAATCGCGCAATCGGTAATGGGTATTGCATTAAAATAGCCCCTTAGTATACTTTCCTAACCCTGCTTGAGTTGCTTGATCAATTTGAGTTAATCCCTTATTTACAGCATCAATAATCAAGTCTTGTAACATATCAGGATCTTCAGGATCAATTGCTTCAGGCTTAATTTGAATATCTTTTAAGCGTCTATCCCCTGAAAAAGTAGCTGTCACAATATCATCTGCAGATTTACCTACAAATTCTTGTGCAGTAATATTAGCTTGTTCTTCTTGCATTTGGGCTTGCAATTTTTTTGCTTGCTTCATCATTTGTTGCATGTTCATGCCGCCCATACCACCAAAATTAGGTCTTTTTGCCATTATAAATACCTCTACATTCTTTATATTCTTATTATCTATTCTAATCTTTTACATTAATATTGTCAGAACCAAAAACTTCTTTTGCCTTAGCAATTACTTCTTTTTCCTGACTGTCTTCTTGTTGTTGGTCAACTTCAATTTCTGCACTGCCTTGCTTTTGACGAGCTAAGATTTCATCTTTGTGCTTAGCAAGAAAATCTTTTCTAACTTGAAGCCAATCTGCATCCGGCACCAAAACGATTTCAGAGTCATGTTTTAAAAACTTAGCTAATTCTGAATTTAAAGTAGCCATCAAGTTGGTATTTTCACTAGTTCGTTCAAACCAAAAGGCATATTTACACTTCATTACTACCCGATTATGACTGGCAGCAACCGGCTCTAACACCTTTAATAATGCCTGCTCAGATACACCTAAAACAGATTGTAAATCTGGCCAAACATTACGTACATCTTCTAGATCTTTTTTCGTTGCCTTTTCCAAGACAGCGTAAACTGCCTGACGATTTAATTCAGAATTAACCGTCTTTTTGCGTTTAGGTTTTGGTTTAGCCTGTGGCTCACTTGCTTTAGGAGATTGAGGCTTCTTTTTTGCATCATCAATTTTAAATACTTGATTGTTTGTTGCAAAACCACTAGATTGACTAACTTTTTTTGTTAAAGCAGCTACTTGCGCCTTCAAGTCTGCTAATTCTTGATTAATAGCTGGATTTATTTCGGAATTATGAGAATCAGCGACCTTTTCCACCATTTCTTTAACCGGATTAGCTATTTTTACCAAAAATACATCTAAAGGTATTTCTTCCTGATTAGTAAATCGTAAATCATTAAGCGCTTCATTAGCTGCCGTAATCAGCTGAAAATACCGCTTTTCTGGAACATCTGTAATTTGCTTAGTAAAATCTTTAGTCAAAAATTCACTATCTTTATTTGCCTTGAGTACCAACATAGTTTCTGTAGCTAGGCTAATTAACTCTGATAGCAAATTCTTGGCAGTTGCACCATCTTGCAAAAGCTTATGACTTAATTCTAATGATTCACTGACTTTCTGATTCAACAAGTTCAAGAACAATTGCTCAGTAGCTTCTCTGGCTGCATAGCCAGTAATATTCAAAGCGTCTTTATATTCGACCTTTTCTTTTTCAAAGCTAAGCAATTGATCTAGGATACTTAAAGAATCTCTCATCCCTCCATCAGCTACTTGCGCAATTACTTGCAAAGCCTGATTTTCATATGGAATATCTTCTTGTTCAAGAATAAATTTCATACGATCAACTAAATTTTGCTTGCTAATACGCTTAAAATTGTAACGCTGAGTTCGAGAAATAATTGTAGCAGGAACTTTCTGCAATTCAGTAGTTGCCAAAATAAATACCACATGTTCAGGTGGCTCTTCCAAAGTCTTGAGCAAGGCATTGAAAGCACCAATTGAAAGCATATGAACTTCGTCGATGATATAAACCTTATACTTTCCTTGTGTTGGCGCATACTTTACCTTATCGCGAATCTCGCGAATCTCGTCAACCCCATTATTAGAGGCAGCATCAATTTCAATAATATCAGGCATAGCACCAGAATCAGCTGCTTTACAATTTTCACACTCATTGCATGGCTCACCATCTTGCAGATTAAGGCAATTCAAGGCCTTAGCAAAAATTTTAGCACAAGAAGTCTTACCAGTACCTCTTGGTCCTGCAAATAAAAATGCATGTGAAACTTTATTTCGAATAATAGCGTTTTTCAGAGTATCAGTAATAGCTTCTTGTCCAACTACACTATCGAATGTCCTAGGCCGCCATTTACGGTATAGCGCTTGATAAGCCATTAGTTTTCTCCTTAGTAAAAAAACTCCTAGCTAGTGCTGCTAGGAGCTTGTTAATTATCTAATAAAAGGCACATGCCTGAATTTCCTTAGTGCTGCTACCTTCCGGTCCTGACACGATTCAGAAAACAAACATTGCCCGATAAATATAATAACGTATTTTAGTCGATTTGGCTAGAGCTAGCTTTGTTTTCTTTTGCTTTTAGCTTTTTTTCTTTTTGTTTAGCCCTAATTGTTCTGAAAAAATTAGTCAACATGCTACTTGCTTTATCACGATAAAGTCCTCTAATTACTTGTGGATGATGATTAAATTTTTCCACAGCAAATAAATCTACAACGCTTCCACTTGCACCTGCTTTATGATCAGGAGCACCGTAAAACACTTCTTTTAAGCGAGCATTAATTATTGCACCAGCACACATTGCACAAGGCTCTAGCGTCACAAATAAGCTACAATTTATTAAGCGCCATGAATTTAGCGTTTTACAAGCTTCATTAATTGCCAAAATTTCTGCATGGTGAGTTGCAACATTATCTAATTCACGGCGATTATAACCTCGCCCAATAACTTGTCCCTTAGGATCGACAACAATTGCACCAATTGGTACCTCATCTTGTGCTTCAGCCTTTTTAGCTTCAGCAAATGCTAATTCCATATAGTGCTTTTTTTCTTCACTAGAAAACATAATTGTCCTTTATTTTACGCTCCTTAAAATGTAATATCCTTTATCACGCTCAACAATCTCGCAATTGCCAAAAGTCGTTTCCATTAACTTCTTTGCACTTGGCGCTCCTTGCTTTTTCTGAATAACAACAAGTAATTTTCCACCAACTAGTAAATGTTCGTAGCTTTTTTCTAAAATTTCACTAACAATATTCTTACCCGCTCTAATAGGTGGATTAGTTAAAATCATTGCATATTGTTTATCCACATTTTCATACACACTTGAAGCGAAAATATTAACATTAGTCACACCATTAACTTCAGCATTTTTTCGAGCTAAGTCCATTGCTCGTTCATTAACGTCAACCATATCAACTTGACGATCTGGCCACTTTTTAGCAGCAAAAAGGCCAATTGGGCCATAACCACATCCCACATCCAAAATATTGCCTGAAACTGGATTTTCCTCAAGCATATTACGGATTAAAACACCACTACCATAATCTACTCTGTTTTTTGAAAAAACTCCTGCATCAGTTGTTAACTTTAAATCAATACCTGCTAAATGATAATCGATAACCCTTAAATCGTGTTTAGTATTAGGATTTTCTGTAAAATATTGCTCTGCCATATCTCTCCTCATTTCTAGTAAGATTATAACAAAAATAAGCAAAAAAAAGACAATCTACATAACGTAGATTGTCCTTTTTATTTAGAAAGACTAAATTACTTAACAGTAACAGTTGCGCCAACTTCTTCAAGCTTAGCCTTGATGTCGTTAGCTTCGTCTTCTGAAACGCCTTCCTTAATAACCTTAGGTGCGCCATCAACAAGATCCTTAGAATCCTTAAGGCCAAGACCAGTGATTTCACGAACTGCCTTGATAACCTTAACCTTTTCTTGACCTGCTTCAGTCAATTCAACATCGAATTCAGTCTTAGCAGCAGCACCTGCAGCAGCACCTGCAGCAGCAACTGGTGCAGCAGCAGTAACGTCAAATTCTTCTTCGATAGCTTTTACTAAGTCGTTTAATTCAAGGATAGTAGCACCCTTTAATTCTTCAATAATCTTTTCAGTATCTAAAGCCATTTAAGTATCCTCCGAAATTTAGATATTAAAATTAAATACAATTACAATAATTATAACTTTGAATCTTAGTCTTCATCCTTAGATTCAGCAACAGCCTTAACAGCGTATGCAAAGTCACGTACAGGAGCTTGCAATACAGAAACAAGCATTGATAACAAGCCTTCGCGACCTGGGATAGAAGCAAGTTCTTTGATTTCTTCCTTTGAAGTAAGCTTACCTTCAAGCATACCACCCTTGATGTTAATTACATCAAAGTCGTCTTCGTACTTAGAAACGATTCTAGCTGGTTCAGTAATATCATCAGCGTTATCAGTGTAGATAACAGCAGTAGGACCTACGAAAGTATCTTCTAAACCTTCGATACCAGCCTTCTTTGCGGCACGTCTTAAGTAAGTGTTCTTGATAACTTTCATCTTAACATCGTTTTCACGAAGTTCCTTACGCATGTTAGTAACTTCATCAACAGTAAGACCTAAGTAGTCAATTACCAAGATAGCTTTGGCAGCTTTAAGTTCTTCAGCAAAAGCATCAACTAACTTTTCCTTTGCAGCAATAGCAGCTTTACTCAATTGGTTCACCTCCATGAGATTTTATAAATTCTATAAGGCCTAAAAAAACTCCATGCCAAGAGACATGGAGCTTGTAAAACTCATCATTATCTTCTGGCCTCGGCGGGATATTGAGACTTCTATCGTCACCCGAGTCTTAGGTAGAATTTACTTTGAATAATATACCAAGTTCTAGACTAAAAGTCAAGAATTAATATTATTTTGCTTCTTCACTTTGTCCATTAATATCTAAAAGTAATGCATACAATGCACCATAAATATTAGCATCATTTTCAAATTTTGCTCGAACGATTTCTGGCATAGTTAATTCATTATTAACGCGATAAAACTTGTTAGCTAAAGCTTGATATTGTTTTCTAATTGTTTCGATAACAATATCTTGCGCACTAATACCACCTGCAATAACAACTCGTTCACCATCAACAACCGCTTGCACGGATAAAATTATATTAGCAACATCCGCACAATATTCTTCAAAGATTTGCAATGCTTGTGCATTTCCAGCATTAATTGCTTCAAATGCTTTTTGCCCATCTTCCAAATCGCTATTGCCCAAAGCTTCATTCACGCGCTTAATCATGTTAACCGCTGAACCTTTTTGACCAGTAAAACCACTCCAGTCAGCACAATTCATATCATAACGCATAAAGCTAAGCTCACCTGCTTGGAAATGAGCACCATGAATTAATTGTCCACCGACAACAATTCCGCCACCCACTTCAGAACCTAAAGTTAGCATTTCACCACTAACTACATCTTTTAAGGCACCTAACCACATTTCTGCAAGGGCAGCTGCTTTACCATCGTTTTCCACACCAACTGGGACACCATATTTGTCACCAAATAATTCTTGAATATTAGCACCATCCAGAAATGGTAAACTACCACCAAAGTGAATAATCTTATTGTCTACATCAATTTTACCAGGACAAGAAATTGCAATCCCTTTAAATTTTCCCTTATATTGGTCAGCAATTTCATACATTTCTTTCAAGAAATCATTTAAGCCTGATTTAACAGTTGGTTTCTTGTCCTTTTCAATAATATTTCCGGCGCTATCCAACAAAGCATATTTTAAGTTAGTTCCACCGATATCAAAAACTAAATACTGTCTCATGTTATTTCCTCGCTATTTCCATAAAAAAACATCCCGACAAGCGAGATGTTTTTAATTATCTACTATTTTACCATTATCTTAGCATAGAGAACAAATAATCATTAATTAAATCCATATACTAAATGCGCTACAATATAAAATCCCGAAGCAATTTTATTTCCCAATCGTGTTGGCAAATTCATACAGATTCCAAGTGGCCGTCTTTTTAATGAATGATATAACTTAGGATTTTTGATTTTTATATATTGCCAAAGCTCATCTTTCTTCTCAATATATTCAGACTTTTTACCACGAATTAATATAATTGAAGAAACAGCTGTAATTATTTCTAAATAGAACTTCATATATTTTCCTAATGAAGTGTTGGGATCAATATGTTCTGCATAAAACTTAATCATTCGCTTATTAATAAGCAACTGCTGATCTATCTTTTTAAGCATTACACTTTCATTAACCGACTGATCCTCCCGACCGATGAAATAATGGTAAAAGTTCACATCCAAGTAATACATCTTTCTAACATGACGTAAAGGTTCGAAAACATATATATTGTCATCATATGAAACATGAGTTGGTAATTGCAGATGAGCTCTATTGGTAATTACTTCTCTACGATAAATAAGTGAATGCATCATCAAATATTGTCCTAAATATAGTTTTACATCATCCCAACCAAAAAATTTATTTTTAGGCAAATGAGGGAAATGAACTACTTTTTTATGCTTAGCACCTACTTTGTCATAAACATAATTGCTAATCAATAAATCTACTGATTGTTTTTTCTGAATTAAGTGCTTTAAAAAAGTAACAATTTCTAAGTAAGCACCATAATCAACCCAATCATCGCTATCAACTACTTTAATATATTCACCACTAGCAATTGAAAAGCCTTTATTTAAGGCCCCACCATGCCCTGCATTAGCTTGATGAATTGGAATAATTTGTTCTGGATATTTTTGAGCAAATTGATCAATCAATTCTGGAGTCTTATCTTTAGAACCATCATCAACCAAAATAATTTCAACGTCGTCACGAATAGCTACTAAAGAATTTACACATTTTTCTAAATAATCTTCAGAATTATAACAAGGTACGATAATACTTAAAACTTTTTTCAATAGTCTAATCTCTTCTCATTGATTATTAAAAATTTACATCAGTGAATTTATTATAACTTGTAAATTCTACCATAACAATTGCAAATTATCTGCAATTTTATTGGAAGCGATAACAATTAAAAATAAACAAAAAAGGAATCGCTAATGCGATTCCTTCTTAATATCTTTAAACTTTATTAGTTCATGTTTAATGGGTCGAGGTGGATACCAGGGCCGAAAGTTGCACTTACGGCTACGCTCTTAACGTATTGACCCTTAGCACTTGCTGGACGAGCATGTAAAATAACATCTCTTAAAGCAGTAAAGTTTTCAGCTAACTTTTCATCTTCAAATGAAACCTTGCCGATAGGTGCGTGAATCAAACCTTGCTTATCAACGCGGTATTCAACTTGACCAGCTTTAACGTTTTCAACTGCCTTCTTAACGTCCATAGTAACAGTACCAGTCTTAGGGTTTGGCATTAAGCCCTTAGGACCTAAGACACGACCAAGACGACCTACCTTAGCCATCATCATTGGTGTTGCAATAACAACATCAAAGTCTAAGTAACCATTTTGAACTTTTTCAACTAATTCGTCAGAACCAACTTCGTCTGCGCCTGCTTCCTTAGCTTGTTCAGCTTGAGGACCTTCAGCAAAAACGATAACCTTTTGGGTCTTACCAGTACCATTAGGTAAAACTAAGGCACCACGAATTTGTTGGTCTGCTTGCTTAGGATCAACTGAAAGGTTGAAAGCAACTTCAACAGTTGCATCAAACTTTGCGTATGAAGTTTCCTTAACAAGCTTCATTGCTTCAGCTACTGAGTAAAACTTGTTCTTTTCAACTTTTTTAGCAGCTTCTAAATATTGTTTACCATGCTTTGGCATGCGATTTCCTCCTTGCAAATGTGGTCAAACGAGCCCTCTTAGCTCTCCCACTTGATTCGTTAACTTTAATTAACGATCCGACGTTCCTAGTAAGCTTTAGTCTTCTACTTCGAAGCCCATGCTTCTAGCAGTACCTTCAACCATGCGCATTGCTGCTTCAACATCAGCTGCGTTTAGGTCTTGCATCTTGGTTTCAGCGATTTCCTTAACTTGAGCCTTGGTTACCTTAGCAACCTTCTTAGTGTTAGGTTCGCCAGAACCCTTTTCAACCTTAGCTGCCTTCTTTAATAAAACAGCTGCAGGTGGAGTCTTAGTAATGAATTCGAATGAACGATCTTCATATACAGTAATAACTACAGGGATAATCATACCCTTTTGGTCTGCAGTTCTTGCATTGAAGTCCTTAGTAAAACCAACAATGTTAATGCCGGCTTGACCCAATGCAGGACCAACTGGAGGAGCAGGTGTTGCTGCACCAGCTGGGATTTGTAATTTAACAACATTAATAACTTTCTTTGCCACGGTCAAAACCTCCTTGATTCCGTGATGCGGTTAAAATGGAAGACTTACCTAGTCTTCCTCCCACAATAATAAAGATACTCTAGTATCTTACCATCTTAAGTAATGTAAAACAAGAAAAAAATAAGGTTAATTATTCATTACCATCAAATTTCTTTACTTGATCGTAATCTAGTTCTGCAGTTGTTGCTCTCCCAAACATATCAACTGAAACAAAAATCTTTTCTTTATCTTCTTGAATATCGGTAATTTTACCAACCATTCCGTCGAATGCACCTTCAGTGATAGTTACCGTTTCACCAATTTCAAAATCAATATCTGGTTTCTTAGCTTCTACACCTTGGTTTTCCAAGATTCGAGCAATTTCATCATCTAATAATGGTGAAGGCTTAGAACCACCACCGTGGCTACCAACAAATCCTGTTACGTTTGGAGTATTTCTAACAATAAACCAACTTTCATCGGTCATAACCATTTCAACTAAAACATAACCTGGGAAAATTTTTTCTTCAACTTCTTGCTTTTTACCACGAACAGTTTCTACTTTAGTTTCTTCTGGGGTTACAACTCTAAAAATAAAGTCTTGCATCCCCATTGATTGTGCACGTGATAAAAGGTCACTTTTAACTTTATCTTCGTAACCTGCATAAGTATGAAGAACGTACCATTTTTTTGCTGAAGTTTCTACCATTTATAATTTCTCCTTAAATTTTGGACAAACAAAAAAACCTCTCATAGTAGAGGTTCTTTAACTAGCAAGATGATTATATCACATAATTATCTCTGAAACTATTAAAATGTCATTTGTGTTAAAGTGCTGAATGCCCAATCAAGAGCACCTAAGAATAATGCAAATAAAACTGAAGTCACAATAACAGTTGTTGTATCACGTCTGTTTTGCTTTGCTGTTGGCCAAGTAACTTTCTTCATTTCCTGACCAACACTCTTAAAGAACTTAAACATAGCTACCTCGTTTCTTTATGTAAGGTCATCTTTTTACAATGTTTACAAAACTTCTTAATTTCTAATCTTTCAGTTCGAGTCTTACTTGCGGTGATTGAGTAGTTTCGCGAACCACAAATCGTGCAAGCTAACGCTGCTTTTTTCACTGCCATAATCTCACTTCCAAACTGTATCTAATACTAGCAAAAAAAAACAACTTTCGCAATTATAACAAGTAAAAAGGCCACTAGTTTTACTAGCGGTCTTTTAATAGTGGACAAACATGCGTATCCACCGGGCGTAGAATTATTTAGTTGGTCTTATTTCTTAAGATTTTCGTTGACGAAGGCTTCAATCTTATCGTCGGAGTCTTTCAAGAAAGGAAGCATATCTTCCTCAGTCTTAAGGGTATTTTTACCATTCTTTTCCATGAAGTAGTCCCAAATGGCATCTCTTACAGGAATGTTTGAGTCACTCCAATCGAAGACTTCCTTCATATGACGGTCCAACAATCTTGTCTTTAAAACATCTTCTGTCATCTTAAAATACCTCCTAATAATTTCTACAACTCTTATTTTACTACAGTTTATTGATTTTAGCGCAGAAAATACGCTCTCATTTTTATCCTAGTTCTTGCTATTGCTCTTTTAATTGTCTCAGGTGAAGTTTGAGCCGTTACACTTGCCTGCTTCAAATCTATCATTCCAGTAATTACCATCAATGCAACAACTTCTAATTGAGATAAAGTTTGGATAAAATTACTTAATTCAATACTTGTTGGCAAATCGGATTGCTCATAACTGGGATCACAGATTTGGCCACGTTCTTTTAATGCTTCATAAGAAATTGCGTTAGCATACAAAGCCCGTCTTTTTGCCAGCTCAAAGCGTAATAAATTTTTTGCTTTATTTTGCAAACGAAGTTTAAAAAAGCTCCCAAATGTAGTCCCACGCTCAAAATCAAATAATCCGGCGGATTCATAACAAACAATTAAAGCCTATTGGTTCCAGTCATTTTCATCAAGGCAGCGAATAAAATACCGTTTAGTAACAGCTGTTATCATCGGTTTATACCTTTCAAATAGCAGAAGCAGGGCAATATCATCGTTTTCTTTAACTTTTCGAACTAGATTTTCTACTGTATTCATAAAAAACTCCTCTGTGATAGATTTTTTATCAGTCTACAGAGAAGTTTTTTTATGATTTAGCGAACCTAAATTTAATTAAGCATGTAGTATATTCTGTCTAATTTTATTTAGACAAAGGCATTTTGCTGTTCAACATTTGATACAGTAAAACACCTGTAGCTACAGAAGCATTAAGTGATTGAACATGGCCTACCATTGGAATAGTTAAAGTTTGATCCATTTGTTTTAAAAGTAAAGGACTAATACCTTTTCCTTCATTGCCAATGACTAAAACACATTTTCCTTTAGCATCCCAATAGCGATAGTCTTGTCCTTCCATGGCAGTACCAAAGAACCAGTAGCCAGCCTTCTTCAATTCTTTTGTTGTTTGAACAAGGTTATTCACACGACAAACAGGGACATGGTCAATAGCACCAGTAGAAGTTTTAGCTACTACACTAGTTAACCCACTAGCACGTCTTTTAGGAATAATAATTCCATCAACACCTGTCGCATCGGCACTTCTTAAAATAGAACCAAGATTATGAGGATCTTCAATTGAATCTAACATTAATAAAAATGGATTTTCTTTATCAGCAATTTTTTTAACCAATTTATCTAAATCTGCATATTCAAAACTAGAAATTGCAAGTACCAAGCCCTGATGATTAGCATCAGGCACAAGTTTATCAAGTTTATTTTTTGGAACTTCTTGAACAATTAAATGCTTTTTCTTTGCTAAGCCATAGACCTGATTAGCAAATTCTACTTGTACACCATTTTGTAAAAAGACCTTGTTAATCTTATCAGCTGATTCATTCTTTAGAAAATCAATCCCAGCATGTCTTCCAAAAACGAAATCACCTTTAACTGAAGTCATAATTATCAATTCCTCCTGCTTCAACTTGCTTAATACACCAAGTTGCCAATTCTTCAATTCTTTCTTGTTTATCAAGTAATTCTAAATAGCCAAAAATAGCTTCAAATCCTGTGGATAACTTATAAGTAGCTACCTTTGTATTCTTGGCATGGGTATGACTTTTGGCGTTTCTTCCGCGCTTAAAAGTAGCAAGTTCAGCTTCTGTTAAAATTTGATCATCTTGCATTTTAGTAATCAAAGCTGCCTGTGCTTTAGCAGACACATAATGGGTAGCATCCCTTTGTAAAACTTGGGGTCTTACTACTCCTCCTTTTAGTAAATGGCGTCGAATATAAATCTCATAAACTGCATCTCCCAAATAAGCAAGCGTTTGGCCATTTAAAGTATCAGGATTTATATTTTTTTCAAAAAGCTGTTTTATTTTACCCACGTCTCCACTTAGTTCCTTTCGGTGTATCTTGCAAAACAATATTCATAGCAGCTAGTTGGTCACGAATAGCATCACTTGTGGCAAAATCTTTATGTTTTCTAGCTTCATCACGTTTTTTTACTAGTTCTTCAATTTCTGAATCATCATCACTTACTTTTTCAGCAGTTAGCTTGTGAATATCCACTCCAAAGATTGCCATCCAATTTTCTAAGTGCTGTAAAAATTGTTTCAGATTTGATAAGTCACTAGTACTTTCACTAATATTTTTATTAATTATTGGCAATAAATCATAAACTACTGATAATGCATTTTGAACATTAAAATCATCATCCATCGCTTCTTTAAAGCGGTTTTCACTATCTTCAATTGCTACAGCCAAGGCTTTATTTTCTTGAGAATCAGTATCTTGCAACTTATCTTGAACATTTAAAACAGTATTTTTAATTTTATCCAAAATAATTGCAGCCTGCTTTAAATTCTCTTCAGAATAATTAATTGGCTTGCGATATTGGACACTTGCCATGAAAAAGCGCAATACTTGCGGATCAACTCGCTTCAAAATATCATGCACTGTCACAAAGTTGTGAAGTGATTTTGACATTTTTTCTTCGTCTTTTCCTACTGTCACAAAGCCATTGTGCATCCAGTAATTGACAAACTTTTTACCAGTTTTGGCTTCACTTTGAGCGATTTCATTTTCATGGTGTGGAAATTCCAAATCTTGACCACCACCGTGAATGTCAATCGTATCACCTAAATATTTAGTTGACATCACGCTACATTCAATATGCCAACCTGGTCGACCTTTGCCCCATGGGGATTCCCAAGCAATTTCGTCACTTTGCTTTTGCTTTTTCCACAAGGCAAAATCAATTGGATCTTCTTTTTTGGCAAATTCTGCCTCATTCACGTGTTCACTAGCCCCTTCTTCAAGACTAGCAATATCTTGGTCACTCAACTTGCCATAACCATTGAACTTCTTAGCACGATAATAAACATCGCCATCTACTTCATAAGCAAAGCCTTTTTCAATTAAGTCCTTAATAAAGGCAATAATATCTTTAATTTCTTCAGTTGCTCTAGGGTGAAGGGTTGCTGGTTCAATATTTAAAGCGGTAGTATCCTCCATAAAAGCATTAATATAACGCTTAGCCAACTCTGGCACAGTAATACCTTCAGCTCGAGCTTCATTAATCATCTTGTCGTCAACGTCAGTAAAATTAGAAACATATTTTACATCAAAGCCCTTGTATTCTAAGTAACGCCGAATTGTGTCAAAAGCGATACTTGAACGAGCATTTCCAATATGAATGTAGTTATACACAGTTGGTCCACAAACATACATGCTTACTTTGCCAGGAACAAGTGGCTTAAATTCTTCTTTTTGGCGGGTCAAAGTATTATAAATTTTCATTTGCTTACCTTCCCTCTTGAACTTCTCATTTTACTATTCTACCAGATGATAGAAAAAAAGAGGCATTTGATTATTTATCAGGTGCCTCTTTAACCTAATTAGTTAGATTTTTAAATTTTATATTTAAGCTAGTATATATACCTACTGTTGAAAAAATAACTATCATAATGTTGGCAATAATTGTTACCCAACCACTCCAAATTAAGTATCCAACTAATAAAAGAATATATGGTATACACATAAAAACATTCCACCAAGACAATCTAATAACTTGTGTTTTAAAATTAGCTACCTTGTACATCCCAATTGTGCTTGGAACGCAAAGGGCTATATTACATAAAATTTGAAGTAATGAGTTATCTGGTAGACGAGATATGATTAAAGTATTAAGTATAACCATACAAATAAATAAAATAGTTGCGCGTTCTTTTTTAATTATTTTATCCTCATTTCTACTATTCTTTTATCTAAATTAAGTATATCAAACTAGAAATTTACCAGCTATAGCTATTAACCACAACTAGCTAACTTTCTTATGATTCAGATTAGATTTCAAACTTAAATAAGCATATATACCTACTGTTGAAAAAAGAACTATCATAATGTTAACAACAATTCTTATCCATCCACTCCAAATTAAGTACTCAACTAATAAAAATACATATGGAATGCAAATCAAAGCATTTAGTAAAGAAAATCTAAAATCATCTCTTTTAAAATTAGCTATCGCATACATCCCTATTATGATTGGAGAAATAAGAGTTACACTACCTAAGATTTGAAATATTGTACCAGCTGGCAAATAAGATATAACCAAAGTGTCGAATATAATCATGCAAGTATATAAAACTATTGGACGCTTTTTCATTGTTAGTCTCCCCCTAGTTTATCTTTTCTACTCTATAAACCAACCTCTCAACAGCTTTCTTTCTAACTTTATTTTACCAAATATAGGGAGCTTATTTATCAAACAGGCTCTTTTCAATTACTTATTAAATTTTACGAATCCAACTACTAAAAATTGAATTATTAACGTAAATCCCAAAATCACATAATCACTCATTGCTAAATTCGGGGATTTAAAGCTAAGTGCTATTAATTCAGCCATAATCCCTAAAGCAGCAGCTGATATCCAATCTTGCAAAATAAAGTTCTTATATGCTTTAGTAATCCAAGCAACAATTAAAAATAAGCTCCCAAAAATGCCAAAAAGTAAAGCCATATAAGAATAAGCTAAATTTATTGCATCCTTAACACTAACTAAGCTATCAAGTAAAAAAATCCCTGCAACATAAAGAAAAGCGATACCTTCGACAAATAAGTTGAAACGGTTGTTGAACTTCTTAATTGAAAGTCCAATTAAAACCAGCCCCAAAATTGATATCAGTAGCACTAACCACATTGTTAATTGCATAATTTTTCTCCTTAATTCTAATAATTTCTTTTAGTTTAAAGGAGGCTACTTTTCAATGCAATTAGCTCATCCCCAAAAGCTAATTTTTAATCCTAAAACAAAAAAATCGCGTCTTTCAACGCGATTTTCTCATTATAAGCCTTGCTTAGTCATTTCAGACAAAGTCAAATCAATATTATGTTCAACCTTATCCTTACCCATTAATTCAATAGCTTCACCAATACCAGGACCAACCATTGAACCAGTAGCAGCAATTCTAATTGGCATAAAGAGCTTTCTCCCCTTAACACCAGTAGCTTTTCTAGTAGCTTGAATTGCATTCATAACTTGAACAGCAGTAAAGCGTGGTACAAGGTCAAGTTGCTTTCTAAATTCTTCAATTACAACACGACCTTCATCATTCTTGATTTCTTCAACTTCTTCTTCAGTCAAAGCTTGCTTATCTTCAAAGAAAATGTGTGAGAAATCAACAATTTGCTTAGTATAAGACATTTGAACTGAGTAAATGTTAACTAATTGACGTACCCATTCCATCTTTTCTGGAGTGATATCTTTGTCAACCAATCCTGCTTCTTGCAAGTTGTTAAGGGCTAAATCAAGTAATTCATCTCTATTAGCAGTCTTAACATATTGGTTGTTTACCCATTCAAGTTTCTTTTCATCAAAGGCGGCTGGTGATTTTGATAAACGCTTAGGATCAAAGTCCTTAATCAATTGTCTTTGTGAGAAGATTTCACTTTCACCAACTGGTGACCAACCAAGTAAAGTAATGAAGTTGAACATTGCTTCTGGTAAGTAACCAAGGTCACGGTATTGTTCAATAAATTGCAAAACTGATTCGTCACGCTTAGAAAGCTTCTTACCAGTTGCTGCATTGATAATCAAAGTCATGTGACCAAACTTAGGTGGTTCCCAACCAAATGCTTCATAAACAACTAATTGCTTAGGAGTATTGGCAATGTGGTCATCCCCACGTAAAACGTGACTGATTTCCATCAAATGGTCGTCAACAACAACGGCAAAGTTGTAAGTTGGCATTCCATCACGCTTTTGGATAACGAAGTCGCCACCAATAGTATCACTTTCAAAGCTAATGTGACCCTTAACGATATCATCCCATTCGTAAGTCTTACCCTTAGGAATGTGAATTCTAACAACTGGCTTAAGCCCCTTTGCTTCTGCTTTTGCTTGAGCTTCCTTGATTTCGTCAGCTGTCATATCTTGGTATTCGTAAACGTAGTGAGGTGCAATACCCATAGCACGTTGTTCTTCACGTTGAGCTTCAAGCTCTTCTTCAGTCATGTATGAGTAGTAAGCCTTACCTTCATCAAGCAATTGCTTAATTAACTTGTTGTAAATTTCTTTTCTTTCTGATTGGCGATAAGGGCCGTATTTACCACCCTTGTCTGGACCTTCATCCCAGTCAATACCTAACCAGTGAAGGTTTTCCATTTGTGACTTAGAACCACCTTCAACATTTCTTGCAGTATCAGTATCTTCGATTCTTAAAACCAAAGTCCCTTTGTTGTGACGAGCAAACAAGAAGTTGAATAATGCAGTTCTTGCGTTACCGATGTGTAAATGTCCTGTTGGGCTTGGAGCATATCTAACCCGAATTTTTTGTTTAGCCAAAATAATTGCCTCTTTCACTAAAAAATAGTAGTTACTTTTTCATTTTACGCATATTATAGGAAAAGTTCAAACCCTTAGCCAAAAACTAATTTTAAAGCTTGAGCCACTGTTGAAACAGGTACTACTTCAATTTTTCGCTTCGAAAAACTTGCCTTCATATTAAATTTGGGAATAAAAATTCTCTTAAAGCCAATTTTTTCAGCCTCAGCGATTCTAGATTCAATCTTATTAACTCTTCGCACCTCACCAGTTAGCCCAACTTCTCCAACAAAGCAGTCTTCAGATGGGATTTCCATATCTTTATAACTTGAACCAATCGCCATAACAATTGCCAAATCAATTGCTGGTTCAGTTAATTTTATTCCACCAGTCGTAGTTAAATAGGCATCTTGGTTTTGTAACATCAAGTTTCCCCTTTTTTCTAAAACCGCTAGTAACAAGGCTGCCTTATTATAGTCAATCCCACTGGTAGTTCTTTTAGCATAACCAAATGCTGTAGGGGCAACTAACGCTTGCACTTCAGCTAAAATAGGCCTAGTTCCTTCAAGTGATACAACTACACATGATCCCGTAGAGTTAGGCAAACGCTCATCTAAAAAAATTGAAGATGGATTCGTAACTTCTTTGAGTCCTGAATTTTCCATTTCAAACATTCCAATTTCATTAGCAGCGCCAAATCTGTTCTTTACTGAATGCAAGATTCGATAAGCATGATGCTCATCTCCTTCAAAATACAGCACAGTATCAACCATGTGTTCCAATATTTTTGGTCCAGCAATTGCACCTTCCTTAGTTACGTGACCAATAATAAATACCGTAATTTGATCAATCTTTGCGATATGCATTAATTCACTAGTAACTTCTCTAACTTGCGCTGCTGACCCCACCATCGAATCAAGGCTCGGTTCATTCATTGTCTGAATTGAGTCGATTACCACAAAATCTGGTTTCAAATCACTAATTTGATCACGAATGTTGCTCATATTAGTTTCAGGGTAGAGATACATTCCACTATTTCCCACACCCAAGCGATCTGCTCGTAGCTTAATCTGACTAGCTGATTCTTCACCGGAAACATATAATACTTTATGCTCACTTGCCAATGTACTCATAATTTGAAGCATCAGGGTTGACTTACCAATTCCCGGGTCACCGCCAATTAAAACAAGTGAACCAGTAACTATTCCTCCACCCAATACTCTATTTAATTCACTAAATTTTGTCGGAATACGTGTTTCTTTTTCAGCTTTTACCTTTTCTAAAGTTACAGGTTCATGCAAGCCTGTTGTAGGCATTAAGCGACTAGGGGTCTGCTTAGTACTAGCTTTTCGCACTTCTTGGACTTCCTTTTCAAATTGGTTCCAAGATCCACAATTAGGACATCTTCCCAAATAAGAAGCTGAAATATAGCCGCATGAACGACACTTGTATCTTGTTTGTGCTTTTGCCATCTATCTCATCTCTTTACTTTTTAGTCGAACCAAAACCACCAATTCGTTGGCGGGATACTGGCGCATCATCATCAGTGCGCAAATACTTCATAAAAATACCTTGTGCAACGCGTTCCCCCTTCTTGATATGAATAGGGCGTACTCCATAATTAATTAACTGAATCATTAATTCGCCTTCATTATTAGGATTATTGTAGTAATCACTATCAACCACACCAATACTATTAGGTAAGCAAAGTCTTCTTTTTACAGTATTAGAAGAACGATTAGCAATTATTAACATTTCATCATCTGGCATGTATGCTTTTACACCTGTATGAACCATGATTGGCTGCAAAATTTGATCAGCATATTCATAATCTCGTTCATTAAGTTCATGCCCATTTCTAATCAAACGGAAAATTCTTACAAAATTCAAGCGCCAAATACTTGGTATCACACAATCTTCCGCCGCCTCTAAATCGTATCCAGCACTAGCAATTGTTTGCCGCTTAGGTAAATTAATATCGGCATCCTTATATTTTTCACAGATTTCAAAGCCACGAACCTTCATAAAAATGGTTTTCTCCTTTATATCCAAATACTTACTTGTTACATTTTCTATTATAATAATACGTAAAACAAGTAAATATATTTTATTTTGAGGTGTAAATTTGAAACTGTCAAATTTTTTGTGTAAATAGATTTTTCTCGTAGATTGATTTTTTAATCTTTTATTTAATCAAAGTAGGATTCTAAGGTATCCTGAACC
>QWCP01000108.1_pt1 | contig 41622 bp, 33 predicted proteins | sample 1972561 | NCBI WGS metagenome assembly QWCP01 (sample SAMN09866705, study PRJNA288562) | Human vaginal metagenome isolate pre4_vaginal, whole genome shotgun... | isolation source: vagina | host: Homo sapiens | place: USA: California
TCCAGTAGGCTTTAGCGTATATTTTGCCACCATTGCATCAAAAAACTTGCAGAAATCATCTGCCATACAAAATATTTCAGTAACTTTGTCCTCGGTGATTATAGCGATTTTTGTTTGTATTTGTTTGTAAATCAATACCATAAAGTTACAACAAATTTTGCTAATCGCCAAATTTACAGAAACTTATAATTCGTCGAACTCACATTACCTTAAGGGTATAAAGAGAGAAGAGAGAAAAGAGAAAAATGAGAAAAAATATTCAAAGCAATTTATTAAGTTTAATACTTTTCCTCGCCTTCGCGATCCCAAATATTGCACAATCAGAAAAACCAACCTATACAAGAGCATATCAGCTTGACTTCAATGTATTACCAGACTCGATGCGACTCTATCCATGGACGGAGAATGCAGCCTATATAGCTAATAGTATTACGTTGGGTAGGAAAGACTCTACTCGCACCTTATTCTCTAAGAATTATTTTAAGGGTACTCTGCCAACTAATAAGTTAAGAGCAGAACTCGTACAAAGAATATTGCTACCGAATAATCAGCTAAAAAGCGGTGTAGTAGGATTTGAATGTAAGGGCAAAGGATTAAAGCGAGCTTCCATGCTGTTAGAAGCCATTGACGAGAAAGAGAGAGTACTGGCATCAGATTCCTTAACTTTCCTGCCAGATCGAGTCGTCAGATTGTTTTCTAAGCATATCAACTTGTCAAATGCGGTTTCATTGAATATCCGAATAAATGCTTTAGGCGAGGAAAACATAGACGCCTACATTGCCTTCGCACGACTTATTGTAACACTCGACAATAAGCCGATTGACGAATACCCTGTAAGAATACTCGAACCCATAAAAGCGAGGGTTAGGCTCAGTTATATCCGAGAAAATGAACATAATAGCTTTGATTTAGCGCAAATTAATGAGACAAAAGGTAAGAAAATTATTGCCTTAGGAGAGTCAATGCATGGAAACTCTGACATAGGTTCATTTACTTTCAGACTGATTGGAGAGGCTATTGAAAAGCAAAATTGCAAACTGGTCTTACTTGAAAGCAACATAGAAAAATCCCTTTATTATAATCGTTATGTACAAGATGAATCGTTTAACATAGACTCATCGTTGATTATAAGAATGCCAGAAAAGGAATTCTTAGACAAGGTCAGAGCTTATAACAGAGGGAAAAATGGACATGAGAAAGTAAGAGTATTCGGAATGGATTGCCCTGGGAGTAAGAACCCAAACGTATCTACTTCCCTTTACCTCTTTGACTTCATTGCCGATATGAACAAAAAGCCGCAGGTGCCAGAGGTTGACAAACTTGCCGTGTTAATAGTAAATGACAGACTTACAGAAGCTATTGCCTACCTTGCAAAACATCGCACTGAGATTGAGAAGGTACTCAACAATGACGAACTTATCTGTTTAGAGCATCTGCTGAGAGTGGACCAAAATGAGATTAATACGTCTGAAGTGGATAGAATGATACGACGAGACTCTATCATGGCTGTGAATGCACGTTTCTTAATAAACAAGTTTGCTAATGAAAGGGATAAGACAGTGTTCGTATATGCACATGCAGGACATGCTAATCCAATTTCGACCTTCCCTGCCGTTCCTTGTGCACCGATGGGCAGTTATATAAAAAAAGAATATGGTAATGACTACTGCCCTCTGTTCATTACAACAGAAGGTGGCAATGCTTGGGGAGTAAACAGAGATTGGAAACGTGGCGAAACACTTTTGAATAAAGCCCCAGCGAACAGTTTAGAACATTATCTCAACACATTAACTGACTGCTCTATATACTTCCCTTTAACATCGTCTTTCGACCGTTTGATGCTGACACGATTTAGGGGGTATTGGAATACTCCGCAGCAGTTCTATCCTTCTAATCTATATCAGAAGTTCAACGGTGTCTTCTTCGTAAAGCATGACGAGCAGAAAAATGCAGTTTCCAAAGTTGTATCATCTGAAGAGAGTACTAAACGAACGTTAGAAAAAGCAAACCGTAGAAAAGAAACCCTTAAAGAAATGGAACTCCGACTGAATACGAATTTTCCATAAAAGCTTAGTTGCCAAGTCACTCCAAAAAGTTCTTTATGAAGATATGAATACGACAAAATTCTTAATACACATAAATTTAATATTTTCAAATTATTATATTACTTTCTGAAACCTAACGAAATTTATACTTTCCATTGCATACTATATAATCAGCTGCCAACTAAATTTATGGTAAAAGTTTATTTGTTTTATAATACGTGTAGATTTCCCAAAAATTTCAATACGAACCATATAAGCGCAAAGGATTTGAAAAAATATAAATCGGTTGAAATATTTGACTTAAAATATATGAAGTTGGTTACAGACTGATTATAAAATAAAAAATTACAAAAACTCAGTGAAATATAATGAAAAAGAATTTAACTATTTTGTTTTGTCTGCTTACCACTGTGTTCATTCATAGTTGGGGGCAGGTGGTGGTTGAGGCATCAACAGATTCTATCAATCATAGAGGAGAACGAGTTGTTACCGTGAAAATTAAAAATATGTCAAAAGATTTAACTTATGTTTTTTTGGGTGAATTAGGTCTATTAGAAAACAATCGAGTTAGTGTGGATGAGGACTTCTCTAATTATTCTAAGAACTATTTGGAAGTAGAACTGTTTCCACGTATTTTTCATTACTTTCTGAAACCTAACGAAATTTATACTTTCCATTGCAAATTATATAATCAGCTTCCAAGTAAATTTATGGTAAAAGTTTATTTGTTTTATAATGTGTGTAGATTTCCTAAAAATTTCAATACTAACCATATAAAGCCGAAGGATTTTAGCAAATATAAATCGGATGAAATATTTGACTTAAAGTATATGAAGTTGATTACAGACTGATTATAAAATGAAAAATCACAAAAAATCAGGGAAATATAATGAAAAGGTATTTATCAATATTATTTATTTTGTTCACCACCATTTCCATGCATAGTTGGGGGCAAGTGGCGGTTGAGGTGTCAACAGATTCTGTAAAACATCAAAGTAAACAGATTATTAACATAAAAATCAAAAATATATCAAAAGACTTAACCTATGGTTTTTGGGGGGATTTGGCTTTATTGGGAAAAAATAGAGTGAGTGTGATTGAAAACTACTCTGATAATTCTAAGAAATATTTGACTGATGAGTTGTTTCCAAATATTTTACTTTACTTTCTGAAACCTAATGAAGTTTATACTTCTAATATCGTAGTATATAATCAGCTTCCGTCTAAATTTGCGGTAAAAGTTGGATTGTATTACATGGCATACAGATTTCCTAAGAGAATCAACACAAAACATATAAAGCCGAAAGATTTGAAGAAATACCAACTGAAAGAGGTCTCAGAGCTAAACTATTTTCATGAGTTAAAAACTAACTGATTACAGAAAAGGAGTACTATTAATTTGAAATAAGCTAAAGCTTGTTTCTGTTATAATTTCTCAAGTTTTCAGCAATGAGATTGAGGTGCCAAAATTAACCCATGGAGATTGGAGCGTTAAGTGCATGGGTTAAGAAGGTTAACTCATGCTTTCAATCTGACGAAGGATAAGTAGTTGATTTTCAAACTATTTCAACTCCATGATGTCGCTCCAACGAGTGGTGGGATTTTTGCTCTTAAAAACATGCTGTATCGCATCTGCAAACACTATAGCCTTGCCGTTTTGTTGTTTTTGATTGTACTGCTGAGCTCCCAGTTTAACAGTTTCCGTACCCATGATTTTGTTCAGACGATCTACAACTTGATCTAATTTGATGTGTTTTTCCATTTGAGTAGCGTGGAAATCCAAGAAATTAGTTTGTATCGCAGCATCCGACTGAAGTCCCATAACCACAACTCCAGCTTTCTTGTATTGATATCCACTTGCGAAAATATGTTGTAACCCTTGCGCTGCCGCCTGCACAATGACCTGCGTGGAATTTGAGGGAGTAAGCAACTGTACAGAAGTGGAATTCCAATACTGATCCAAATCTTCACGGAAACGATTGGTGTGCACAAAGACACTCACCACAGATGCAACAGATTGCTGCTGCCGAAGTTTATACGCACACCGTGCGGCAAAGTTGGCAATGTGGGTACGCACAGCATCATACTCCGCCAACATGCCAGTAAAGCTTCTACTGGTACAGATACTTTTCTTATGCGTCATCTCGTCTATTGGCACACAATCTTCTCCCCAAAGCTCCTGCCAAGTGCGCATGCCAACCACCGTAAAAAGTGAACGTATCCACGACTTGTCATGCATCGCAAAATCGTAAGCCGAACGAATGCCCATGGACTCTAATTTCGTGGCATGACGACGTCCGATGCCCCACACCTCACTAACGGGGTATTGTTGCAGCGCTTTTGTCCGTTTCTCAGCTGTATCAATGATACAACAATGCTGATACCCCTCGTATTTTTTCGCATAATGACTTGCCATTTTTGCCAAAGTCTTGGTATGCGCTATCCCAATACTAATAGGCATTCCCGTATATATTAGTATGCGATGACACAAAGAGTCGCCCCACTGTTTCAAATCTGTAAAACTCATATCGGGCAAGACACAAAAACACTCATCGATGGAATATCGAAAACTCTGAGGTGACGCCTCTCGAATGAGCTGCATCACCCGTGCCGTAAGTTCACCATATAACTCGTAATTGCTGGAAAAAACGGCAATCTCATTGTCAGGATATTGCTCCTTGAGTTGATAATAGGGCATGCCAGCTGGTATTCCCATCCGTTTAGCTTCCTTACTGCGGGCTACAACACATCCATCGTTGTTGCTTAACACAACAACGGGCTTATGTTTGAGGTCGGGGCGGAACACGCGCTCACAACTCACATAACAGCTGTCACAATCACAAATCGCGTAATACATTGAGGTTTTTACAATTCTTGATGACAAAGGTAACAACGCCCCATATTTCAAAATCGTCATCATTGACAACCTTAATGGGCTTAAAATTCTCATTAGCAGGCATCAATTCGATATATCCCTCTTGGGCATGCGCTGTATTCAAGAATTTTAAGGTAAACTCGCCATTCACATAAGCCACGACAATATCTTTATCCTTTGGTTCTTCAGCCCGATCAATCACAGCGATATCACCGTCATAGATGCCCACTCCAATCATGGAGTCGCCCGACACACGCCCATAGAACGTAGCTTCGGGATGTTTTATCAAATCCCGATTAAAGTCAATCCTGTCTTGTAAATAATCTTCTGCCGGACTTGGAAAGCCAGCCTTGATAGCAGGAGCTATCTGCAATGAGAGTTGTTTGGCGAACTCGCCTTTCACTATTTTTATTTTCCCCATTATCAAATAACAGTCAACATACGTTGATGCAAAGATACTAAATTTAGGGTAGAAAACAGAGCAACCCGATAATTAGGTTCAAAATAGAGCGAGATTGTGAAAATCTACCTCGTATAAAAGGTAAAAAGGGAGGTGCACCATTGATAGTGATCCACCTCCCTTGTATAGTTTTCTTGGTAGCACATACAGCCTGTGCCGTAATGCTACCTCACCAAATTATTCAGAAAAATCGAGTACATTCTTGCGATTAGCCTCAATGCGCTCATATTCTTCTTTCGAGCCAACGATGAGCTTCTCCCACTGGCGAAGTCCAGTTCCGGCAGGTATTAAGTGTCCGCAGATTACATTCTCTTTCATACCTTCCAGATAATCAACTTTGGCATGGATAGCCGCTTCATTGAGCACCTTTGTCGTTTCCTGGAACGATGCTGCACTCATAAAGCTCTTGGTTTGTAACGCAGCACGAGTGATACCTTGCAGAATCTGAGTTGAAGTTGCTGGAACAGCATCTCGAACTTCCACCAAGCGTAAATCACGACGCTTCAACGAAGAGTTTTCATCGCGTAGCTTACGAGCAGTCACGATTTGACCCACCTTCAGCACTTCACTATCTCCGGCATTGATTACCACTTTCTTGCCCCAAATGCGATCATTCTCTTCAGCAAAATCAAGTTTATCGACTAACTCTTGCTCCAAGAATGTAGTGTCGCCAGGTTCGTTAATTTGAACCTTACGCATCATCTGACGTACAATAATTTCGAAGTGCTTATCATTGATCTTCACACCCTGCAGACGATAAACGTCTTGTACCTCATTCACAATATACTCTTGTACAGCCGTTGGTCCCTTAATTGCAAGAATGTCATTCGGAGTGATGACACCATCAGACAATGGTGTACCTGCTCGTACCGCATCATGTTCTTGAACCAAAATCTGTTTACTCAAAGAAACAAGATACTTCTTCTGCTCACCCGTCTTAGAGGTGACAATGATTTCGCGGTTTCCACGCTTTACCTTGCCCATGGTAACCTCGCCATCGATTTCAGAAACGACAGCAGGGTTAGAGGGGTTACGAGCCTCGAACAACTCTGTGACACGAGGAAGACCACCAGTAATGTCACCCGCACCTCCAACGGCACGTGGTATCTTCACCATCGTTTGACCTGTCTTAATCTCAGCACCGTCTTCAACTACCACGTGACCACCTACTGGGAAGTTATAGGTGCCAAGCACCTCGCCCTTCTTTCCGATAATATCACAAGTAGGAACCAAAGACTTATCCTTAGAATCACTGATAATCTTTTCGGTCAAACCAGTAGTATCATCCGTCTCAGCGTGATAAGTTTTTCCAGCAACCACGTCATTGAACTTCAACTTACCTTCGTACTCGGAAACGATGACAGCATTGAATGGGTCCCATTTTGCAATAAGCGTTCCCTTCTCAACGGTATCACCATGCTTATAATACAACGAACTTCCATAAGGAACGTTCATCGTACTAAGCACAATATCGGTATGAGGATCAATGAAACGAATTTCTGCCAGACGGCTAACAACCTTCAAGCATTTAACATCTTTCACTCCATCGTTCTCTACGTAAGGAACAGTACGCAACTCGTCAAACTCAATTTTACAATCATTTTTAGCAACGATAGAAGCATTGGCAGCTGCGTTACCTGCCACACCGCCGGCGTGGAAGGTTCGAAGTGTCAACTGTGTACCTGGCTCACCAATAGCCTGCGCAGCAATCACACCAACTGCCTCGCCTTTCTGTACCATGCGTGCCGTTGCCAAGTTTCGCCCGTAGCATTTCTTACAAACGCCATGCTTACTTTCGCAAGTCAAGACCGAACGAATCTCTACGCTCTCAATAGGAGACTCGTCAATGAGTCGTGCCTTTTCTTCTGTGATCTCTTCACCAGCAGCAACAATAAGTTCGCCCGTTGTTGGATGTATGATATCATGAACGGATACACGACCTAAGATTCGCTCATAGAGTGTTGAAATGATTTCATCACCACTCTTCAAAGCTGTACAGATAAGTCCTCTTAAGGTTCCACAGTCTTCCTCGTTAATGATGACATCATGAGAAACATCCACCAATCGACGTGTCAAGTATCCAGCATCGGCAGTCTTCATAGCCGTATCAGCCAAACCTTTTCGAGCACCGTGTGAGGAAATGAAATACTCGAGCACAGACATACCTTCCTTAAAGTTGGAGAGAATAGGATTTTCAATAATCTGTTGTCCTTCTGCTCCTGCCTTCTGAGGTTTAGCCATCAAACCACGCATACCCGAGAGCTGCTTAATCTGGTCCTTAGAACCACGAGCTCCCGAATCAAGCATCATATAGACAGCGTTAAAACCTTGGTCGTTCTCGGTCATCTCTTTCATGAGAACATCACCCAACTCATTATTCACATGAGTCCAAGCATCAATCACTTGATTGTAACGCTCGGTGTCGGTAATGAATCCCATTTCATAGTTAGCTTTGATTTGATTAACTTCATCCTGCCCTTTCTTCACTATTCCCACTTTACTTTCAGGAATGATAATATCATCAAGGTTGAAAGACAAACCTGCAACATATGCCATGCGATAACCTAAGTTCTTGATACCATCGAGGAATTCGCATGCGCGAGCCATACCAACGACCTTAATTACATCTGCGATAATGGTACGCAAAGTCTTCTTAGAAATGATGTCGTTGAAGTAGCCCACTTCATCGGGAATGATACCATTCACAATGACACGACCCACGGAGGTTTCTACCACACGGTCTTGCAACTTACCATCCACCAAGTCCTTCACCACTACTTTGACACGTGCATGTAAGTCGCACTTCTTTTCGTTGTAGGCAATAATTGCTTCTTCAGGACCATAGAACGAAAGACCTTCACCCATTGCTCCAGGACGGATTTTAGTAATATAATACAAGCCTAACACCATATCCTGTGACGGAACAGTGATAGGAGCACCGTTGGCTGGGTTGAGGATATTATGACTCTGAAGCATCAGTATTTGAGCCTCGAGAATTGCCTCGTTGCTTAAAGGAAGGTGAACCGCCATTTGGTCACCATCGAAGTCGGCATTGAACGCTGTACAAGCCAATGGATGCAACTGAATAGCTTTACCCTCAATAAGTTTGGGTTGGAATGCTTGGATTCCCAAGCGGTGCAAAGTAGGAGCACGGTTCAACAGAACGGGATGTCCTTTCATCACATTCTCTAAAATGTCCCAAATCACAGGCTCACGTCGGTCAACTATCTTCTTGGCACTCTTCACAGTTTTCACGATGCCACGCTCAATGAGTTTGCGAATCACGAATGGTTTATACAGTTCGGCAGCCATCAATTTAGGCAGACCGCACTCGCCCATCTTCAATTCTGGACCAACCACAATTACCGAACGGGCCGAATAGTCTACACGTTTACCAAGAAGGTTTTGGCGGAAGCGTCCTGCTTTACCTTTAAGAGAATCAGACAAAGACTTCAAAGGACGGTTGCTCTCGCTCTTCACTGCACTACTCTTGCGAGAATTGTCAAACAGAGAGTCGACAGCCTCTTGCAACATACGTTTCTCATTACGTAAAATCACCTCAGGAGCTTTGATTTCCATAAGTCTCTTCAAGCGATTGTTACGAATAATGACACGACGATAGAGGTCGTTCAGGTCGGAGGTGGCAAAGCGTCCACCATCCAACGGAACCAGCGGACGAAGCTCGGGTGGAATGACAGGCACTATCTTTAGTATCATCCATTCTGGGCGGTTGATATCTTTGCTCTGACGGAAAGCTTCTACTACCTGTAAACGTTTCAAGGCTTCCGTTTTACGCTGCTGACTTGTGTCATTGTTCGCCCGATCGCGCAATTCGTATGAAATTGAGTCCAAATCCAAGTTAGCCAACAAATCATACACTGCCTCGGCACCCATCTTAGCGATAAACTTATTGGGGTCGGTATCATCTAAGCGGTCATTGTTAGGATCTAACTGATGATCAAGAATATCTAAATATTCATCTTCTGTCAGTAAATCCATTACATGAGAGCCATTCATCTCTATTCCATCGCCATCCTTGCGACCTTCCATGACACCAGGCTTGATAACGACATACTTCTCATAGTAGATAACGGAATCAAGTTTTTTTGTGGGCATTCCCAATAGATAACCTATCTTGTTGGGTAATGAACGGAAATACCAAATATGAGCAACAGGAACAACCAATTCGATATGACCCGAACGCTCACGACGAACTTTCTTCTCGGTCACCTCAACTCCACATCGATCGCAGACAATCCCTTTATAGCGAATTCGTTTGTATTTACCACAGGCACACTCATAGTCCTTCGTTGGTCCAAATATGCGCTCACAGAAAAGGCCATCACGCTCAGGCTTGTAGGTTCGATAATTGATGGTTTCGGGTTTTGTCACCTCACCATACGAATTTTCGAGAATTTCCTCAGGAGATGCCAAGCTAATGGTTATCTTGGTAAAATTATTTTTTATTTTTGTATCTTTCTTAAAAGCCATGTTCTATATCTTTATTGTGTGAATACAATGTAGGAAAAATTAATCGAGTTTCACACTCAATCCGAGTCCACGCAATTCATGCAGCAGCACGTTCAACGATTCTGGAATTCCTGGTGTTGGCATTCCATCACCCTTCACGATAGCCTCGTATGCCTTGCTACGTCCTACAGTATCATCAGACTTAACTGTCAAAATCTCCTGTAATACGTGGCTGGCGCCAAAGGCCTCAAGTGCCCATACCTCCATCTCACCGAAACGTTGTCCACCAAATTGTGCTTTACCACCAAGTGGCTGTTGGGTAATCAATGAATAAGGGCCTATTGAACGTGAGTGCATTTTGTCTTCAACCATGTGACCGAGCTTCAAGAAGTAAGTAATACCTACGGTAGCTGGTTGGTCAAACTTCTCTCCTGTCTCACCATCGTAGAGGTGAGTAGAGCACAAGTGAGGTAACCCTGCTTTCTCGGTCCATTCAGACAGGTCTTCAAGTTTTGCACCATCGAAAATCGGAGTAGCAAACTTGACGCCCAACTTCAATCCGGCAGCACCAAGAATCGCTTCGAAAATCTGACCGAGGTTCATTCGAGAAGGCACGCCCAATGGGTTGAGCACCAAGTCTACCGGACGACCATCTTCTAAGAATGGCATATCCTCGGCACGTACTATCTTTGATACGATACCCTTGTTTCCATGTCGACCAGCCAATTTGTCTCCGACACTAATCTTACGTTTCTTCGCAATATAAACTTTTGCCATTTGCAACACGCCAGAAGGTAGTTCATCTCCAATCGAAATTGCAAACTTACGACGCTTCAGCTCGGCATCTAACATTTTATATTTACGGATATAGTTCATGATTAAGGCTTGAATGAGCTTATTGGTATGCTCATTAACGGTCCAATCATTCGACTGTATGCCATCATACTCTAAGTTTTTCAAAGCAGCAGCGGTGAAGCTACTTCCCTTCGTAATGATTTCAGCACCCGTATAGTCTTTAACTCCTTGTGACTTTTTGTCTTCGGTCAACGTAAGGAGTTTGTCAACCAATATATCTTTTAGGTCATTATTCTTAGCTTCGTACTCTTCATCAATTTTAGCTAAGACAACCTTGTCATGTTTCTTTGATTCTCTTGTTTTAATGGCACGGCTGAAGAGTTTCTTGTCAATAACCACACCACTCAGCGAAGGATTGGTTTTCAAAGAAGAATCTTTTACATCGCCAGCCTTGTCGCCAAAGATAGCGCGCAACAGTTTTTCTTCTGGTGAAGGATCACTCTCTCCCTTAGGAGAAATCTTACCAATCAAAATATCTCCTGGCTCCACCCTTGCACCTACACGGATGACACCATTTTCGTCCAAATCTTTGGTTGATTCTTCACTGACATTCGGAATATCGCTGGTGAATTCCTCCATACCTCGTTTGGTTTCTCGAACATCCAGAGAATATTCATCTACGTGTACAGATGTCAGCACATCGTCACGCACTACCCGTTCAGAAATCACGATGGCATCCTCGTAGTTATATCCCTTCCAAGGCATATAAGCTACCAAAAGATTTCTACCGAGTGCCAGTTCGCCATTTTCCGTAGCATATCCTTCTGTTAAAATATCACCAGCCTTAACACGTTGTCCTTTATTGCAAATAGGACGAAGGTCTATGGTCATATTTTGATTGGTGCGTCGGAACTTTGGAATACGATATTCTTTCAATGCAGGTTCGAAACTTACAAATTCCTCGTCTTCTGTCCGATCGTAGAGAATACGTATCGTAGTAGCATCCACATATTCCACGACACCATTGCCCTCAGCTGTTATCATCGTACGTGAATCTTCACATACTTGTTTCTCTAAACCCGTTCCAACGATAGGAGCATCGTTATGGAGCAAAGGAACAGCCTGACGCATCATGTTACATCCCATCAACGCACGGTGTCCGTCATCATGCTCTAAGAAAGGAATTAACCCTGCGGATACGGAAGCAATCTGCTGTGGAGAGACGTCTACCAGTGCAACTTGGTCGGGATCTACCACAGGATAATCTGCATCTTGACGACATTTCACGTAATCACGGATAAACGAACCATCTGGACGCAATGGTGCATTTCCTTGTCCAACAATCAAGTCCTCCTCTTCCTCTGCAGTCATGAAAACGATATGGTCGTTATTCATATCTACTTTGGCATTTTTCACCTTACGATAAGGGGTGACGATAAAGCCAAGATCATTAATCTTTGCATAGATACATAGAGAGGAAATCAAACCAATGTTCGGTCCTTCAGGACTCTCAATTGGACACAAACGACCATAGTGTGTATAGTGAACGTCACGAACTTCGAAGCCTGCACGCTCACGAGACAAACCACCAGGTCCCAATGCAGACAAACGACGTTTGTGAGTTACCTCTGCCAATGGGTTCGTCTGGTCCATGAACTGTGACAAAGGATTGGTTCCAAAGAACGAATTGATGACGCTGGTTATGGTTTTGGCGTTGATTAAGTCAGTAGGTGTAAAGACCTCATTATCGCGAACGTTCATACGTTCACGAATGGTTCTGCTCATACGAGCCAAACCTACAGAGAACTGGTTAGACAATTGTTCACCAACGGTGCGCACACGGCGGTTTGACAAGTGGTCAATATCATCAACCGTAGCATTTGAGTTAACCAACTGTATCAAATATTTGATAATCTCGATGATATCATCTTTCGTCAGAACACGGATATCCATATCCGTTTCAAGACCTAATTTCTTATTGATACGATAGCGGCCTACTTCACCTAAATCGTAGCGTTTATCTGAAAAGAAAAGATTGTTAAAGACCTCTCTGGCACTGGCATCATCAGCAGGATCGGCATTGCGAAGCTGGCGATAGATATAATTAACAGCCTCCTTCTCAGAATTGGAAGGATCTTTCGATAACGTATTGAAAATAATCGCAAACTTGTTAGCCAATTCAGAATCACGGTGTAATAAAATGGTGGATGCACCACTATCTATAATGTCTGCCACATTATCTTCCGTAATTTCTGTTTCGCGTTCCATGATAACCTCATTTCGCTCAATAGATACAACTTCGCCTGTATCCTCGTCTACGAAGTCTTCATTCCAGCTTTTCAAAACGCGAGCAGCCAAACGGCGACCAATCGAAGCATTCATGTTCTTCTTATTCACCTTCACCTCCTCGGCAAGGTCGAAAATCTGAAGAATATCCTTATCTGATTCGTAGCCTATGGCACGCAATAAGGTAGTAACGGGTAATTTTTTCTTTCGATCAATGTAAGCATACATCACATTGTTAATGTCTGTAGCAAACTCAATCCAAGAGCCCTTAAATGGAATAATACGAGCAGAATAAAGGGTAGTACCATTGGCATGTACGCCTTGTCCGAAGAAGACGCCTGGCGAGCGATGCAATTGAGAAACAACCACACGTTCGGCTCCGTTGATAACAAAAGTACCATTGTTCGTCATGTAAGGAATAGTACCAAGGAATACGTCCTGTATAAACGTACCAAAGTCCTCGTGATCTGGATCAGTACAATAAAGCTTCATCTTGGCCTTCAAGGGTACACTATAGGTCAACCCACGCTCTAAACATTCATCGATAGAATAGCGGGGCGGATCTATAAAATAATCCAAGAACTCAAGAACGAAGTTATTTCTTGTATCGGTAATAGGGAAGTTCTCTGAGAATACCTTATATAGACCGTCATTCTTGCGTTCCTCAGGAGGAGTTTCCAACTGTAAGAAATCCTTAAAGGACTTTAACTGCACATCGAGAAAATCCGGATAAGGTACCGGATTATGCACGCTTGCAAAATTTATTCTGTTATCAACACTTTTTGTAGCCATAAATAAAATCAGTGGGAGTAGTCTCCCCTTTGCTCGTTAACAATTTGTTGTCTTAAGACACAAAAAGGTCAGGATTCGCCTACTGGACAAATCCTAACCGTAATCATAATAAGTGGGTTTAGGAGATACGACTATTCACGCAGTCGCATCTCCTAAAAGAGAGATTTACTTCAATTCAATCTTAGCACCAGCCTCTTCGATGGCCTTCTTCAGGTTCTCAGCTTCTTCCTTAGACAAGCCTTCCTTGATGGTTGCAGGAGCACCGTCAACAAGATCCTTAGCTTCCTTCAAGCCAAGACCACAAGCTTCTTTTACAGCCTTAACAACCTGAAGCTTGGTAGCTCCAACTTCGGTCAATACAACGTCAAAAGAGGTCTTCTCTTCAGCTGCACCAGCTGCACCACCAGCAGCAGGACCAGCAGCTACAGCAACAGCTGCTGCAGCAGGCTCAATACCATACTCGTCCTTGAGGACTGTTGCCAACTCGTTTACTTCTTTAACTGTCAAATTTACTAATTCTTCAGCAATAGCTTTAATATCTGCCATTTTATTCTAAATTTAATTTATTTTTAATTCTTTATTTGATTTGACTTTTGGTAGATGACTCTACACATCAACAGGAAGAGTCAACGGAATAATTTATTCTGGACGTTCTCCCAATGTTTGGAGTACACCATGAATGGTATTACCACCAGACTGAAGTGCAGAAACAACATTCTTTGCGGGTGATTGCAGCAATGCAACAATCTCTGCGATAACTTCGTTCTTGCTCTTCAATGCGGCCAACTCTGCCAGCTTATCAGCACCAATATAAACGCTTTCCTCAGCATAGGCTGCCTTCAGTGCAGGAAAATCTTGCTTGTCATATTCCTTCAGCAGCTTTGCAGGTACGTTTGCTGTCTGTGCAAACATCACAGCTGTGCTTCCCACTAAGCAGTCATATAAAGGTTCGAAATCTACATCAGATGCGTCAAGAGCTTTGCGAAGAAGTGTATTTTTAACCACAACCATCTTCACTTCATTCTTGAAACACTTCCGACGTAGCTGAGAGGTTTCCTCTGCATTCAACCCAGTAACATCTACTAAGTAAAAATGAGGATACTCCTTCAGTTTCTCGCCTAAATCTACAATGATAGTATCTTTTATTTCTTTCTTCATTTTACAAAACTTTTAGAGTTATTCAACTGATTTAGGATCAATCTTGATACCCTTACTCATAGTGCTTGAAATAAAGATACTCTTGAGATATGTACCTTTAGCAGCAGTTGGTTTTAACTTGATAACGGTAGAGATAAACTCTTTTGCATTATCATAAATCTGCTCAGGAGTCATGCTGATTTTGCCGATAGAGGTATGAATAATACCAGACTTATCAACCTTAAAATCAATTTTACCTGATTTGATTTCTTTCACTGCCTTAGTAACATCCATCGTTACCGTTCCACTCTTGGGGTTTGGCATCAAGCCACGTGGTCCAAGTACACGACCTAAAGGACCAACTTTACCCATACAAGATGGCATCGTAATAATCACGTCTATATCTGTCCATCCACCTTTGATCTTTTCGATGTATTCGTCAAGACCAACGTAGTCAGCGCCAGCTTCTTTCGCAGCAGCTTCTTGGTCAGGAGTACAGAGACATAGCACACGAGTAACTTTACCAGTTCCATGAGGAAGTGTAACGACACCTCTCACCATCTGGTTCGCTTTTCGTGGGTCTACGCCTAAACGCATATCAATATCAAGAGAGGCATCAAACTTGGTGGTAGTAATTTCCTTCACCAATTCTGAAGCTTCTTTTAATGTGTATGCCTTCCCTGCTTCAACCTTATCAGCTACTGATTTCTGATTTTTTGTCAGTTTACTCATTTTTTAATTGAAGTTTAAATTTATTTTCCAGGGAAGTCCCCTTTTACTGTGATACCCATACTGCGAGCAGTACCTGCCACAAGTTTCATAGCGCTCTCAACTGTAAAACAGTTCAAATCAGACATTTTATCTTCAGCGATAGTGCGTACTTGATCCCAAGTAACGCTCGCTACCTTTTGACGATTTGGCTGTGCAGAAGCGGTTTTCACCTTTGCAGCCTCCTTCAACTGAACAGCTGCAGGAGGAGTTTTGAGAACAAAGCTAAATGACTTGTCAGTATAGTAAGTGATAACAACAGGAATAATCTTCCCTGCTTTATCCTGGGTTCTGGCATTGAACTCTTTGCAAAATCCCATGATATTAATACCCTTAGAACCCAAAGCAGGTCCTACTGGTGGAGAAGGATTCGCAGCACCACCTTTAATCTGTAATTTGATTAATCCAGCTACTTCTTTTGCCATTTTTTTGTTAATATTAAAATTGAAAAATATAAAAAGAATGTCTAACCCCGTAACAAAGTCGTTAAACCTCTTTTTGCACTTGCATAAAACTTAACTCCAATGGAGTCTTTCGACCAAATATCTTTACCATGACTTTCAGCTTATGCTTTTCGACATTCACCTCTTCGATGACGCCACTAAAGCCACTAAAAGGACCGTCGGTAACGGTGACAACCTCATCAACCTCATAAGGAACTTCTACATCGTTCGTTATTTCGGTCTCTTCGACATCACCAAGCATTCGATTGATTTCGGACTGAGGAACAGGTGACGGATTATCCAAGCCACCTAAGAATCCTAAGCAATTGGGCATAAAGCGCAAGGTATGCGCCACATCGCCAACCAGGGAAGCCTCTACAAAGATATAGCCAGGGAGACTTATTTTCTCCTTTTCTACTCTTTTGCCGTTACGCAAAGTGGCATGTTTCTCCATTGGAATCAATATTTGAGAGACATGCTGTTGTAGCAACGTGTTGTGTTTCATTTCAGCTTCGATGTATTCTTTCAGCTTAGCTTCTTTTCCACTGACAGCACGCAGTACATACCAATTCATTTTTGTATCAGCCATTTCTTAACGATTTAACCTGGATAAACAATGCCCATTAGATGCTGGAAGCACCAGTCCATACAGAACACCACCAATGCAATGACAAGGGAAGCAGATAATACAACCACTGCACTGTGTGTTAGTTCTCGACTCGTTGGCCAAGTTGTTTTATGCGCAAGTTCATCATAACATGCCTTGCAATAATTTACGATCTTCTTAAACATATTATCTTTTATTTTGCACGGGTTGAAAGACTCGAACTCTCGACACCTGGTTTTGGAGACCAGTGCTCTACCAACTGAGCTAAACCCGTAAAAGAAGTTCCCGCAACCGCTATTACGGGAACTGTTATGAAAAGGGATGAATCGTCAAACGATTCAATCCCGTATCTTCAATTACTGAACGTCGTCCAAAATCTTTGTAATCTGACCAGAACCTACGGTACGACCACCTTCACGGATAGCGAAACGAAGACCTTCATTCAAAGCAACCTTGTAAATCAGTTTAACTTCGATTTCTACGTTATCGCCAGGCATAACCATTTCTACGCCCTCTGGCAAAGTGATTTCACCTGTACAGTCCATGGTACGAAGATAGAACTGAGGACGATATTTGTTTCCGAATGGAGTGTGACGTCCACCTTCTTCTTTCTTCAATACATAGATAGAAGCCTTGAAGTGATCGTGAGGAGTAATCGCTCCTGGGTGTACAACAACCATACCACGTTTAACTTCATCCTTGTCAATACCACGGAGCAACAAACCTACGTTGTCACCAGCTTCACCTTCAGAAAGAATCTTGCGGAACATCTCAACACCTGTAACAACAGACTTCTTGTCTTCACCAAGACCGAGCAACTGGATTTCGTCACCAACCTTTACTTTACCTGTCTCAATACGACCTGTTACAACCGTACCACGACCTGTGATAGAGAACACGTCCTCAACAGGCATCAAGAATGGTTTGTCCAAATCACGCTCAGGCTCTTGAATCCATTCATCAACGGTATCCATCAACTTCATCACGCTATCAACCCACTTATCGACGCCATTCAAAGCACCCAGTGCTGAACCTCGGATGATAGGAGTATCCTCTTCGAAATCATACTGCTCAAGAAGTTCATGCAGCTCCATTTCTACGAGTTCCATCATCTCCTCATCGTCTACCAAGTCACACTTGTTCAAGAAAACAACCAAACGAGGAACGTTTACCTGACGAGCCAAAAGCACGTGCTCACGTGTCTGAGGCATAGGACCGTCTGTGGCAGCTACTACCAAGATAGAACCGTCCATCTGTGCAGCACCAGTAACCATGTTCTTTACATAGTCAGCGTGTCCAGGGCAGTCTACGTGTGCATAGTGACGCTTCGCTGTTTCATACTCAATATGTGAAGAGTTAATGGTAATACCACGCTCTTTCTCCTCAGGAGCGTTATCAATCTGATCGAACGAACTTACACTTTCACTACCAAAGCCCTTATCGTGAAGAGTCTTAGAAATGGCAGCTGTCAAAGTAGTCTTTCCGTGGTCTACGTGACCAATTGTACCAATATTAACGTGCGGTTTGGTACGTACGAATTCTTCTTTAGCCATAGCTTTACTTTTTTTATTTATATAAATGAATTATCTTGTTATATCTGTTTTTCTACAAAGGATCTATAAAATAGAACCGAAGTAGAGCTGTAACTGAGAGTTGAACTCAGGACCTCTTCCTTACCAAGGAAGTGCTCTACCACTGAGCTATTACAGCAGTGAGAGCGGAAAACGGGACTCAAACCCGCGACCCCCAGCTTGGAAGGCTAGTGCTCTATCAACTGAGCTATTTCCGCAAAAACTTCTACTGGAGTGGGTAGTGATGGATTCGAACCACCGAAGTCGAAAGACAGCAGATTTACAGTCTGCCCCATTTGGCCACTCTGGTAACTACCCTTTGTTTTTACGAGCTTGTCTCTTTTTAGCTGGAGAGCCTCTTGTCGGATTCGAACCAACGACCCCGAGATTACAAATCACGTGCTCTGGCCAACTGAGCTAAAGAGGCAAATCTATGCAGCCGTTTGGCTGAAGCTTTTAAGACGTGTCGTAAAACGGCTGCAAAGATAGGGATATTTTTTAAACCGCCAAAACTTTTTCTATTTTTTTTTAGAACGAGCGAGATTTTTCTTTGAATTTTTGGATTTTAACCCGCATTGCATCAACACAGAGGTCAATCCCCTCTTCGAATGTGTCGCAGGTTTTATCCACAAACAAGGTGGCTCCTGGCACTACCACGGTAAGACTTGTTTCCTTATTCATTGCCGTGGCTGGCTTGATGACCTTGAGCTGTACCTCTACTCTCTGAATGTCTTCTAAAGATTTTTCTAACTTGCCTACTTTTTTCTCTACGAAGGCCTCTAATTTCTCGGTTGCATCAAAGCGAATTGATTGAATTTTTATTTCCATAATTACCTCCAAGTTTTAAAGGTTAAGCTCGGGGATGAGCTTTCATATAAACACGCTTCAACTGCTCGAAAGTTGTATGGGTATACACTTCCGTTGTTGTGAGACTTTGGTGTCCCAGCAGCTGTTGCACACTCTCCAATCCTGCTCCGTGGTTCATCATCGCTGTAGCAAAGGTGTGTCTCAATACATGGGGTGTACGCTTTTTTAGAGTAGTAACAGAAGACAGACATTTACTCACTGCGTAACGCACCTGATTATGTGTCAAACGACGCCCGTTTTTATCCACAAAGAAAGCCATCGATTGTCGTTGCACTTGTTCATCACGAATCGACACATAGTGCTGCAGCGACTCCTTTAATTCTGCACCAAACGGTATGTAGCGTTCTTTATTTCGCTTTCCTAAGACTTTCAGGCTCTGATGTGTGAAATCAATAGACGCATCATCCAGCCCTATCAACTCTGCCAAACGCATGCCAGTGCAGTAAAAGGTTTCTACCAATGTGTGTGCCAACACATCTTTATATTGAGTTCCTTCCAATTTGAAGTCTACAAGAGCATCCATCTCGGATTCTTTGACGAACTGGGGCAAAGGCTTTTTTTTCTTAGGACCCACTATTGTGATGGTAGGATCTTTATCTACAAGACCTCGAGTTAAGGCAAAACGATAAAAGGAACGCAAAGCACTCAATCTCCTATTGATTGACGTAGCATTGTTTCCTCTATCCATCATACTCTCCATCCAGTCACGGATGATGTTCGAGTCTATCGACTCCCAAGAGAGTTGGGGCTCCAAAAGACGAAAGAACTCCTCAAAGGCCATAAGGTCTTTTCCGTAATTCTTCACGGTTAGCGCGGAGCGATTTTTCTCAAATCGCAGGTAGTCCAAGAACTCTTTTATCATCGTCATCACTTGCTTACACCACGGAGGTAAAATCATTGATTATCCAGGACGTAAACACATTCATGATGCTCAACTATCCGTTAAATCAATTGTTATACGCAACGAATATACGGAAAATAATTGAAACTACCAAAAGAATCTGAAGTTTTTATTCTTCAGCGTCGCGCAATTTTTGTACGTAGATGGCACGCTCCATCTTCAAGCGCCTCAACACTGAAGGCTTGTCGTATTGCTGACGTGCGCGTAACTCTTTAATAACACCTGTCTTATCGAACTTTCTTTTAAAACGTTTCAAAGCTCTTTCGATATTCTCACCATCTTTTACGGGTACAATAATCATGCTTTTGTTTTTAATATTTAATGTTATAGTTAATTCATTTTTACATCTCGTTACGAAATGCGGCTGCAAAATTACGACTTATTTGTGAAACGTACAAGTTTTTAGCGCACATTTTACTTTTGCAAGCACGGCTCTTTTGTTTAAGAAAGGTTGCTTATTGTGAAAAACGAACTTATCCTGTTCATTTATAGGACGTTCCCACAAGTCTATCCCCTTCTGAAATGGCTTGCGTAGCCTTTCGCAGCCAATCATTTTCCTTATCCGAGAGATGGGGTGACAAACGTTGGAATACTTGTTCGTGATACGCATTAAGCCAGTTCCGCTCCTCAGGCAACAACATCTCTATAATAATAGGTGTGGTGTCAATGGGAGCAAGCGTTAAAGATTCGAATTGCAGAAACTCACCGAAAGCGGTTTTCAGATAGGGTGTGATGAGCAATGTGTTCTCGATTCGCACACCAAACTTGCCTTCCAAATACAGTCCAGGTTCGTCTGTAACAGTCATGCCTGCACTCAAGGGAGCTGGCTTGTATTCCATCCGAATTTGGTGAGGTCCCTCATGCACATTCAGATAGCTACCCACGCCATGCCCTGTGCCGTGCATAAAGTTCATCCCTTCACGCCACATGGCTTGCCGAGCCAGCGCATCCAACTGTGTGCCACTGGCACTTGCAGGAAACTTGCACAGTTCTAACTGGATATGTCCTTTGAGTACCAATGTGTACACGCGGCGTTGCTCTTCAGTAATCGGTCCCAAAGCAATAGTCCGCGTAATGTCGGTGGTACCGTCAAGATATTGCGCTCCACTGTCTATCAGCACTAACCCTTTGGGCTGTACAGGAATGTCGGTCTCTGGCGTGGCTTCATAATGCACAATGGCTCCATGCGACTCGTAGCCTACAATGGTATCAAAGGAGAGTCCACGATACAAATCCTGCTCGGCACGTAAAGCGGTCAACTTCTCATCTAACGAAAGCTCTGTCTGTCCACCAGCCTCAACCGCTGGCTTAAGCCACTGTAAGAATTTGACCATGGCGACGCCATCACGCTCCATTGCTGCCTTAAAACCAGCAATCTCTGTTTTATTCTTCACGGCTTTCATGGCAGGGACGGGTGAGGAAGCTGTGATTACATGCTGTTTTTGAAACACCGAGAAAATGTGTGCGTTCAATTGTTCCGCATCTAACAATATTGTATAATCGGGATAATGCCTACCCGCCTGCGTAACCTCATCATACGAACGAGTGGACACACCTTCAGCTTTCAAATAAGATTGTACTTCCTCTGTCAACTTTTCCGGGTCGATATACAACACGGCTGCATGCGTAGATATCAGAAGATAAGCAACGAATACAGGATTGCAGTGTACATCGGTGCCACGTAAATTGAGCGTCCATGCAATATCATCAAGTGCAGAAAGCATGGTACCATCCGCATGTTGCAGACGCAAGGCTTTTCTGATACGTGTCAATTTACTGCTTGTGGATTCACCTGCATATTGCAAGGGATGTATCTCCACCTTATTCTTGGGTATCGCAGGCCGGTCATTCCAAATCTGGGAAAGTGGGTCAAAGTTTGTTCTGAGGGTGATACCGCCTTCTTTTCGTAAGTCGTTAACCATTTGCTGTACAAAGGCTTTAGTGTTTACGAAGCCGTCCACCCCTACTTCGGTGAAGTCGGCTTGCTGCAATTCTTGTCCAATCCATTGAGCTATCGAAGGCGTATCTGGCAATCCTATCCGCATGAGTTGATATTCGGTATGCTTCAACTGCGATTCAGCCGCAATGAAATAACGTGAATCGGTCCATAAGGCAGCACTGGTTTGGGTAACCACAGCCACACCTGCCGAACCATCAAATCCAGAAATCCATTCACGTCCTTTCCAATGGTCGGGTACATATTCACTATTGTGTGCATCGGTACTGGGAAAAATAAATGCGCCTAAATGTTCGCGTTTCATTACTTTGCGCAACCTACTTAATCGCTCTGCTATTTCTGTCTTCATTGTCCTACTTTTTTATGTATTACAAATATAGATAAAAATTCCGAATTATAAGCTCACGACTAAAAAAAAGTTATTCTTCAGAGGCATCATATTTTCATATGAGGTTTTTGAAAAGATTGCCACAAAATACGATAGAATTAAAACATTAGGAAAAAAGGAAAGACTTGTTTACCGTATGAGGAAAGATACGGATGACTGGAACAAAAATTTTGAAGAAACTCATTGTGTTTGAAATGCTTGACAATGCTGATTATAGATTCAAGGCTTAATAAGCATTAAAAAAAAGAAAATAAAACTCATATTCATTTAGTTTTTAGTAACTTTGTGCTCAACTAAGGCGACAGAAATTTTTAGTACATTTTAAATATATATAATTTATGGCATTTTTGACAAACGAAAAATTAACCATCGTCGGCGCAGCTGGGATGATTGGTTCTAACATGGTTCAAACCGCCCTCAGCATGGGGCTTACAAACAACATTTGTCTCTACGACGTATTCTCTCCAGAAGGTGTTGCAGAGGAAATGCGCCAAAGTGGTTTCGATGCAGTAAACATCGTTGCTACAACAGATGTGAAAGAGGCTTTCACTGATGCTAAATACATTATTTCTTCTGGTGGTGCTCCTCGCAAGGCTGGCATGACTCGCGAAGACTTATTGAAAGGCAACTGCGAAATTGCAGAAGGTCTTGGCAAAGATATTAAGAAATATTGCCCTGACGTAAAGCATGTAGTGATTATCTTTAACCCTGCCGACTTGACAGGTTTGGTAACATTATTGTACTCTGGTTTGAAACCATCACAGGTAACTACCTTGGCAGCACTCGACTCAACTCGTTTGCAGAGTGCACTGGCTAAGAAGTTCAATGTCATGCAGACCGAGGTGAAGGGTGCTGCTACTTACGGTGGACACGGTGAGCAAATGGCAGTATTTGGTAGCCACGTAACCATCTCTGGCAAACCATTGACCGAAATCATCGGTACTCCAGAATTCTCTAACGAAGAGTGGGAACAGATGAAGAAAGATGTTACCAAGGGCGGTGCAAAGATTATTGAGCTTCGCGGACGTTCTTCGTTCCAAAGTCCTGCTTACCTTTCTGTTGAGATGATTCGCTCGGTCATGGGTGGCGAACCATTCCGTTTCCCTGTAGGAACATACGTAAGCACCGACAAGTACAACCACATCATGATGGCTATGAAGACGACGCTCGACAAGACTGGCGCACACTACGAAATACCACAAGGAACCAACGAGGAGAACGCTAAGCTGGATGCAAGCTACGAACATCTTTGCAAGATGCGCGACGAATTAGTTACTTTGAACATCGTTCCAGAAATCTCTGAATGGTCAAAGATTAATCCTAATCTCTAAGGATTCCTTTGCGGTTGAGATTTCTCAACTTGAAGATATAAAAGGATGTAGCCCTCTTGGAACTACATCCTTTTTTATAATTTTTCATTTGCCTGCCATAAAACAAAAAGAAAGGAAGTACAAAAACAATGAAACTCATTAAAAATAAAGAATTTGGAGGAGAGCGTCCGCTTTTCGGTATTCACGATGTACGATTAGAAAACGTCAACATCACCGAAGGCGAATCGGGCATCAAGAAATGTCATCATATCGAAGCCGACCATTGCCGCTTCATGGGCAAATATCCTTGGTGGCACGTAGACCATTCGCTCATTACCAACTGCTATTTTGAAGTTGGGTCGCGATCGGCAATCTGGTATTCAGACAACATGGAAATGAGAGATACCGTTATCGATGCACCGAAGCTATTTCGCGAGATGAATAATCTGAAGCTCACCAATGTGGTGATTAACGATGCTGATGAAACATTCTGGAAAGTGAACGGACTTACCTTGCGAAACGTAACACTGCACGAGGGAACTTACCCTGTGATGTTCTGTCAAGATGTTGACGTCGACGGCTGGGAGAGTGATAGCAGATATGTTTTCCAATATGTGAAGAACGCCGTTATTCGCAATGCGAAAATAACAACTAAAGACTCATTTTGGGAAACAGAAAACGTAACTATCTACGACTCCGAATTGAACGGTGAATACTTAGGATGGCACTCGAAGAACCTCAAACTCGTAAATTGTCACATCACAGGCGAACAACCGCTCTGCTATTGTCAGAACCTAATTCTTGAAAACTGCATCTTTGGCGAAGACTGCGATAGAATGTTCGAGGAATCTACCGTGCAAGCCGACATCCGAGGTGCCGTCACAAACATTAAAAATCCTACCTCTGGCAAGATTGTAGCAGATGCTATCGGATCGGTAACCATTGATGAAAACGTCTTACAGCCAAACAACTGTGAAATCATCATTAGAAAATAATCTTAAACACGATACACTATGAAATACGATTTTGATAAAATCATCCCACGTCGAGGCACCAATTCGGTGAAGTGGGACGTTGCAAAAGAAGATGGTGTCATCCCCATGTGGGTGGCTGACATGGACTTTCAGGCTGCCCCCTGCATACGTCAGGCACTTAAAGAAAGAATGGATCACGGTGTCTTTGGATATACCTTGGTACCCAATAGCTATTATGAAAGCATCATCTCATGGTTTGACAGGCGCCACCAGTGGCACATCGAACGCGACTGGATCATCTATACATCTGGCGTGGTGCCTGCCATTTCTGCCATTATCAAGGCACTAACGGAGCCTGGTGACAAGGTGCTGGTGCAGACTCCGGTCTACAATTGCTTCTTCTCTTCCATTCGCAACAATGGCTGTACCACCGCCGAAAATGCACTGGTACGTAAAGGCAACTCGTATGAAATCGACTTTGACGACTTTGAGAAACAGGCTGCAGACGAGAAAACAAAAGTATTCTTGCTCTGCAACCCCCACAATCCTGCCGGACGTGTATGGACGCCTGAAGAACTCAGCCGCATGAACGATATTTGTCTGAAACATGGTGTGCAAGTCATCTCGGACGAAACCCATTGTGAACTGGTTATGCCTGGATACAAATTCACGCCGTTTGCAGCCGTGTCGAAAGCCTGCCAAGACAATTGTATCACCACCAACTCACCCACAAAGTCGTTTAACATCGCAGGACTACAGATAGCCAATATCATTACCAATAATGACACCATTAAGCGAAAAATTGATCGTGCCATTAATATCAATGAGGTGTGCGATGTCAATCCCTTTGGTGTCATTGCACTTCAAGCTGCTTATAATGAAGGGGAGTCATGGATAGACCAGCTCAATCTGTATTTGTGGGAGAACTACAAGGTACTCAAGGACTTCTTTCAAGAACATCTACCCAAGTTGAAAGTATTGAAATTAGAAGGCACATACCTTGTTTGGATAGACATCAGTGCCACAGGTTTGAAAGCCGATGAACTTACCAATGAGCTGCTACAACATGGAAAGGTCATGGTGAACAGTGGAACGATGTATGGCAAGACGACCGGTGCAGATTATCTACGGCTCAACATCGCCATGCCTCGAAGCCTCATGTTGGAAGCACTACTACGCATCGCGCAAGTTTTGCAGCCAAAGCTTTGAGCCTGTACACTAACCATATCTAAAAGAACAAATGAAAACAATCTTTCTGTCACAGGACTGAAAGAAAAATATTGAAAGAGGGATGTCGCACTTCACGACATCCCTCTTTTTAAGTTTTTGTGTTAACCGGCTTATTGAGTACAGTCAACACCGCTATAACAATAGTGTTTAGAAGAGATAGGTAAGACCTATTCGCCACGAGTTAGCACGTGTCTTATGATTCTCTACGCTCTCTTTCACATTCTTGAAAGTGATGTCACCTGTCTTACCAACGCCCACATTATAGTTGGCTGTAACCTGAAAATGCGTAGCAAATGTGACACCAAGACCGGCATTCACGCTGAAGTTCGATGAATTCAACGACCACTCTGCTGCTTGATCAGGAAGATCGGAAATTTCTTTTACTTTGTCACCAATATTAAAACCAACCTGTGGACCGCCAAATACAAATATATTTGCCACATCGCTCAGTCCGATGCTGTATCTTACATTCACAGGAACTATCAGTGATTGTTGTTTCAATACGGTATTGAATGTGGTGGTGTTGACACCTTCTACCTTGGTTTCTTCACGATTGTACAAAGCGGATAAATCCATTCCCAATCCTGTGAGAGGCAATGAGAACTTTACGGTCGGGCCAATAAAGAACCCTGCACGGTTAGAAGTGCTAAATAGGTTTTTATCCAAAGACATTTCGCTTAGGTTGAAACCACCCTGCACACCAAATTTTAATTGTGCGCTGGTAGGCAACACTGCGACCATAGTTAATACTGTGATAAGAGATAAAATTCTTTTTTTCATCATGTTTTTGTTTAGTTGAATAATGTGAATATTAAATATTATATTTTAATGACGCTGACGACGAACGGTCACTCGAGCAGCAGAACTGCTTGAGGACGAACTTTTTTGGCTTCGATTAGACTTAACTGTCGCCTTCGCATCTCGAGGAGTACGACTGCGTCGAACGCGTTTTGACTTACTGTCTTTTGGATTCAGCTTAGCAATACTGTCCAGAGAATCTTTACGAGCAGCGTTGCCCCACATGTTTTTTTCAAATGCCTGTATCTCTTTTTCTATCTTCTGCTGTTCACGGTTCATTGCTGAATCGGTAGGACAATATTGAGCCAAGGTTTGTCCCAACATATTGTTGGTCTTATAAATCTTTCCCTGATACTTGTTCTTCGTAAAAAAATCATCGATACTCATGATGGCAGCATTGTTGAGATTGCTGGTCATGATCGTCTGTTTCGAAAGGAAAGGAGCTAAATCATCATATTTCACCCAGAACAACGGATAAGAAGTCGTACCATCGCCGAAGTCATCCACACGTTTCAAGATGGGGCACAAGGCTAACACCTTAGTGTGAAAAGTAGCAGTAGCTTGGTCATAATAGGCACTTTCTTTCAGATAGTATGCAGTGACCTCGCGCGATGGGATATCACTGTCATCAATACGGATTCCACGATCTGTCCGCTCGTAAAAGACATGATAATTGTCTAAAAATGCCAAAGGCTTGACACGAGCAGAGTCTTCAAACGACTCGTTCCCATCCAATCTGTATTCGTAGGCTCTAATATTGCCAGTCATCATCAACTTGAAAATGTAGCAAAACAGGTTCATCTGCGTGCCCATCGGCTCTACGGGATAATATAATCCTGCATTGGCATCCTTTGTTAAATCGATTTCGCGATAGATGTCTCGACGCCACACCACATCTTCCGACATCTTTGGAGCTGTTGGAAAAGAGAGTTGCGCCCGTGTACTGAGCGTTTGCGCATTATTACGTTGGGCACGCTGTTGTTCAGCGCGCCGTGCTGGCGGTTGTGCAATGGCTAACTGGACCGCACAGAAGATGATGCCTATCAATAAAATTGTTTTCTTCATCGTGATATAATTGTATGGTGGACTTTTTTCTCAGTCCACCTTTTATTTAACGATAATTTCCATCGATGCTGGTAACTTACGTGTCAACCCATCGGGACCCACGGCTGTAACGCGCGAGATGTAGAATCGCTTGTTGCGTGACAACTGTCGGAAAGCATTACGTTGACGGTCGGAGAAGCGTGCGCCATTCGATGCCATGGGTACGGCATTTCCCATGTTATCGAAGAACACCGTCTCAAAATTAACCACCTTGAACTGAATATCCAGTAAGCCGTCGTCGATAGCCGCTTGTATGCCTGTCGCACCCATCAAGGAAGCTTTGGACAGACCGCCTCCCTTGAATCGATCGGTGCCCAAAGCAATATAGGCAATAGGATCAGGCAATTTGCGCACATGGAAAGTATATTTGCCAACGGGTCTTGCGCCTCCACCCTGATTCGACACCACTTGAATGGTGACATCCTTACCCACCGTGGTTGGACGTGCGATGTATCTGCCTGCTGCGACCATGCGGAAGCCTCCACCTGTCATTGATGCGGAGACAGCAGTAAGCGGCACTCCAGGAATACTGATGCTGATAGGGTTGTCGTAGCCCGCATACAGTACATTCATCAGGTCAGCAGATACCGTAGCACTTGGTGCCACTACCGCATATTTCTGGGAGAAGTTGCGTCGTATGGTTTCACCACTACCATTAGTCATAGTGATATAGCCTTGGAAAGAATGCTCGCCCACACCTCCTGCAGTAAATTGATAGGTGTTATTGTGCAAATTTACTTTGCGTCCACCTATGTAAATATCGGGTTGACGAGTGGTATCAACGGCAGCCATGACAATCTGTGCCGAGAAGCGATCTCCACTAACAACGGTTTTAGACTCTGGTATCACAAAGGCTTCCAACTTATTGACACGAATATCCTTCAAGTCTACATTGGCTACCAACGTATGTAACACTTCGCCCTCGGCATAACGGATGTCGCTTTGCAACTTGGACAAGAGTGTGACAGCAGCAGACACGGGCATGTTCTCAAACATATACTCCTGCCAGTTTTTGCCCATGGCTTGGGCTCGCTTCGACCGTTTTGTCGTGAGATTGCTGGCAATCATTTGTCGCTGGTGTTCATCGGGTATCATTTTCAAGATTTGTTCACGATACCGATTCACACGGTCGTATAACATCTTTCCTTTACCTACCCCAGGCGCCAGCATCACATGTGAAGCGGCTTCAAGATCGTCCTTGTGCTCAATATTATAGACATCTCCATGAGGACCGTCCGCCTCACGCACAATCTCTTCCTTGAGCTCTTGAACAAAGTAGTACAACGAGTCGCTCATGCGCTTTACTTGCGTAGCCTTGTCAAACCATGCCTGCACCTTGGCGGGATTGGCTTTGACTTGATCGGAAAGTCGACGATAGATAGACCTATTCTCTCGTGAAGAGTTGGCAGTAGTGCGATTCAAGCTCTCCTCTACTACCGCAAAGCCTTCCAACACCTCGGTAGATACGTTCAGTGCCAACATCGCCATCAGCACGACATACATCAAGTTAATCATGCGTTGGCGCGGAGATACAGGTCTTTTCTTTATTGCCATTCTGAGTTGATGAGTTTATGAGTTACTGAGTTTATAAGTTGGTGAGTTCCTGAGTTTATAAGTTCCTGAGTTAATCAGTTGATGAGTTGTTTATTCTTGCGAAGGGTCTAACCCCGGATTGGCAGCACGCATATTGACAGTCATCGCCTCTATCATACGGGCGTAAATCTTGTTGAGCTGCTCTATTTGTTGAGCCATCTTGCGAGTCTGGTCGTTGATTTGATCTATCGTACCAATCTGCTGACTGGCACCTTTCAGCTGCATCTCGTAAACCTTACAAATTCCTGTTAGGGTACGATTTAGATTTTCCATTTCCTCACTGTCGCGCGTCAACTTTACACTCTGTTCGGAGACCTTACCCAAAGTCTCTGTCAGATTCTTCAATTCGGTGACATACTTGCTTTGCGCCTCTATCAACTCAGGTGAACTTTGTTGCTGTGCTTGTACCCACTGTGAGGAGGCACCCGCCGTCTCACTGTCATCACTAACAGGTATATCCGTACCTGTAGCTGCGGCAACAGGTGGAGGGACAACTACAGAACCTGCCGTTGGATGTCCCTGTCCGCCATAAGAAGAGGCGTGGAGGGCTTCCGCTGGCATAGGCTGGGCTGCAGACGACTCTTCCAATGGAGAATTGTAAACGACCTTACCTGTTTCCAAATACTCCTCCGTGACTCTTGTAGGGAGCTCACGTCCGTCGGCAGTCTTGTCAAATGGGCGGTCAAAAGCAGAGAGGAAGAATACCACTACCTCTGTTCCCATACCGATAAACAACATGAGGTTTCCACCTTTTAAGTGCGTCAGCTTAAACAGCGCACCTAAAATAACCAACGATGCACCCCAACTGTATGCATAGTTCAAGAACGTTTGTCCTGGAACACTGTCCATCCATTTCTGCAAACGATAGATGATATTGTACTTACTATATCCTGCCATTATTTTCTACCTTTCTTCTGTTTTGTGCTTGTTGTATTCGCCAGACTGCGTACACATCTGAAACCGATATATGAACGAGGTTGATTTTGATATTCCCAGGTACGCCAGGCACTTCGAATATACGATTCTGGATCTTTCCATGACCCGCCACGTACACTCTTCTTTTTCAATTTATAGGGATCTTCCAACGCTGCCTTATAGTCTAACTGCGGATTCAAATCGTTCATCGCATCAACTCCCGCTTCGGTATAAATAGTGCTGGTCCACTCTGCCACATTTCCTGCCATGTCATACAGCCCATTCGAGTTGGCTCCATAGATACCTACTTTGCTGGTTATCAGGTTACCATCCTTGGTATAATTACCCCGATCGGGCTTGAAGTTCGCAAAAAAACAACCCTCGCCAGACATCACTGCCTTGTTGTCCCAAGGAAATTCATTTCCTTCTTTCCCTCTGGCAGCATATTCCCATTCTGCCTCGGTGGGGAGACGATAACGCTGGATGTAACGTGCCTCGGCTCCTAAACCTTTCAAAAGGTAGTCGGTACGCCAAGCACAAAAGGCATTGGCTTGCTCCCACGTCACCCCCACAACGGGATAATCGTTATAGGCGGGGTTACTGAAATAATTGCGAAGATAGGTCTCGTTATCCGAGTTTTGAAAATCATTGACCCAACAGGTGGTATCTGGATATACGTTGACAATGTAGGTGTTCAAAAAATCCCATGGACCCGAACGTGGACGGTTGATGGTTTCGCTCACAATACGCCCAGTATCGTCGATATAGGCGGTATCTTTTGAAATCATGACCACCTCATCAGGGTCTACTGTTTGGTCGGTATTCAGATTACGCTCATCAGGTATCATGCGGTTTCTCCGCAGTGCTGCCGTGGTGTAATCATAAATTTCATATCGATAATTGAGCTGACGATAATCCAATAGTTTTTCGCCCGTCACAGGATTGGTTACATACATACTCTCCACAGCTCGCTGCTCGTCTTCGTTCATTCGACGTGGGAGCGGTTTCTTCCAGTTGATATGCGGTGGCACAGGGTCACCGTTCTTATCTTCTGTAATGAGATAAGTCTCATCTCCCGCATAGGCAGGATCAGCAAGACGTGTCCGCAAGATGCTATCTCGAACCCAAGCAACGAATTGCTTATACTTTGAATTGGTGACTTCGGTTTCATCCATCCAAAAGCCATCCACAGAGATATCCTTTTGCGTCATCTCTTTTCCCCATAGGCTATCTTGCTTCTCCAGTCCCATTTTGAGGTAACCACGATCGATGCGCGTCATGCCATAAGGAGTAGGCTCACTGAAAGCTTTTCCTCCCACACCTACTACTTCTCCTCCTCGTCCTACCGAAGAGGCTGACCTGCCACCAAAGCAGCCTGTCAGAATCATGAGGCTCACCATGCCCATTACCATACTTATCTTTGTCTTCATATCTGTGACATTCATTTTTCGACGTAACATTTATAGAAGTCTGACACTCTTATGTTTATTTCTTCCTTTCTTCGCCAAATTCACATCCATTTGATAGCCTACGAACAACTCGTGACTACCGTTGCCGGGCTGAATGGCAGAGGTGTACAACTCATAGCTATATCCCAACACAGCGCCATGGAAGCTGCCACCTACTAAAAAGGTGACGGAGTTGGTGGGACTATAGCCCACGCCTCCATACATCATTCGCTTTTCGTGCTGGTAGACGAGTCGAGCGGTGACATCGCCCCGATAAGCGACACCGTCTGTACGTACCAACACAGAAGGCTGTATAGTTAAAAACGGATTTCTTAAACGTATATTGTATCCAGCTGTTAAATAATAGGTGGCATCAATGTGAAACTGGTTCTTTTCTGTTAAATCAATAACGGGGGATGTGAGATGTTGAGCAGAGAGGCCCACATACCAAGATGAATGGAAATAATATAATCCTGCACCAATATCGAGTGCATTGCCCTTGACTTGCGTATTCGTAAAAGCGGGGTCATTGGCATCGGCAAGATTTAGTTTCGTACCATCAAAAGATTCGCTCAACATGCCTGCCTGCACACCTGCCGACAGTTTTCCACCAAAGAGTTTGAAGCGAAGCGCATACTGTGCAGCAAGCCGCTGATGCGTAAACAGTCCTATCTGATCGTTCATGAGCTGCACACCTCCTCCATGGTAGGCCTTTAAGAAATAGAAAGGCATATCTGCCGCAGCATACATCGTTTTCGGATTGTTTTGAAATCCTACCATGCTCATGGCGTACGCTGCATTAATGTTCAATTGGTCTTGTTTGCCAACTGCTGCTGGATTAAATGAGGGTTGCATGTCAAAATAATGACTGAACGACGCATCGTATTGCGCTCGTACGGTACACACACTCAAGAGCAGCAGCCAGAGAAAATATATCTTTCTTCGTTGCACGAATGGATAACGCAAGTTCTATTATTTTATTGCTTTCGCCCTATCTTTAATGAATAGGTAATATTTATCGCAACGGGTTGTCACGGAATTTCACGGCACATCCGTGCCGTTCCGTGTCGTTCCGATGCTATAACAAACAACAATTTTTAATGAAACAACCGAGTACCGCGCCAGCAACGGTTACAAGCAATGACGTGGCGAAGTCCTACAAGATAACACTCCGAAACGTTGCACACCAATTAACGTTCCAAGCAAAGGCGGGGCGAAGCCCCAAAAGGAATATAGCCCATGGTAACACCATGGGTAAGCGGTAGTTAGCTAATGGGCGCGCTGTAAGCGCAAAAGGAATCAGAAAAGTATCATTTCTTTTACCTTCCTTTTGCTCGTTCAGAGCGCTAAATAAATGGTCAACTGTACCCAGGGCGAATGCCCTGGGCTATAAACTTATTGGGCTTTCAGCCCGTCTTTGCTGATATGCAATTAGCACGGTTATTGATAACACCTCCGTCAAAGCATTGTGTAACAGCCGCGGTTATGAGCAATGACGGAGCGAAGACCGCAAGGTGACACTCCAAGATATTGTCCAGCAACAGACGTTATGAGCAAAGGTGGGACGAAGCCCTACAAGATAACACTCCAAGACATTATCCATCAGCTGACGTTACGAGCAAAGACGGTGCGAAGTCCTACAAGAAAACACTCCGAAACGTTGCGCACCCGTTGACGTTACGAGCAATGGAGGAGCGAAGCTTAATAAGGTGACACTCCAAGACGTTGTGCACCAGTAAACGGTTTCGAGCAAAGACGGGGCGAAGCCCCAAAAGGAATATAGCCCATGGTAACACCATGGCTAAGCGGTAAACAACTAATGGCGCGCTGTAAGCGCAAAAGGAGTCGGGGAAGTTTCATTTCTTTCTTGCTCTTTCAGAGCGTAAAAATGCTGAATTTTCTTTACAAAGTGCCTCTCATAACTCGCGTGTAGACAATCAACGACAGAGTTGGTCGCAAATACGCCAAAAATGAGCGATATTCATAATCCGTTGCTATTGAGAGCGTTATATAAAACTCGTCTCATTTCACTCGCAATTTTACCAGTTTTTTGCGGCTAAAGCATTGAGATAAGCCTCCAATTTGCATGCTTTAATGCAATTGAAACATGTGAATAACACCTCTAATACATGTTTACAAGGGCGTTAAAACAATGTTCCAACGAGAAGAGACGGTTTTTTGGGGAAAATCAGCGTATTTTTGTAAACCGTTTGCCTATTGATTTTTTCTATTTCGCAAATTTTAGATGGGCGTTTTTTGGTAAAATGATAGGACAAAAACAACAAATACCTTTATTAAAATTGAACAATGTCGCACAAGCTTTGTTTTTGTGTTTTTAGTATATTTCGTTGTCCAATAGCCGTTCAAAAAAAATATTGTCAATGGCTGCACACAACAGACTGTACAAAAAAACAGGCAGCGAAAAGGGCAAAACAAAGGGTGACAAGCACTCTGCCGTCACCCTTCGCTTTACTTTACTATCATTGGAGTCATTATTGGTGAATGACCATCTTCTGATTCACGGTCTTTCCGTTTATCTGCATCGAAACGATGTACACACCACTTGGCAATTGTGCCTTGAGGCGCATCAGGTCTTCAGGCTGATTTATATTGGCTACCCGTTCACCCGATACGGTGTACACAACAGCTGGTCCATTCCATGTTGTCGCCGTCACCCCTTGAATCTCAGTAGGCAAATTGTCGTAAGAGGTTGCCGTAGTGTTCACCAACGTAAAGCGGTTGCTATCCACTCCCGTATGACGCATGGTGTAAGTGTATGAGGTAACATCCTCACGCAAGTCAACCAACTGACGAGTGGTGTAGTCTACCAACTTCAGATGCTCGTACTGTGGCAGATTCTTCTTGCGGATGGTCAACGTGTACAACTCGCTATCGCTACCCTCTACAGTAACTTCCTGCTTCGTGAGGTCGGCAGTTGCGTTCACCTGCATCTGTCCATCGACAGTTTGTACATACAGACTGGCAGGCGCATTGGTCAACAGTTTGCGACCATCCCAACCACGGTCGTAGCGGTCGATGGTGCCTTCAGCCTCGATGAGCCAAAGCACATCGCTGCTCTTGCTGCTTTCCAAAATCATCTGTACGGCTCCAGGCTCGGTCGTTGTGACCTCAAAAGGTTTCGCCATGGCTGCCCGCTCGTTCTTCACTACGCTATTGTAAGGAACTTTCACGGTAGCATCATCGCCCAACTTGGTCTCTGCGTTGGTGAACTTCAACAAGAAGCCTTGCATAGAAGGTATCGACTTGTAACCAATGGTTGCTGCCGAGTTCTTAGGAATAGCTAAATAGCCACCTGCTGCCACATTCAAATCTTGCGTTTCATTCGTCGACTTGTTTTCATACCAGTTGTTGAAACTACCTGTATGGTACACATACACCGTAGGATCAACCTCTTCAGGGAAGGAAAGTTTGGCAATATCAATGGCAGCCGTGTAAGAGTTGGCAAAGATATTTTGTCCCAATCCCCAGTGCTTCTCGCCCATGTTGGTTGAGGTAGATTTGGTCACTTCCGTAGCCTGGCGTGTCAGCGTCAAGTTTTGGTCGCACAGGTTCAACTTACCTGTCAGGGCATACACCTTCGGTGCATCTTGTGTCAGCTGATAGCCCACGAATGGAGACATTGCGTCGTCCTTAGTCATCCAGCTCCACTTTTGGTAATACTGCTTCGGGCTGTTCTTCGCCTCTAAATAGTATTGCAAGTAAGAACCCTTGAAAACAGGACTTGGCGTCATTGCCGTCACAGGAATACCAATCTGTTGCCATGTGTAAGGCTCTGCTTGTAGCGTGCGACCCTGTGTAGGCGAACCAGCAAGTTTGTCCTCAATCTTTAACATCTCGTTGCCAATCTTCTTGCCACGTCCGTAGAGTTCTACTGTTGCATATACATCAGACTTGCATGGGTCGGCATACGAAACAGCAAACGAACCGCTGGCATCTGTTCCTTTCTCGTCGGTCTTGATCACCAACTTCTTGGCATCGCCAGGCTGATTGTAACCTACTAACGCAGTAGAAACAACCACACTACTCTTCTTCGATACTACAAGAGCCTTGTCTGACTGGTTCTCCAGTGTTCCGATGGTCAGCACCTTGTCCTCTGGCAATACACAGTCGTTCTTGGCTGCGCCTTTCTGTGCAGGGTTCTTTGGATTGGCATTGTTTGACTCGGTAGCAAATACCACGTCTTCGCCATCTACTGGCACTTTGACCGTCCAGTTGTTTTGATTCTCAAACTTGGTATCCTCATTTCCTACCCAAAGGTTTTTCTCCATCGGTCCCGTGCAGTCGCCAACAGTGATGATTACCTTACGTTCGCCACCAGAGCTTCCGGCACAAGTAGGTATCGATTGTGCGAACTTGGTACCTACAGTGAACTCATACCTTCCTGCTTTGGGGAAAGTGGCATCTATAGCGTTACCTGTACCCACCTGTACCGTCTCTTGCGTGTCAAGGTCTTTGCGAGTCCATGTAACATCATACATATAGGTAGACACGGGTAACTCCAAATGATTGGGAGCAAGTCCCTGGCCATAGCACTTCTCTGTCCACTCTGCTTCTACTTCAGGAATACCTACAGGAGAGATATAAACGTTTGACACCTGTGCAGAGCAGCCACCACCATAATTATATTCTGCTGTTACTTGATACCAGCCCTCTGCAAGTCCGCTGAACACATGAAGAGAAGGGTTTGTGCCTTTTTTTTCGGTGATGTCGACAGTCTTAAGGGCGTTCCCAACGGGAGTTATCACGTTATTCTGCTCTATAGCTTTTTTAATTTCGTAGTGCAACGGATAAGTAGCTTCATATCCATGTCTGATACCTACAGTGATAAGACCAGAGTTTGGATCTTTCAAATTGCACATGGCACCTTGAACCTCAAAAGCACCGTTGCCCGTGGCGGAAGGAAGAGGTATCTTGAATGACTTGATGGCAAAATTATTTTTGCCTATATGTACGCCAGAAACATAAGGAATATACTCACCCATCAACACGGAATATTTCTTATCGTTTTCATCCTTTGGCTGATGCACATCTATGCTTGCCTCAAAATAGCTCAACTTTCCTGTCCACAGCTTTTCTTTTTCCCTATACTCTCGGCGACCTATGTTAAATTTCCAATCATCGGTACCTAGTCCAGAATAATAATCCATTTCCATCCAGTCTGGACAACTACCAATGTCAAAGACACCAAAGTTTATAAGGACATCGTTTCTATCACAACCAGTTAAGATCTTGAATCCATTCTTATATCCATCGGTATTACAAGGAATATACTTACGACCACTTGCAACATCCATTGTATAAGTTGCGGAGGGATTACCACAACGGTCTTGCAAAGTAATTTTGTACTGTCCTACTGGTATATCATAAAGAACGTATTCTCCTTTTTTATTACCATAGTTGTCCGTTAAAATTCTGTTAGGAGCAAAATCTTTCAGTACGATGGGAAATTTTAGGGTATAATCATATTGCACATCACTCAGGAACTCGCTAATCTTGTAGGTACCAGTTGAAGCGCCATCAGCTCGCTCAATCTTGATATCCACATTATCGGTATAGCCAGGAGTATATATAGCCGCACCACCTGCATTCCCGTGAATTCCATAAAAGCATTTAATTGGCACCTTCCCTTTATCATTTTCTATCGTTAAGGTGTTTAGTGGGGGCTCTGTTATAACAGCTTCTTTGGAAAGTTTTACCGTGCTACAACCGTCGTCATAGACGATGCGGTAAGTGCCAGCACCATACTCGTTGAGATTAAGGGTGCGACGCGGTGCATCTTCAAACAAGGGCACACCATCAAGTGGCACATCAACAGGCAGTGTTTTCCAGCTCCCATCTCCTTGTTTTTGTTGAAGTTGTGCCTTTGTTCCTGTGGGGAAATAGTAACTAATGTGTCCTCCAGTGATGTCATAACTTAGTGTGTAGTTTTTCTTTGTATTACAGTTGTTGTCTACCTCTACGTTGCTGGCGGGTGTCAGCTTCATAGACTCTAAATCAAATAGATGCTGAGACGCCGGAGCTCCAAAGTTGACTATCCTGGTAAGTGTACTATAGATTTGTTTCATCTCTCCAGAACACAAGTCCTCATAACTTAAATACAAATAACTATAGGTAAAGTCAGTGCCTGTGTTGATGACCTTGAAAGTTAGATAGGTGAAACCATCAGAGGTACCGCTCCTGCTTTCATCATACACCAATTTCGCCAATGGGGTAGATTCCCCCTTATAATTCAGTCGAGCCGTTTTCTTGATCAGATCTATCTGTTCCTGCTTCGACTCTGGCGTACCACCACGAATGACAAACCGTACGTACTCATTAAACTGGCAATTACCTAAATACTCACGATAATAAGTTCTCGTATGATCCACGCCTGGTCCACTGGCATTTCCCATCTTTGTAGTGATTGTAGCTGCCGTTGTTGTAGTGGGGCATACACCATTTTGCGTATCTGCCACGGTTATCTTCACTTCATCACCCCCAGATAGTTTTTCAACTTTCCAAGTACGGGCATCAGTTGCTGAAACACCCGATGTCAAGGTTTTCTTTGTGCCATCTACGCTGGTGATTTCTGCCGTATAGTGAAAAGGCCCTAAACCATTGTACACTTTTACCTCAACGCTACCGTTGTTGCTACCTTTAGAAGAGCAATAGGGATCCGACTTTGTAAATTCCATATCTGGCGAAAGATACGTTTCATTGATCTTCTTCACCTCAACCTGGCCAGCATACTCTTGTTTATTGCCGCTGGTAGTTTGGAAGTACACGTTGTATGTGCCCTCTGAAAGGTTATACCATGTTTTAGTCCACGTGTTAGGATCGGTTGACGACTGCCGCAAATTGGCATCATCCAACTGCTGCGTACCATTTACCGTGATGACGCTGGTGGGATTACCCGGCTTACGAATTTGCGCGGAGCCATTAGGCTTAACTCCGTTCGTGCCTGTCACACTTAACGTAACAGATCCCCCTGACGCTCCACAGCCAATGTCTATCTTTGACACTTTGTAGGGATAGGTCTGGGCAAAAGCCGCCACACCAAAGGTGAGCATCATGACGAGCATGAGTAGGCAGCGTTGCCATAATTGAGGTCTATATGACCTCGAAGAAGTAAAATTTTTCATTGCATTTTCTTTAATTTTTTTTCTGTTTTCAAAACATACATACAGCATGATAGCCATCAATCGAACCACCCAGTTTTCATGTCGAAGTCCTCGTCGAACCCACCTTCCTTTGCATCAATGGGTTTCATACCCCCATTGTCTTCGCCACTCACTGTTGCATTGGGACCAATTTGCATGGGTAGCAATAAGATGCTTGGCGTTACATAACTTTTCCTCATAATCTCAATTTTTAGTATTTATTCGTTACTCTACAAGGCAAGCCCGTCTTATCGGACAGTAGCTTACCATCACTGATTTCATTAAAAACAAACCTTATTGTCAATGTGTGACGGCAGTTGCAGATAGAAAACTTGCCTATTTACAAGGCGCCACATGTATTACTGGCATAAATTTGAGGCAAAGTTATCAAGTTTTGTTAAATTTACCCCCCCCCATAAAGTTAATTATGTTTAATTATTGGGAATTTAACAAGTTTGTAACCTATCGCAGCTATCTAAAAGGTGGTTCTTGAATGGTCATAAACAAGATAAAGAACGAAAACAAAGTAGGGACGCACCGCCCGTGCATCTGCAAGACAAAGATGTTTTCAACTATCCAATATTTATTTGATTGATTGGACACAGGAGTTATGCGTCGTGACACGATGTGATTTCACTTTCGTTACATGGTAAGGAAAGAGGTGAGGCGCAAGAAACAAAGACTATCTAAAACAGAAAACCCATGACCCGTGGGATTCAATGTAGCAGAATCCAGCGAGTCATGGGCATGACATGACAAACAATCAAGGTGTCGTAAGTACAAATGCGTTTCCTTGTTGACGCATCACCTTTCTTAATACTCGTCCTCGTTAAAGAGGAAATCTTCCTTGGTAGGATAGTCGGGCCATATATCTTCTATACTGTCATATACATCCCCCTCATCCTCTATCTCTTGCAGATTTTCCAATACTTCCAAAGGAGCACCAGAACGAATCGCATAATCAATAAGTTCTTCTTTGGTAGCGGGCCATGGCGCATCTTCTAATTTCGATGCTAATTCAAGTGTCCAATACATAGTGTTACAAAATTATATGTGTTAATCTTCGTGCGTGCAAAAATAGTGATTTTTATAGAATCACCAAGGATATTCCCATTTTTTTTCTGTTACCTTGGCTTGAAAGTTGATTTTTCGTGCCAAGACATACAAATAATCAGACAACCGATTCATATATTGAAGTGCTTCGGGTTGGATAGGTATGTGAGCATGAAAGGAAATCATACGTCGCTCAGCTCGTCGACAAACCGTTCGGCATACATCGGCTTGCGCCGCACAACGGCATCCACCAGGCAACACAAAAGCTGTTTGTGGAGGCAATTGCTTCTCAATTTTATCAATCTCCTTCTCGATTCCTTGCACTTCAGTAGCAGGAAGGAGATAACGCTGACGCTTTTCGGGCTGCGCGGGATCTGAAGCTAAATAACTACCAATGACAAACAATAAAGACTGGATATGGGTCACAAAAGCCTTGTCATACTGATGATGCAGCATCGGGCGTAAGAGTCCCAAGTGGGCATTGAGCTCGTCTAAGGTACCAAAAGTCTCAATACTCAAATCATCTTTCGCAACACGACTTCCCCCAATTAAGCTGGTGGAACCGTTATCCCCTGTTTTTGTATAAATTTTCATAGTGTCACATGAATTAAGTTGGGTATCATCATCGTCTTATCAGATTTCTACAAGCTTCTCGGAAAGGAAACAAAAGATAACAAGACAGAACCCATAGTTATGAAATATTTAGTTACGGTGGTAATGTTAGTGTCCACCTTAAAAGATGAGTCGATAATGCCCAATTGTTTTTGTTGAATCATAGAGTATGATACCACAATCAAACAAATCGAAAGTTAAATAATGACGGCAACGTGTCACCATCTCTTTCCAAATATGTCGACAGTGCCGATTCAATGAAATACCTTCTACAATAAAAAAGGTTCCATTTCGTGGCTGCGCAATAAAACGCAAAAAGCAAGACTTCCAATCCTCCTCCAAATGGACTAAATAGACATCGGGCATCAAAGAAGCATTCTCTCCATCTCCTGACTCCCCAGACAACAGCTTAGTTGGTGGGTAACCTGCTTGAATATACCGACCATAGAGTGCAGCATGGGGGGTACGAATCCACCAGTGGGTAAGAGATTCAGCACGTGCAAAGCGAAAGAGCAAGCGAGCTAACCGCAACTGTGCGCTGGTATCCGCTGACATAGCAGTCTGTAGCACCCGATATGCCTTATAAACCGTACGGTCATTGACAACTTGGGTCACAAAAAGGTAAGCCCAAGGAGATTGAATGCCAAAACCGAAAGCACGTGGCCAACGACAAAGCCAAGCTAACTGCCGTCGCAAACGATAACTCATAGATGTTATATGATAGTTGTCCATCCCTTTCAACACTTGCACAAAGATAATAAAAAAAATAAGAGATGGCATGACCCAAGCAAAAATAAACAAACAAAAATATATTTTCTTTTTAACTTTCCTCACCGTACACTCTTCCTCAACTATCCCCAGTATGCCACACCTTTAGAACTACCCACACCGTGCCACCTTTCGTACCCTTTCATACCGTGCATCCTTTCCTGGCTATCCACACCGTACCACCCTATATCTCTGCAGCCTATAAACACAAAAAAGCCTCCAGCATCGGTTGAGACACTGGAGGCGTGAAGTAAAAAAGGCAGCTACCTACTCTCCCACATTGCATTGTAGTACC
>QWCP01000112.1_pt1 | contig 40387 bp, 17 predicted proteins | sample 1972561 | NCBI WGS metagenome assembly QWCP01 (sample SAMN09866705, study PRJNA288562) | Human vaginal metagenome isolate pre4_vaginal, whole genome shotgun... | isolation source: vagina | host: Homo sapiens | place: USA: California
AGTCCGGGGGACTTCCAACGCGAGTTTCGTAAGTGAGCACGTTATCCGTGCGAACGTCACCGTTTTTTCGTTGCTGGTGTAGATTGCGCGCTGCGTTAGTAACGTATGGTTGGCGAATTGGGAAAGATATTTAGATAATGTTGGAGGTTTATTTCATGGCAGAAGAAAACAGAGAAATTGTAGTGATAGATGAAAGTACAGTGAAAAGTAAGATTTACTATATAAGAAATCAAAAGGTTATGCTTGATTTTGAACTTGCTGAAATATATGGATATGAAACAAAAACATTTAATCAGCAAGTAAAGAATAACATAGAAAAATTTGATGAAGATTTTAGATTTCAACTTACAAAAGATGAATGGGAATTTTTGAGGTCAAAAATTTTGACCTCAAAATCAGATGAAGGTTCAGGTGGTAGAAGATATATGCCTTATGCCTTTACGGAACAGGGCATCTATATGCTTATGACTGTATTAAGGGGAGAGCTGGCAGTTAAACAGAGCAAGGCTTTAATACGAATGTTTAAGCAGATGAAAGACTTCATTGTTGAAAATAGAGACTTTCTTAGTTCAAAAGAAATGACGCAACTGTTATTGCAAACAAGTCAAAATACAAATGACATAATGCAGCATTCAAAAGAAATAGCAAATATAAACGATAAAATTAGCACCTTGGCAACAAAAGAAGATTTGAAAAAGGTAATGGATAATTTTATAGATCCGGACGCCTACAAGCATTTTCTTTTGATGAATGGAGATAAGATAGAAGCAGATGTTGCATATACAAAAATATATAAGTCAGCAAAGAAAAGCATTTATGTTATAGATAATTATATAGGGCTTAAAACATTGGAACTTTTAAGGGCTGCAAGAGATAACGTACAAATCGTAGTTTTTAGTGATAATGTAAGAAATAAAGATATGCTTACGAAAAATATTTTAGATGATTTTAGAAAAGATTATCCTAACATAGACCTGAATCTGAAGGTATCCGATAAAAAATACCACGATAGATATATTGCACTAGATTTTGGGTCAGAAAATGAGGCCTTTTATCTTTGTGGAGCATCATCAAAGGATGCGGGAAATAAAATATCAAGTATTACCAGGATAGAAGAATCGTCGAAGGATATGTATCATGCAATGTTTGAGGGAATGTTAAACAATAAGAATTTGAAAATTTAATACACAGAGAACAAAGTAGATAGTTGTATGAGCTTTAAGCAAGACGGTAGAAATAAAAATCTATCGTCTTTTTAATTACTGCAAATTAGAGAGCGCGTGTTTTCTGCGTTAGTGGCTGATTTTGCTTGTTTTGGGAACTGGTGCAGTTGGTGTTCTGCGTTAGGGTCTCTGGTGGTCGATTATCGGACACTGGCGCAGTCGTCGCGCTGCGTTAGTGTCTGATTTTGCTTACCTTGGGACACTTGTGCAGTATGCTTTCTGCGCGCGGGTCTCTGGTTGCCTGTTTTGACAAGGTGTGCATATACGGATTATGCTATATATAACATAAATAGGGGGTTGGGGGGAATTGTTTGATGTGATTTTTTACAGTGATGAGGATGGTGATAAGCCAGTACGCGAGTTTATTAAAAGTTTGAATGTCAAGTTGTGAGCGAAGGTGGTTTCGGATTTGCATCGCTTGGAGATGCTAGGAAGTGATGCAAGGGAGCAGCTTAGTAAGCATGTTGGCAACCATATTTTTGAGCTTCGCACTATTTTAGGTAGCAACATAGTGCGTATTTTGTACTTTTTTGATGCGGATAAGATTATTGTTGCCACCAATGGATTTGTTAAAGAGCAGCAGAAAACTCCGCGTAGTGAAATATTGGTAGCTATGCAGAGAAGGGCTAAATATTTTAATAGAAAGATAGACTTGTGATGAAAAATCAAGAGTTGCAGGAAAATCAAGAGTTGCAGGAAACGCGCGTAGTGCAGGGAACGCGAGTGAATGATTTGCAGGAGCTTACTGACGAGCTTATGAAGGATCCCGAGTTCAAGAAGGAGTATGATGCGCTTCAGCCGGAAAGAGATTTGACTATGTCGCTTGTGATGGCGAGGAAAAAGGCTGGTTTGACTCAGGCTGAGCTGTCGGCGAAGACTGGTATAAGTCAGTCGGATATTAGCAGGTTGGAAAATGGTTCAAGGAATCCGACTATTGCGCTTTTGAATCGTATTGCGAATGCTTTGAACGCGACTTGCAGGATTGAGTTTGTACCGAATACGCGACGACCTGCTTGAGCGCGTTATCCGTGCGAACGTCACCGTTTTTTCGTTACTGGTGCAGTTGGTGTTCTGCGTGAGCGCTTTGACCGAGCTTGAAATCATTGGGATTTCGAGCTCCTTCAAAGCGGAAACTCGCTTAAGTTGGAAGTCCGGGGGAGACTTCCAACGCGAGTTTTGTAAGTGAGCACGTTATCCGTGCGAACGCTTTTCTGTTCTTTTGCTACTGGTGCAGTTGGCTTTCTGCGCGAGTAACGAATATTGACGTTTTTTCGTTACTGGTGCAGTTGGCTTTCTGCGCGAGTAACGTATAATTCTGTTTTTTCGTTACTGGTGCAGTTGGCTTTCTGCGCGAGTAACGAATATTGACGTTTTTTCGTTACTGGCGCAGTATGGTTTTTGCGCGCGTGTCTGATTGCTTATGGTGCGCTTATGTAGTAAAAATATCGATTTTGGGGTAGATTACAGTAATAAAAAATATCGATTTTGGGAAGAAAGGCGGAATTGCAACGGTTTACGAAGGTAATACGTCAGCTAAAACTCATTGTAATCTTATGCGATAGCTCCTGCACTAAATCTCGCACTAAATGATTTTGTAGATTGGCTGTTTGTTGATTGCCGTAATGAACGCTTTTCTTTGCATCTCCAGATCGCCGCCATCGCAAAGTGGTTTCGTTACGTAATCTTTGTTTACAAGATCCACTTTTCTTCCTAAACATTCGGACAGAGCTAAGCGTAATCGTTTGCACGCTTGCGCGGTGTTTGGCTGGCGGGTTTATATATGTGGCTGTGGGAGATAGTTGTTTTTTGAGTTGCGATTTTTGTTTTCGTTGTGCTTGAGTTTCGTCTATGAGTTTTGGCTAGTGTGTTTGGTTTTTGGTGTTGTGAGGTCAAGGAAATTTCAGCATCGTGCGTCCCGTCGCTGCGCTCCTCTTTTAGCACTCTGCCCGAAATTTCCTTGACCTCTACTTCGCTACTCTTTAACACAAAACTCATAGACTCGTGCAGTCTGTTGCGAAAGTGCGTGGTTTACTCAGTGCAACTAAAGTCGCGTAACTAAGCTTCGGGTGGGTTAGTGGTTGAGAGTAGGTTTGGTGTGGTGTGTGCGGCAGCATGAATGTTAGCGTTCTCTAATCAATAAATACTCAGCGTCTGCAGAGCATGAATGTTAAAGTTCACTAAGCAATAAGTACTCAATGTTTGCAAAGCGCGACTGCAAAGCTTCTTTGGTCGTGTATGCGCGCTTGCGTGGAAAGTCCACTGGACTTTCCACATTGAGCAAGCGCTATCGCATTGGGTCGCTTTTCGCGCTACGCTTAAGCGAAAAGCGAGTCAATGCGACACGCCGATGATTTGGTTAAAAAAGTTTGGGAAAAATAAAATCAGCGGATTTTCGTAGCATATTGTCGTCTCGTCACATGTCAAAACGTTGATTTCATGCGGTTTTTAGCGGGGGGGGGGGTAGACTGTCTAGAAGCATAAACATTTGTTGGTGTTATAATATGTCTATTTTTTCGTCTTGCTAAGAGTTAGAATCGAGAGTACTCAGAGTTGAGCGTGTCGAGCACAACTCACAGATAGCTGAATAATACGGGTACGCGGTATCACACTACAAGATTCCTCATAGTATTACCGCTCGTTTTATTAGCTTTTTACAACAACAATCACAATATAAACGATTCTGTATCGTAGGGAAGAGAGGGAATATGCGTTTAAAGACTATTCCATGGAAACGCGCCGCAGCTGTATTAGCTGCAGCATGCACACTTGGCACCTGCTGCATTGCAGGCTCCATCGCCTGGGCTGGTGAAGGTGATCAGACTGCAGGTGCAAGCACTGCTGACATCAGTTCAACTTGTGGTGTTAAAGGTGGTACTGTTACGAACTGCACTTCTATTACCATTCACAAGTACAATAGTCCTTCAATAACTAGTAATGATTTTAAGGCTAACGGAACTGATATGACCGAAGCTTTGAAAACATTGGGAGTTAACAAGCCACTTCAAGGCGTTGAGTTTACGCTTTACAAGGTTCAAAAAGATGGCAAAGATATTGATTTATCTAAGCCAGAAGGCTGGAAGGAGATTGAGGATCTTAAAGGCCTTACTAAGGGTAACGCGGCAAGCTTCTTCACAGCTGCTGCTGAAGGTCAAGCTGCTAAGTTCACTAAGGTTCCAGTTGGTCAGCCTAAAGAAACTGATTCAAACGGTGTAGCTAAGTTCGACGGTCTTGCCGAATCGCTTTACTACGTTGAAGAAACTAGTACAGTGCATGCTCAAATGGATTATGCTACTGAAGAAGGCAAACATGATTGGAAGCCTATAACAGTTACCTATAAGACTGATCCATTCTTCGTGACTACGCCTTTGTCTCACCAGACTAAAGGCTCATGGGAATGGCTGTACAACGTTCATGTGTTCCCAAAGAACGATGTAAACAAGGATGTTCCTACTAAGACCGCAGCGGATCCAAACAAGTACTACGTTGACGAAAAAGGCAACACTGTGATCCCATGGAATATTTCTATTCCTCTGTCAGCTCCTTCTGAAGGTAAAAAGTATCAGAAGATTGGTTTCGTCGATTCTCTTCCAACAGGCTTGAAGTATGAAAGCGTAACTGACGTTATGCTTGTTAAAGTTCAAAAGAAGCCTGCTGAGGGTAAAAAGGCTACTTCTACAGATATTCCTTTGAGTCCTAAAGCAAAAGATGACGTTAAGAAAGAGTACGGTGCTGCGGAAGTTAAGGGTAAAGTTACATTTATTCTTACTTCAGACGGTCTTGCTAAGATTGATGACATTGACAATTACACGTACACGTTGAAAGTCACTTTAAACACTAGCGTTACTAAGGGAACGAAGAACTTCACTAACTTTATTACTGGCTGGATTGACAACAGCAAGATTGGTGATGGTGACGAAAACAACCCATGTGTTCCAACTAAAGAGGAACCAAATAAGTGCGATAATAATCCTCACGGATCTTCTCACTTTGCTACGTTGAAGATCACCAAGGTTGCAGTAGATGCCGAGAAGAAGAACACCAATAAGACATTAAAGGGTGCTAAGTTCGCTATCTATTCTGTGAACGATCAATCTACTGATTTAACTGCTATAAAAGATTCAACTACTTTGGGTCAAAAAACTACTCCAGTTAAGACTAGTGCTACTAGCAGTGATCCGTTAACTATTGAAACCGGTGATGACGGAACAGCAAAAGTTGATTTGTTCATTGGTAATGGTGCTCAGGCTTCAAGTAAGAAGTACTGCTTAGTCGAGACTGACGCTCCTGCAGGTTTCAAGAAGGATCCAGCTCCTCATTGCTATAATGTGGTTGCTGAAACTGATACGAATGTAAAAGACGGTGTAGTTGCTGACAATTCTAAGACTATTGGCAACGATAAGGCAACCGAATTGGACAAGATCATCAGCGCCTTGCCAATGACTGGTGCTCGCGGCTTGGTGATTTTGACGCTTTGCGGCATTGTCGGCATTGCTGGCACGTTCTTCTACATTGTGATGAAGCGTCGCAAGGAGCAAGAGCAGGAGTAAAACTCGCTCGGCTGGCTGGGTGACTTTGCTTGGTTGTTCAGCTGATTTACTCTGTCGGTTGCGCAGCTTGGTTCCGAACCAAACTGCGCAATCGTTTTGAGTGGCCTTATTAGCTGTGAAAGATAATAAATTCCTATTTCTCACAGCCGCATCTCATAACTGCCGTTCACAACCACGCACTTTCGCAACTTTCTGTACGAGTCTATGAGTTTTGTGTTAAAGATTAGTGAGATAGAGGTCAAGAAAATTTCGGGCAGAGTGCTAAAAGAGGAGCGCAGCGACGGGACGCACGATGCTGAAATTTCCTTGACCTCACAACACTAAACACCAAACACATTAGCCAAAACTCATAGACGAAACTCAAGAATTTCGCAAAGCAAAGTTGAAGGAGAGAAATCTCCGTCAAAGTTCCTGAAGCTTTGCAGTAATGCTTTGCGAACGTTGCTTGTGTAGCTTTGCGGTTGTGCTTCTGCGAAAAGCGATTTTGAAGCTTTGCGGTTGTGCTTCTGCAGCCGTTGATTCTATAGCTTTGCAGTAGTGCTTTGCAAACGTTGCTTGTGTAGCTTTGCGGTTGTGCTTTGCGAACGTTGTTCCTGAAGCTTTGCATCATCGCTTTGCAAACAGCGGCTATTTGTTGCTTAGTGAGCTTTAACATTAATGCTCTGCGGACGTTGAGTATTTATTGCTTAAAGAACACTAGCATTCGCGCTACTGCACGCGTCACACCAAAAATAATTTACCAACAAAAAACCAATCCGTAGCTTAGTTGCGCAACTTCAGTTGCACTGAGTAAACCACGCAGTTGCGTAACTTTCTGTACGAGTCTATGAGTTTTGTGTTGTTGTTTAGTATGTTGAGAGGCTGGAAAAATTGTGTTCAGCAATAAAAGAGGACTGAGGAAGCTACGTTCTTTTAAGAACAGAGCAGACAGTAAAGCCTTTAACAGCCAAAGCGACGAAGGACGGGAACTTGCGCAAACACAAATTTTCCAGCCTCGTCAAACCCAAAGAACAAGAACATCAGCCAAAACTCATAGACGATACTCAAGAATATCGAAAATAAACTCGCGCAACAACGCAAAAAAATGGCGCTTCTCCAAGTCATGCATTATTCCATCGTTGCTGCTGCTAGCGTCGTTCGCATCGCTGATTTACCCGCACGCCGCTATGTGGCTGAGTCAGTACCACATGTCGGAAGTTGCGGCTGAGTATGCGAAGCTCATCACGCACGCGGTCCCGGCTCCGCACGAGCAGTTGCGTCGTGCGCGTGAATATAACCAGAAACTTTCTTCTGGTGCTATTTACGAAGCAAACACAAATATTCCAACTTCGCATGGTGAAACTTCGGACGCCAGCGAGGACTACTGGGAGCAGCTAAAAGCTAACGATGACGGGCTGATGGCTCGCCTTCGCATCAAGAAAATTGATCTTGATTTGCCGGTTTACCACGGCACAGAAGATGCCACGTTGCTTAAGGGTCTTGGTCATTTGCGCGGAACTTCGCTTCCGGTTGGCGGCAAAGGTACTCGCTCAGTGATTACGGGGCATCGTGGTCTTGCTAGTGCAGAAATGTTTACGCGTCTTGACGAAATCGTTAAGGGTGACACTTTTACGATTGAGGTTTTCGACGAGGTGCTCACTTATAAGGTGATTGAAAAGATCGTTGTGAACCCGGACGAGACGAAGAAGATTGCTGCTGTTCCTGGCAAGGATTTGGTGACGCTGATTACGTGCACGCCGCTTGGTATTAATACGCAGCGCATTTTGGTAACAGGTGAGCGCGTGATACCAACGCCGGCGGCTGATAAGGCGCTTCGTGGTAAAAAGCCGGATATTCCACGCTTCCCATGGTGGGTTGTTGGGTGTGCTGGCAGCTTGCTGGTAGTTGGTAGTTACATTTGGTGGGCTGGTTTGCCGGTTAAGAAGAAAAAGAAAGACGACGAAAGCGATGCTGATGCTGGTGCTGCTGGTGCTGCTGCTGGTGCTGGTGCTGCCGATGCGGACGTTGAGGCTAGTGCAAACACTGATGATGCTCGCGTGGATTCTACGGCTCTGGATTCTGCGGCTCTGGATTCTGCGGCTGTGGCATCTGAGCAGTTAGCTGCGTTAGTCAAAGCTTCCGCCGGAAATGCAACTTCCGCCGAGAACTCAACTTCCGCCGGGGATATGCCTTTCGGAGATGACACAGCTGAATTTGCGCCTATCTCCAGCGTTGCGCCTACCTCCAGTACTGCAGATCTTGAACGAGCTGAAGCGCAAGCTGTTGCTAATAGGTTGCGTAAGCGCCCGAAAGTTCGTTCTGCAGGTGTTCACAGAAAACGCAGTCATCGCGCAAAGAATCAGCAATATACGGGTGCGACGCAACGTAATCGGCAGCAGCAAAAAGCGAATCGTAAAACTGAAAGCATACTCGATTGGATTATGAATGTGCTCGGTCTTTAGCTATGAGCTTTTTCGATGGCTGTTCTTTGTGTGCAATCAGTTTTCGGTTGCGCTGGCTAGGCATAACTGAAAATATTAAACTTATAACTAAATAACCAATAACTGAATAACCGATAACTGAACAACTCATAATTGAACAACCAATAATTGAACAACCAATAACTGAACAACCGAAAATATATACATAACAACAACTGCATTACGTCAAACAATTTTGCGAATACAGTGTGCAAATGCGTGTGAAAGTTTGTGGAAACCTACTTAAGCGTGCAGTAAGCGTGCAGTAAGCGTGCAGTAAGCATGCGCAACAAGCGTGCAGAAGTAGCAGGGTATGGCAGTATTTGTAGCGAACAGTGAAATGAGTGGACAATGAGAAATACGTGGACTATTGTGCTAAATGTTCTTGCGCGCATTGGTAACGCAACGCAGAGCGCAATTCGAGCGGGACGTGATGCTGTTCGTACGCTTTCTGCTACTGTTCGTATGCTTTCTGCTACTGTTCGTACGCTTTCTCATATCGTGATGCGCGCGTTACGAGCAATTCTTATTTGCGCTCTTGCAGTAGCGATGTGGCTGCCGATGTGCCTGACAGCTGACACTGCGGTTGCGGCGAGTACCGCAAAAAGTTCCATTCACTCAGCAATAAAGCATGCAGCAGCAAAGCATGCAGCAACAAATCGTTCTGAGACTGCTCCGGCTCCTGTTTCTGTCGGTTTGCTTATGCAACCAGCACCATCGCCGGTTTTCGTCAACGGTGACGATAACGTATTTGCAAGATTTCAAAATGGGGGGTATATCGGTAGCGCGAATGGCGTTATCAATAGCAGTGATATCAATAGCAGTGATGCGAAGAGTGAGAATGATACTAGGAGTCTTATTGACAATGCTTTAATGAGCGCTGCTGAAGGTATGGCTTCGCAAAGCGGAGCTTACGGAGCTTTTGTCAATACTGATCGTGCTAGCAGTGGTAATCGCTCAAGCAATAGTAATCGTGATAGTAATCGCAATAGCAAAATGGAGTTCCGCCCAGGGTGTTATAAAGAGTACGCTCGTTCTGAATGCATTACTGATGATGGCGATAAAATGGGTCACCGCGCATCACATGGCGCTGATATGGAACGTAGACCTAATCCTTGGAGTACTGTATATAGCAATTTTGCTAGTCCTCAAGGTATTTACACTGACAATGATCCAAACTTTACTCCGTATCCACGCGGAACGTATTTACAAAAACGTCTTCGTAATTTGCCGTATGATGCAGGCAACAGCGGTGTTGATCCTTTGGCATTTAATCAGCTTGATGATGTGCACGATTATATTTTTATGAAGCGTACTCCTAAACGTGATGGTAGTGGCTACATTTGGGATGTGCTCGTCAACATGGGTGCGCGTATTCATGGTGCTGCTAAAGCTTTGACCTATTTTGTTGTTCCTAAAGATCAGAGTCTCGACACAAGCAATGGTCAGTATGACCAGTATGTAGAGCGCTTACATTTTAATGCAGATAATCGTAATTGTGGAAAGAATTGGGTTAATCCTAATGGTTTTTGTACTGATGAAGGTACTGCTAGGACTCCACTGAGTGATGGTGAAACCCTCGATAAAGCATGGACTCGTCTTGGCAAAGTTGGAACAATCGAGAGCGTCGGTGTTTTTGAAGGTGGTACGCAGCGTAGCAGAAACGATAGCAATCGTGGTCTCGGCTTGTGCGAATCTTACGGTTTTGATTGCTATCACAGTACTAACTATGGTTTCCCAAGTGACGGAGAGCACAAGGGCGGTACTCGTCTTCCTCCAGATGGTTCGCAAAGATTCAATGACACTTATGTAAAATTAATAGATAATCTATTCTTTGAACTTAGAGGACCTGATGAAGAGCCTCGAGCAAAGATCTTTGCATTGCGCAATCAATTTGATGAACAAAAGTCACCTTATAGTTACCATATTCACTATACGACTTCAGATAATGGAAAATATGGAAAACTAAGTACTTCCTATTACGGTGCAGGAACTTATTACGGTAATACGTGGCATGGTCTAGGAACTCGATATGGTCAAAACGATCCGTATCGACAAAACAAAAGGTATTCGTTAGCTAATTGGCGTTTAGGTAAAGGTCACACTAAGTACGAGTACACGACTTTATACCAGCAGTGGTACGGTATACCAAATCTAGTTGATATGCGAGTCCCACATTTCCAGTTCCTTCGCGGTACTCATTTAGGACCTTTAACAAGCAATAATGGTCAATTATTGGCAAAGACTAACAATATTGGTGTTGCAAGCTTACTTTTCCGCCCTTCGAGGCAAAGAGTGTGCGAGGGGGCCAATGAAGATCAGTGCAAAGGTACAGTGTGGGCAAAGGGTCAGATTTCACTTTCTCCAAAATACAATTCCTCAGATAATAAGTACGCGCGAGGAAACCGTTGGTGGAGAACTCCGTTAGATCCAAACACTAATATTAATACTCAAGATTCTTCTTTTGGCTCTCACCAGATGACAGTAAACTATTGGAACGATCAACTTCAAATGGGCTCGAGCATGCCTTTTAAGTACGACATTATTGGCCAAGCGGACGTGTTTAGACCTTTGCAGACTCAAGAATGGAATGATAACGCTAAGTATCGTTCTCAAAAAGATAAGCTTAAAAATCCGTTGGATTACGTGCAATACTTAGATAAAAAAGGAGACATTTACGAGTTTGCGCATGATTTGAATCCAAGATTATACTGGCCAGATTCGCACAGTGGCAGAAACATAGATCTGTATAATAATTACTCTGATGCTCATGAAACTGTTTACTACGGTTCTATTAAAGATGGTAAGAATCCTAATGGGGATTCTTATGGTTTAGAATACCCGCTCACTGAAGCCTATAACTATAATGATCAACTAGGGGTGAGCAAAGCGATTAAAGATCGCGCCATTTATAGTGTTGAGTGGACTGATAAAAAAGGTAATGATAAAAAGTCAGACACCTTACAAGATGCAGAAACAAAGATTGCTGTAAAAGTTCCAGTAGTAAACGTAGTAGATCCTTGCAAAGGCGACGATGATAAAGCTGCAGATAACGCTGCTGATGACGATGCTGAAAAGTCTGCAGAAGATGATGCGAATGCAAAGAATAAAGACGGTGGTTGCAAACCGCAACCGTTGGAAAATACGAAGCGTTATATTTGGAAACTTTATGATGCGCCTCAAGGAAAATCTGTTGATCAAGCGTTGACTAATAGTGAGAAGTCAAAATACGCACAGCTTGCGAAAAGCTACTTCTCAAAGCCAGTAAAAGAAGAATACGCAACTCCAACTAATCCTCATAACGACAATCGTATTATGATGCAGTCTGGCAAGCAGCCTGAAGTAAAGCCAGTGTATGTATTAGCTAAGTATGCGAAGATTACGTACTGGGATGAGTCGAAGGATGTTTTGCCACTCGTATTTACGCATATCGACAGCGAGAAGCCAACTATAGACGTGAAAGTGAGCGTTGATGGCGGTGAGCCTCAGTCTGTTCCTGAAGGTGGATTAAACGTATCTGTTGGTAGCCGTGTTAGATTCTTGGTAACAGGTCATGACGATATGCATGTGCATATGGGTACTAAGGAGAATGTGCCTCATACTAATAGCACAGATGTTTTGGAAGCTAGTAGAAATTGGTCTGGCAGTTTTAATAAATATGATCAGAGTTCAAAATGTGGTAGCACGGCGTGTGCTAATACTCTTAAAGATCAATCTGGTTATGTAACTACAAATGATCCTCATGGCTCTCCGGCTTCTGCTCGTGATGTTCCGTCTAAAGAGTTTACATTCCACGCTTGGGATGATGCTGGAAATAATGTTCAAAAAACTGTGAAGTTGAATATTATTGATGGCAATTTTATTGTTCCTAACGTGCGCTGGCAAAAGCAGAATGATGGTAAGTATGTTGGTAAAGTGACGCTTTCTAAAAACGCTACGTCAGTGAAAATGTTGGTAGTGCGAATTTGGGGGCGTGGAAAAACTAAGCCTTTTGAAGAAAAAAATGGAACTTCAACAGATATTTTCAATACATGTAATGCTCGCGCTGATGGTTGCCAAGGAATAATCCTTAATCGCCAAAATGCTAATAGTAACTGGGCTAATTTTATTACCGATGACAATAAGGGGTATTTCACTAAACTTCCTCAAGGTGATGGTATTGATTTCAAGGAAAATAATGGTTCGTTAGAGATTACTATTCCAGAAACGCAAGCAGAAATCGGTTCGAGAATTTATGTTGGCATAGGAAGATCTGACGGTGGTATTAATACTAGTGACCACGCTGTTTCTCAGCCACTTCCACTTGAAATGAATTGGCCAGACGATGGCATGGTTCAAGTGAACCCGTATGAGCTGAATCCTTCTGAAAAACAGGGTTTGATAGATAGAATTAAGCAAAAGAATCCGCGTTTGTTTGATTACCGAAAAGATGAAATTGGTTGGTCAAAAGATGAAACTAAAGATCTTGGCGGAGGAAACGATAAGTATTCTTGCACAAACGATACAAAACAGTATAAAATCTGTCTTTCTGTAACTCCTGACACTAAAAATACTACTCAAAATAAGTCTGGTTCAGAAAAGACTTTTAAAGTAGTAAAAGCAACTGGCACAGGCACTGACACTAAAGATGATCAAAAGCAAGAAACTGTGCTTGATCCAAAGCAGAAGAAAATCACGCGATTTGTTGATATTCGTAGAGATTATGATTGGTCATACAGTGGAAAAATAAAGGGTCGTGACAGTGACGATGGTTTCATGTGGTATGGTCGTGATGATAATAGTACACAATTTTTAGTGTACAGGTTCAACATCAACCAAGGTCGTGATTTCAATACAAATGATGCTTTAAGCTTATTTAAAGGCACAAAGAAAACTAGACGGCTTGGAAACCAAATACAGCCATCACTGTACCCGTTGAACACTAATGATGCTGATGCTACTAATAAAACAGCTATAGAAAATCTGTGGGGTGGATACAACAGTATGCCTAAGCGTGGTGATGGCATTGGCTACGCTCGTAAATTAGCGAATGGCTCGCGCGGAGAATGGGTAAACGTTGTTGACTTAGTAAGACAAGACAGTCTTGGCGGTGGACTCGGTATAAATACTAATGGTATTACTGATAAAAATAGTTTCTTGCAGCCGCAAGGTTACGTTATTCCTGGTGGAGAAGATTACAATCAGCAAGCTTCAGGCGCAAACTTAGGATCTGCAATTCTTAGGAATGGTCAAAAAACGCCAATGCGCACTCAGCTCTATATTTTCAACGGTAAACCATGGAAAGATTTGGAAGCTAGAGGCGAAGGTGATAATAATAAAACGCCAAATGTAATTAACGTGTGGTTCGTGCCAGTAGACAAGAACAAGCCGTGGATTTCAGTAAAAGATGTTAGTAAGAAACTTCTTGGCGAGTGCAATCCTACTAAAGATAAGGCTGATTCTTGCGGAACTGCTACGACTATTGATATGAATAAGACTGATATTACAAAGCAGTCGGGCTTGTTCAACGTAGTAGATTTGCTTGCAATGGATGATGATTTCAATGTGGCAAATCCTGATACGCATGTAAGCGAAGCTTTGAAGAACACGTTGAGCATAGACATTGAAGCAGAAGGCGTAAAAGATCCAAAAACTAAAAAAGCTCCTCGCGTAAGGTTTGTTACAGATGGCAATATCAACAAGGAACTGTTGCGCGGATTTATAGAAAAATGGCGTGGGAATGATGCTACAAAGTCACCAACTTTCAAGATGATTGCTCAAGTAACTGACGACTCTGGGAATAAGAGTAATGAGGCAGTAGTAGGCAAATTCAAGTTCAGTTGGACTGTAGCTAAAGCTCCAATTGTGCGTGCATATGATGGTCATCATTATGATGATTTATCTTCTTCTGGCGTGTGGCTTCATGATTGGGAAGGTGCTGTTGCGAATAATTACTATAATGCTGTGTCAGTTGTTGCAGGTGGGAATGCGACTCGACTCGTAGTGTATTTCACTCGCGCACAAAAAGCAAAACTCGCTAGTTTACAATCTAGCAATAATCTAATGTCTAGCTTGGGTGCACGGGATAACTTGAGTAGTAATAATGCTAATTCTCAAAGCGATACTGACACGAGTGAAGCATTAGCATTATGTAGATCGAAGTCAACGGATAAGTGGCAAGTTTGCGAAGGTTATACGCTGCCTCAAGGCGTTACGTTGAATTCTAATGACTATGGGAAAAATAATTCTGCAATAATATTTAATCCTGAAGTCTTAGCTCCTGGAAGCGTAGTGCGTGCAAGGAATCGCGCAGAATCTTACGGACCTTGGTCTAATATGCCTGGCGTTAAATCTGAAAATTTGGATGAGTTATCGAATAATACCAACTCATCTCAATCAGACGGCAGTGAAAATCCAACTCATGCAAGTAGCGCTGTAAATAGCAATTCGACGAATGGTAATGCGTCAAATGCGTTAAAAGAAAAAGAAGAAGAGAAAGAAGAAGACATGCGCAACGTGCTATCTGCTGACTCAATGGTTGCGCAACGTAGTAACGTGTGTAGGCCTGAAACAAAAGCGCCAAAAGATTGGAACTCGCCTTCAGATTGCGTATTCTTCCCAGTCGTAGTCAATAAGAAAGTCGTACAAGTGCATCCATTGCTACTGAATGACACTGAAAAGCGTGCTGTGAATCATGTATTGCGCAACGGAAATGCAGGAGGCAAATGGCTTGGATTTGGAGATGCTGACAGTCTTATAAGCGTGGATGATGATGATACGCTTTCTGCAAACCAGTCAGAAGTTGCTTGGAAGCGTGGGGAGTATGTTGCGCCTACTGAGCAGAAAGATAAACGCAACAATTACTCTAACGCAGGCAGTGAGCAGGATTCGTTTATTCTTTTGCGTGGATGGCGTAGGCGAAATGTAACGCCGGAACCAAGATATAATGTTGTAACAAGATTCGCTAGGTTGCGAAGTGTTGGTAATGATGCTGCTGACTCTGCCGACTACAAGATTACTTGGAATGAGAAGAAGCCATATATTGACGGACGTTCTGACGACCCAGGATTTGAGCTGGTTGGAACTACTGGTCATCAATCGCTTGTGTATCGTTATAACGCGAGTAGTAGCGGTCAAATCGGTTTAGGTGATTTGCAGAATGCGTTAAAGCTTATGCCAGTAAAATTGGAAGAAGCAATAAAAAACAAAACTGGCAAAGAGCTACAAGATGCTAAAGATGCTTTTGCTAAGAGCCAACCATCTTTGCGTGTTGTTAATGGCACAGATAAAGGTGATGCTGAACATAATAATAATGGTTTCAAGCGTCCTGGATTCTTCACGCTGAACGATGAGTTTACTAACGCACCTGACTTGGTTACCGCAAATGGTTATTATGGCGGCGGTAATAGCGTTTCAGTTCGTAATTCAAATAGTGGTATGAATGCTAGTGTTTTGGGAAACGATCAATATAACAAGATGACGCCGAAATCAACTGATATACCAGAGTGGGGAATGGGTGATGTAAAGTCGTCTCAATTCACGCTAGATAAAGTTCTTGGTGGTCTTGAAGGCATAAAATACGTTAATAATTCCTCAAACTCTTCGCACTATGTGCTTTCGCTTTCAAACCGTTATGCTAGGGAAAGTCTGCAAGGTACATACGGTTATGAAGCAAAATCTGACTTTAGTGATATTGCTGGAGCGCAGTCAATTCTTCCAGTATATGTAGTGCCGGTTGATGTAATAAAGCCTAAAGCTGAAGCGAAAGGTTTGCTTAAGACTTCGTCTATGGATGAGCCTTACAAAGTTACTGCTAACGATATTAAGTTCACTTTCACGGGTAATCCAGATAAGAACGGCAAAGTGAAAGGCAAAGAGCTGTTAGTAGACACTAGCGATGATTTTGATTCTCGAGACGTAGTTGAGAAGAATCTTCAAGTATGCGTGCGAAAATTGGATAAGCGCGTGCCTGTTGATAAAGATTGCACGCCTATTTTGAAGCGTGATGCCAAAGGCAACGCGAGCGTAGATGCTGACGAATTGCAAAAGCTGCTTATCGCTAATAGAAACACGGCTGTTTACGCAGTATACGCGCAGACAAAAGATCAGTCAGACAATAAGAGTGATCACTATGATGCTGGAAAAGATGATAGGCAAGCGATCATCGGCTACATAAAAATTACCGGCATTATTGTATCGCCAATTCCGCTGCCGTTTACTGGTGGAAACGCTGCTATTACGTATACCTTCTTGTTCGGCATATTGATGGCACTCTTCATCGCGTCGGGCGCATTCGGTAGGCGCGGATGGTTGGCATCTGTGCTTAGCGGAAACGGCTTCGGCTCGCTTACTGATAGCAAGCACTGCGATGCTTCGGCTGAAGCGCTTCGAAGCGGCAAGATGTTCTTCAAGTTCAAGTGGCTTAGGTTGTGATGCGTAAGCGCGCGCTTTTGGGGACTTACACCCCACCCAAGTAACGCTCGCGCGGATAACGCGCTCGCTTACGAAACTCGCGTTGGAAGTCCCCCGGACTTCCAACCTAAGCGAGTTTCCGCTCCGAATTGCTTTCGCGCGCGCTTTGACCGCAAAAGCAGGTCGTCGGCGCACATTAGTCACAACCTAGTTTCTAAAGCACAGCCACGCGAACCTGCCCTGCCTTCGTCAATCGAGACGAAGGCAGACCTCGCTTGCGTTGAAAGCACCCCGTGCTTTCAACCCTGAGCAAGCTCGGCGCTCCGAGTTGCTTTCGCGCGCTCAATCGCTGCGCTCAAGCATGTCATCGCGTAAACGTGAGATAAATTCTCCACGTTAGTAGTGTGTGAACGATATAGTCGAAGATGGTTCGGAGTGCGCGATGCTGCGATAATTCACAAGCAAAAACGCTGAGATTACATCCGCAGAACCTGATCTAGATAGTGCTAGCGAAGGGAAACATAATGACAATACCTGCACAAACAAACGCCGATAGTAAAATCACTTCCGTAGTAAACGCTACTAATGTGAATACAACCGCGAATACAACCGCGAATACAGCTTTCTCAACTCCACGAAAAAGCTCGTTGCCGTCACTTGACGATCCAATCATTCCGCGCGTGCTCTCCATAGCTGGCACAGATCCGACGGGTGGTGCCGGTATCCAAGCCGACCTCAAATCAATCATGGCATCTCATGGCTTCGGCATGTGCGTAACTACCGACCTAGTTGCGCAAAACACTTGCGGTGTGCGCGAAGTCTACACTCCGCCAACCTCGTTCCTACGCGCACAACTCGAAGCCGTATTTGACGACGTACACATTGATGCTGTTAAACTAGGCATGCTTGGAGACAAGCCATACATTGAACTTGTGCGCGACTGGCTTGAATCGCATCCCGTGCCAGTAATCGTACTCGACCCTGTGATGGTAGCTACTTCTGGTGATCGTCTGCTGAAACAATCAGCTGAAGAAGCATTGCGTCAATTTGCTGCAAAAGCGGATATTATTACGCCAAATATTCCCGAACTTGCTGTGCTGTGTGAGCAACAGCCTGCAACCAGCTTTACTGAAGCGTGCGCACAAGCTCGTCGTTGGGCTGCCGACAACAACACCGTGGTAATCGTGAAAGGTGGTCACTTAACCGGCACGGACGCTGGGAATACGGCAGTTTTCCCAGACGGTACCGAGATTCACGTTCCTTCGCCACGCGTCGATACTTCCACAACGCACGGCACAGGCTGCTCGCTTTCGTCGTCTCTAGCGGCTCGCGTTGGTTTAGCGCTTCGAGAAGGGAAAAAACTTGAGGATCATGAAACCGTTGCGGAAGCATTATCTTGGACTACGCATTGGCTTAATGAAGCGATTGCGCATGGAGCGGATTTGCATGTTGGCAAGGGGCATGGGCCGGTGAACCACGCGGCACGTCAGTATAGGATGGAGCTTGATTCTTCGGCAACACCATGGGAACACATGAAAATTAATGAGCGAGATTTAGACGGCATGAAACCTGAAACTTGCGTTGTGCCAGCTCATTCTGTTGCGCGAAAACCGTGGATTGCTGCCGCTGGTAAGTGGACTGCGGCTTTGTGGAACGCGAGTGCTGACGTCGATAATAATATTATGCGAATGCCGTTTATTCAGGCGCTTGGTGACGGATCTTTGGATGAAGATTTGTTTGACTTCTATTTGAATCAGGATGCGGAATATTTGAAACGCTACTCGCGAGCTTTGGCGGCTTGCGGAGCTAAAGCACATGATGATAAAGCGCGTGTGCACTGGTCGTCAAGTTCCGCAGGATGCATTGAGGCAGAGTCTGAGCTGCATCGTGGCTGGTTTAAGAAAACAGGTCAACCAATGCAACCTGTTTGTTCGCCAGTGACGCTTGCTTACGTGAATCACTTGCTTGCTTCGACATTTGGTGAGGATTATGTAGTGGCAGCGGCTAGTGTGCTTCCTTGCTATTGGTTGTATGAGGAAGTTGGTCATGTGCTTGCTGCTGCGTTGAAGCCTGGCAACCCATACTATGATTGGATTGAAATGTATTCTTCGGAAGGCTTTGACGCGTGCGTTCGTACGGCAATTGAGTGTGTGGAAGATGCTTTTGAGAAAGCTTCACCTGAACAGCGTGTTCGTGCTGCTCAAGCGTACATGACGTCGTGTGTGTACGAATACGATTTCTTCAACCAAGCGCATCGCGCACTGCGTTAACGCTCTGAGCGCTTTGACCGAGCTTGAAATCATTGGGATTTCAAGCTCCTTCAAAGCGGAAACTCGCTTAGGTTGGAAGTCCGGGGGACTTCCAACGCGAGTTTCGTAAGCGAGCGCGTTACCCGCGCGAGCGTCCTGACCGAGCTTGAAATCATTGGGATTTCAAGCTCCTTCAAAGCGGAAACTCGCTTAGGTTGGAAGTCCGGGGGACTTCCTCGTGTTTGGAGTGCTATGTAGTCCGTAACCCTCCAAATGTGAGGGGGATTCCTCGTGTTTGGAGTGCTATGTAGTCTGCAACTCTCCAAATGTGAGGGAAATTCCCCGTGTTTGGAGCAAATAACCACATGGCACGCTCCAAACGTGAGATGAGTTTCCCTGCGTTTGTGGACTTAGGGCGTGCGTAAGTCCACAAACGCTCGCACGGTCTAAGCGCGCGCTTACTCAGTAATCACGCGCTTCAGCTCGCGCGCAACTTTCGCTGCATCCTCAGCACACATCAGCGCCGACACTGTGCACACGCCGTCAATTTCAAGACCGCGAATAGGGAACACCGTATTCTCGTGAATTCCGCCAATTGCCAACGTTTTCACGCCCATCGTGTGCGCAACTTTTGCAACCTCATTCACGCCATCAACGCCAAGCGGTGGCACGTCGTGCGCCTTCGTATGTGTTTCAAAAGCAGCGCCAATACCAATCGCATCTGGCAGCGGTACATCATTTTCTTTGCACTCACGGTACGCTTTTTCCATCAAATCCGGTCGCGCGCAAGTAAGCCCAATCATCCACTCAGCCGGCATCATCTTGCGCGCTTCAACAAACGGCATATCTTTTTGCCCAATATGCAGGTTAAAACCAAGCCGAGCTGCACAATCAACATGATCATCAATAAACACAGGCACATCGCCATGTCCAGAATCAATGAGCGCGTGGCGCAATCTCTTCGCCTTAGCGGCAATCTCAGTATCGTCAGAATACTTATCGCGCAACTGCACAACCGTAACTCCACCCTCAATTGACTCTACTGCCACCCGCTCTTCCGGTCGATTGCCCATGCGTGGATCAGTGACCAAATACAGCGTCCAATCAACAGGCTCCACTGTAAACTCAATATTAGTGAGCTCAAACATGTCGTTTACGCTTAGCGTTGAAAGTGCGTCCATCCACAGCGTGCGGAAGGTTCCGGGAGCTGTGGTTTGGCGAGCTGCCCAAGTTCCAGCGGCTGCAGCATGTACGTGCGCAGCAACAGTTGCAGCAAGCGGTCGCTCTGGGTTTGCGCCAACGTACGCTGCAACAAGCGCTCCTAAAGCACAGCCCGTGCCAACAACTTTAGTCATAGTTTTGTGGCCGCCTGTTACGCGAGCTAAGCAGCCATGACCATAAATTGCGTCTTTCTCGCCGGAAATTGCCACTACTGAGCCGTACTTTTTGGCTAATTCGCGTGCTGCCTGAAGCGCGTCGTTCACATTATCGTGCGAATCTACGCCTTTGCCGTTGCTTTCTTTGCCTGCAAGCGCCATGATTTCGGAAGCATTTGCGCGAATTACGGTAGGGTGATGCTTAATAATCTCGTGTATAAAGCGCGTGCGCGGAGCGAGAGCCGGCACGCCAATGCCAACAGGATCAAGTACCCATGGGGTATCGGCTTTTTCACAACCTTCAACGGCTGCACGCATGTACTCGGAAGTTTCCGGTTGATGGAAGGTGCCGACGTTGATGAGTACACCGGTGGCGATTTGCGCGAGTGCGTGCGCTTCTTCCGGGTCGGTTACCATGATTGGCGATGCTCCTGCGGCGAGGAGTACATTTGCGGTGATGTCTTGCACGATGACGTTCGTGATGCAGTGGGTGAGTGGCTGCTGTGCGCGCACGCGTTCGATGCATTGGCGCACATCGTTGAGGAACATGCGTCGGCGAGCGCGTGCAGAAAAGCTGGTGTCAACTTGCGTTGTGCTTTGATTGTTTATTGCTGCTGCGTTTGCGGCTGTGCTTGTGTTTGCTTTGTTTGCTTCGTTGCTGTTGTTTGATTCTGCAATGTTATTTGTTGTCATTATGTTTCCCTTCGCTAGCACTATCTAGAGCAGGTTCTACGGATGTAATCTCAGCGGTTTTGTTTGCGAATTATCGCAGCATCGCGCACTCCGAACCATCCTTCGACTATATCTTTTATTCGTGACTTACTTCCTTCTGTGCTAGTGTAACGACTTGCTTTCGCGCTATTCCTCACGGCATAGCCGTTCGGCTGATTTGGCATGTGAAGCACACCGTGCTTCACAATTGAGCCAAATCACGCTTTGAAGGAGCTTGAAATCCTGTTGATTTCAAGCTCGGTCAAAGCGCACGCGAAAGCAACTCGGATCGCCGAGCTTGCTCAGGGTTGAAAGCACAGTGTGCTTTCAACGCAAGCTCAGTAGCGAGCGCGTTATCCGCGTGAGCGTTCCTTCGTGCAGCAGCATGAATGCTAGTGTTCTCTAGGCAATAAATACTCAACGTCCGCGGAGCAATACTATTAAAGTTCACTAACCAGCAAATACTCACCGTTCGCAGAAGCAATGCTGCAAAGCTTCAGGAACATTTGCTGGAGAATTCACAACGTTTTGTAGCACTTGCAGGAATCTACAAAAATTGCGCCGCATTTTTGCAACTTCTGCTACAGATTTTTACTTTCGACTATGTAAATATAAATGTAAATATAAACATGATAAACAATAAGTAGATGAATAGAAGTCACGAAAGCGAGTAAACATGGCAAACAATTCCATGCCACAACAAACCACATCAGAAACCACATCCGCTGCAAATCCACTCGACACGCATGAATATGTTGTACGAACTGCGATTCGCACCATCGCAATCGTCGCCTCGCTTTACGGAATGGCAGCTTCATGGCAAGGTTTCATGACGTTCACATATTTTACGAATCTTTCCAATCTTATGATTTGCGTGGCTCTTGCTGGCTCACTTGTGTTCGATACTGCTGCCTTTATGCGTGCTCGCAGTTGTGCTACTAACTCTGCAGAATCTTCCGCTTCCGCAGCTTCCGCAGTTTCCGCAGCTTCCGCAGCTTCCGACGCTTCCTCTGTTTCTCAATCAACGCCCACAGTTTGGTTTGATTCAAAATCCAACGCTTGGTACATTTTCAAGTTCATGATGACAATCGCCATTGCAGTAACATTTACGCTTTATCTTTGCTTCTTAGCTCCTACGAATAAGCTCGGTTTTATTGGTGCTTATATGAGCAACGGTTGCAGCAGTCTTTGCGTTCACGCAATCGCCCCACTTCTTGCAATCATAGATTTTATACTTTTTGACTATCGTTTCCGTTCTACTCGTGCACATATTTATTTTGCTACGATTCCGCCTCTTGCATATGTTGCTTATGCAGTTATGTTAAGCGAGTTTGTTGGTGTTCGCTGGGGTACTCATGCCATGCGCGCACCTTACAATTTCCTTAATTATGGTGCTCCTGCTGGATGGTTTGGTTTTGCTCCACAGACTTTTAATGCCACTACTTTAGGCGTTGGTGTTGCGTATTTGCTTATTGTGTTTACGCTTATTTTTATTGGTGTCGGAACTATGTTTCTTGCGTTGAAAGATGCTCGTGCTCGCGTGACGCTACAAAATTAAGTGTTATGTAGCGCATCGCTATTGTTTCATTGCTAGAATTAAGCGTATGAGTGATAGTATTGCGCACCAAAAATCGTCTGGCAGCACTGCGTTACATAAAGACACTACGTTACATAAAGGCACTGCGTTGCAGTCGTTGCAATCGTTGCAGTTTTCGCAGTCTCTACCATCGTTGCAGTCGTTGTTCGACGATACTTTGCGTAATTCTTCCGGCAATATAACTAACACCTTACTCGTCTACGGTGCTCCGAATACTGGTAAAACGCAGTTTGCTGTGCGCGCAATGATCGCCGGTTATCATCATTGGCAGCATGGCATTACCGCAATGGCTGTGCAAAACCGAAATTTGGCTGCGAATATTGACAATATTATTATTCGCGAAATTGGTGTGATTGAGCAGTCTCGCCCAGTTGGCACGTTGGCTTCGCTGGCTTTTCGTATTATTTCTGCATATTGCAACAGTCAGCATAAGCCCAATCCTAAGCTTCTTAATGGTGCTGAGCAGGATGCGCTTCTTCGTAAAGTTGTGCGCGCGCATATTGAACATGTTTCTAGGGGAGATAATGGCGATTGTGCGGTATGTCAGCTTTTCCAAGATTATTTTGGTACGCCGCTTTGGGTTGCACCTTTAACTTGTGCTGGAAATGATAGTGCTGTAGTTTCTGCGGCTGCACCCAACTTGTCTGTAGGTTCTTCTGTAGGTTCTTCTTCTGATTCATTCTTGAGTTCAGCTTCTCGTTCGCAATGTGAAGTCAGTAACGCGTTTATACATCAATTGCGAGATATGCTCGCGCGTTTGGATGAGCTTGGAGTGAGTGATGCTGCAGATGAGCAGACTGTTCTACGTTCACTTGATGTTGCAAAGTCTCATGCAGAAGCTGAAAATATGTTGCCAACGTCTGTGTTGATTGATCGCCGTAGCACTCAGTGGCGTCTTGTTTTTGCACTACGTTCAGAGTATCGCGATATGCTTGCTGATACGTATCAAGGATCCTTCCGTTTGGACGCTTCTCAGCTTTTGGTGGAAGGCGCGAAAGCTGCACGCAAGCTCAGTGATATAAGTGTTGCTGCTGCAAATTCGGCAATTCCAGTGTTGCTTGTGATTGATGATTATCAAGACATTACGCTTGCTGGTTTGAGTTTTATAGAAACATTGTCGAAACTTGGTACGCGTTTAGTTTTGATTGCTAATCCGGATGAGTCTGTGCAGACGTTTAGGGGAGCGTACCCGGATTATGCGATTTCGGCAGCTCTGCATGAATTGCACGCATCTGAGCAAAGATTACAATATGTGATTTCTGATGATTCTTCTAGTGATTCTTCTGATGATTCCTCTGGTGATTCTTTAGTCGATAATTCCAGTTCTTCTGTTGGTTCTGCTAGTTTCGCTGGTTCTTCCGCGCGTCAGCCTCAAGCACCTTCGATGCGTGATTTACTTGCCGCTCGTGTTTCGCTTTCACTTACATCGCAATTCAACACGACTGTTGCGTTGCCGAATCGTCCTTGGAAAATGCCTGCTTTTGTTGGTGCACTTCCGTTGCAATCGCTGAATCAACTCGAAAATCAACTCGAAAATCAGCCTCAAAATCTTCAGCATCCTCAAAATTTGCAAGAATATTTACGGCTTGATGAGGATGGAACCGTAAATACTGCACTTTATTGCTCTCAACGTGAAGAATTAGACGCTGTTATTTGGCAAATGAAGCATGCGCATGTAAAAAATCATCGCAAGTGGAGCGATATGGCGTTAATTGCGCACGACAATGCTACTGTTCGTCTTTTTGGTGAGCAACTTCGCCAAGATGGTGTTCCAGTGCGATATTCTTCAGTAACTCGCCCGTTAAAAGATGAGCCGTTCGTGCAAGGATTGTTTGCTCTTATTGAGCTTGCTCAATTTGTACAACGTTGTATTGCTGGGAATTTCACTGCTTGCGTTGTAGAGCAAATTCAGCGCGGCAGCAGTTTGCAGCATATAGCATCTTGGGTGCAATCTTGCGTTAAACACATTATGGATAGTCCGCTTGCATCAATAGTTCGTAACAATTCTGCTGACGGTAATGGTGATTTAGAAACTCCAGCGCAACTTAAAAATGTTGAGTCGCTGATGCGGTCACTGGCTTCGCTTTCCGCGGTTTTAGATGAGCAAAAAGACGAAAATAATGAGCTTAGTAATCACAATATTCCTTTGAGAAAGCTGATGGATTCGTGGGATGAATTTAAAAGCAATCTCAAGAACGCCTCTCATAACAGCTCTCATGACGATTCTCATGGTAATGTAGTTATCAATTTAGATAACAATACTAACGAAGATATGCGTGCGCTTTCGCTAGATGCGTGCTATCTTCTTTGTGTTGCAGATGTGGCACATTGCAATACTGATTCCCAGCAGTCTGATTCAACTGTGCTTCATCTTTTACAAAATATGGCTCCTCGAAATCCGCATGTTGCATCCTTTGTTACAATCTGGAACAATGTGCGAACACTGGCGTTACGATTTACAGCTCACCCAGATTTGCGCAATGCACAATATGCTCTTGGTGAGGCTTGGAATGTTTGCAATGTTGCGGAACGCTGGCAGCGTACGGCTTTGCAACATAATAGAGATGGTTACCGTGCGAACGATCGCCTAGATGCTGCAATGCGGCTGTTTGATTACGTTGCTTCGTATAGTGATGAGTTAAGTAACGGTTTTGAAACTGATTTGCGTAATAATCGCGACTCTTCAGCTTCCGCAGAAACAGATGTGGTAGTTTCTGCTGATATCAGCGATTTTATAGCTCAAGTTCGCGGCATGGAAATTGAGGCAGATTCACTGGCTCATGTGGCTCCTGTGCCAGATGCTGTAACACTCACTACTCCTGCTGGTGCTGCAGGAAAGCATTGGCGGTTTGTGTGGATGCCGACTTTGCAGCAGCGTGTGTGGCCAAATCTTGCTTCGCGTAGCACAATGTTTGGTGCTGAAAGTTTGACAAGTATTGTGTTGGATTCTAAACAGCGTACTATGAACCAGCAGCATGGTGACAGTAATCAAGCAGAGCAATCGCAATTATTATTGCCTGTATCTTTGCAACTTCTTGCTGCTAATGACAAATCTGTAGTTTTTGCTGGTGAACAGCGTAGTTTTTTGCTTGCTATTACTCGTGCGACTGAAAGTTTGTATATGAGTGCGCAGTACAGCGATAGTGCTGTTCCAAGCGATTTTCTTTACTATTATTTGCCTGAGCGTTACTATAACAACGAACATTCGCGCACGCCTTTTACTGATTTTACAATTCCTTTTGCTGGCTTAGATATGGATGTTCGCGGATTGGTTTGTGCTGCGCGTGCAAAACTTGTGCGAGAAGCTGTAGGCAAGAATACTTGCGATACTGCGAATGAAAGTAGCGGAGTTTTAGACGCGATTCAAGCATTGCGATTATTGCGAGAATCTGGAGTTGATTGTGCTCATACTGCGCAATGGGATTTTATGAGCGAAATTACAGGAAATACTTCTACAGGAAATACTTCTATAGAAAATGTTTCTACAGAAAATGTTTCTGTAGAAAATGCAGTTACGAAAAATAATAGCGTTATAGTGAGCCTGTCGCCTTCCGCAGTAGATAGTTTATGGGCTTGCCCAGTGTGTGGATTGTTGAATCGCCAGCTTGCAGGCCCTCAGCCGGGAAGTGCTGCAACATATTTTGGTACGTTAATTCACGAAACTGCAAGGTGGGCGAGTGAAGATCAGCATTACGATATGTCGGAGACTGCTGTTGACGAGACTGCTGTTGACGAGACTGTGGTTGACGAGACTTCTGCTGATGATACTGCGGTTGACGAGGCTGCTTCAGCATCTTCTTCCAAACCGGCTTCTACAACTCACTCTGCAGATTCCTCTCCGTACGCATCTCAAGTTTCTCGTATCAACTCAATCGCAAATCATATGGAACAGTATTACGCAAGTATTGCTCCCGAACTTGCCGATATTCGAGATATAAAAGAGCGATATTCTGCACTTTCTAGGCAGTCGAATATAAGTCGTGCTCTTCATACGATTGCGCAATATTTTGTCACATCTTTCGATCAGTCAACCTACCGACTTGACGCAAAAAAGTCGGATGATGGTGTTCTTGAATTGCTTACGCCAAGCGAAAAATCTTTAGAAAGTAGCATTGGGAAACTTGCTCAGGCGTATTGTGAGATGCCAACAAGTGCTCATTTTGGTTTTGATGACATTACGCGCGTTCTTAATAACACGCTGACAGCCGCAAATTTGCAGACGGTGAGTAAGCATGATGCTTTTGGGCTTATGGGCGCTTTAGTGGGAGGCTGGCCGGATGGTGCGTGCGAGGATTTGCAATTGCATATTCACGGCAGAATTGATCGACTTGAAAAGCGAAAAAATGCTGACGGCTCCGAAAATATTCGCTTACTTGACTATAAAACCGGAAAAGTTCCCTCTGCAACAGGAGTTTTTAATGATTTGCAGTTAGTTTGCTACCAGCTTGCTTTACTTTTTGCAGACGAAAATCCGCTTATTTCCGCTGCTAACGCACCAACAATTGCAAGAAGTGTACTATTTCATGTCGTTGACAATGATTACCCGGCGCAAGACCACAGTGTTGCAGAAAACTTGTATCAGCCTCCACTTTGCATTGCTCAAGCTTTGAATAATCAGCCGCTTGAAACTCGTGCTGGATTCAAAACAATGTCGAGATTGTTGGATTGTCCACAATTAGAAGAAATTATGAAAACATGCCCGAAAGGTGTAAGTGAGCAAGCGTGGCAGTCATTCCGTTGCTTAAGTGAAACTGCAAAATGGTCGCTTACTATGATTTCTCGCGTTTTCTACGCTGCTGCCGCAGTTTGTTCTCAGCAAATTATTGCGCGTCCAACTTCGGAACATTTGAAATATTGCCGTGCAAAACAAGTCTGCCCAGCATGCGCAGGTCGCATAGATACCGTATATGAGGTGCGTCAATCATGATTGATGAAATGAATAACAAAGCTTTGCGCGAAAAAGCTTTTCGCAAAGATGCCGTTCATGCAAAATCTCCTCGCAACAATACGGATAGTGCAGAGCAATCTGCAGCAATTACGGCACCAGCAAATAAGAATATGATTATTGTTGCTGGAGCCGGCAGTGGAAAAACCTATACTATGACGCGTCGCGTTATTGATCTTATTGACCGCGGTGTTGCTCCAGAAAGTATTCTAGGGCTTACGTTTACGAATAAAGCTGCGTCGGAATTGTTGGCAAGAGTTGCGCAAGCTGTTAGTCAACACGCAAACGTAGGTAAACAAAGCAGCGTGAATGCGCCATATTCAAACGCATTTTTGAAGCCAGAAGTAATGACATACGACGCATTCTTCCAGTCAATTGTGCGGCAATATGGTTTGCTAGTTGGTTTCGATCACAATACGCAGCCTCTTAGCGATGCTGGCGCGCGCGAATTAATGAAGCCGCTAGTCAACGAGTATGTTGATAAGCATCCGGAAGTTGTGCAATGGTATAAATTCGATACGCTTGTTGATGATGTTCTTGCGCTCGCTGCAGATATTTCTTGCTCAATGATTGGGTTGAATAGTAAAGGCGAGTCTTGTGACAGCACTTCGTTGGCTGTTCGAGAAATTCAAAAGTGGAATAATGCGTGGATTGAGCATTTGCAACAAGCGCTGAGTTCAGCTGAAACTACAGAAATTATTCCCAAAAAGCCGAGCGCTATTAAATTGCGCCGCGGAAAAACCGAATCAGACGAAAAATATTTCAAAAAATGTGAAAATTACGGAAAAGAATACGTAGAATACCTGAATATTGCGCTAAAAAATACGTGTTACGATTCTTGCAATACATTATTTGAAGCTGCTAAAAAGCGTGCAGTTTTGCTCGATTTAGTGTTAGCTTTTGATGCAGCAAAGCAAAGTACAAATATGGCACAATTCAGCGATTTTACGATTGCTGCATACCGTTTGGTAACGCATTTTCCTTCGATTGCGGCGCAATATCGAAGGCAGTACAGTCAAGTTTTGTTGGACGAGTATCAAGATACTTCCACAACGCAAGCAATGCTGATTGCAACGCTCTTTCATAACGAACGTGGCGAGCGTAACGAACGTGGCGAGCGTAACGAGAACAATAACAATCATAATGAAAACTGTGCAAATAGTAACTCGTATGAATCTCAGCAAACGCATATTGCAGCAGTCGGAGATCCGTTCCAAGCAATTTACTCATTCAGAGGAGCAAGCTCGGGTGCTTTTAGAAAGCTTCAGCAAGCGCTTCATATTGACCAATCAAGCGAGTTTTCGCTTACTCAAACGCGTAGAAATGCTCAGCTTATTTTGCAAGCAGCAAACGCTATTACAAAACCTTTGCGCGTGCCTCCTCTTCGTAAAAGCAGTTCGTTAGCTTCGGAAGTGGAAGTCAGCAATCTTCAATATCTTGAAAATGCGCCACGAGGCAGTATTAGTGTGCTCAATATGCCTACGCAATATCAAGAAATTGAAGCCGTTGTGCGCTTTGTAAAACATGTAAAACAACATGCTTTAGCACAAAACGACAATATTGGCGCTTCCAATTCTCAAGCGCGCGTTGCTGTGCTTTTCCGCAGCAAAACCAATATTGCGCTATACGAAGAAGCCTTGCAAAAAGCAGGTTTGCGTACTCTCACTGTTGGATATTCTGCTCTTCTTGAGAAGCCGGAAGTGCAAGACGTTCTTGCACTACTTTCTGTTGCTGCAGATCATACGAATACTTCTGCATTAATGCGACTTCTTGCTACGCCCCGATTTGCGCTGAGTACGGACGATTTGAAGGTTTTGGCAAGTGTTGCAACTGATGAAAACGTTGAATACGTGTTCCATGCTTTAGCTCAAGCTGGTTTAGTGGATGCTCAAGCTCCGCGCGCATCTTGGGTGAAACTTGTGCGCGATCAGCAGTCTCAAGGTGCTCAAACGAATAGTGTTCACGGCGGAGTGTTTATTGCGGATGTGCTGCTTGAAGCGTTTCGTGCAAGGTTATTTGCAAAAAATTCTACGAAAGAAACGCTGAATCATCTTAAAAATATGCTCAGCAAGAAGGCTTATGCCGCAATCCTTCGCGCAGGCAATGTTCTTGATGCTGTAGAACGAGCACAATCTGGAAGTTTGCATGATATTGTGCGTACAGCAATCGAAGCGTTAAATATTGATATTGACGTAGCTGTTTCGCGCGCGCTTATGAACGAAAATTCAAGTAGTTCTACGCTTCTTAACGATATGCACAGCACGCTTGACGCAATGCTTTCACTTGTGGACGCGTATTTGCAAGAAATGAGTGATTTTACGCAGCCTACCTTGCGCGGATTTATGGCTTGGATTCAAAATATTGACAAGTTGAACGATCAGCCTGCGTCGGTCGACGAACCTGCAGATGTGGTTTTGATGACAATTCATCAGTCGAAGGGTTTGGAATGGCCTGCTGTTGCAATAGTTGGTCTTAACGAAAGTGCTTTCCCAAGTAGTCAGGGAGATGGTTTGCGCGTAAAGCAAACCAAGCAGGATGGCGTGTATTGTGAAAGTGCGTACGCAACTCTTGAAATTGCTTCAAAAGTTCCTGTACCAATGCGAGTTGACGCGGATATTTTGCCGCGATTTCCTCACAATGCAGATTTGAGTGTCAGTATGAATCCGCAAGAATCCTTAAAAAATATGGAAACTGTTGAGAAAATCGATGCTGAAATCTACGGTTCTCGCGCGCAAGCATTGCTTGATGTAGCCGAAAAATTCTACGAGCGCGAAGATGTTCCAGAAGGAGCAATTCCTGCGGAAGTGCGTCAAATGTACGATGCTGCGATGAAAACTGGAACGCTGCCTCTTTCGCAAGTAGAGGAGCGCGGTCGAGCTTTGCATGTTGATGAGAGGCATCTTATGTATGTGGCTTTGACGCGAGCGAAATTTGCGGCTCTGCTTACGTGCAGTCAGTCAAGCGCTATGACAGTGGATACTAAGGGGGAAGATAGCAAAGACGGTGCTGCTAGTGCTAGTGGTGCTAGTGCTGCTGCTAGTGTTGCTGCTAGTGCTGCTGCAGGTTTTGCTTCTTCTGCTTCTCATACTTCATCTTCGCGTTCAAAAAAGCCTTCTGTTTTTTGGAATGAAGTGTGTCAAGCAATGCAAGAATCTAGCGAATCTGTTGCTACAGTAAAAGCTGGTTCAGATGAAGTTGGTTATGTGGTTGGTGATTCTGCTTCTCAGTTTGCTGAATTATTAAGCGAGCCTAGCGAAATTCCGAGTGAAAATAACAAGCAGCTATTAGCGTGGCCGAGTGCGTCAAGTGAATATGTGCGAGATGCGCTTAATAAGTCTGCTGAATATTCTGAAATTGCTGAGATTGGTGAAATTGGTGCAACTGACAAGTCTGCAGAAAGTGACAAGTCTGCCGAAAGTGACAAGTCTGCCGAAAGTGACAAGTCTGCAGAAAGTGACAAGTCTGCCGAAAATTCACTACTTTCGCGCGCTGAAGCATTGTTGCAAGATGCAGATTTAATGCCGCATGTTGACTGGTATCGTGATATTCACGCGTTAGCACATCAAGCAGATCAGCTTTCAAATATTGAAAATGTGAATGTTACAGCTGTACAGCGCAGAGCAATGTTCCATGCGACTGATGCTGACAATACTAACGTTTCAGAATCTCAAGAAACAAAGCGTTTGCGACGTGAATGGATGGCAATTATTCGTCCTATTCCGCGTACAGCTTCTCCTGCTTCAGATTTAGGTACACGATTCCACGCGTGGGCTGAGCAGTTTGTCAATGCTGGCTGCGTGCAATATGCGTCTTTGAACGTTGCTGACGTAACTGATGTCGCTGATGTTGCTGACGTTGCGAATGATGTTGCGTCGAGTGAATATTGGCCGATTATTGTGAAACAAGGCGTGAAACTTTCAGATCTTACGTTTGTACAGAAAAATTTAGTTCATCAACTGAATAATTTATCTAATAAACTCAATAATAACGACAATATTTCTGAGAAACTTGCTCAAACCGAAAAAACTACGCAAGCTGAACCATCAATTGAGCGTAAGTTACTAACTTGGAAGCAGCGTCTCGTTACTTCACGATGGGCGTATCGTCGCCCGCTTGCAGCAGAGCAGCCTATTGTTGCACACGTGCCAGAATTAGGTGCGCAAATTATTAATGGAAAACTCGATGCTGTGTTTGCAGGTGGTTTAGATCCGAACGATTCTACCAAACTGTATACCGTAGTCGACTGGAAAACCGGGCGTAAGCCAAGCGATCCACAAGATATTGCTCTTAAACTCGGTCAGCTTGACTGGTATCGTCTGTTACTCAGTCTTATGACGAATGCTCCGCTCGAGGCTATCGATGCCACCCTTTATTATGTGAACATATCGGATGAAAACCAACGTGAAGTTCATGCCGAAGCAAAAACAAAAGATGAAATCCTTGCCGAGCTACATTCTGACACGTTCATTTCCCTCGAAGATGATGACGCATAAACGTTGCTATTGCAATCAATTTGCTGCAACTATATTGCGCCGCGATTGAAACGCATCGTGCATCACTTCGATAACGTGCAGTTTTCTCGTGCAGTGTGTGTGGGCGGGCATACGCACAACATCGATTTGAGTATGAAGTAAGGAAGAATCAGAATTATGAACGTAGAGTTCCGTCCTGTAAAACTTAGCGATATTGATGCAATCGTAAAAGAATACGAACGTACCTGGGGTATTGCACAACAAGTTGGAAAAGATGCGTCACTAAGTCTTTCTCGTCGCTGTGTGTTGCACTATTTGAAACCTTCAACGCATGGTACTATTGCTGAACTCGACGGAAAGTTTATGGGATTGCTGTTGGCGCGCGTTTTCGACGCTCCAGTTTTGTTCCCAGAAGTAAGTCAAATGCTTCATGAGCAAGATTCTGCTATGAAAGCTCAAGGTGACAAAAATTATGCGCTTGCCTTAGAAGAAGCTCACGGTATGCGCGCCTTGGAAACAAAACTTGAAGCAACATCGCATATTAATAATCTTACGCAAGCAGAACTTGAGCTGTTTCTCGTATCTCCAGATGCTCGTGGGCATGGTGTCGGCGGCGGCTTGTGGAAGCGCACCATGCATTTGTTAAGAAATAATGGTGTAAATCGCTACTATTTGCACACAGATTCAGCTTGCGATGTGAGTTTTTACGATTATCACGGGCTGAGAAAAGATGCTTCATGGTTGCGCAAAGATCATTCATATGAAGCAAAAAACATGAAATCTTTGGTTGACGATTTGTATATTTACTCAGGTGAGCCAATGATTCGTTCAAAGCGAGCAAAAGTAGCGAATGCGCGCTCTCAAACGAGAGCGTAAACGTAACTTCGAGAAGTTTAATTTGTAAACTTATGCGTAAGTTTAATTTGTAAACTTATGCGTAAGTTTATTTGCGGATTTATTTGCGAGCTTATTGGCAAATGTAACAATAACAGTTGGGGAAAGTTTAAAAAGGAGTAATAATATTTATGTCGTCTCAAACGGCAGCAAAGTCTAGCACGGCAGTGAAAAAACCTTCAGCGTTGTCGCAATATTCTAGACTGTTTTCATTAAGTGGTGCTAAAGCGTTTTGTATCTCGGGGGCAATCGCTCGTTTGCCAATGTCAATGATTGGTTTGGGAATTGTGTTGGCGCTCAACCACTTGTATAACAATTGGACTGTAGCTGGAGCAATGGCTGCATCCTATGTACTTGCACAAGCTGCAGTAACGCCAGTGTATGCAAAACTTTTTGACAGATTTGGTCAACGAAAAGTTGGTGTTATTGCACTCACAGCGCAGGTTATTGCAATGCTTTCTTTTGCTATAGCGGCGTTGGTGCGAGTTCCGCTTGCACTGTTGTTTGTGCTAGCAATTGCGATGGGTGTGACGCAGTTTGCGTTTGGTGCGCTTGTACGTACGCGCTGGGCCTACACTCTGCGCGCGGAAGAGGACGATTCGCTGCTCAACGTGGCGTATGCGCTGGAATCTGGCATTGATGAGATTGTGTTTATTCTAGGCCCTATTTTGGCCGCGTGGCTGGCTACTTCCGTACATCCAGTTTCGCAATTATTTGTGCCGGTTTTAGCTAGCGGACTAGGTGGAGCATGGTTCTTCTCGCTTAAAAATACCCAGCCTGCTGTGCTGAAGATTGTGGAAGTGCCAACGGCTGCATCTGAAGATGTAGACGTTATGATTGCATCTCAAAAAGAAAACGAAATCTCTGCAGTTGAATCAGAATCGCAACAACAAAATGCTAAGCGCAAGTTTATTGACAAATTTAGTCTTCAACAATTACATAATCATCGTGCAAAAAAGCGTAATAAAAACGTGTTGCTTTATCGTGGCATTATTCCACTCGTACTTATGTTCGTTGTGTTTAATATGAGCTTTAGTGCGTTTGATGTGTCGGTGACGGCTGCCATGAAATCGCAAGGGCTTGAACATTTTATTGGCATGCAGTTGGCGTTATTTGCGTGCGGATCGCTTGTGGGAGCCATCATTTTCGGCTCGCACAAATTCCGCGGATCTAACTGGTCGCATCTTATTGTGTTCTTAACTGTGCTGACTATTGGTTACGTGCTTATGAGCTTGAATATCGACAGGCTTATGCTTATGAGCGTTTTTGAAGTACTTTCGGGGCTTTGCGTTTCGCCAATTTTCGCAACTGGAAATCTTATTGTGAAAGCAACTGTGCCTGAAGAATCGCTTACGGAAGGGCTTTCGTGGCTGCCAACTGCTTCTGCAGTAGGTGCATCGCTTGGTTCAATGGCTGCAGGTGCTGCTATCGACGCATGGAATGCGCACGGCGGCATGATGGTACCGTGGATGTCTACGTTGGTTGCAATTCCTATAGCTGCGTTTGGCTGGTTTATTGTGATGGTGCTCGGGAAGCGATAGTTTCTTTACAAGCATGTAAAGGGAATGTTGGAATCTCGCGGCAAATGTTCCGCAACAACGCTAATGCTCGCGCGGGTAACGCGCTCGCTACTGAGCTTGCGTTGAAAGCACACTGTGCTTTCAACCTTGAGCAAGCTCACGCTCCAAGTTACTTTCGCGCGCTACGCTCTAAGCGCGAAAGCAGGTCGTCGCGAGCGTGAGTTGAGTCCTAACGGTATAATAAAAAGAAGTGTGTGCAGTTGCGCAAGTGTAGTGAGATGGATATGACAACAGAATATGATGAGCGTACTGAAGAAATTCTTGCTGAAGTGGTGCGCGAAGCATTAGGTGTTAGTTCTGATGCAAATATTACCAGTGCTGTTCGTAGTAAAGAATTGTCGGAATCATCCCAACAAATTTCGCAGCCAATGAAAAAAATGAAGAAAAAAGTGGATATAACATCTTCGGATGCTTCAATCGCATCAGTATCCGTAAACAATAAAAAATCCGCTCAATCAACTCAAAAAACTCAAAAAACTCAATTTGTGAAACCTACAAAAGAAAAAAAGTCTACAAAAGTGAATACATCAACTAGCCAAACTCGTAAAACTAATAAAACCAATAAAACTACTAAAACCAATAAAACCAATAAAACTGGTAATGTTCTGCCGCCAGTAGTAAACGATCAGCGTGAAGGTGCGCTTATTGCACCGCCGAAGTATCGTAAAGGCTCAATGCGCATTGTGCCTCTTGGTGGTTTAGGTGAAATCGGCCGCAATATGAACGTGATTGAGTATAACGGTCATATTTTGCTTATTGATTGCGGCGTGCTGTTTCCGGAAGAAGAACAACCAGGTGTTGATTTGATTCTTCCTGATTTCCACTATATTCAAGATCGTCTTGATAAAGTTGAAGCATTAGTTTTGACGCACGGTCACGAAGATCATATTGGTGGCGTGCCGTATCTTCTTAAGATGCGACCGGATATTCCGCTGATTGGCTCTAAGCTTACTCTTGCCTTTGTGGAAGCGAAATGCCAGGAGCATCATATTGAGCCGAAACTTACTCGCGTTGAAGGCCGCGATAAGATGAAAGTCGGTCCATTTAATCTTGAGTTTATTACCGTAACGCACTCGATTCCAGATGCGCTCGCTGTGTGCGTTAAAACGCCTGCTGGAACTTTGATTGATACTGGCGATATTAAACTTGATCAGCTTCCTCTTGACCATCGCATCACCGATTTGGTGGAATTTGGTCGCTTAGGTGAGCAGGGTATCGATTTGCTGATGGCTGACTCCACCAATGCTGAAGTTCCGGGATTTGTGAAGCCTGAAACATCGATTGGTCCGGCTTTGGATCGCGCTTTTGCTGAAGCTACGCGCAAAATTATTGTTGCTAGCTTCTCAAGCCACGTGCATCGTGTGCAACAAGTGGTTGATGCTGCGCATAAGTTTGGGCGTAAAGTCGTGTTTGTTGGGCGTTCCATGGTACGAAATATGTCGATTGCGGCGGATCTTGGCTACTTGCATATTCCTGAAAATACGGTTGTTGACTTAAAACAAGCAAAAGATATTCAAGACGACAAGCTCGTGTACATGTGCACTGGTTCGCAAGGTGAGCCAATGGCAGCGCTTGGGCGTATTGCTGACGGCAGTCACCGCGATATTACTATCAACGAATTTGATACTGTTATTCTTGCAAGTTCGCTTATTCCAGGAAATGAGCACGAAGTTTATAAGGTTATTAATAAGCTTGTGCAGTTGGGTGCGCGTGTAATCAATAAAGATAATGCTGCTATTCACGTGTCTGGTCACTGCAACGAGGGTGAGCTGTTGTACTTGTATAACATTGTGAAACCAAAGTGCGCTATGCCAATTCACGGCGAGCATCGTCACTTGGTTGCAAACGGTTTGATTGCTGTAAAAACTGGTGTGGATCCGAATAATGTTGTTTTGGCAGAAGACGGCGATGTGGTTGATTTGTATCACGGGAACGCTGCAGTGGTAGGCTCTGTGCCCTGTGGTTACGTATATGTTGACGGTGATTCTGTGGGTGAGCTTACTGATGAAGAGCTTGAAAAGCGCAGAATTTTGGGCACGGAAGGTTTCGTTTCAAGCTTTGTAGTAGTCGATACTGAGCATGCAGACGTAGTTTCCGGGCCAAAGATCTTCTTGAATGCTGTTGCTGAAGACGAGGCTGATTTTGAGAAGGTTCGTCACCAAATTGTGGAACAGCTACAAGACGCAATGATGCATGGTGAGCACGATACTCATAAGTTGCAGCAGATTATGCGACGCACTTTGGGTAGTTGGGTTGCTCGCGCTTTGCGCAGGAAGCCAATGCTTGTGCCGGTAGTTGCGGATATTGCAGAAAACGATCAACGATAATCAACAATTATTAACGATAATCAACGATAATCAACGATAATCGGCAATAATTAACGATAATCGGCAATTATCAAATATAAAATATAATCAAAATAAAGAAAAATATTCGCAAATATTTGCAAATAGCTGAAAGTAATCGTAAATATAACCAAAAATAAGAAAAATATAAGGAAGGTACAAAATATGCCAGGAGCAAATCTGACTCGCGTAGAAGCTCAAGAGCGTTTTGACGCGATTCAAATGCCAATTCATTACGATGTTGCGCTTGATTTAGGCAAAGGTGGACGCGATTTTACTTCGCGCACAAAGATTGAATTCGACGCTAAAGCTGGTAGCACAAGCTTCCTTGATCTGATCGCAAACAGCGTGGAATCCGTGGTGTTAAATGGTACTGCTCTTGACGTTTCTCAAGTTTTTGCAGACAGCCGAATTGAGCTTGCAAATTTGCTTGAGCATAATACCGTAGAAGTGGTGGCAAACTGCCAGTATTCCAACACAGGCGAAGGTTTGCACAGAAGTGTTGATCCTTCCGACGGTAATGTTTACTTGTATACTCAATTTGAGGTTCCGGATGCGCGCCGCGTTTATGCTGTGTTTGATCAGCCAGATTTAAAGGCTGTTTTTGACTTTACGGTTGATGCTCCAGAAAGCTGGATTGTGACTTCAAACATGCCAGTAGCCAGCGAAACTGCGATTGAAGGCCGCGAAACTGAAGCAGGCACTTTAGAAAATGGCGCTGTAGAAGGCATGAAGCGCTGGGTGTTTGAGCCAACGCCAAAGATGAGCTCTTACTTAACTGCTATTTGCGCAGGCCCTTACGCTGGATGGCATACGGAATACCAAAACGAAGACGGTCGCGTAGTGCCAATGGCAATGTACTGCCGTCAAGCACTTAAAGACGCTTTTGCAAAAGATGTTGACTACTTGTTCGATATTACAAAGAAGGGCTTTGCTTTCTACGCTAAGACTTGGGGAGTGCCATACCCGTACGCAAAGTACGATCAGATTTACGTGCCAGAATACAACGCTGGCGCTATGGAAAACATTGGTATGGTTACCATTCGAGACCAGTACGTGTTTGAATCCAAAGTTACGGACGCTTATGCTGAGCGCCGTGTTGTAACCGTTTTGCACGAGCTTGCACACATGTGGTTCGGCGACTACGTAACCATGAAGTGGTGGAATGATTTGTGGCTTAACGAGTCTTTTGCCGAGTTTACGTCTACGCTTGCAACGGCAGAAGCAACAGAATGGCACGACGCTTGGAGCACTTTCAATTCTGGCGAAAAAAGCTGGGCGCTTAATCAAGATCAGCTTCCAACAACGCACCCAATCGTGGCTCCAATCAACGATTTGAACGACACTTCCGTCAATTTCGACGGCATCACTTACGCAAAGGGCGCTTCCGTATTGAAGCAACTTGTGGCGTACGTTGGTCGCGAAAAGTTCTTTGAAGGAATCCACAATTATTTAAGCAAGCATGCGTATAGCAACGCAACTTTAGCTGATTTGTTGCACGAGTTAGAGCTTACCAGCGGCCGCGATCTGAAGGCGTGGAGTGCGCAATGGCTTGAAAAAGCTGGAATTAATACGATTTCTACGGAAGTTGAGGAAGCAACTGATGGCACTATTGCTTCCTTGCGTTTGCATCAGAGCGCGCCAGAAGAGCATCCTGTTCTTCGCGCACACCGTTTGGCTGTTGGCTTCTATAATGTAGACGAAGCAACTGGCGAAATTAAGCGCACGAAGCGAATCGAACTCGACGTTGACGGCGAAGTGACGGAAGTTGCGGAAGCTCGCGGCGAAAAAATGCCTGCGCTTATTCTCGTAAACGACGACGACTTGACTTACACGAAGCTACGTTTCGACGAAAAGTCGCTTGAGTTTGCTGCAGAAAACTTGTATCGTTTCAAGGATTCTTTGACGCGCTCGCTTATTTGGCTCGCATTGTGGGATATGACTCGCGACGCAGAATTCCCAGCAGAACGCTTCGTGGAACTCAGCCTTAAAGCTTTGGCAACTGAGCGCGAATCAACTACCTTCCGTTACGCTCTTGGTCAAGTAAAGGTAACTGCAAGCCACTACGTGGTTCCAGAGCGTCAAGCAGAAGTTGCAAAGCATGTAGCTCACGAATTGTGGCAGTTGGCTTTGGCGGCTTCTGCAGGTTCCGACGAGCAATTCCAGCTCGTTAAGGCTTATCTTGGATACGGCGAAGTTGGAGATGCTGAGTTTGTGCGCGTAGCTAACGGATTGCTTGACGGTTCCGTGAGCTTGGAAGGCTTGGAAATCGACAACGACTTGCGTTGGAGCATTTTGATTGCGCTCGCAGGTGTGAACGCTTTGGATGAAGCTGGAATTGACGCGGAACTTCAAAAGCGCGACACGACTGAGAATCGTGAGTATGCATATCAGGCTCGTGCAGCTCGCTCAACTGCAGAAGCTAAGGATTGGGCTTTTGAACAGGCTTTGCGTAATCTCGATTTGACGAATATGCAAATGGGCGCTGTAGTTGCTGGTTTTGCAAGCACAGCTAAAGGCGATTTGGTTAAGCCTTATGTTGAACGCTACTTTGCGGAAGTTGAGTGGATTTGGAAGAATCGTACATTCCACATGGCTGAGGCTCTGATTGAAGGCTTGTATCCAAATTATGCAGATGTAGACGAGCTGGTTGAGCATGGTGAAAAGTGGCTTGAGGCTCATGCTGATGCGGATCAGGCTTTGCGCCGCATGGTGCTTGGCAGTCTTGATTCTTCTCGCCGCACGCTTAAAGTGCAGCACTACAACGCTTCCTTGCGTTAGTGCGATGTCCTGCTTTCGCGCTGCATTGAGCATGAAAATTCTTGCTTAATGTGGCGCGAGTTTTTTGTTTAATGTGGCGTTTGGCTGGCGGGTTTATATATGTGGCTGTGAGTGGTGGGTGTTACTTGTCTCGCAGCGCTCCGCTCTTATACCTTACTTGGACTTAGCGGTTGTTTAGTTAAGTTTAGTTTTTTGCTTACTTTTTTGCGGAAATAGTTATTCATCATCAAGATTATTACTATCGTTCCGCTTTTATATTGCTCGACCAAGCAACACCCACCCCTCACTACTAGTAAAACCGCTAGTGTTCTGTGGTGTGGTAAGAGTACTTGGCGTGGTGTGTGCGGCAGCAATGACGCTAGTGTTCTCTAATCAATAAATACTCAACGTCTGCAGAGCAATACTGTTAAAGTTCCATGAATCAACAAGTACTCAACGTTAGCAGAGCATGACTGCAAAGCTTCACAAGCAACGTCAGCAGAGCATGACTGCAAAGCTTCACAAGCAACGTCAGCAGAGCATGACTGCAAAGCTTCACAAGCAACGTTAGCAGAGCATGACTGCAAAGCTTCACAAGCAACGTTAGCAGAGCATGACTGCAAAGCTACACAAGCAACGTTAGCAGAGCATGACTGCAAAGCTACAGAATCAACGTTAGCAAAGCATGACTGCAAAGCTACACTAGCAGCGTTAGCAGAAGCATTACTGCAAAGCTACAGGAGTGTGAAACTTATTGTAGTGCTCCGAATGTGAGGTGGTTTGCTTGTGTTTGGAGTGTGAAACTTATTGTAGTGCTCCGAATGTGAGGTGGTTTGCT
>QWCP01000113.1_pt1 | contig 40264 bp, 27 predicted proteins | sample 1972561 | NCBI WGS metagenome assembly QWCP01 (sample SAMN09866705, study PRJNA288562) | Human vaginal metagenome isolate pre4_vaginal, whole genome shotgun... | isolation source: vagina | host: Homo sapiens | place: USA: California
GACCATGGTTGCTTGATGCTGTTGGTGGTTGCTATTGTTTCGCTAACTTCCTTTTCCTCACAGTGGTGATTGTTGGCAGTGTTTGGGTGATTGTTGAACGTTGTGTTGGTAGTGTTTGTTAGGAAGATGCTGCTGATTGGTAAAGGCTTGGAGAATGGTGCTGTGATGGTGCTTGTTTTCCGAGCCTTTTTCTTATGTTTTTTGCCCTATAACTCTTTAACGCAAGCGAGGTCTGCCTTCGTCTTTCTAGACGCAGGCAGGACAGATTAGTTTGGTTGTTTTTGCTTTAGGCTTTTTAATTCGCCGAGCTTGCCCAGGGTTGCTTTCGCGCGAGCTGTGCTACGCTCAAGCACGTCGTTGCGCAAATGCCGGAATAATACACAGTGTTTGTGATAGCGCGAGATTTTAGGAATTAAGCCTTTTCTGCATTTGTGGCTGGGGGGGGGTAGTCTGGTAAAAGTGCTATGTTGCGCTGATTTTGTGCAGCGTTGTGCTCTAGTTTAAATTCATTGAGAGTTATAAGAAGGTGTATACAATGAATAAAAAGTTTATAGCAACATTTGCTGCTGCAGCGATGTTGTGCTGTGTATGCAACGCTGGCGTTGCAGTGGCAGATGAAAGCACAGCTTTCCAGACGACCATCACTCAATTGGTAAATGAAGCAGATAATCATATTGACGCGTTAAAAAAGATTGTTAATGAGCAGGATGATGCTGAGCTGAAGAAAGCTTTTACCAAAGACCTGAAATCTGCTGAACAAAATAAACAAAAAATTCAGGATGCTCGTATAGTGATTGAAAAGTTTGAGAAAGATCTTACTGCTGCAGGCGATAATCCTGATGAAAATACACTTAAAACTTTGAAAGATGAGTATTATGCTGCGCAATCAGCCCAGAATCAAATTTTCTCTGGTGACAATCATACTCATTTAGTGGGTTGGTCTATGCCATATGACGATCCATTTGAAGGTTATCCTGATTATTCTCGCTGGCTTAAAGAAGCTATGTCCTATGGGAAAATTAGTGATGCTAATGTAGAAATAACTAAACTCAAGAACACTAAAGAAAAGATTGGCACTTTAGTAAAGTCAATAAAGCTACCTTCTGAAATCAATCCGGAAAATATTGATGATAAATGTGACCATGAATTTAAGGGCGAAGAATTACAGTTCTGGTATGATGGTGCAGCAGATGCTTCCAACACCAAATACGTGGCTGCACAATTAGATTATTGGCGTAAAGATGTGCAGTATATTAAGAACAGGTTGAAAGATAAAGTTGCTAAATCAGTTAGCGGACTTGCTGCTGATATGAAATATAACTTGGAAAATAAAATATATCACCTTACTTCTAAAGTCGAAGCAGCAATGAACCTTCATGACGGCGAAGAATATTTGCTAAAAGAATCGAAGGAATATAGCAATCTGGAAGATGCTTTCAAACATAATATTATGCAATATAACAACTTTGGCATAACAGAGGATCAAAGTAGCACGCCAACTAAAGATGGCTTTAATTATAAGACTTATAGTGATCTTGAAGACAAGATTCAGAAGCTGTACGGCGACGAATCTTATAACATTCCTTCTCGATTTAGTAACGTCGTGAATAATCCAGCTAATGCGGATGCTGCGACACGCAAAGATTACTTAGCATTTTACAAAAAGCGTATAGAAATTGAAAAACAGATAGATAAGTTGTACAAGCAGAAGAGAGCTTTGGGCGAGTATCCATATGAAGATCATAAGCCTACTACTGATTCGAGGACAGCGCGACCGGGTGCTATTTCTTACGCATACTTGCAATTGAAGTTTAAGAAGTATGTGCAAAATCTGCTTGACAAAGGAACAGATCTTAAAAAGTGGCTTGCAGAAAATAAGCCGGCCTATGATGCTATATATACAGAACGTGAAAAAGACTTCGGATCCCCTAACAAAGTGTCTTACGAACAAAAGAAGTCTCCAAAGTATTTTGAGTCATTCTTTAAACAGCACCGTTATGAGTTTATTGAGAATTTGGTTGCTTCACGAGAATATAAAAAGTATGTGAAGAATGCGTTGAAAGACAATAAAACGTATGCGGATATGATTAAGGATACTGAAGATGCCCTTAAAGGCGCTGATAGTGATACTAATAATAGGTTGTATCCGCGTATTGATTTTATTAAGCATCTACAGGAATACGGCAATGATGATGAAGTTGCTAAGATTCTTGATACGGACGACGTAGCTTTGACTCCTGAACAGAAGTCGAGCGAAGCGCTGGTTGATGATAGTATCCCTGATTTCAAGAAACTTTCAGAACGCGATAAACCACATTTTCCGCATTCAAATCCGACTGGTGGCTCCTCCAGTGTCAATGTAGGTGGCTCTGCTGGTGGAACTAACACTGCTCCTCCAGTTAATCCTGACGATATTAATTCTGGCGATGATTCTGATGATTTCAACATCGACGATTTGAATCTTGATGACATTGATCTTGATGATTTAGGTCTTGACAAATTAGATTTGGATGATTTAGGTATTGATGATGTGGAGGCTGAGGACTTCGATTTCAGTGAGTTCGATACTTATTTGTCGGAAATCAGCGATGACGATTTGGCTTCCTTAAATATCGATGACATCAATTTTTGATGATTTAGGCTTGGGTGACTTGGATTTGAGTGATTTCTATAGCGATAATCCTCAGACCAATAATGATGAGTCTAAATAAACTGAGTCTGGCTATGCCAAGGCTGTAGAAACTAAGTAATTATGTCCTTACTACTGTTGCGAATGTAGCAAGTGCATAAAACATGTAGGCGGTGCGGAGTGTATCCTCACCGCCTACTTAGTTATAGGGTTATAGCATTATATGTAATTGCCCTTGCGCGCTATAAGGTATAGCTCAAGCTACAACCCGAGCCAAGCCACAAAACAAACCTAAATGCCGTTACTAACTCAGCTAACGAATTGAGAAAATAACGTTGATAAGCCCAACACCGTTACTAATTCAGTCAGCCGACTGAAAAAATAACGGTAATTAGCGAAACACCGTTAATATCTCAGCTAATGAACTGAGCTAGTAATACTCAAGCATTCGTACAATCCTTGCTTTAATGCTCCAGCAACTAAAGAAATAACCCACATTCGATATAACATAATCCCAACTGTTGTAAGGGTTATGAGCTTATTTTTTTTTACATACTTTTGGCCTATAACCCGTTAAACGCACTTCGCTCCCACAGCGCGCTTAGTGGTATTGCATACAAATTATTCGACCACTGCATAATTTTTTGTCCCAAATAAACAACGTATCCGCTCTTAAATTCAGGTTTTTGCGCAAGAGCTACAAGCCCCTTAAAATCATTACGATTCACCATGCTAGAACTTTTCACTTCCACGCCAACCAGATTCCCGCGGAAACTTAGCACAAGATCAACTTCTTTAGGATTACTGCCAGTTTCACGCCAGTAGAAGCAATCCGGATGCATCTTAGACCATTGCACAGCAGGCATAATCTGATTTACAACGAAACTTTCGAGCAAATTTCCATACATAACGGGATCTTCCAAAGGATCATGACCTTTACTAATCATTGTTTGAACGCTTAAAGACGTATCAATCGGATGTATTTTTGCTCTAGCGAAGGTTTGACGATTTGGCGCAGTTTTTATATTCGGAAGAGTGTTTATTAAAAACCTACGCAAGAATACGCTAACATAACGCTCAATAGTTCGCCTATCTAAAGCAAGATCTTGACCTATTGAACTCGTGTTAAGAATCCCACCTGGCGTGCACAGCAACTTATTAAGTATGCTAACGGCCATGCTTCTATCTAATTTTTCTCCGGGGAGAATAGTATCGCCCAATACTGCAAGAATATCGCTTTCAACAAGCTTTTCGCGTTCCCAAGCTTCGTAAGAATCATATAATTGCTGATATTCTGGGAAGCCGCCAGCAGCCATCATTTTATATATTTCTTCTCTGCTTATTTCTTTTTCATATGTAAGATTTGGATTACTTTCTATAAGATTATCTACAATATTCTCACTATTTTGAGTAATTTCGCTCTGCGTAAAAGGACTCATTGTAAAGTGCTGAGCGCGCCTAGCAAGAGGATCTTGACCGTCTAGTCCATTGCGATTTATAAGTGCGCTACCTGTTAAAATATACTGAAGACCATTTTTCGTTGAATTATCAACTATTTCCTTTATTGCAAGCGGCAAATCTGTAAGTCTCTGCGCTTCGTCAATAACAACTGGAGTACTAATATTTTTTAGCCAACCGTATAAATCTGTTGAAGCAAGCGCGAAAGTATTTTCGTCCGCAAGACTTACGTATGAGAAACCTTTAGGAACAAGCTGCTTCTTTGACATCATAGTTTTGCCTACAGCTCTTGCGCCTTCGAGAATTACAACTTTTCGTTTTGCTTGAAGAATAGAATCAGCGATTGGTCTAGGAAAATATGTATTCATAAAAGTAACTATACACGAAAAAAATGTATTTTTTGTACATCGGATGTACGATTTTTTGTACATTCAATGTACAAAAACTACGAAACCGCGTATTAAGACATATTTATATAGGCGTACAACTAACTCAGTTTGTTGACTGAGTTAGTAACGGTGTTTTGCCGATTACCGTTATTTTCTCAGTTCGTTAGCTGAGTTAGTAACGGTGTTTAGTTTGTAGCTTTGCTTTTGTAGCTGCTTTTAGTTGAATCGGCTTACTTAAGAATGAGGCTTGCGTCTACAGGGTAGCCAAGTGCGTAGGCACTCAATAATCTTGATGTAATTAATTGTACAATCGCATCTTTAAAAGCTTGATGTGCTTGCATTGCGGTATTTTTATCGTTACTAATATTACCGTCTGTTAGTGTAGTTATTTCGTTGTGTTTACTGGCGGTAATTGTCATGGCATGTTGGAATGCTGCAAGTTCTGCACGCGCACAATCCATATAAGCGATTGCTGCAAGTGGTAAGTCTTTGTTGCTTGCAGAATCATGTGCTATCCCGCTTTCTAATGCTTGTGTTGGGATGTCGTATATCTTTTTTCGTAGGTCAGTGCTCGTATCTGCAGCATGCATAAAACTTTGTGCATTGCTCGCAGCTATATCGCTGTACTCCAATGGCAGATTTGGTACTTTTTTTGCTGCCAACGCTTGTAAAATAAATGCAAGTTGATCTTCTGCTGCAGCTGCGAGAACCAAAGGCTGATGCGACCATTTAAAATGTTTGTAATGATTTAATACTTCGCGAAGTTGTACGTAAGATTCATGCCCTCTTTGTTGTGTTGCTGTAATTATCTCTGTTGAAGTGGCTGTACTTGCTTCTGCATTAGATGTTGTGTTCTGTGAATCTTCACTTTTAGACTGCTGAGTAAGCATTGCCCATTGTGCCTGTGCACTGTACACAATGCTTTCGTTAAGTCGTCCAGGACATTGTTGAGAAACAGTTTTCCAAGCTTGGGCTGTAGCGGACCAATTTTTATGAGTTATGTTAGTTGTATCGCGATTGATGATGTGCTGATTGTATTGCGCAAGTTGGTAGGCTTTAGCACAGGCATTCTCAGGTGCTGTTACGTGAGTAATACGGTTTACGTGAATGTTTTGTAGCGTACTACAAGCACTCAGTGTGAGTGTGCTTGAAACGCTTATGAGGACAATCAATGCTGTGAGTAGTTTGCGTTTCGTGCTTCTGAGTATGGTTCGTAACAAAACATAAAGTGTCTGCATAATCTACTAAAATAGTCAACGACTGTGACCAATATATTCTTTAATCATTTTGGAAATATTGTTTGCTTGTCTATAGTAGTTGAAGTTGATTAAAAATGAGCTGAAGCTACTACGTTTTAATAATTACGTAATTAATAATCATAAATGAATGCGTTATAACGAGAGGACGTGCGCGATGGAATTGGATTTGGCGGGAATGCATCAGCTTGCGGCACAGCAGGGGATTAATGCCGAAGAGCTGGACGAGGCGCTCGCCGAGGCCTTGCGTCTTGCGTATATGAAAACCGCTCATCCTGCTAAGCATGTGCGAGTTGAGTTAGATGAACGTGCTGGTTCGTTTACTGTGTGGGCTAGGAATGAAATTCCTGGGGAGCCTACGGAAGATAACCCCTATCCAGCACCAACACTGGGAGAAGAATACGACGATACTCCACGTGATTTTGGTCGTCTTGCTGCGGCAACAGCCCGCCAAGTTATTAGCCAGATTTTCCGTAAGGCTGAAGATGACCGTGTGTTTGGTGCGTTTTCTGGTCAAAAAGGCAAGCTGATTAACGGCATTATTCAGCAAGATGCTAAAGATAATACTAATATTCACGTAGCAGTTGGCGATGTTGAGGCTATTCTGCCACGTCGTGAGCAAGTTCCAGGTGAGCGTTATCGTCACGGTGAGCGTATTCGCGTGTATGTTGTGAATGTAGCTCGCGGCCTGCGTGGACCGGAAATTGTTGTTTCGCGTTCTCATCCTGAGTTGGTTCGCCGTCTTTTTGAGCGTGAAGTTCCAGAGCTTATTTCTGGGGCAGTTTCAATTATGGCAATTGCACGCGAGGCTGGTGCCCGTACAAAGATTGCCGTAAGAGCTAATACTGAAGGTGTTAATCCAAAGGGTGCTTTGATTGGTCCTGGTGGTTCTCGTGTTCGTGCAGTGATGGAGAATTTGGGTCAAGAGAAGATTGATATCGTTGATTGGTCGGATGATCCAGCCAAGTTTGTTGCTGCTGCGCTTTCTCCTGCTACCGCTACACAGGTGCAAGTAGTCAGTGAGAAAAGTCAGACTGCAGTTGCTTTTATCCATGATTCTCAACTTTCACTTGCTATTGGCAAGGAAGGTCAGAATGCTCGTTTAGCTGCAAAATTGACTGGTTGGAAGATTGGTATTGAATCTGCTGAAGAGCACGCTAAGAAGGTTGCTGCTGCTCAAGCACAGAATACGCAGGCAACTTCAGCTGATTCACATGATATTGCATCTGTTGCTGAATAACTGTGTAACGAAAACGCAGGAATATAGTGTAATGAATACTATGTTTGAACGTTTTTAGTGCTCTTAAGTTACGCAATAAACAGATACATACTGGTATCTTCATTGCTTTGAGCGACACTCGCTGCAATCCAACGTTTCGAGTATGCTGAAAGCTGGAATTTGGGCGAAAGATTGTCATCGTAGTCCAATTGGAGACGAGGTATAAGATTATGGTCGCACGATGATATGTCGCACGATACTATGTAATAAGCTCGCAATAATGTAACGTGGTCGCGTGTACGAGCGCTGCCACAGACAGAGGAGAACACTGAGTGGTTAAAAAGCGCGTGTATGAACTGGCCAAAGAATTTGGTGTCGACAGTAAAACCGTGTTGGAGCGTTTGAAGAGCATGGGAGAATTTGTTAAATCCGCATCTTCAACAGTTGAGGCTCCAGTAGTACGTCGTTTGCAGACGGCTTTGGAAGCAGATGGTAATAATCAGTCTGCGAAACGTTCTGGTGCAAATAAACCTGTTGCGCCAAAAGCGAAAACTCAGGGCACAAAGCCTCAAGGTAAAGTACAGCATGAGGCTCATGCTACTTCTAATAAAGCTCATGCTGATGCGCCTTCTGTAAAGCAGCATGATCATGCTGCAACAGTTCATGCAATACCGAAACCTGGTGCTGGTCATCCTCGACCAAATCATGGTTCGCGTTCAGGTGCTGGTGTTGCTGAATCTAAGCATGGTGAAGCTCGCGTTGAGTCTCGTCAGCAAGCACAGAATCAGTCTCGTGGCGATCGTTCACAGATGCCTCCGCGTCCTCGACCGCATCAAGGTGCTCAAGGTGCTGGTAATGCGATACCTCGACCAGGCAACAACCCATTTAGTCGTAAGCAGGGTATGCGTACTCCTACTCCGGGGGATATTCCACGTCCTCACCCGATGTCTCGTTTAGGTGCAGAAAATAACCGTGGTGGTCGTCCAGGTCAAGGTGGCGGCGCAGCTAATGGTTCGCGCAGTGAACGTGGTAATCGTTCGCGTGGTGGTCGTCCAGGTCAAGGCGGTAACCGTTCTTCTCAGTGGTCTGGGCAGCGTCGTGGTGGTGCTGGTGCAGCTTCTGCACGCCCATCAGCAGAATCTCGTTTTGCAGCCCAAGGTGCTAGCTTCCAAGCTGCAGCTGCAGGTGCTCCAAACGGTGGTCCATCTCGCGGAGGCGGTCGCGGTAGGGCAGGTGCTGCAGGTGCATTTGGTCGCCAGGGAGGTAAATCTTCTAAAGCTCGCAAGAACCGTTTAGCAAAGCGTCGTGAATACGAAGAGCTCAAAGCACCAGTTATTGGTGGCGTGCGTATTCCTTCGGGTAATGGCGCTACGATTCGTTTGCGTCAGGGCGCAACTCTTTCTGATTTAGCAGAAAAGATTGATGTCAATCCAGCAGCTTTGGTAACTGTACTTTTCCACTTGGGGGAAATGGCAACGGCTACGCAGTCGTTGGATGAGTCGACTTTCCAAATTTTGGGTGAAGAGATCGGCTGGAATATCAACATTGTTTCTGCGGAAGAGGAAGATAAGGAGCTTTTGCAACAATTCGACATTGATTTGGATGAAGAAGAATTGCAAGAAGATGACGATCTTCAGTCTCGTCCGCCTGTTGTAACAGTTATGGGTCACGTTGATCATGGTAAGACTCGTTTGCTTGATACTATTCGTAAGTCAAATGTGATTGCTCGAGAAGCTGGTGGCATTACGCAGCGAATCGGCGCTTATCAGGTGACGGTAAATCTTGAGGGTAAGCCTCGTAAGATTACCTTCCTTGATACTCCAGGTCACGAAGCGTTTACTGCTATGCGTGCTCGTGGTGCTGAGCTTACGGACGTTGCAATTCTTGTTGTTGCAGCAGACGACGGTGTGATGCCTCAGACTGTTGAAGCTATTAATCACGCTCAAGCTGCTCACGTGCCAATTGTAGTTGCTGTAAACAAGATTGATGTTGAGGGTGCTAACCCAGATAAAGTGCGTGGTCAGCTTACTGAATACGGTTTGGTTGCTGAAGAATACGGCGGTGACACCATGTTTGTGGATATTTCTGCAAAGCAGGGCACCAATGTTGATAAGCTTCTTGAAGCTGTACTGTTAACTGCTGATGCCGAGCTTGATCCTAAAGCTAATCCGAATATGGACGCTCGCGGTGCAACTATTGAAGCTCGTCTCGATAAGGGTCGTGGTGCTGTTGCTACTGTTCTTGTACAGCAAGGTACTCTCCATGTCGGTGATTCAATTGTTGCTGGCACATCTTATGGTCGTGTGCGCGCAATGCTTGACGAAAACGGCAATCACTTGCAGGATGCGGCTCCTTCAACACCTGTTCAGGTGCTTGGTTTGACTTCAGTTCCTACTGCTGGTGACTTGTTCTTGGTGACTTCAGACGACCGTTCTGCTCGTCAGATTGCTGAAAAGCGTCAAGCTACTGAGCGTGCTGCTCAGCTTGCTAAGCGCCGTAAGGTTGTGTCTCTTGAAAGCCTTAAAGAACAGTTCGCTAAGTCTGAAGTTGATATGCTGAACATTGTTATTAAGGGTGATTCTTCCGGTTCTGTGGAAGCTTTGGAAGATTCCTTGATGAAGATTGAGGTTTCCGAAGAAGTTGGTATTCAGGTTATTCACCGTGGTGTCGGCGCTATTACGCAGAATGATGTAAACTTGGCAACCGTTGATAAGGCTGTGATTATTGGCTTCAATGTGCGTCCAAACCGTCAGGTTGCTGATTTGGCAGATCGCGAAGGTGTGGAAGTTAAGTACTACTCGGTTATTTACAAGGCAATTGAAGATATTGAAGCTGCTTTGAAGGGTATGCTGAAGCCGGAATTCGAAGAAGTTGTTACTTCACATTCCGAAATTCGCGAAATCTTCCGTTCTTCCAAGTTTGGCAATATTGCTGGTGTTATGGTTCAAGACGGCGAGGTCAAGCGCGGTACGAAGTGCCGTATTTTGCGCGACGGCGTTGCTACAGTCAACGACCTGGAAATCTCCAGCTTGCGTAGATTCAAGGATGACGTACAGTCTGTTAGCGAAGGTTACGAAGCTGGTATTAATCTTGGCAGCTTCAACGACATTGAGCTTGGTGACGTAATTGAAACCTTTGAAATGCGTCAAATTGAGCGCAAATAATACAATACGCGTAACTGCATGAAATTGTAGCATGAAGCTGATGTGCATGAGCAAGAAGTGATAAAAGCAGTAGCTTGTGGTTATTGCTTTTATCACTTTTGCTATTTTTCATGGTAATTATGCATATAGATTGCAGTTACGTTGATGAATGATCAAAAGAATACATAGTTTTATAGGTTTTCGTAAGTTTTCGCATATGTTGCGAATATGGTAAGGAGTATGCCATATGGCAGGAACTAATCCTAGAGCTGCTCGTATTGCAGCGTTAATTCAGCGCGTTATTGCTTCTAATATGGAATCACAGTTGCACGATAAACGCCTAACGAATGTAACTATTACAGAAGTGCGAGTTACTAACGATTTGCAGATTGCAAAAGTTTATTGGACGCAGCTTGGTCACGAAGGAAAAGAACAGGGCGAGCGTCAACGCGCAGCACTTGCATTACAGCAGGCTCATGGTCGTTTACGTTCATTGGTTGGTGCAAAAGCTGGTTTGCGTTTAACTCCGCAATTGCAATTCGTTTATGATGAAGTGCCTACAGAAGCACATGAAATTGAGGATATTTTGGTTGCTGCTCGTCATAGAGATGAAGAATTAGCAAAGATGCGTGAGAATGCTCAATATGCTGGTGAATCAGATCCTTATAAGAAGCCACATGAAGATGATGGCGACGAATTCGATGATGATGACGAATTCGATGATGGCGACGAATTCGATAATGATCTTAACGAACAATCAAGTGACGCATCTGGCTTTGATGAATCTCATTAATACATCAATGCTATTTGTATTTTTAAATAAATATTTTTCAAATGATGATGAAAAAAATTATGCCAACTTCTGGTCTTCTGCTTGTAGATAAACCACAAGGCGTTACTAGTCATGATGTTGTTGCTTACGCTCGTCATCTACTTCATACGAAGCGAGTAGGTCACGCAGGCACACTTGATCCAATGGCAACTGGATTGCTTATTGTGGGATTTGGTCATGCTACGCGATTGTTAAATTATATGCTTGGTCATCAGAAAACCTATGAAGCAGTAATCCGATTAGGTGAAGCTACTACTACAGATGATGCTGAAGGTGAGATTCTACCAGAATATGCGTTACAAGCAGGGCCGGGCATTGCCATGTCGAATCGCGATGACCTTATGGACAGCTTGCTGAATACTAGTATGGCAACTATTGAAAAAGATGCGTTATTGCAACAAGCCTTTCAGCGTATGAAGCAAATTGTTAGCACAAACTTAACTGGCAGGATTATGCAAACGCCAACTGCTTTTTCTGCAATTAAAATTAATGGTCAGCGAGCTTATGATTTGGCGCGCGAAGGAAAAACAGTAAATCTTGAATCGCGCGAAATAACGGTTCATGAATTTACTATCAGTAATCCACAGCTTACTAGAGGAGTAAGCGGTAGGCTTGTGTGTGATATTACTGCAACAGTTTCGTGTAGTAGTGGAACGTATATTCGTGCGTTGGCGCGTGATTTAGGGCGTTTGATGGGTGTTGGTGGTCATCTTACTCAACTTCGTCGCACTAGCATTAGTGATTTTTCAATTAATGATGCTCGAGTAATGAAGCTTAATGTAGAAACTCGAGAATTTACTGATCGAAATGGAATATTGCAACAGCGTGCAAAAGTTGTATCTCCTCCTCATTTTGACGCAGATAATATGCTTCCTCAATTTTGTTTCAATATGTTGGAAACTGCTGAGCATACGCTACCAATGGTTCTTATTGATGCTGTACAAGCGCAGGATTTACGTTTTGGGCGTTGGATTTCTCTTCCATCAATTGATAATACGTTACAATATCCTGCAATAGCTTACTCATTAGTTGAAGATACAGCACAATATGATGTAGTTGCAGTAGTAGAACCAGCAAAAAATAGTAAAAGTAATCAAATCAAACCAATTGTGGTATTTCCGGTAAGCGAGAAGACTGGTAAACTAGAGTAAGTAGTGAAAATAACGAATTACGGTTTGGCGTAGTTTGCTTGAGTTGATGTTTGAACGCGGATAGTAAGGATATCATGAAGGTCATTGACATTCGACCAGATGCTAACGGCATGATTAATTGGCCAACGCTAAGTGCAGAGCGTAAAGCTGTTGTTACCATTGGTTCATTCGACGGTATGCATAAAGGACATCGTGAAGTTATTCGTCGAACGGTAGATTTAGCGCGCAGGCGTGGTGCATTCTCGGTTGTGATTATGTTTGATCCGCGTCCGAGTGTTGTGCATGCTAATCCTGATTTGTATGATGACTTTGGTGATATGAATGTCGAACTACCAGATGATCCTGATGCTCTTACTAGCGTGCGTCAGCGTTTACGCGTGATGTCTGAGCTAGATGTTGATCATGTGGTGATTGTGCGTTATAGTCTCGCTTTTGCGGCAAAATCATATCGTTTCTTCTTAGGACAGCTCGTTGGAAAGCTGGGCATGCGAGCGTTAGTGCTTGGCTCTGATGCTGCTCTTGGTGCTCGTCGTGCTGGCAATATTTCGGCTATTCGTGAATTGGCACAAGCTACTGGAGTTTTTGAGCTGATTGAGGTAGAAGATTTAGGCCCAGACGATGTGCGTGTACCGGATCCTATTGTTCGTGAAGTGCCTGAAATGCCGGGAGATCCTAAGAATCCATCTGATGGTATGAATAAGGCTGAATATCGTGCTTGGACTAAGAGTATGCCGAATAAGAAAGTGCGTGCTTGGAGTTCTACGAATCTGCGCTGGATGCTTGCAACTGGTCGAGTTAAGGAAGCTCGTGAAATTTTAGATCAGCCGCATCGTGTTGAAGGCGTTGTGATACATGGCGAAGAACGTGGTCGTGAGCTTGGTTTCCCAACAGTTAATCTTGGTGAAAATATTGAAGGATATGTACCAGTTGATGGTGTGTATGCTGGCTGGGTAGTTGATTTAGACGCTGATAATAAAAATGATGCTCAGTTCATAAAAAATGCGGTACCAGACATGAGTGTATTGCGTCGTGATGAGCTTCATTTGGGTGTACATTCTCCGTGGCGCTGGCCGGCAGCTATTTCTATTGGAACGAAGCCAACCTTCAATCATGATGGCGAAAAAACATCCGAACATACTGTTGAAGCTTACGGTTTGTTTGATGATTGGAAAGATTTATACGGTCATCGCGTGTGCATTGAATTTGCTAGCTTCTTGCGTCCACAGCAGGCTTTTGATTCAGTTGACGAGTTGAAAGACATGCTTAAACACAATGTTGAAGAAGTTCGCACAATTACTAGTGCCGAAGCTGAAGTCTGATTCTGATATTTGCGTTGAGTTGCGTTTTTAGCTTTCGCTTTCTACGAGTGCTTTCAAAATTGTGTTTGCGAAAGCATAGAATATACGTATGGTAAACGCAATAATGGATCTTAAGCAAAGTAAAACATATGATCGTGCACTTGGAGCTATTGTTGGTCTTGCTATAGGTGATGCGCTAGGCATGCCAACTCAAAGCATGAGCGCTCAAAGCATACGCCGTTTTTATGGTGGTTCAATTACAAAATTAATGGATGCTGTAAGCCAGCAGCCAATCGCGCCAAATATGAAAGCAGGTTCCGTAACAGATGATACGGAACAAGCTTTTTTACTTGCTGAACGCATAATCGCAGATAATGGCAATATTGACAACAACAAGTATGCGCAAAACCTCCTAGATTGGGAGGCACAAATGCGCGAAAAAGGTTCCCTTGATCTTCTAGGGCCATCAACTAAATCCGCTTTACAAGCACTGGTAAATGGAGTAAGTCCTGAAGAAACAGGCAAATTTGGCACAACTAATGGTGGTGCAATGCGCGCAACGCCAGTCGGAATCGCCTTCAAACCAGGCGAGTCACTTGCTCAGGCAGCAAGAAAATCGTGCTTAATTACTCATAACACAACTCAAGGAATTGAATCCACGGCGTTACTTGCGGCAGCAGTAAGCTTAGGTATTGAAGGTTGTGAAAATCCGCTTAAAGAGGCAATAAAATTTGTAAAATCACTTCCAAAATATGGTAATTGGAGCGCAAAAGCAAGCGTTATAAGCAGGGTCGAATTTTTCACTAAAAAAGCTGAGGAGTTGAGTTCTGCATCTGTTAGTGACGAAGAATTTGCAGAAGTACTCCAAAATGATTGTGGTACAAGTGTTGAAGCTCATGAATCTGTAGCTGCAGCTTTCGCAATTGCAACCCGTTTTGCGAAGGAACCAACTCAAGCTGCGTGTTTTGCGGCATCGATTGGCGGGGATACGGATACGATTGCTGCAATGTGCTCAGCAATGTTGGGTTCAAAATACGGTCCGCAAGTGTTCGATGCAGAAATACGAGGACGTGTTTTAGAAAATTTGCGAGTTGAACACTGCTACGACGTAGAAAAGACAGTGTATGATTTGTGTCTAATTAGAGAAAATACTGCGCAATAGCTTTCAGCGGCGATTACAATGGGTGAATCAAACCTAAACTTGAGCAATAAAACGAGTTTGATTGCGCCGCGAGTGATTTCACTCGGCCAAATTATTGTGGATTTAACTATGAAAGTTAACTCCGTTCCTAAGCCTGGTGAAGACATATTTGCGAGCTCGTGCAATATGTGCGCTAGTGCAAGTTACAACATGCTATTTGCTGCAAGTCAAATGGGAGCTAATGCGCAGTGGGCTGGCGTGCTGGGCGAAGGTTATTTTGCAAATATTATTTCTGAAGCTTTAAATGAAGCGCATATTTCGCATATTGGCACAAAAAATTCGACGCTTGATTCTGGATTTTGCGTAGCTCTTACGGACGCAAGTGCAGAGCGCACTTTTATATCTACTAAAGGTGCGGAAACTAGTGGTGACGAGCATGCTTTTGACTTTGTAAATCCTAATCCGCAAGATGTTGTGTACCTTAGTGGGTACACGTTTGTGAGTCCTATAAAACGTGCGCTTTTGCGATTTATGATGAGAACAAGCGGCTCAAGCGGTTTGGGTAGGCCAAGCGGTTTGGGTAGTAGTGCTTTAGAGAGTTCTTTTTATTGTTGCAAGCACCGATTTACTGCGATTTTTGATGCGTCGCCGATGGTTGCAAATATTGTAGATGAAGATTTAAAAGCGTTGATTGACTATGCGCCAATTTGGGTGTGTAATGCCAGAGAAGCGGAGATTTTAGCGAAAAGACTTAACGCTTGGAATGATGATGAATACAACGAAGGTGTTGTTGAAGAAAGTATTGACTGTAAAAGTGGTATTTGCGAAACCAATAATCAACTTACCAATCACAAAATTGAGCATTTGCAGCGTGCGTTACAAGCTCCGCTCGTTGTTCACACGGGATCTGATGGAGCTTGGGTGTGTGATGTAGGCAAAGAAGCCGAGCATATTAAAGGATTTCAAGTAAAAGCAGTAGATACAAATGGAGCTGGAGATGCACATACTGGCGTGCTTGCTGCTTGCATAGGCTACAAAATGACGCTTAAGCAGGCGGTTTTGTGCGCGAATGCTGCAGCAGCTCTTGCTGTCACAAAATATGGGCCTGCAACGTGTCCTACAAAAAAGGAGATAGAAGATTTTATTAAAACAAATGTTTATTAATACCAATATTTGTTGATTTTTCTTAAGAAATTCAAAATCAAAAAATCTGTAAAGCAGAATCAACCTAAAAGAAACTAGGTGAACAATGAGTAAAACTCAAATGGACGAATCTAAAGCTCAACAAGCATCAAACTCGTCAAGTCAAAACTCCTTAAGCATAGAGGAGCAAGGCATAGATACAATCAGCGAAAGTGAGCGTAAAGGAACGCCGGCAAGCCTATTTTGGCCGTGGTTTGCAGCAAATATTTCCGTATTTGCAATGTCTTATGGAGCGTGGGCATTAGGTTTTGCAATATCCTTCTGGCAAGCAACGCTTATGACCATAATTGGCGTAATTGTATCATTCCTACTTGTTGGAGTAATATCAATAGCCGGTAAACGCGGAAATGCACCAACAATGGTATTAACTCGTGCAACGTTTGGCGTGCGTGGAGCCAACATTCCAGCAGCACTAAGTTGGATCGCAACGCTTGGCTGGGAAATTTCGCTAGCCATAACTGCTGTTCTCGCGATGGCAACAGCTGCAGAAAAGCTCGGCTGGGGTAGTGGTACAAGCGTTAAAATTGTGAGCACAATCATCGTAGTTGGATTAATTGTAGTGGTTGGAATTTACGGTTACGACTTAATTATGAAATGCCAGCAAGTTATAACAATTGTAACAGGAATAATAACTCTTGGATTCTTTATACTAGGCTGGGGTCATATAAACTTTGCTGCGATTGGCCAAATTCCAAACGGATCTCTTCCGGCAATGCTAGGCTGCTGCTTCTTCGTGATGACAGGCTTCGGCATCGGCTGGGTTAATGTTGCTGCAGATTATTCCAGATACTTGCCTAGAAAATCTTCAAATAGTGGAATCGTTTTTTGGACTACTTTTGGAGCATCAATTGCAAACGTATTCCTAATTTTCTACGGTCTTTTGCTTGCTGCGTCAAATATGCAATTGGCTCACAATGTTGGGAATGATCCAATCGGTGCAATTGCGGCGATTCTGCCAGCTTGGTATCTGATTCCGTACACGATTGTAGCGGTGTTAGGACTTATGTCTGGCGCAATTATGGACAATTATTCCAACGGTCTTGCGTTGCTATCTTTTGGAATACGTATTCCGCGTGCTGTTGCGGCAATTATCACGGCAGTGCTTACGACCCTCGGCGTTGTTTACGTTACATTCTTCTCGGACACGTTTATTGGACCATTCCAAGGTTTCTTAACAACTTTGGGAGTACCGATGGCTGTTTGGGCTGGAATGTTTACTACGGATGTGCTTGTTCGTAAAAAAGATTACTGCACTGAGGACTTATATAAGCCGGAAGGTCGCTACGGTGCTTGGAATGTGAAAGCTTTTGTGATTCTTTGCGTTGGAACAATTGTTGGGTGGGGTTTGGTTGTAAATTCTGCAGCGAAATGGCTCACATGGCAAGGATATTTGCTTTGGTTTGTTGGTGGAAAATCAAGCAGCTGGGCTGGTGCGAACCTGGGCGTAATCATCGCACTGCTCATCGGATTGATTGGCTCACTCATTTTCCAGCGTAAAGATATTGCTAAGCAAGAAGCAGATTTACCAACGAATGAAATTGAAAAATAACAATAAATCTCAAGGATATTCAAATGATTAAAGAAGATGAATGGTTAGTAGTAATCGACAGGCAACGCGTTTTTTGCGAAAGTGACTGGTCGACTTGGGCGTGCGCAGATCATACCTATGATTCAACAACCGAAGCTTTTACCAAACTTGCGAAAGCTTACGGGAATCGAGTAATTTATACACGTTACGTAGCGCCTCTTAAGCCAGAAAACGCTTGGGTTGACTATTTTAAAGATTGGCCACAATTCCTTGTAGAACCTAACGATCCAATGTACGACTTTACGCCAGAAACGGCAGAACTTGCGGAAGGTCACACCGTAGTTACATGCGAAACTTTCGGCAAGTGGGGTACAGAACTTAAAGCCGCATTGGGTGACTGCCGCAAGATAACAGTTTGTGGAGTTGCAACAGATTGTTGCGTACTAACAACTGCTTTAGCTGCGGCAGATAGCGGTGTGGCTGTACGCATTGCGGCGGATGCATGTGCAGGAAGCACGCCAGAAAATCATAAGCTGGCTCTTAAAACTATGGAGCTTTTTACGCCACTTATTACGGTGTGCAACACAAGTGAAATTCTTAACGAAGTGTGATAACACATTCATGAGATGCTACATTCAGTTGATGCAATAAGTGATTTTCGTAAACGAGCGCTTAATGCAGTGTTAATGTTGCATGTTTGAGACGGGGCACTGGTGCAGTTTTGATACGCGCTAGTGCCCCCGTTATTGTTTTCACATGTGCATAATCCCAAAATTAGTATGTATGAAAGTTCGCCTGCTAAGTCACAAACCCAGTGCTTGCAATGCTTCTCGTACTGTACGAACTTCAATAATTTCAAGACCTGAAATAGTAATCTTTTTACGCATTTGACACACAATTGCACGTCGGTAGCCTATGCGAACAGCTTCGCGTAGGCGAGGTTCTAATCGCGGTACCGGTCGTACTTGACCAGTTAAGCTTATTTCGCCTATAGCACACGTAAAAGGTAATAATGGTTTCTTCTTTGCTGCGCTCGCCAAAGCAGCAACAATTGCAATATCACAAGCAGGCTCTTTCGCAAGAGCGCCAGCAATAGTAGAAACGTAAAGATCTTTAGCTAAAAGGTTTAATCCACCATGTCTATAGAGTACTGCAGTGAGCATAGCTATTCTGTTAGTGTCTACGCCAGAAACTGCGCGTCGCGGCGTTGGTAGAACTGATTCAGTAACAAGAGCTTGAAGTTCAATAGGTAAACTTCTATGACCCTCAAGTGTAAATGTTACGCAGGTGCCTTCGTTTTGAGTATCACTGTTAGAAGATAAAAAGAGTCCAGATGGGTCGGGAACTTCTTCAATACCTTCGCCGCCCATATCGAAACATCCAACTTCATCAGTCGGACCAAAACGATTTTTTACAGCTCTTAGCATGCGCAGTGCTGTTTGTGTATCTCCTTCAAATTGGCAAACAGTGTCTACTAAATGTTCAAGTGTGCGCGGGCCAGCAATAGAACCGTCTTTAGTGACATGACCAACAAGCAAAACTGGAATATTATTTGCTTTAGCAACATCAATGAGTGCACTCGCAACTTCTCGCACTTGTGTGGATCCGCCAGTAATACCATCAATATTGTGAGAAACAATTGTTTGAGCAGAATCCACAATTGCTAATGTAGGCTGATGTTGTTCAATAAGTGAAAGAACAGTATCAAGATCACCTGTAGTAGCAAGTAGGAGAGAGTCGCTGATGGCATGAATACGTGCTGCACGTAATTTGACTTGAGCTGCTGATTCTTCGCCAGAAATATAAAGTACGGGTGGATTGTTATGAGCTTGTGCTTGTTGAGCTGCATTTGATGCAGTTTTTAAGAGTAACGTTGATTTTCCAATGCCTGGCTCTCCTGCAATAAGTGTTACGGAACCGGGTACCAAACCGCCTCCTAGAACACGGTCAAATTCGCTAAAACCAGTATGAATACGTGACGCGTTGTTGGTTTTAATGACACTCATTGGTTGTGCTAGGTCAGTTGAATTGACAAGCGTGGAGTTTGTGCGACGATACTGTACAGTAGAAGTGTTGTTTGCTGTAGAAATACGTGCAGTTCGTGCTGTATGAGACAAGCTGCTGATGCGGGCTTCTTTGAACTCTTTTACCGTGCCCCATTCGCCGCATTCAGGGCAGCGGCCGTACCATTTTGAGCTGTTCCATCCGCATTCAGAGCATACATAGTGGAGAGGAGATTTACTTGCCATATCTTGACGCTATATGCTTTCGGAGACAATGACGCGCTGTGATTATGGTAGGCACACATAATCAGCATAGGCGATGCTAAGCGTCATCATGCTGTGACATAATGCAAGTATGTCAAATACGAATGCTTCAAATATGAATGCGTCGAATATGAAAGTACTAAACGCGCATAATTCAACACATAGTAAATTACTGATAGTGTTGACTTCTGCTGCAATAGTAGTGGTGTTGGCATTACTTTCAGCGTTTGTATGGCCAGGTTGGGCATTAAATCACGATAGTGTTGCTAATAAGAGTCATATGGTTATGCCTAAAACTCCTTCTATACCAGCTAAAGCTTTGCCTGCATCTTCAACAGCGTTATTAAAATCAATGCCAGATAGTGTGCTTGACTTTGCCCGTATTGATGCTATTCCGAGTGCTACGTGGACTGAATCATCTCCTTTAGAAGAGTATTCTGTGAAATATTCAACTGGACAAGCTGATGGCGAAGTTTCGTTAACAGTTGCACAATGGTCGAATCGTGATTCTGCAAATAAGCAATATGAGGCACTAGTTGATGGGCTTAAAGGCTCAGATGTTGCAAGTGGAAAAATCCAGGTTGGTGGCAAAACAGTTGGAAGCTATGTGTTGCGCATTGATGAAAGCGATAAAACACAAGCTAGTGCATTATGGCAAAACGATACTGCAGTATTTGAAGTTACTGGTACTAAGCAAGCTGTAGAACGTTTTTACCACAGTTTCCCAATGTAAATTGTTTTAAAATCAAGTGATTTGAGTGATAAACTCACCAAAGTCGTCAAAACGGTGTAACATTAGGCAAGTTGCACACTTTACATAGGAATGGAGGCTTCAGATGGGTTCTGTCATCAAGAAGCGCCGCAAGCGGATGAGCAAGAAGAAGCACCGCAAACTGCTGCGTAAGACTCGTCACCAGCGCAAGTAATTATGCTTATGCGTTGATGCGTGTCTGAACGTTTAGGCACGTAATACTTTTAAAAGCGTCGGGTTTCCGGCGCTTTTTTGTTTATATATTTTGCGGATTGTCTTGCAAATATTCGCGTGGTAGAGATTTGAGATTTTTCGCACTGAACGAGGCACGCTCACGCAGCGCTTTGACCGAGCTTGAAATCATTGGGATTTCAAGCTCGGTCAAAGCGTGTTTTGGCTCAATTGTGAAGCACGGTGTGCTTAACGCTCGCGCGGGTAACGCGCTCGCTACTGAGCTTGCGTTGAAAGCACCTCGGTGCTTTCAACCTTGAGCAAGCTCAGCGAATCGAAGTGACTTCTCGCGCATTATGCAGCTCAAAGTCGTCGATTCGCAAATCAGCCGAACGGCTACCAATAGCCGTGAGGAATAAGCTCACGCTACGAATTGCTTTCGCACGCTACGCTCTAAGCGCGAAAGCAGGTCGTTGCGCTCGCGCCACAGTAATAAAAAAATAGAGCCCGCGTTTGCGGACTCTACTTTTCGATTAGTTGCGTTACTTATTCGGGTTGGTAAGCGTGCGAGGGCCGTTAGGATCGCCAACGATCACAGTGTCAACCATGTTCAAGAACAGACCGTGTTCCACAACGCCGACGGTCTCAATCAAATCTTTAGCCAACTCCTGTGGTTGCTCAATGCGCTCCATATGCAAATCAACCACGAAGTTGTTCTCGTCGGTGCGCACTTCTTTGCCGTCTGCATCAAGACGCAAAACTGGCTTATATCCGCGCTTTTCAAACTTACGAATCACCTGCGCGGAACCAAACGGAATCACTTCAACTGGAAGTGGGAACTTGCCAATCGTATCAACTACCTTGCTTGCGTCAACAATCCACACAATGCGGTCGGAGTTAATAGCCACAATCTTCTCCCAAAGAAGAGCCGCGCCGCCGCCCTTAATACCGTTGAAGTTCTTGTCAACTTCGTCAGAACCATCGATTGTAACGTCAATATGGTCTACTTCATTAATGTCGAGAATCTTAATGCCGTAGCCTTCTGCCTGTTCTTGCGTGCGACGAGAAGTGGTGACGCCTGTGAAGCTCAAACCTTCTTCTTTAACTCTGCGACCAAGCTCATCTACTAAGAAGCGCACTGTAGAGCCGGTGCCAAGACCAACCATCATACCATTCTTTACAATTTTTGCAGCTTCAATGCCTGCTGCTTTTTTAAGCGCGTCTTGTTGTGCTTTATCCATTATTCCTGCTTTCTTGTTTTGTTATTCCCGAGTTCGTCGATGAACTTCCATCGCTATTGCGGGCGAGGCTTTACGCTTTTATGCATGCCTCATTTTCGTACATTTCCATATTAGTCTTTGCCAAGATTTTTAGGGCTATGTGCATCTTAGTTGCGTCGTCATTCATTCACAGGATATTCGTGTGGTAGAGATTTGAGATTTTTCGCACAGAACGAAGGGCGCTCGCGCGTTAACCGCGCGAGCGCCCTTTCATGTTTGGAGCGCTACAGCAAATAATAACCTATGAAAGGTAGAAGGCGGTTGGAGCAAAGTGTAGTGTGCCGTCGGGCTGCACATAGCCGCTTACGTTGATTGTGCCGGAAATAAAACGCGCCTCGCCGTTAAAACTTGGGCTTGTGTTTGGTGCTGGAGTAAACTGCAGCACGCCAGAAACGCTTAAACCAGGTATTGGTCGTAAGGTGTTGTGTGTTACATCTGCGACATGAGATGATGTTTCACAAAGAGTTTCACGATTTGATTCTTGCGTTTCAACGTTGTTTGATTCGTGTACTTCTAGTGCCTTAGTTGTTTCTACGTCTTCTACATTTTCTTCAGTATGTGTTGTATTTTCTGCAATTTTAGCTGCGCTTTGAATAGCATTTTTAATTTCGCTCTCAGTAGTATTTTCGAGAGTATTGGTACTAATATTTTCGGCAGTATTTTCAGTAGGATTTGGTTTATTGATTATTTGAGCAAAATCAGGGTTAGTGTCTTCTCCGACTGTGCGTCCGATATGATATTCTTCGCGCGAAATCTTATCTTCCATAAGTGCTTTTGCATCTTCTGGAACATCAGTACCCTTTGCGTAAGGCGAAGAAAGAAGCGACTTCCAGCCTTCTAGAGGTAAATATCCATTCTTCAAGTCGTCGCGGCAATCTTCTGCATATCCGCGCGCTAAAGTGTCAACTTTCTCGTTGCCAGCATTCCCTGCATGTCCTTTAACCCACACAAACTTAACAGAACCTTCGCGTTTGGTGATTTCTGCATCTATTGCGCGAATCAAATCAGCGTTTTTAACAGGCTCGTTTTTAGAGTTCTTCCAACCGTTCTTCTTCCAACCGTGAATCCATGTAGTTGAGCAGTTGATTGCGTATTGCGAATCAGTTTCGATGGTAAGTGGTTCACTACCTGGATGTGCGCGTAAAGCTTCTAAGACTGCGCATAATTCGCCAATCTGATTAGTGCCGTTAGTAGCTCCGCCGGCATCCGCATTACCAGTATGATGGTGTTCGTGTGAGCTACCAGACTCAGCAGTGTGGTCAGCCCAAGCCCAACCCATAGAACCGTTTGGATTGCCAAGTGCAGAACCATCGGTAGAAACAACTATCATTGCAAAACCTTTCAAATCAGCGTGCTACACAAATTCTACAGTACCTTACAACAAAATGTGTTCTTTTTAATGGCTTGTCAATCGAAACGAGTGTGAAGAAACATTATCTCGTTTTTGTGGACTTGGTTGGCGTGTAAGTCCCCAAAAGTGGGAAAACGAAAAAATAAAACTTGCGTCAGAACAACAAACTAATTCCAACGCAAGTTTTATTACAATTTTCAGCGCAAACTTTAGCTTAAATTTACAAGCTGTCTATGCTAAAGCCTTGTCGACTACAGCAGTAGCTTCCTCAAGCACCTTGTCAAGCGCTTCTGGAGAAACGAAGGACTCAGCGTAAACCTTGTAAATATTCTCGGTACCAGATGGGCGAGCAGCAAACCAGTTGTTCTTGGTAGTAACCTTCAAGCCACCAATCTTTGCGCCGTTTCCAGGAGCTTCTGTAAGCTTTGCGGTAATATCTTCGCCAGCAAGCTTAGTTGCTTCAACGTCGTCGCCGCTCAAAGCTGCGAACTTCTGCTTCTGCTCAAGAGTGGTTGGAGTATCAACGCGCTTGTACCAGCTTTCGCCAAAGCGAGCTACTTGATCCTGGTGAAGCTGAGCTGGGTTCTTGCCAGTTTTTGCAGTAATTTCAGCTGCGAGCAAGTCTGGAATAAGGCCGTCCTTATCGGTGGTCCATACGCGACCATCCTTGCGCAAGAAGCTCATGCCGGAGCTTTCCTCACCACCGAAAGCAACTTCGCCGCTAAAGAGCGGATCAACGAACCACTTGAAGCCAACTGGCACTTCCACAAGCTTTGCATTAATAGAAGCAGCCACGCGGTCAATCAAGGAAGAAGACACAAGCGTCTTGCCAATTGCTGTGTTCTTTGGCCAATCTGGGCGAGCACCGCCGAACAAGTACTCCACGCACACTGCAATGTAGTGGTTCGGGTTCATAACGCCCCAATTTGGGCAAACAATTCCGTGGCGGTCGGCGTCCGGATCGGTGCCGCCAACCAAATCGTACTTATCCCAAGCGCCAGCGTTAAGCTGATCAACTAAGCCCTTCATTGCATAAGGGGAGCTTGGATCCATACGAATCTTGCCATCGTGGTCAATAGTCATGAATCGCCAAGTTGGGTCAACTTCTGGGCGCACAACGCCAATATTCAAACCATACTTTTCATTCATAAGTGGCCAGTAGTTTACGCTTGCGCCGCCGAGTGGGTCAATTCCCAAGCGCACGCCGCTAGAGCGAATCACGTCGAAATCAATAACGTTAGCCAAATCGCTAACATAATGTTCGCGGTAATCGAAGCCTTCAACCAAATCAGACTTGATTGCTTCTTCGAATGGCACACGCTTTACGGACTTGTAGTTGTCGAGTAATTCGTTTGCGCGAGCTGCGATTGCATTAGTTACGTCTGCTGGGGCAGGGCCGCCTGTTACAGGATCGTACTTAAAACCGCCATCGGTTGGAGGATTGTGCGAAGGAGTGACGACAATGCCGTCAGCCAAGCCGTCGCCGCTAAAACGCTGAGTGCCGTCGGCCGCGCGATTATGCGTCAAAATAGCCTGAGATACAACAGGAGTTGGCACGAAGTCGCCGCGAGAATCCACACGAACGTGAACGCCGTTAGCAACCAAAACCTCAATAGCGGTTTTTTGAGCAGGCTCAGAAAGAGCGTGCGTATCGCGACCAATATAAAGAGGACCAGTTACGCCAGCTTTTTTGCGATATTCAGCAATAGCTTGCGTAATTGCCACAATATGAGCTTCGTTAAACGAAGTTTTCAAAGCAGAACCACGGTGACCGGACGTGCCGAAAATCACGCGCTGTTCTGGAATATTGGAATTTGGAACTTCATCATAGTACGCGCCGACCAAGGCGTCGACGTCGACTAGATCTTCTGGGGTGGCGGGCATTCCCGCATTTTTTGCTACCATAATTTTTTATTGTGCCACGGCGCTTGTATTTTATTATTTTTCTACAAATATTTTATTATTTTTTACAAATTTTGATTTTTTATAACTGGGAAAGAAATTTCCTTAATTTACGCCTCATTCACGTATGATTAACTTACTGAAACGTTGGTTTTTACGCCTGCTGGCACTCTTACGCATAGAGCTTGTTTATCAACAGTGAAGCGCAAATGCTTTGTATAACCTAAAATGTCGCCATCGACTTGCACAGGAGCAGATTTTTCCAACTTCACTTCTGCACTAAAACCTTGCGTTTGGTCAATTCTGGAGCCAGCAGATAGCGAATTCTGTTGCAAAGCGCGCCCGGTTACAGTTTGATGCACAACACCGCGGAATAAATTAGCCCAACCAATTAATCCGCCTGAAGTATCAATAATCTCAAAATCAAGTACACCATCGTCGTAAGCAGCTTCTGGCATAAGCGAAAACATAGGAATCTGCCCGCAATTTCCAGCCATAAGCGTGCGGAAAGTGAGTCCTTTGAGCACACTTTCGTCACCATTTGAACGCTGTAAAATAACGGTTGCACGACACTTCTGCATAAACAAATGTTTAACTCCGGCTACAAAATAAGCAAGCCAACTAATATTTTTCTTTAATTTCGGGTCGGTATCATCAATCATCAGCGCATCAAAGCCGATGCCTGCAATAATCAAGAACGCGTGCCCATGATCTTCATTAGGGTTGTCAAGAATAGTAACGCGTCCAACATCAACTCGTCTAGATCCATGTGAGGTTGCCACTCTTAGCGCTGCGTTTACGTCGTTTACTGGTATTCCCATGTTTCTAGCAAAAAGGTTGCCAGTTCCAATAGGAATAATTCCCATGGCATGACCTTTTCCACTTACTGCGCTCGCAACAGTGCGTACTGTACCATCGCCACCAACTGCTACTACTACATTAGCTCCGTGAGAAAGCGCTTCTAGTGCGCATTCGCGCCCGTCTTTATCAAGCTGTGTATCAATAATTTCGTAGGTGAATTTGCGAGTGTTGCAGTATTCTTGAATACTTTCCCTGTACAATTCTGCTTGCGGTTTTGACGGATTGAGAATGAAAGCGTAGTGCACAGAATCGCCATGACGTTTAGCAAGTTTTTTAGCCAAATGATGCCGTTTCATGGCACGCGTAACAATCATGATGACGAATGGCGCAAGTACAAGCGCAAAAACAATCACCATAAGTGCAATAGTTGCTTGAATAGGCATAGTTGGCATACCCTCCATTCTTGCACATTATTTTCCTTAATATACTAAATTCTGTAGTAAGTTGCGAATATTTACTGTTTTTACACATTTGGTTCATTCTTGATACTTATTTTTGCGTCTGTGAGTTTTTATATCGAGTTCTGTTATATGGCTGAGACTAGTATTGTCTATCATGAGTGAAGGTTCTACTAATTTGAATAATAAGTGCGGTTCTTTTAAGGATTGCTCACTGTTTCAGTTGCACAATACTGTTTACCGCAGTGTAAATTGTGATTCTAGTGCCACTGGTGATGTCAGCGACATTATTCCAATCGTTCTTATTCACGGTTTTCCTGTTGATCATCGCATGTGGGATGCTTGCGCTGATTCATTAAACGCACAGATTGATGCTGCTCTTAGCGAAGGTACGTTAAAACATGATGTTCCTATTTTTGCTCCAGATATGGCTGGTGCTGGTTTAAGCGAGACTCCAAAAGCTGAGCATGCTGAATTTAACGAGGCTGATTATGTTCATGCTCTGGATGCTCTTACTGCATCTTACGTAAAGCTTCTTGATGATTGCGGTTACCATCGCGCTGTGTGGGTTGGTCTTTCTATGGGTGGCTACGTTGCGTTAAATGTGCAGCGTCTTGTTCCGCAGGCAGTTGCTGGCATTGCTTTGTGTGATACTCGCGCTTGTGTTGATGCTCCTCAGGCTCGCGCTAAACGTCTTGAGATTGCTGAGATTTGTGAACGCGATTATACAGTTGACCCTGTTATGCATTTTGCTCACGCTACTGAAAAGGATTCCACTGTTAAGCAGTCACCTGAGTTTATTCATACTTTTGAAAAATGGATTCATGATCAAAAGCCTGAAGGTTTGGCCTGGCGTCAACGTATGGCTGCCTGCCGACCAGATATGGAAGATCAATTGCCTTTGATTACTGCACCAGCTGCTGTAATAAGTGGTACGTTAGATCCTTCTAGTGCTCCTGCAGTGATGCGTCCTATGGCTGAAGCTATGACTGCTGCTAAGCATGTAGAGTTTACTGAGATTGAAAATTGTGGACATTTTAGTGCTACAGAACATCCTTACGAAGTGGCTGCTGCGCTAGTGTCATTGATGTCACAAGTACAACGTTAATTAATTTTTGCATTGCTTTGCGTAGCGTAAAAAATAATTTCGTGCTTTCCTAGTGCTAGACTATCCACGTATCTGTTGCATACGATTATTGAGCAGAGGTTTGAAAATGACTGAATTGCAGCAAAATTCTGAGGGTACTGCTTCTTTCAACATTGCGCCCGATCATGTATCTGATGGTGCGAGTGATGATACTATTGCCTTTGCTCAGATTCCTCAAAATCATGGAAATAGTCAAACTGCTGATAACATGGCAGAGAGTCTTGTCGACAACTTAGGCGAAGTTGCTGATGAAGATGACAGTCAAAGCGCATTTAATAATGATGTTGACTCTAGTGTTGATGGTTATCAGAATATGGCTATTGCTGATAATACCGCTACTGATACGTTTGAAGCTGTGAAACCAAGATCGCGTCATCGAGCTAATCGTTCTGCTTCCGCATTGCTGTATTCGTTGCTTATTTTCATTATCATTCTTGCTGCAGCTTTCTTCGCGTTGAATTGGTATTTCAATAATCGCGTGGCACCTGGCGTTGATTTTGGTGATGCTGCTATTGCTCGCAATCTTACTGGTGAACAGGAAGCTGCAGTGAGAAGTACTGTGCAAAATGCTGTAAAACATACTTCTTTGATTATTAGTGATGATCAGGGTAATCGTATTACGACGAACTTGCAGCAACTTGGTGTGAAAGTTGATCAGCCTGCAACTGTGCAGTCTATTATGAGCGCTAAGCGTAATAATTTGTTTACTCGTATTATGCCATGGGTGCAGCAGACAGTAAGTTTACAGGCAAAACGTGATGATTCTGCAATGGATTTGTATGTGCTACGTAAGTTTATTCGTGAGCGTGACCGTGCAGTTCCATATACAGCAGTATTTGATAAAGCTTCTGATGCCTATACGGTAGAGGATGGTATTCCTGGTCGTACTGTTGAAACTATGCCAGTGCGTGAAGCTGTGAAAAAATTAATCAATCATCCTGGAAAGACTGTAAAAGTTTCGGTAATTTCGCGCCGAACTGATGCGCCGATTAAGCGCGATGCTGCACAGAAACTTGTTGATGATTTAAATAATGTATTAACAAAAAAAATTACATTTAGCAATAATAATGGTAAAGATTTTACAGTTCCGAAGAGTGCACTTGCATCGTGGATTGTTGTAAAAGCTGATATTACTCATCATAAGTTGTCTTATAGTATAGATACTGATAAAGCAGACAACTACTTATCGCAAGCACTTCCTAAAGAGCTGAATCAACAAAAAGTCAATCAAGAAGATGCTGTTAGTAAATCAGGAAAAGTAATTTTTACTACTATGAAGGGCTCTAATGGTGTTGAGATTACTTATACCAGTAGTATTGCTGAAAAAGCTGTGAATGCTTTACGTAAAGGTACTGATTATAAAACGGCATTGCAAGCGAAAATCACCAAATTTACTGTTGAGCAAAAGCTTGTTGAGATGCGTATTGTTGTTGATAAGACTACACAAACTGCATCAGTATATAAAAATGATGAGTTGGTAAAAACTTTCCCAGTATGTACCGGAAAGATTGGTCGTGATGATTCAACTCCTGGCACGTTCTTCATTTACTTGCGTTATGCTTCGCAAGATATGCGCGGTCGCAACAATGATGGATCTCCATACTTCTCTCCGGCTGTTCATTGGGTAAGTTATTACAATGGTGGAGAAGGATTCCATACTGCCACTTGGAACTATAAAGGCATTGCTACAGGTGATGCAGCAAATCATGGCTCTCATGGCTGCATTAACATGTATGAGCAGGATGCTCATTGGATTTATGAGAACTGCCCGCGTGGAACAATTGTGCAGATTGTAGGCACTACGCCGGATGGTCCGGTGCGTCAATGAGCGTACGTGTGAGTGAAGTTCAGCATGATAGTGCGAGTGATAGCGTTGCCTCTTCTGTTGCGGCGCAATCCAAAGCTGAGCGCGTAACAAACTCACAGCTTATTTCCCAATCTGATTCAACAGTTGCATGTGAACGTGCGACTGTATCAAAGTTAGAACGTACTGTTCCTTCACAATCTACTTCAACGCATGCTGTAGGGTCGCGGCGCGTAAGTAGTGCGCCAATCCCTGTACATATTACTGCCACGTTGTTTGATACTCCTTCGCAGGCTGAACAAATAGATAATAAACCATTTCTAGTGCGTGTTGGACGTCGTATGCTTACATCAATAGCAGGTATGTGGATGCGTTTAGCTGGACGTGTTGCTCGTCGAGCAGGATGGTTTCCAAGCATTGAGCCTTATATTGGTTATGGCACGCATCGTTATGCTCGTTTGATTTGCCGTACTGTATACGCACCAAAATTAGGCCATCATTCTGCTTTAAAACGTGGTATTTACGCAATGCTGGTTGTGCCTGCTGTGCGCGTGCGTGTAGCGTTATCAATTGATAATTTGCCTGTAGAGACTGTGCAAATCGGTGATTCTGAAGTTTATGATCGGCTTGAAGAATCACGCGATAGTAGTGCAGAGTATTGTATTTCTGATTGTGCCGGTTACTTAGATTTAATTACTGAGCGTGCACTTTCACCTGGTCGTCATGTAGTTTCGTATAAAGTTAATAATCGCGAACCAGTGAAAGCAAGTCTATTCGCTATTGATAAACATGTGCCAATTGGTATTATTTCCGATGTTGATGACACTATTATGATTACGCAAGCGCCTTCTCCGATACGCGCTGCATATAATTTGTTGATTATGAATCCGGCACATCGCTCACCGGTTCCTGGTATGGCAGAATTTTTCCGTTCGCTGGAACAGTTGCGAGAGGATGTCCCATTTTTCTACCTTTCCACTTCGCCATGGAACGTTGAAGCGTCAATTCGTCATTTTATTGAGCGTGAAAAGTTTCCTGAAGGGCCTTTATTGCTTCGTGATTTAGATCCGCGTCCTAAAACATTTATTCCCAATGGACCGCAGCACAAGTTAGAGTTTGCTACACAACTTATGGATGATTTTCCAGAGATGCGTTTTGTGATGCTTGGTGATGATGGTCAAAAAGATCCGAGTACCTATGCAAATATTATCCGCCAGCATCCTGGTCGTGTGCTTGCTGTTGGTATTCGGCAATTGCATAAAGATAATACAGTCGATGATTTTCGCAACAAAATGTCGCGTGATTTTGCTGTGGCTTTAAGTGCGTCTTGTCGCGCATATATTGCTACGGATGCTCATGCTCCCGAGGTACCAACTGTTGCTTTTGAAAAGTTCGGTAGTAATACTAGCAGTATTGAACGTGTTGGGGATATTGGAAACGATTCTGGTGATAGTTCAATGCGCGTCATAGAAGCAAAAGGTGCTGCTGGAACGCTACAGGGTGTGCCATTTTTTGCGGCTCCACAAGGACAAGGTTTAGCTCAAGTGATGCTGCCATTTATTCAAGAAGCGATTAGTAAATAGTAACCTTCTGATGAGGTGAGATATACGTTGAATAAGAAATCGCCTCAACGTACATGCTATAACACTTTCAGAAAAACGTAAAAATATTGTATACAATATTGTAAAAATACTTCAGAATACGATACTGAAATAATGTTTTCCAAAGGGGTCTGTCTATGAGCGAACAAACTTATGCAAAACCAGCAGCAGCTGATCGCATACCGTCAATTCGTACATTTCATGGCGACACATACATTGATCAATATGCTTGGATGAAAGATCGTAACAATCCGAAGGTGCTTCAATATGTCAATGAACAGAATGCTTACACTGAGCAACGTGTAAAACCTTTAGAAGCATTACGTTCTACCTTGTTTGATGAGTTGCGCTCCCGTGTGCAAGAAACAGACATGTCGGTGCCCGTTCGCATGAATGGCTATTGGTACTATGTTCGTACACAAGAAGGCAAACAGTATACTGTGCAATGCCGTATGAAAGTTACGGATGAGAATGATTGGAATCCTCCCGCTATTAATGATGCTGCTGAGCCTGGTGTAACGGTTGGTGAAGAAGTTTTATTTGATGCCAATCTTGAAGCTGAACGCGCTGGTACTAACTTTTTCCGCCTTGGTGGTATGGATTTAAGTCGTGACGGCTCTCGTATGTTATATGGTGTTGATACGCATGGTGGTGAGCGTTTTAGTTACTATATTCGTGATTTTGTTCAGGCTTCATCCATGTGGGAACCTCTAGAAGAAACATGGGAAAATCTTGCTTCTGCTTCCCTTACTCCAGATGGTAAATGGGTTTTTTATGTGAGATTGGATGATGCGTGGCGTCCGTATCAAGTATGGCGTCATCGTGTTGGTACGTCTACGAAGAGTGATGTAAAAGTTTTTGAAGAAACAGATGAACGCTTTTTTGTTGACGTATATGAAAGTTTTGATGAACGCTACATGATGATAAGTAGTAGCTCTAAAACTACATCTCGTGTACTTATGTTGCCCTTAAGTACACCTGAAGGTGATTTTCGTATGGTTATTGAGCCTGTTGAAGGAGTGGAATACGATATTTCTTTCGCTTGCTTTGAGCGGGCGGGAGAAAATGGTGAAGACATTCCAGTAGCTATCGTATGCCATAACGCTAACAATCCTAATTTTGAAATCGATATTATTGATATGCGTAATTATGCTGCAAAATCTACGAGTTGTGCAGCATATAAACTTGGTGATGGCGTATGTATTGCTTCCGGTTCTCCGTATGGTTGTGAGCAAGGAGATGTTTGGGAAAAAGAAGCAAGTAAACAGCCCATTACCAAATCGTATAATTCTGCAAATAATCCAGCTATATTGCGCAATATTGTAGGGTTGAGCGTGAGTGGATTATCAATGTATAAAAATTATGTAGCTTTGGCATATCGTGCCCAAGGATTGCCTCATCTTGCGGTAATAAGTAAGCAGCGTGCAGTAGAAGATTTCTTACAAGGTCGTCCGTGGCGTTTTTATGAATTGCAGCCTCATATTGTTCTTGAGCATGATTCTGTGCACGTTAATATTGAGAATGCTGGTATTAAAAGTGCTGATAGTAAGAATTCTTTTGTACTCAATCAAACACAAACTGAATCGCGCGTAACACTCGCAACTATTTCTTCAATAGAAATCAATAATAATCGTTTGTTTAATATTGGAATGACTGGAAATCCTTCATATGAAGCTCCGCGTATGCGATATGCTTTCGGTAGCTATGCAACGCTAGGGCAACTTCGTGAATTGGATCCTTTAACTGGTAATGATGTGCTATTGAAACGTGGGAAAATTCTTGGTGAATTTGATGAGCATTGTTATGCTGAAAAACGCATATGGATTACTGCACGTGATGGTGAGCATGTACCAGTGTCACTTGTATGGCGCCCTGATAGGGTTTCTAACACGAATGCTATGTTTATTACTGGTTATGGCGCTTATGAAGTAAGTTCTGATCCTACTTTTTCTGTTGGTCGTTTGAGTTTGCTTGATCGAGGTGTGCTATATGCGCAAGTGCATGTACGTGGTGGCGGAGAAATGGGACGTGCATGGTATGAACAAGGTCGGCGTAGTCATAAAAAGCACACTTTTGAAGATTTTGTTGATGCAACGCGCGCACTGCAAGCAGCCGGTTTTGCTGCAGCGAAGCATACAGTAGCTAATGGTGGTTCTGCAGGTGGTTTGCTAATGGGTGTTATAGCGAATATGGCTCCAGAATGTTATGCCGGTATAGAAGCAGATGTTCCGTTTGTAGATGCTTTGACTTCTATGTTAGATACTTCACTTCCGCTTACGGTAACTGAGTGGGATGAATGGGGTAATCCGCTTGATAGTGCTGAGGATTATGCCTATATGAAGTCCTATACTCCTTATGAGCATGTGCCTTCTGTGGATAGCGATGAAGGTCGTCGTGCTTTATTGCATTTCCCACATATTTTAATTACTTCGTCAATGCGTGACACGCGTGTATTAGTTACAGAGCCGCTTAAATGGCTAGCGCAATTGCAGGCATCTGGTATTGATGCCATAGCTCGTATTGAGACTGATGGAGGTCATGGAGGTACTTCGGGTAGGTATCGACAGTGGAAAGAACTTGCATATGAAAACGCATGGTGCTTGCATACTATGGGAATAGATATGTAATTTTAATACGCTTATATATAGTGTTGCTTTTGCTGCAATAAATAATGCGTATATAACTTATGTTGCGATTATGCGTGTTATGATATGTGGTAGAGGAAGCTCTTATATAGGTGTATATGTTGCTGTACGTGAATATGTAAATTGCTGTTCCTCAGTAGTTCGACGGCGATAGCTACTTATTTGCTTGATGAGGGGGTATTGCGATGGTGATGGATGATACTAAGTGTGATGAATTTTCACTGCAGCGTACTGCATTATTTAAGCAAGTTCCAAGCGATCAGATGCAAGAGTTGCTTGTATATTTGCAAGAATCAATTTTTAATAAAGGTGACGCGATTTTTAATGAGGGTGATACAGATCGTCGTATGTATTTACTCGAACGTGGTCGCGTAAAATTAGTACGTCACTCAAATGATAATCGTGTGCAACTATTGAGTATTCACACTCCTGGAGAAATTTTAGGAGAAATTCCTGTGTTTGATCCAAGTGGTGGTCCGCGTACTGCCTCAGCAATATCGATTACTAATCGTACAAGGGTGCTGTGGCTAGAAAATGACGTATTGTTCCATTGGTTGAATAATCATCCTCGCGTAGCTGTTGATATGTTGCAAGTTTTAGCTGCACGTATGCGTGCTAACAATGAACGTATTTCTGATTTGGTATTCATGGATGTGCCAGCTCGTTTAGCTAAAACGTTGCTGAATTTAGCTTCGCGATTTGGTGAACCGATGAGTGATGGTTTGTTAGTTCCGCATGATTTAACACAAGAAGAACTGGCTCAGCTGGTGGGTTCTTCGAGAGAAACTGTTAACAAAGCTCTGATGGATTTTGCTAATCGTGGTTGGATTATGCGCCAAGGTCGTTCCATTATTATTTATAAGCCGGGTATGCTTATTCGTCGAGCTGAGCGTTAGTATGCTTTGTGAGTTTCTGGCGTGATTTTCCAAGTAGAGGCAAGCCTTTAGAATAGTACGCATGCCGAAAAAGAATTCACTGACTGCTCGACGCGTGCTCGCACTATTTCTTACCTATATCACCCTTTGTGTTGCTGGTGGTATTGCTGCAAGTATTATGTTCGTTCCGGGCGTTATGAGCGTGAATAGTGTAGTGAAAACAGTAGTGCCTTCGCTACGCGTTGACGGTATTGATTTTGATGTAACAGCATTGCCGCAAAAATCGCGATTGTATGCGTCAGATGGAAAAACAATTATTGCAACTTTTTATGCGCAAAATCGTACAGTCGTACCGTTGCGTCGAATTTCGCAATATATGCAGCGAGCTATGGTTGCGCGTGAAGATCGACGTTTCTTTGAACATTCTGGCGTTGATATGCAGGGTGTTATTCGTGCATTTGTGCAAACTTTTGTGAAAAAGGGAGATATGCAAGGTGGCTCTTCCTTAACACAGCAGTATGTAAAAAATGTCTTAATGATTAAAGCGCGTGAAAACAATGATCCATTAGCGGAATACCATGCTTCTGAAGGTACGATTGCTCGTAAGTTACGCGAAATGCTGATTGCCATACAGATGGAGAAAAAGTATTCTAAGCTTGAAATTTTGCAGGGATATTTAAATATTGCGCAGTTTGGCAGTAATAACTTATATGGTGTAGAAACTGCAGCGCATCGTTACTTTAATACCAGTGCCGCTAAATTGAATTTAGTACAGGCTGCTACTATTGCTGCTATTACCAAGAATCCTGCTCGCTATGATCCTTCTATTGAAAGTAATCAGCCAGAATCACAGAAGCAGCGTAATATTGTGCTCGATTTGATGCTTCGCCAAGGTTTTATTACTCAAAAGGAGCATGATGATGCAGTGACAATTCCGCTCAAAAGTACACTCAATGTACAGCGTGAAGTATCGAATATTGGTTGCCAAGCTGCTGGTGATGCTGCATTCTTCTGTGATTACGTAACGAAGAAGATTTTACACTCGCGTGAATTTGGTAAAACTGCTGTTGCTCGTGAAAAGCTGCTTACTGAAGGTGGTCTTGATATTTATACCACTATGGATTTGCGTGCTAGTAAGGCTGCGATGAAAGCCGCTCGTGACACCATTCCAATTAACGATAAAAGTGGTTTTGAAGTTTCTATAGCAGCGATTAAGCCGGGCACTGGCGAGGTGTTAGCTTTTGGTAGTAATCGTATTTATGATGCCACTGACGCTGCACGTTCTGATCCAACGCATACTGCTCTTAACTATGCAGTAGATGAACGTGATGGTGGTGGCCTTGGATGGCAGATTGGTTCCACGTGGAAACCAATTAATATGGTTGCTTGGATGCTGGCTGGCAAGTCAATTAATCAGCCGTTGAGAACTTCCACGTTGTACAATAATGCTGACTTTAGTTGCAGTAAATTCCGTGGCATTGGCACATGGTCAGTACAAAATTCTGGTGGTGGTACTATAAATCCAGAAACGCCATTGCAAGGTTTAGTTCGTTCTCATAACACTACTCAAGCTTCTATGGCTCAACAGATTAAGTTGTGTTCTATTGCTAACGCGGCGCGCATACTTGGGTATCATAATTCGCCACTTGGGCAGGAAAGCGTGTATTCAGCCAACTCTCTTAATCCTCCTATGACTATTGGTTCTGTGCAGGCATCTCCACTAACAGTGGCGAACGTGTACGCGACGCTTGGTGCAGATGGTGTTGCATGTGATCCTATCGCTATTAAGCGAGTTGTTGACAAGAATGGTAGGCGCTTAAAAGTGCCGAGTGCTCATTGTCATCAAGCTATTCCAAAGGGTGTTGCGCAAACTGCTGCTTATGCATTAAACCAAGGTGTAGTTCAACCTGGTGGTGAGGCTGCAACAACTCAGCTTGATGGTGGTCGCAAAACTTTCGCAAAAACTGGTACTAACGAGCAGTATTACATGACGACAGCAGGATTTGTTCCACATCAAGTTGCATCGTTTGTGGCTGTTGGTAATGCAGAAACGCAGAAAAGCTTTAACGGTATGACTATTAATGGTCGTACGATGGCAGCTTGGTACGGTATGTTTATTGCAACTCCAGCGTGGAAGCAGTTTATGAATGATTATTTGAAAGCTGCTAATATTCCTATCGATAATAACTACGGTAAGCCTGATCCAAAATATATTGCTGGAGGCACTTTACCGGGTATGCATACTAAGACTACGCAAACTGAACAGCAGAAGCGTGATGAAGATGCTCGTCGTCAAGCTGCGCGTGAACAGCAGGAGGAAGCAAATAATCAGGAACAAGCGCAGGATCAATATGAAACTGCTCGTCGTGACGATTATAACGGTTCTACAAGTGATAATTTCTAGCGTTAAATTTGTGCGATGAATTCGCCATATTTACAACATTGCCCGATGTTTGTTTTCGTTTCATGAGAAACTTGTCATAAACATCGGGCAATTATCGTAGAACTTGAATCGGTTTGCGTGTTAGTTGGCATCTACTCCAACAGCATCTGTAACATGTGCGAATCCGTCACGCTGTAAAAGCTCAGCAAGTCCACGCTTGAGTATCGTAATTTGTTGTGGTCCGCGATACATAAGTGATGTAATAAACATCACCAAATCTGCGCCGGCACGAATCTTTTCGTATGCTTGCTTTGGTGTAAATACGCCGCCAATACCAGCAATAGCAAAACGATTGCCAAAAGCTTTGCGCGTGCGGCGAATAAGATCGTTACTCGCGCTGTAGGTAGGACCTCCCGAAAGTGCACCTTCCCAATCTGCAGGAATATCAAGACCTGTGCGGTTTTTTTGCAAATTAGCGATACTTACTCCATCAACTTTATGCTCAGCAAGTACATCAAGAAGTGACTTGAATTGACTCCATCCACCTGGTAGATTGAGTGGCATTTTAACTAAAGTTGGCTGCGGGCGATGAATAGTGTCGAGATCTGTGAACAACTTATCTAATGCTTCAGGTTCCCTAAAAGGCTCACCAACGCGAGTGTTAGGACAGGAAATATTGACTTCAATCATGGAGCTTCGTCCAGCAGCACGTTCCATAGAAATATGGTAATCTTCAATGCCTTCTTCTAAATCGCCAACTAAATCATCGTTGGTGCGCGCAATAGAAATAGACATATTCATGGATTTAGCTTGTGTCCAAGCTTGTTCTGCTCGAGCAATAACAGCCTCACTACCATCATTGGCAAGTCCGGCATGCACTAAAATCGAATCATATTGTGGTAAACGATGATACCAAGGCTTTTGGTTGCCCTCGCATGGTCGGCTAGTCGTAGAACCAACGGTTTCAAAACCAAAACCAGCGTTATCTAACACAGTAGCCATTTGACAGTTTTTATCGAGACCAGCACTTAAACCAAATGGATTAGCAAAGTCCAAGCCCATAACTGTAGTTTCTAGAATTGGATTTGTGTAATTAAGCATAGTGCGCAGCAACCACATAAGTCCTGGTGTACGCTCACTGGATTTGCAAAATGCAATCATGCGCTCATGTGCTTCGTCTGGCGGAATATTAAATACAAAATGCGGTTTGATGACATGTTTGTATGAGAATGTGAAAAGATCAGTCGTGGCTTTATTGACGACATCGTGTAATGAATGTTCAGAAACATGGTACATACCTCTATACTAGGGCATTATTTTGTTATGTGCTATTGTGTAGGAGAATTTTGTGCGTTTACTCACTGCAGGGGCGTTCGTTTTTGTGCGTTTTGTTATAAAAATTGCTTTGTGTACGTTAAAATGTGCGTTATTTTCGTTTTAGTGCCTTGAAACGCTCAATCGCGTTTGTTTTTTGCGTTTCTATGTGCGATAATGTTCACATGATTTCTTCACAGCGTCAGCATTTGATTTTAAGCCGCCTTCGTACGCGTGGTGCAGTTCGTATTACTGCGCTTTCAAAGGAACTTAACGTTTCAGCGATGACAGTTCGTCGTGATATCGCAGAACTTTCAGATCGTGGGCTTTTGAAGCGAGTTCATGGTGGCGCTGTAACTACTAATACTTTGCTCTCAGAGCCACTGTTTTCTGTAAAGTCACAGATGGATATCGGTCTTAAAGATGCTATTGCGCGTTTGGCTGTAGATTATGTGTCTCCGGGGGATGTGATTGCTATTGGTGGCGGTACTACTGCTTACGTATTTGCGCAACATTTGCTCGAATCTCGACGGGCTTCTGGTATTACGATTTTGACTAATTCAATTCCTGTTGCTGAGCTTGTGCAAGCGTTAGAGTCAAAAGATGTTGAGGTTATTGTTACTGGCGGCGTGATTACTCGTTCCAATTCACTGGTCGGACCTATTGCAGATAAGGTTGTGGCTTCACTTCGTGTGAATACAGTATTTCTTGGTACGCACTCGGTGTCGCTTCCACGCGGTTTCTTAATGCCGAATTCATTGGAAGCTGCTACAGATATGGCTTTAATGGATATTGCTGACCGCACGATTATTTTGACAGATCATACGAAATGGAGTTGTACATCACTTTCACTGTTTGCGCGTTTTGATCAGGTTGATACTGTTATTACCGATGATGGTTTGGATGCAGATTCGCAGCTTCGTACGCGTGAACTTGTGAAGGATTTAGTGTTGGCTCCGGTTGTTGAAGATCATGAGATGCTGAGTGCTGCGCACGATTCGGATGCAGATCAATTTGACGAAGATTGATGTGATGTAGCTCAGATCGGTTCTGACTTGTTACGCATTTTTGGATATTTCTTCTGTAAAGTCACTATGAAGATTATTTTGACAAGTTTGCAGAGAATGAGCTGTGTTCGTTTCATGGTTTGCTGAGAGTGATGCTTGCAAGTGTTGTTATGCATTGTGCTTTGCTTGTTGTATCGCGTTTTGAGCTTATGAAGGATGTATCTCTTATACCATGTTTTGCTTGTCGTGAAAGCGTGGCTTGTGTTTATGGTGTATTTCTGAACGCATTGAAATTTTTTGGAATTAATATTTTTTTGGATAATTTTGGTAGAAGTTCTTGCATTTTTTGGTTAGGCATGCAGTAACTGCAAAATCTCATATAAAATATTCTGTTTTTTCTTAATCTATTGATGTGTTAAAACTTGACTTTTGTGAACGGGGGGGGGGTACCGTATTAAGAAGTGATAGCTCTTCTTAGTTTGTGCTGTCACAGAGCAATTTGTTTATAAGTTGCTTATCAAATATTTCTTCGTGTATTTTTGCGTGAGGAAGAAGAAAGGATACATTATGTTAAGTAAAAAGGCAATTGCTGCATTTGCTGCCGGCGCCACTTTGCTTTCTGGTCTCGCTTTTGCTGCTCCAGCTTTCGCTGCTGCAACTGCTGCTCCAAAGGCTGCTGCGACTGCTGCTCCAAAGGCTGATGAGAAGAAGGCTCTCGAAGAAAAGCTTGCTGCTGCTAAAGCTGAAGTTGCAAAGAAAAAGGCCGCTGTTGATGCTGCTAAGGTTGAACTTAATGCTGCTAAGGCTAAGTTTATTGCAGAAACTGCTGAGGCTCGTCAGAATGGTGTGAAGCTTGATGAGGTTCACAATGAGATACACGGCTATGATGTTAAAATTGGTATAGTCGTTGGTAATAGTCCAAAGACTGAAAGCGAAAAGACAGCATATAACAAGTGGTTTAATGTAGCCACGGAGTATGCCAATGCGGGTATCGGTCTTGGTAAGGCAAATGATTTACTTGCTAACGCCAATGACACTGTTGCTCTTTATGAGTCTCAATTGAAGCAATTGCCGGCAGAACAGCCAGCTCCAGCTCCAGCTCCTAAGCCAGCTCCAGCTCCTGCTCCTGCACCTAAGCCAGCTCCAGCTCCTGCTCCTGCACCTAAGCCAGCTCCAGCTCCTGCACCAGCTCCAAAGCCTGAGGTGAAGAAGGTTGAGCATAAGCTTGATTTGGTTGATCTTCTTGGTGGTAAGAAGGTT
>QWCP01000117.1_pt1 | contig 39657 bp, 30 predicted proteins | sample 1972561 | NCBI WGS metagenome assembly QWCP01 (sample SAMN09866705, study PRJNA288562) | Human vaginal metagenome isolate pre4_vaginal, whole genome shotgun... | isolation source: vagina | host: Homo sapiens | place: USA: California
CAACAATTGCTCGGTCTTCATGATGCAAAGATAACAAATACTTATGAAATTATGTGCATGAAGAGAGGAGGGATGCAACTGGGTTTTACGACTGACCCTTTATTTCTCCCTCTTATATTTAGCGATGAGTTCTTTTAATGTAGAAAGTATGTCATCAAGAGAAACCCCACTGCGTTTGCTCATCATGGCAATGGTTGCTTTAGGAATGATGATGCGTGCAAGAGGAGAATTGAGCATTTTGAAAGCAGAGTTCATACTTGGCAAATCTTTCCGTAGCTGTGGGTAAATTTTTAACAAATCCTGTAAGCGAGTGTCGGCAGAGAGTTCTATTGTCGAGTCTTCTTTTGTAACAGATGTATCATTTGGAGTACAGTTTTGCGCCTCCTTTGATTTTACTACTTGTGTGTCATTCGACCAGGTTAGCAGTGTTCGTGAACCTTGAAGCTCACGAATGCGACTACAATCTTGCATCATTTCGAGTACACCTCTGAATCTTCCTTCTGCATCACGCACGGCTACATAATATATATAGATGAACACACCTGGTTTGTTAATCCAAAAATCGACACTATCCTGCTCACCCGAACGGAATTTGGCTATAATTTCCTCAACAAGGTGGACGCTGGTGCGCGGATGACAGTTCTTCACATCACGTCCGATAACATTCTTGCTGCGTGGGAAGATGCGGTGGTTGGTATCTGAATAAAAACGAACAAGTTCGTTTTCATCTACATAGGATATATCTACAGGGAGATGTTTGTATATGAGGTTGATTTGTTCGAGAGAAAGTTTGCCTGTCGTGACGTCGAAAACTCGGTCTGTGTCATTTCCTCCAAGCTCATATTTAGCAAGAAGCGCAGATAGTTCTGAGACAAAACCGTCAGGAGCTGTTGTTGGCTGGGTTATTGTTTTATCCGCATTTTGGAATCCTTCTACATCAATCCATGCAAAGCCAATTTCGTAATCTCCCGAACGCATCTGTTCGAATTCTTCGGGAGTAATCATTGCCAAAGCAGTTGGGTATAGTACAGATTCTTCTTTCTGTAAAAGATCCCGCACATCTGCCACAATGGTAGGCTGCATTGCCAAAAATTCTTCTTCTTTATCTTCCTCAATAAGTTTTTTAGCATCACGTATTTCGTCTCGCACAAAGTCATCGAGCAGCCACATCGTAGTCGTGGGGCGGTCAAATCCTTTCTGTTCGAGTATGGAATAGAGCTGGTTCTGCTTACGTGAAAGGTGAGTGCGAAAAGCCGCTATTTGGTCGTACAATTCGATCCACTGATTCTTGATAATCGGATATTGTACAAGATCTTCTATGGAGAGCATAAGGCGACGCATTTCATCGTTCTCCCTGTAGTAGCACATGATAGGGTGATTGAGAGGAAGATTTGGGCGACTGGTGTCCATCACTTCATCAAACAGCTCAATCATCTTTTGAATATCCTCCTTTTGGCACTCATTCTCTTCAATGGTTTTGATTTCCTGTTCTGCCAATGCTATTTCATAAGGGCGGATTTTCCCAACTTGACTTCTTATTCGGGCTCTGCCCTCTTCTAATGAAATATCTCCTCGTTGGTATGCTTCTTTGATCTCGAGTATTTTGCCAAGTTTTTCAAGGTCTACACTCGGCAAATATTTTTTCATATCCATAGTATTATTGTCTATTGATGAGGTAAACGAAAAAATCACTCTCTTCTATGGCTTTTACGCTTACATGAGCTTCACCGGGGAAATGTAGAACAGTGCCTGTGCTGATACGATGTACCTCGGTGTCGTTAAGAGTAGCCTCCACAGTTCCTTTCACTATGGTGAAGAATACTTCCCGTCCTATATGGTCGTGTGAAGGTATTTGTTCTCCGCTTTTCAGATGCATGTGTACAAGCATGAGTTCCTTGTTGTTAATTACCTTACCTAAAGTATTGATTTTCTGTCCAATGGGGTTAATTAATTGTTTCATAATTCTTGTTTTTTATTAGAGTTTATAATCTTAATGTAATATTTGGTACGATGTGACTGCCGATAAAAACCATCGTTCCGAAAATTTGATTAAAGTCCATCGTCACCATTTTAGCTATTTCCTTCATTAGATTTGAACGTTGGTTTTGCCTTTGCCTTTTTTGGCTTTTGGCTCTGTCTGCTCGTAGGACACGTTGATAAGCGTAAAATGCTTCCCCGACGAATTGAGCCACAGGCTTTTAAATATGTTTTGCGTCAAAATTCATTTTTACGTTCTATAAGAAGGAATTGCAAAGGTTTGTTGGCTATAGTTCAATGCCGTTTCCTTCTTTGTTTCCTCTTCCGAAGTTGGAGGATTTCGCTTACGGAAAACATTGCTTTTTCTTGATAATGCAAATATACTCAATTTATTTTAAACTCGAAATAAACCCCAAAAAATGATGTAAGATTTATGAAAACTGACACGTATGTTTTTGAAGATTTTTATGTAAGGTTTGAAAACATATATTTCGGGAGAATAATGTATCTTTCCCGATGAGTATATCGAGAATTATGTCAACGATTTGTTGAAAAAGCAAGAGAGTGTAGATGCTTTCGTAGACCGTGCCATCGACTCGAAGCTGACACAAGCCTTGAAAAATTCAGTGAAATTGAATGAGAAAGAAATTTCACTGGACGACTTTAATAAAATGTTTGAAGAGAAATAACGCATTTTTTCACGAAAAAAACTTCTTGTAATAAGAGGTTATCGACTTTTTTTTATTAACTTTGTATAATCGAGGTTTTTAGAAGTGTCGATAACCTCTTTTATATTATAATAAAAATAAGGTAAAAATAAAATGAACGATTTTAGAAAATACGCCACCCAACACTTGGGAATGAATGGCATGACTCTCGATGATGTCATCAAGAGCCAGGCAAGATACCTCAATCCGTATATCTTGGAAGAGCGCCAATTGAATGTGACACAGATGGATGTGTTCTCTCGTCTGATGATGGATCGCATTATCTTCTTGGGTACGGAGATTGACGACTATACTGCCAATACTTTGCAGGCACAGTTGCTCTATTTGGATAGCGTAGACGGAGGTAAGGATATTTCGATTTATATCAACAGTCCTGGTGGCAGCGTTACGGCAGGGTTGGGCATTTATGATACGATGCAATTTATTACCTCGGATGTAGCCACCATTTGTACGGGTATGGCAGCATCTATGGCGGCTGTGTTGCTGGTGGCAGGACAAGAAGGCAAGCGCAGTGCATTGACACATAGTAGGGTGATGATACACCAACCTTTAGGTGGCGTGCAAGGTCAAGCTTCGGATATTGAAATTGAGGCGAAGGAAATCATTAAGTTCAAAAAGGAACTTTTTACCATCATAGCCAACCATTCGCATACGCCTTATGAAAAGGTGTATCGTGACTCCGACCGTAATTATTGGATGGATGCTGAGCAAGCAAAAGAATATGGTATGATTGATACGGTGTTGGTAAGAAAGAAGTAAACAGAGACAGATGGCAACGACCAAAAAGAAATGTAGCTTCTGTGGAAGAAGTGAAGACCAAGTAGATTTATTGATTACAGGACAGAGTGGATACATCTGTGATGCTTGTGTCCAAGCGGCGTTTACGATAGTTGAGTCGGCAGGGCTTGCGGGTGAGGCAAAAGAAAAGCATGCTGCAGACGAACCCTTTCAGCTGAAAAAAGTTCCTAAGCCCAAAGAGATAAAGAAATATCTGGACGACTATATTATTGGGCAGGATGACGCCAAACGCTATCTCTCGGTGTCAGTGTACAACCATTATAAACGGTTGCAACAACCAAAGAATGAAGATGGCGTTGAGATAGAGAAGAGTAATATCATCATGGTAGGCTCTACGGGTACGGGTAAGACGCTGCTTGCCAAAACGATAGCACGCCTACTCGATGTACCTTTCACCATTGTAGATGCCACCGTGTTTACAGAAGCTGGCTATGTGGGAGAGGATGTGGAAAGTATCTTGTCAAGGCTGTTGCAGGTTGCCAATTATGATGTGGCTGCTGCGGAACGTGGAATTGTGTTCATTGACGAGATAGACAAGATTGCACGCAAAAGCGACAATCCCTCTATCACACGTGATGTGAGTGGTGAAGGTGTGCAGCAAGGACTTCTAAAGCTGCTCGAAGGCACTATGGTGAATGTGCCGCCAAAGGGAGGACGCAAGCATCCCGACCAGGACTATATTCATGTAGATACCAAGAACATCCTGTTTATCTGTGGCGGTGCTTTCGATGGCATTGAGCGAAAAATAGCACAACGACTGAACACGCATGTCGTGGGATATAATTCGGTACAACATGTTCGCAAAATTGATAAGGGAGATTTGATGAAATACATCTTGCCTCAAGATTTGAAATCTTTTGGACTGATTCCTGAAATTATTGGTCGCTTACCCGTGTTGACCTATCTGAATCCATTGGATAAAGAAGCCTTGCGGAAGATTTTAGTGGAACCCAAGAACTCAATTGTAAAGCAATATATCAAGCTCTTTGAGATGGATGGAATCCAACTTACTTTTGCAAACGAAGCACTTGACTTTATTGTCGATAAGGCGGTAGAATATAAGTTAGGTGCGCGTGGTCTCCGTTCTATTGTGGAATCGATGATGATGGATGCCATGTTTGAAATACCATCAAAGCGCACTAAGTCTTTTGAGGTTACACTCGATTATGCGCAAAAACAATTGAATAAAGCCAACTTGAATAAGTTGGGTGAATAACCTCGTTGAACTCGGGGAGAGGGACTCTTGCTCCGAGTTACAACAGGATGACCGATGAAGTAAGAGCTGTACGATAAATCCTACCTCTTGACGTTATAATAACTATCATGAATCTAATGAGACACTATGGCGAAAAAAGTTAATCTTACAGAAAAGTTAAAACTCTACTTTGGCTTTGATTCTTTCAAAGGCGAACAGGAGGCTATCATCAATCACCTTTTAGCAGGTAATAGTGCGTTTGTATTGATGCCCACAGGTGGAGGAAAGAGCCTATGCTATCAGTTGCCCTCCTTGCTCATGGAGGGTACAGCCATTGTTGTGTCTCCACTGATTGCCTTGATGAAAAATCAAGTGGATGTCATCAATGGAATTAGTGAAGAGGAGGGAGTAGCACATTTCTTAAACTCGTCTTTGAACAAAGCTGCCATACAACAAGTCATGGATGACGTTCGTGCAGGGCGAACCAAGTTGTTATACGTAGCTCCAGAGTCCTTAAATAAGGAAGAAAACATCGAGTTCTTCAAAACGGTAAAAATATCTTTTTATGCCATCGATGAGGCGCATTGCATTTCTGAATGGGGGCACGACTTTAGACCAGAGTATAGAAATATCCGTCCCACGATTAACAAGATAGGCGATGCACCTGTGATTGCTTTGACGGCTACGGCTACGGATAAAGTCCGTACAGATATCAAGCGCAGCTTGGGAATTGCGGATGCACGAGAGTTTAAGAGCTCTTTTAATCGCCCCAACCTTTATTATGAGATACGCCAAAAATCGTCGGATATTGATAAACAGATTATCATGTTTATCCGTCAACATGAGGGAAAGAGTGGCATCATCTACTGCTTGTCTCGTAAGAAAGTAGAAGAATTGTCCGAAGTCTTGAAAGCGAATAATATCAAGGCAGCTCCTTATCATGCCGGTTTGGATAGTGTCACACGCTCACAGACACAAGATGACTTCTTGATGGAGCGAATTGATGTGATTGTGGCAACCATTGCTTTTGGAATGGGGATTGACAAACCAGATGTGCGTTTCGTGATACATTATGACATTCCGAAAAGTTTGGAAGGCTATTACCAAGAAACGGGTCGTGCAGGACGTGATGGCGGCGAGGGGATTTGCATTGCCTTCTATGCGCAAAAAGACCTGAAGAAACTGGAGAAGTTTATGGAGGGAAAGCCTGTAGCCGAGCAGGATATAGGTAGACAGTTGCTGCAAGAAACAGCAGCTTATGCAGAATCTTCGGTGTGTCGTCGCAAGATGTTGCTGCACTATTTTGGGGAGGAATATTTGCAAGAGAATTGTCATAGTTGTGATAATTGCTTGCATCCCAAAGAGCGGCGAGAGGCGAAACAAGCTTTACTGATAGCATTGAAAGCCATTTTGGTACTTAAAGAAAACTTCAGACAAGATTATCTCGTCGATTTTATTACAGGAAATCCCACAGAAGATATTGTTTCGCACAAGCATGATGAACTGGAAGAATTTGGTGCGGGTGAGGATGAAGATTCTAAAGTGTGGAATCCTGTAATTCGGCAAGGTATCATTGCAGGATATATAGAAAAAGAAGTAGAGAATTATGGCGTCTTGAAAGTGACGGCTGCGGGTAAGAAATTCATGAAGAAGCCTGTGTCGTTTATGATCGCCTTGGACAATGAATTTAGTGCGTACGATGAGGACGAACTCCAAGAAGGAGGGAGCGGCGTGTTGGACCCACGACTCTTTAAGATGCTAAAGAGTCTGCGGAAAGAGATGTCCAAAAAAATGAACATTCCGCAATATGTCATTTTCCAAGATGTGTCATTGGAGCAAATGGCGACCGTTTATCCCGTGACGTTGGAGGAGCTACAGCAAATTCAAGGTGTAGGAGCAGGTAAAGCAAAACGCTATGGTACAAAATTCGTGGAATTGATAAAGTCTCATTGCGATGAAAATGAGATTGAACGCCCCGAAGAGATGCGTGTCCGCACCGTAGCAAAGAAGAGTATGCTCAAGGTGAAAATCATTCAGAGTATTGATCGTCAGGTGGCGTTAGATGATATTGCGAATGCTTTGGGCTTAGACTTTGATGAATTGTTAGACGAATTGGAAGCAATTGTCTATAGTGGTACAAAGCTCAACATCGATTATTTCTTGGAAGATGTCATGGACGAAGACCATGTGGACGATCTCTACGATTACTTTATGGAGAGCGAGACAGATGGTTTGAAAGTTGCGATGGAAGAGCTGGGCGACCAATATAGTGAGGACGAGTTGCGACTTGTACGTATTAAATTTATTTCTGAGTTAGCCAATTAGAGTGCTTGTACACCAGTTGTGACTTTTCTATTTATCTCTCCGATGAATCATAGGGTTCGTCGGGCAAACGAGTTAAATACAATTAAATGCTTGAGAAAAACGGAAAAATGACGACTGATATGATTTTTTATTGTTAAATTTGCACGCAATAAATTTTATAAAAGGTACCCAATATGTCATTATTTGTTGCAGATAAAATTGTGATGGACGGTCTTACTTTCGATGACGTCCTGTTAATCCCTGCTTATTCTGAAGTTTTACCCAAAGAGGTTGAGTTGAAAACCAAGTTCTCACGTCACATCGATTTGAATGTACCTTACGTAACAGCTGCTATGGACACCGTTACCGAATCGGCGATGGCGATTGCAATTGCACGTGAAGGAGGTATTGGTGTGATTCATAAGAATATGTCTATTGACGAACAAGCTCACCAAGTAGCAATTGTGAAACGTGCAGAGAACGGAATGATTTATGACCCTGTAACGATTCGACGCGGGAGTACGGTGCAAGACGCACTGAACATGATGCGTGATTACCATATTGGAGGTATCCCCGTTGTAGACGACGAAAATCATTTGGTAGGAATTGTTACCAATCGCGATTTGCGTTTTGAGCGTCGTTTGGATAAAACGATTGATGAAGTGATGACAAGCGAGAATTTGGTAACCACGCACGTGAAGACTAATCTAAGTGATGCTGCACAAATATTGCAAGAGCATAAAATAGAGAAGCTCCCTGTGGTGGACAATCAAAATAAGTTAGTGGGACTGATTACTTATAAAGATATCACGAAAGCGAAAGACAAACCAATGGCTTGTAAAGATGAGAAGGGTCGTCTTCGAGTTGCAGCAGGTGTTGGCGTTACAATTGATACCATGGAGCGCTTAAATGCTTTGGTTCAAGCAGGAGCAGATGCTGTGGTGATTGATACGGCTCATGGTCATTCCAAGGGAGTTGTTGAAAAATTGCGAGAAGCAAAGTCTTCTTTCCCTCATGTTGATATCGTTGTAGGAAATGTTGCCACTGGCGAAGCTGCAAAAATGTTGGTGGATAATGGCGCTGATGCCGTGAAGGTTGGTATCGGTCCCGGTTCTATCTGTACGACACGTGTGGTAGCGGGAGTAGGTGTGCCACAACTGTCCGCCGTTTACGACGTCTATGTCGCCTTAAAAGACACAGGGGTGCCGTTGATTGCTGACGGAGGCTTGCGCTATTCTGGTGATATTGTCAAAGCATTGGCAGCAGGAGGTAGTTCTGTCATGGTTGGCTCATTGGTTGCAGGAACAGAAGAGAGCCCTGGTGAGACTATTATTTTTAATGGACGTAAGTTCAAGAGTTATCGAGGAATGGGTAGCTTAGAGGCAATGGAACAAAAGAATGGTTCAAGAGACCGTTATTTCCAGAGCGATACGACTGATGCAAAGAAATTGGTACCAGAAGGCATTGCAGGACGTGTTCCATATAAAGGAACAGTACAAGAGATTGTGTATCAACTGATGGGAGGTCTTCGGTCAGGAATGGGATACTGCGGTGCTAAAACAATCCAAGACCTCCATGATGCCAAGTTTGTCCGCATTACGAATGCTGGTGTGTTAGAAAGTCATCCGCATGATATTACTATTACCAGTGAAGCTCCTAACTATAGTCCTCACGAATTATAAGAAAGGTAACTCCCGTGTGAGTGTTTTCCTTACTTAGCTCGAACGAATGATGAAAATGAAAAATATCCTTTTAGCGGTGATGCTTGCTTGCTGTAGCCTTGTGTTGGCTCAGCAAGATGACCCCATATTGATGACTATCAATGGGAAGAATATTCATCGCTCTGAGTTCGAGTACTCGTATAACAAGAACAATGCAGAAGGTGTTATTGATAAAAAAAGTGTGGACGAATATGTCGACTTATTTATCAATTATCAGCTAAAGGTTATTGCAGCCGAAGAAGCAAGATTAGATACGCTTAGCAGCTTCAAAAAGGAGTTTGCGATGTATCGTGACGCACAAATCAAACCGACAATGATTACGGATGCTGATGTGGAGCAGAAAGCGCACGAGATTTATCAGCAAGCAGCTAATCGTGTCAATGCCTCAGGGGGATTGGTGAAGGTCTCACATATTCTTATCGCTCTCAAGCAAACAGCAGGAGAAGCAGATAGGCGTATTGCTGAACAACGTGCCGATTCGGTATATCGTGCCTTATGTAAAGGGGCAAACTTTAGCGAGTTAGCCAAACGAGTATCTGATGACCGTGCTTCTGCTTCTCGCGGTGGAGAATTACCTTGGTTAGAGCGAGGACAAACTTTGGAAGAGTTTGATAAAGCCATCTTTTCAATGAAAAAAGGTGAGTTAAGTAAACCAATACAAACGCCAGCAGGTTACCATATTATCTTTTTGAAGGACAAACGTTCGTTTTTCCTTTACGATTCTCTGAAGACAGAGATACTCCAGTTTATTGAACAGCGTGGCATCCGTGATCAACTTATTTCAAAGAAGATACAGACAGCGATTGAACAAGCAGGTTCTGGTGTGACGGAAGATGATATTCTTGCTCAAAAGCGTAAAGAGCTGGTTGCTAAGAATCCACAACTCAAGTATCTCATAAAAGAATATCATGATGGTTTGTTGCTGTTTGAAGTAATGACACGCGAAATTTTTTCAAAAGCACAAAACAATGCACAGGCATTGAATGAGTATTTTCGTCAAAATAGAAAGAAATACAAGTGGGAACAACCGAGATTCAAAGGCATTGCTTATTATACAAAAAATAAGAACGATATAAAAGCGGTGAGGAAAGCCGTAAGACGTGTTCCATTTGAGGAGTGGACGGAGGTGATACAGCAAACTTTCAACCAAGACAGTACCATTCGCGTCTCTGTAGATAAAAATATCTTTAAGAGAGGGGATCATCCATTGGTGGATTGTCAAGTGTTTAAGAAGAAAGGTCAGGTAAAGCCGCTTACAGACTTTCCCTATGCGGCAACTTATGGCAAAAAACTGAAAAAGCCCCAAAGTTATCAAGATGTGGAGGCGCAAGTTGTAGCAGATTACCAAGAAGAGTTAGAGAAACAATGGGTTCAACGATTGCGTAGGAAATATCCTATATCTGTTCGTCGTGACATACTTGCAACGGTGAATCAGCACCCATAATATGGTTAATGGTTTTGATTATCTATACGTAAAGGAAGAATGAAGAAAGAAATTAAAATAGTTTGTGGACTTATCGCACTGTTGATAGTTGTGAGTATGAGTGCTCGTCCTCGCAACCGCCAATTAGCGAAGCCCCAGACGGATTCTATAAAGGCGAATACTTCGCAAATGCCTGAAAACAGTGTGATTGATGAAGTGATATGGGTGGTCGGAGATGAACCGATCATGAAGTCAGATGTAGAGATGACACGTTTACAATCGGAGGCAGAGGGTATCAAGTTCAAAGGGAATCCAGATTACTCGATTCCTGAGCATATTGCTGTTCAAAAACTTTTCTTGCATCAAGCTGAACTCGATTCAGTTGAGATTCCTGAGGCGCAAGTAACTGCAAGCATCGAAAGACAGATTAATCGCTGGATAGAAATGGCTGGCGGTTCAGCAGAACGCTTGGAAGCTTACCGAGGACAAACTATTTCGCAAATGCGTTCACAATTACGTGATGATTTCCGAAATAACTTGTTGGTACAGAATATGCAGGAAAAACTGGTACAGGATGTAAAAGTAACACCCTCAGATGTTCGTGCGTACTTTAAGGACCTGCCAGCTGACAGTATTCCATTTGTTCCAACAGAAGTAGAAGTTGAGATTATTACCAGAAAGCCAAAGATTCTGCCAGAGGAGATTAACCGTGTGAAAAATGAATTGCGTAATTTTACCAATCGTGTCACTTCGGGAGAAACCTCTTTTGCCACATTGGCTCGCTTATATTCAGAGGACCCAGGCTCTGCCCGACAAGGTGGCGAGATGGATTATATGGGACGAGGAATGTTAGATCCTGACTTCGCAAATGTAGCCTTTAATTTGACGGATCCAAAGAAGATTTCTAAGATTGTGGAGACAGAGTTTGGCTATCATATCATTCAGTTGATAGACAAGCGTGGCGATAAAATCAAGGTACGCCATATCTTGTTAAAGCCAAAGGTGTCAGACGAAGAAGTCCATAAGGTTTTGGTGCGTCTTGACTCTGTTGCTACGGAGTTGCGTGCCGACACGTTTAGATTGTCTTCCGACCAGCATGCTCCGTCTTTGTCTTTTGGTGAGGCTGCCACCTATATTTCTGATGATAAGGATACGCGTAACAATAGAGGACTGATGTCCTTTGTAGATATGCAAACTGGGAATTTAAGTTCACGCTTTCAGATGAAGGATTTGCCAACAGAAGTGGCAAGACAAATCGAGGGAATGAAAGTAGGGGATGTCTCACCAGCTTTTAGGATGATTGATAAACGTGGTAAAACGGTTTGTGCCATTGTAAGGTTGCGCAATCGTGTTGAAGGTCACCGAGCAACGATAACAGAAGATTATCAGGTGATGAAGAATATTGTACTCGCTAAGGAGAGACAGAAGTTCATACACAACTGGGTGGTCAATAAAATCAAGCAAACCTATGTTCGTATGAAAGACCGCTATAAAAATGGTGAGTATGAATATGAGGGTTGGGTAAAATGACACATCAAATGATTATATCATTTTTGAAAAGCGGGCATAGATTCACGTTCATCATGACTCTATGCCTGTTTGGACTTTGTATGGTACAATCGCTACCAGCACAGCGTCATCAAAAAAAGAAAGCGAAGAAATCCAATCGCGTCGAACTCTTGCATGCGGACGAATTGAGCTATGATATGTATGGACAAAATCCAGAAGCGCAAATCTTAAAAGGTAAAGTTTCCTTTCGCCATCAAGGAGCTCGATTAACTTGTGACAGCGCTTACTTTTATGAGGCAGACAATTCAATGAAAGCTTTTGGGCATGTTCGATTTGTCCAAGGCGACACTTTGTCGTTAACAGCAGAACGAGCTGATTACGATGGACAAGAACAGATGATGCGTGCCAGAAAAAACGTAGTGTTAAAACATCGGCGACAGACTTTGCTGACAGACAGTTTGGATTACGACCGACTTTATCAAACTGCCTATTTCTATGAAGGCGGAACCTTGATTGATGGGAAAGACCGTTTGGTGGCAGATTGGGGAGAGTATAACACTGAAACTCGTCAGGCTGTGTTCTACTATCACGTAAAATTGAGAAGTGAGAACAGGTTGGTGACCACAGACACGCTTCACTATGACACGCAAAAATCAATAGCCCATGTGTTGGGACCTTCGAAGATAACCACGAAGTCGAGTGTCACTGAGACAAAAGATGCAATCTTTCATACCAAAACAGATAAGGCGCAACTCTATGGACGTTCAACGATTGTTGATGGAGACAAGACAATTACGGGCGACACCTTATATTATGATAGTAAGTCTGGACAGAGTAATGGATATGGTGATGTCATTTTTGTCGACCGTAAAAATAAAAACTCTTTGCGGGGCAATTATCTTGAATACAACGAAAAGACAGGCTATGGATATGCGACGAACAAAGCATTAGTCACAGATTTTTCACGGAAAGATACTTTATATCTTCATGGCGATACGCTCAAGTTGTTTAGCTTTCATCTTGATACGGACTCGATGTATCGTCAAGTGCATGCTTATCACAAAGTCAGCGTCTATCGGAATGACTTGCAAGCCGTGTGCGATTCGTTGGTCTTTAGTACAAGGGACTCGTGCTTAAATATGTATCAAGATCCGATTGTGTGGAATAATAATAGACAGTTGTTGGGAGAGTACATTCAATTATTTATGAATGATAGCACCGTCAGGGAGGCGCATGTGTTTGGTCAAGCCTTATCAGTAGAGAAAGCAGATGCGGAAGAACATTATAATCAATTATCTGCTAAGGAGATGCACGCATATTTTACAGACGGGCAAATAAGGCGCGCATTGGCAATTAGTAATGTGATGTCTATTTTCTATCCCATGGACGACAAAGATAGTTCGTTGGTGATGATGAATTATTTGGAGACAGATACCATGAAAATGTATTTTGCAGATCAACGACAATTAGAAAGGATATGGACGCCCAAAGCGGTTGGTACCACGTATCCGATGTCGCAGATTCCACCAGCAAAACTCAAGTTACCTGTTTTTGCATGGCATGATGACATCCGTCCGAAGAGCAAAGATGATGTCTTCGTTTGGAAGGGAAAGAGCCAAGGGACAGAACTCAAATATAGACCACGCGTGGAAGCACCTTTACAGAAGTTACGTCAAGTGAAGGAGGAAAAGCCATGAGCATGTTCCAAACGCCAAAGCCTCGAGGCTTTCAGCATCACTACCTTTATGTGGATGAAAGAAAAGAACGGCTAAAAGAAATCCAACAGCGTGCCATGACGGCAGATAAGAAGAGTGAGCTTAACTCATCGTATAGTTCTCCCTCTTCGATAAAAGGCATGTTTCGGAAGTCATCGAGACAGAAACAATCCTCACATTTCACATTCCTCTTGGTGGGGCTGTTCTGTTTGGTGATACTCATAGGCTTGCTGTTGTTCGTGACTACAGTTTCGATAACTCCTGCTAACTTCTAATTTCAATTACACGAATGAAAGATATCATACAACTTTTACCCGATGTCGTTGCTAATCAAATAGCAGCAGGGGAAGTGATACAACGTCCTGCAAGTGTCATTAAGGAACTTGTAGAGAATGCAGTGGATGCTGGTGCTTCAGCTATTGATGTGTTGGTCGTTGAAGCTGGTCGTACCTCTATTCAAGTGATTGATAATGGGAAAGGGATGTCTGGCACAGATGCACGTTTGGCGTTTGAACGCCATGCTACTTCCAAAATTCGTCAAGCTGAGGATTTGTTTGCCCTCCAGACGATGGGATTTCGTGGTGAAGCCTTGGCCTCTATCGCTGCTGTCGCTCAAATTGAGTTAAAGACACGTCGTGAAGATGACGACTTGGGAACTTCTTTGACGATTGCTGGCTCTAAAGTCAAAGGACAGGAACCGTGTGCTTGTCCCACAGGTAGCAACTTCTTAGTTCAAAATTTATTTTATAATGTTCCAGCACGTCGTCGCTTTCTAAAATCAAATACGACCGAACTCAAGCACATCGTGACTGCTTTTCAACGAATCGCTTTAGTGTATCCGCAGATAGCTTTCACCTTACACAGTAATGGTACTGAACTCCTGAATTTACGTCCCTGTGTTTTAAGACAACGAATTGTTGATATTTTTGGTAAGCGTATCAACCAAGATTTGCTACCTGTTTCGGTTGACACTACCATGTGTAAAATTTCTGGTTTTGTAGGGAAGCCAGAATCTTCCAAAAAGAAAGGAGTACAGCAGTATTTCTTTGTGAATGGACGGTATATGCGACACCCATATTTTCATAAAGCGGTTCTCAATGCCTTTGAGCGTTTGATACCTCAAGGCGATCAAGTTCCATATTTTATCTATTTTGAACTCAATCCTCAAGAGATAGATGTCAACATTCATCCTACCAAAACAGAAATAAAATTTGAGAATGAACAAGCTATTTTTCAAATTGTTTTTGCTGCAGTAAGAGAGGCTGTTGGTTTATTCAAAGAAGTACCTTCGATCGAATTTAATAATGAGGGACAGCCCGACATACCTGTATATAGTGGTCAACGTGATGCCACTGTTGCCCCTCATGTTCAGACAAATCCAAATTACAATCCTTTCCAACAGACTCCGATGCCATCTCCTCATGCGTCGTCAGATTGGGAGAAACTGTATGAAGGACTTGAACAAACCCCTGAAAATATTGCTTTGTTCAATTCAGATGGGTTACAGCAAAACGTCCAAAATTCTTTGATAGAAGATAAATCTCCCGTACATTATCAGTATAAAGGACAATATTTAATGACTGCTGTCAAATCTGGCTTAATGATTATTGACCAGCATCGAGCGCATGTCAGGATTTTATACGAGCGCTACTTGCAACAGATGAAAGAGGGAAAAGAGTACGCCCAGAAAGTACTGTTCCCAGAGTTAATCCAGCTAAGCCCAGCAGAGCAAATCATCTTTCCAAAGATGATGCCCGATTTTATCGCCATGGGTTTTGAGTTCACCTCAATGGGTAATAGTGATTATGCCATTCAGTCTGTTCCTGCTGGAATTGAAGGATTGAATATGGTGCAACTCGTTCACGACATGCTTTCCTCTGCGTTAGAAAAAGATTCTAATGCTGTCCATGAAATTCATCAAGCATTGGCGTTGAGTTTAGCCAAACACGCAGCCATTCCGACTGGACAAGTGTTGAACAATGAGGAAATGGAAAATCTTATCAATAGCTTGTTTGGTTGTCAAAATGTAAATTATACACCCGATGGTAAATCTATTTTACACATCCTTAAACAGGAGAAAATAGAGCTGTTATTAGACTCGTAACGTTAAAAATAAAAGGATAAACGCTAAAATCGTTGTTTTTTTTCATTAAAATTACTAATTTATGAGGAAAAAGTGATAACATTTAATTTTTATTATTATCTTTGTTCCCGAAAAGGCACTTGGTGCCAATAGTATAAAGTCAAATATTAATTGTTTAATAAATAAAGGTTATGAGAAAATTATTGATTGTATTGGCATTTGCCGGTGTCTCAATGTGCTCAATGGCACAAGACACAGATCCTGTACTGAAGTACAGTGTAGCAACCAATTCATTCTGGAGCAACTGGTTTATCCAAGTGGGTGGAAATTGGAATGCTTGGTATTCAAGTGAAGAGCATGGACATGGTTTGGATAGAAGTCCGTTAAAAGATTTCCGTGCAAAACCAGGTGTTGCTCTTGCAGTAGGTAAATGGTTTACACCAGGACTTGGTCTTCGTACAAAGATTCAAGGTGTATGGGGTAAGACCGTTTATGCTGACAAGGCAGGTAAACCTGTTGGAGATGACAACAAATATTGGGTTTTGAACGAGCATGCATTGTTCAATTTGAGCAATATGCTTTGTGGTTATAATCCAAATCGTGTTTGGAACTTCATCCCATTTGCAGGTGCAGGCTTTGGTCGCACAATGACACACAACTTGTACGCAATGGACTTAAGCGCAGGTATCTTGAATACATTCCGGTTGGGTCAACATGTTTCTCTTCATTTAGAGGCTGGTTGGAATCGTTTGGAAACTGATATCGATGGTGGTAATGAAACTACTATTGCTACACGTGGTTGGGAATCACACGACAACAATCTTTATGCAGAAGTTGGCTTGACGTTCAACTTGGGTAAGGCATCTTGGGATAAGACTCCTGATGTTGACGCTATCAAGGCTTTGTCTCAGTCACAAATTGATGCTTTGAATGCACAGCTCAATGACGCTAATGCTGAAAATGCACGTTTGAAGGATATGTTGGCTAATCAAAAGCCAGTAGAAACTCCTGCTGTGAAGGAATTTGTTACTACTCCAGTATCTGTATTCTTCAATCTCAACAAGACAAACATTGCTTCTCAGAAGGATCTCGTAAACGTACAGGCTGTTGCTAAGTATGCTAAGGAGAACAACTGCAAGTTGGAAGTTAATGGTTATGCTGATAGCGCAACAGGTAAGCCAGCACACAACCAGTGGTTGTCTGAAGAGCGTGCTAAGACCGTTGCTAACGAACTCGTTAAGATGGGTGTAAGCCGTGACAACATCTCTACCAAGGGTAATGGTGGTGTTGATGAGCTTTCTCCAATCTCGTTCAACCGTCGTGCTACTGTTAAGGTTGCTGAGTAAGAGAAACAAGCAAAGATTTTTTAATCAAACAATAAATAAGGGTGTGCTGTAATGGCTCACCCTTATTTTATATAGAGACTATTCGTAAGCTGGTAGCGTGACCTTTGTATAATAATGTTCTTTGCGAATTGATTTTTACAAACAGGATACTTTCTTACTTCTACCTTCCGATTCGGCAATCGTCTTAATGCCTACGCATGCGTTGTGCTTCGCAGGCATTGAGAACCTTCGAGTGGTACAATGCTGATATTATTTGGGCATCCAGTGTTTGTAGTATTTGCTGTTGATAATACTGTTAGGGCACTGCTATTGTCAAACAAAAATGGGGACTCATGCCAACCATGAATCCCCTCTCGCGTTATAGGTTTATTGTTGCAGCGAAGCTGTTGCTAACGCTTGTGTGCTATTTCTTATTTTCTGAAACCGATAATACTTCTCACCTCTTGTAAGGTTGCACTTGCACTCTCTCTGGCTCTGTCAGCTCCTTCTCTTGCAATCTTATCGAGTAGTTCTGCATTGCCCATATATTCCTGAATTTTCTCACGGATGGGCGCTACCACAGCACAGAGGTCTGTCGCAATTTGCTTTTTTAAGTCGCCATAACGTATGGAACAGTCGTTCCATTTCTCATTAAAATAATCATAGGTGTCTTGTGTGGAAGCAATTTTCAAGAATGTAAACAAATTCTCTATCACTTCTGGCTTTTCGCTGTTGATAGCCTGTGGTCCATTGTCGGTAACAGCTTTCATCACCTTCTTGGTTATCGTCTTGTCATCATCATGCAAATAGATACAATTGCCCTCGCTTTTTCCCATTTTTCCACTTCCGTCCAGTCCCGGTACTTTTAACGCCTGTGCGTTAAAATAGAAATTCTCTGGCTCTGGGAAGAACTCAACACCATAAATGCGGTTGAAACGTGTAGCACATTTTCGAGCCATTTCCATGTTTTGTTCTTGATCTTTGCCCACGGGCACTTTCTTTGCGCGATGCTGTAGAATGTCTGCTGCCATCAGAGTGGGGTAAGTAAACAAACCAGCATTCACGTTGTCGGGTTGCTTTCTGGCTTTCTCCTTAAAAGTTGTCACACGTCCCAGTTCGCCAATATAGGTGTTCATGTTGAGGTATAAGTACAACTCCAAAGTTTCTTTTACATCACTCTGTATATAGATAGGTGCTTTGTCAGGGTCGATACCACAAGCTAAGTATTCAGCGAGAATTACGCGTGCACTTTTCTGTATATCCTCAGGCTTTGGGCGAGTGGTTAATGAGTGCCAGTCTGCAATAAAGAACATACAGTCATAACTGTTTTGCATCTCTATGAAACTTTTTACTGCGCCGAAATAATTACCTAAGTGCAAAAATCCTGTAGGACGTATTCCGCTAACTACTTTTTCTTTCATTCTCTTTTATATTTTATGTTATTGTGCTACAAAGGTACAGAAAAATAGGGTGTACAACAAAAAATCTCTCCAAAAGTTTGGTAGTTATCTAAAAATGGCATACCTTTGCATCCGCTTACAAATAGTAAGGGCGTTTAGCTCAGCTGGTTTAGAGCATCTGCCTTACAAGCAGAGGGTCGGCGGTTCGAATCCGTCAACGCCCACAAGGGGTGTTTCCTTGTAATCTTTCGAGATTGCAGGGAATTTTTTTGTCTTGTTCCCTCGAAAGTTGTGTTATTTTTCATAACGGCATTCCTTGTGTTTGTCTTGTAATTTTACCAAAAAACGACCATCAAAAATCTTCAAAATAGAAAAAAATGATAGGCAAACGATGGACAAAAATGGGCTGATTTTAACAAATAAATCGTCTCTTAAAGTTAGAACACTGATTTAACGGTCTTGGAAGCACTCATTAGAGGTGTTATTCACATACTATAAGAGCATTAAAGCATGCAAATTCTAAGCTTATCTCAATGCCTTAGTCGACAAAAAATCGCAAAAAAGAGAATGAAGAGAAAAGATATAAGCGTAACATCTTCAATAGCAACGAATTATGAACATCGCTCATTTCTCGCGTATTTGCGACCAATATTGCCGTTGGTTGTTTACACGCGAGTTTTGAGAGATACTTTGTAAAGAAAATTCAGTATCAATTATCCTTCCATGTAGGATAATATCAAATATGACATAAGCAGGTTTTTGGGGCGTTCTTTTCGTTGTAAAAATATTACTCTTCGATGAAAGAGCTGAAGAAGTTCAAAAAAGTTTCGCAAAAACTTTGGAAAATATTTGTGAGTTTCATAAAAAGCATTTATCTTTGCACTCGCTTACTATAAAAAGTAAGGGCGTTTAGCTCAGCTGGTTTAGAGCATCTGCCTTACAAGCAGAGGGTCGGCGGTTCGAATCCGTCAACGCCCACTTCTTAAAGTTCTGTCGTTTGGTAATGACAGAACTTTTTTGTTGGCGTTTATCTTCAACAAAACATTCTTATTTAAGCTTCTCGCAACAGGCTTCCACGAAAATTATTGTTTGATAAACTTTCTATTAAAATATCAAAAAGTTGATGATGTTATCGATTAAAATGTGTAATTTTGCAGAAGATAGGCTGCGCCTTAACAAAGAATGTAAACTTTCTCTGTCTTCGGCTCGTGCAATCTTTACAGAAAATAGGATGCATCTTTGCAAATGAAGACAGCTCAATTGTTTTGAGCTGGTGCTACCCTTTAGGAAATATACATAATAAGATAATGACACTTGACGCTTTAACCGCCATTTCGCCCATTGATGGGAGATATCGCAGCAAAACAGTTGCACTGGCAGATTATTTTTCAGAATATGCGCTCATTCGCTATCGCATACGCGTGGAAATAGAGTACTTTATTGCCCTTTGCGAACTTCCGTTACCTCAACTCCAAAACTTTAATCATTCTTTGTTCCCGAGGCTTCGAGACATTTATCAAAAGTTTGACGAAACTTCTGCACAACGTGTAAAGGATATAGAACAGGTGACCAATCACGATGTCAAGGCGGTTGAATATTTCCTCAAAGAAGAATTTGATAAAATAGGTGGGTTGGAAACGTTCAAAGAGTTTATTCACTTTGGACTTACCTCACAAGACATTAATAACACCAGTGTGCCCTTGTCTATCAAGGAGGCGCTGCATGAAGTGCTGATTCCTTGTATTGAAGAATTGATAGAACAGTTGGAAACCTATGCTGCTCAATGGGAGGACGTGCCAATGTTGGCAAAAACTCATGGACAGCCTGCCTCACCAACTCGTTTGGGCAAAGAACTCATGGTGTATGTTTATCGACTTCGTGAACAGTTATCGCTTCTTGAGACTTGTAAGATGAGTGCTAAGTTTGGCGGTGCTACAGGAAACTATAATGCACATCATGTGGCTTATCCTGCCATTGACTGGAAGGATTTTGGTAATCGCTTCGTGCAGGAGAAGTTGGGTTTGCAGCGAGAGCAATACACCACCCAAATTAGTAATTATGATCACATGGGGGCTTTCTTTGATGCTTTGCGCCGTATCAATACCATTGTATTAGACATGGATAGAGACTTTTGGATGTATATTTCCATGGAGTACTTTAAGCAAAAAATCAAAGCAGGAGAAGTTGGGTCAAGTGCTATGCCTCATAAGGTGAACCCGATAGATTTTGAAAATAGCGAGGGTAATTTAGGCATGTCCAATGCCATTTTACAATTCTTGGCTCAGAAATTGCCAGTGAGCAGGTTGCAGCGTGATTTAACAGACTCTACCGTGTTGCGTAATGTCGGTGTTCCAATAGGACACACAATGATAGCACTTCAGAGTACATTGAAGGGATTACGCAAGCTTATCTTAAATGAAGACAAACTGTATCAAGATTTGGATAAGACTTGGGCAGTGGTCGCAGAGGCTATCCAAACCATTTTGCGTCGCGAGGCTTATCCGCATCCATACGAAGCGTTGAAAGCATTGACACGTACCAACCACCAGATGACCGAACAGACCATCCATGAGTTCATTCAGAATTTGGATGTAAGTGACGAAATAAAAAAAGAACTGATGGCGATTACACCACATAATTACACAGGTGTGTAAGTGTGAAGGGGGACAAAGAGTGACGTCTTTGAGAGGTGGACGACACGTTAAACGTTTCGGTTTTTCAGACCTATTTATTACGATAATAAAATCAGAAAATAAAAATATATCAAAATCAGCCGTGAGGCTAATTATTTACAAAGAAAAGTTGATTAAAAATGATGGATTCAGAATTAGAAAAGAATTTTCAGGAGCAATCCTTAGAGCAGGGCAATCAAAGTCGTGAGACTTACCAAAGGCCTTCGGGAAATAATGAAAGAGATGCTCGTTACGGTGAGCGAAGACCTCGTCGTCGCATTCAACGTCCTTATGATGGTGAACGGATGAGCAGACCAACAAGTGAGGGCGGCTTTCGCCCAGAAGGTTTTGGGAATAATTTAGAAAATAATAATGTACAAAGAACTCCTTCGCATCCTTATCGACCTCGTTACTCGAATAATGAGCAAGGAGAATATCGCTCTCGTTATCGTCGTGACTCCCAAAGTGGCTATCAGTCACGTCGACAAGAAGGTTATCGCCCTCGATACCATAATGAAGTAGAGGAAGGTTATTCATCCCGACAGTCTGGTGGATACCGCCCACGATACAACAATGATGGCGAGAATGGATATCAGTCTCGTCAGGGTGGTTATCGCCCACGTTATAACAACAATGATAGTCAGAGTGGATACTCTCGTGAGGGAGGTTACAATCGAGGAGGATATCAACCACGTGGAAATTATCAAAATCGTGGGGGATACAATAGAGGCGGTTACCAGCAAGGAGGGTATCGTCAACATTCTCCAAATTATAACCCGAATGCAAAATATAGTTTGAAGAAGCGAATTGAATATAATGAAGAGCATATCGACCCGACAGCTCCTGTTCGACTAAATAAATTCTTGGCAAATGCTGGTGTATGTAGCCGGCGTGAGGCAGATGAGTTTATCCAAGCTGGGGTAGTGAAGGTAAATGGCGAAGTAGTAACAGAATTGGGAACAAAAGTCCTACGTTCAGATGAGGTGGTGTTCCACGATCAGCCTGTTTCTTTAGAGAAGAAAGTATATGTGCTATTGAATAAGCCCAAGGATTACGTGACCACCAGTGATGATCCGCAACAAAGAAAAACGGTCATGGACTTAGTGAAAAATGCTTGTCCAGAGCGTATCTATCCTGTGGGTAGGTTAGACAGAAACACTACAGGGGTACTTTTGTTTACCAACGATGGAGACTTGGCAAGCAAATTAACTCATCCCAAGTTTCTGAAGAAGAAAGTATATCATGTGTTCTTGGATAAAAATGTAACTGCACACGATATGCAACAAATTGCAGAGGGAATTGAGTTAGAAGATGGTGAAATCCATGCAGATGCCATAGAGTATACAGATGAGACAGAGAAAAATCAAGTAGGAATAGAAATCCACAGTGGTAAAAATCGCATTGTACGTCGCATCTTCGAGAGCTTGGGCTACCGAGTTATCAAATTGGATCGAGTGCAGTTTGCGGGTTTAACCAAAAAGAATCTGCGCCGTGGCGATTGGCGGTTCCTCACCGCTCAGGAAGTAGATATGCTGAGAATGGGCGCATTTGAATAGTTGAGATATATAGTTAACAAGTTGACAAGTTGACAGGTTGACAAGTTGACCAGTTGATGGTTCTATAATGTCGCCTATAATCGATTGCGAATGACAACAAGCCATCGGTATTAACTCGTAAACTCGTGAACTCGTGAACTTGTAAACTTGTACACTTGTGAACTAGTACACTTGTGAACTCGTACACTTGTAAACTCGTACACTTGTAAACTCGTAAACTTGTAAACTTGTAAACTCGTGAACTCGTAAACTCGTAAACTAAAAAACTAACATAATGAAACGTACAAAAATTATTGATGTCCTTCAGAGTACAGACTTCAATCAAGAAGTGCTGGTAAAAGGTTGGGTGCGTACTCATCGCAGTAGTAAAGCCGTACACTTTATAGCACTGAACGATGGTTCAACGATTAAGAATGTACAAATAGTCGTTGACCCAGAAACAATAGACCCCGAAACACTAAAAAACATCACAACAGGCGCATGCTTATGCGTCTCTGGCACTTTGGTGGAAAGTCAAGGACAAGGACAAACCGTAGAAATTCAAGGAAAAGAAATTGAGATTTATGGCTTGTGTGGCAACGATTATCCAATGCAGAAAAAAGGGCAGTCGTTTGAATATATGCGACAGCATGCACATCTGCGTTTGCGCACCAACACCTTCGGAGCGGTGATGCGCATTCGCCACAATATGGCAATCGCTATACATAAGTATTTTCATGACCATGGTTACTTTTATTTCCATACACCTATTATTACTGCATCGGATGCAGAAGGTGCAGGTGAGATGTTTCAAGTATCTACGCAAGATTTGAATAATCTACAGCGAGATGAACAAGGAAAGGTGAAATATGATGATGATTTCTTTGGGAAAATGACATCGCTCACCGTTTCAGGACAGTTGGAAGGCGAACTGGGTGCCACCGCTTTAGGACAGATTTATACCTTTGGACCAACTTTCCGCGCAGAAAACTCCAACACCCCTCGCCATCTGGCAGAGTTTTGGATGATTGAACCCGAAATTGCTTTTACAGATTTGGACAATCTGATGGGCATTGAAGAAGAATTTATCAAGTATTGTGTGCAATGGGCTTTGGACAATTGTAAGGACGATCTCGAGTTCTTAAACAAGATGATTGATAAAACCTTGTTGACACGATTGCAGAGCGTTGTAAACGGTAGCTTTGTTCGACTTGATTATTCCGAAGGCATCAAGATTTTGGAAGAAGCGGTAAAGAGTGGACAGAAGTTCGAATATCCTGTATCATGGGGAATGGATTTGGCGAGCGAACACGAACGTTATTTGGTGGAACATCACTTTAAGAAACCTGTCATCATGTACAATTATCCGAAGGAAATCAAAGCCTTCTATATGAAAATCAACGAAGATGGCAAGACGGTTCAAGGGACGGATGTGCTCTTCCCACAGATTGGTGAAATCATTGGAGGTTCGGTTCGTGAAGAAAGTTACGAAAAGTTGCTGAGCGAAATCGAACGTCGCCACATCCCTATGAAAGATATGTGGTGGTATCTTGATACACGTAAATTTGGCTCTTGCCCTCATGGTGGCTTTGGATTGGGCTTCGAACGTCTCATTCTCTTTGTTACGGGAATGCAGAATATTCGAGATGTGATTCCATTCCCACGCACACCCAAGTGCGCAGAGTTCTAAACAAATTTATCTAATGATATTTCATGCCGATACCTTATTATATAGTGAGAACGACACATAAAGTGCAGAAATAACGTGACGTTTTGCATGTAAATGAGAGAGATTAAATAAAAAAACTTGTCTAATTATTAAAAAAAGAAGATTTTTATTTGTTTGTTTTAATATTTATCTCTATATTTGCACCAGAATAATTTGCCTGTAATAGGGTTACTATGTACATAAAGAACAATCATTGGCGTGAAAAAAACAGATAGCTTAGTTTCCTGACGGAAATCAAAGCGTCTTTGAATAATAAGTATATATTTAATTTTTATTGTTTTATTTAATTTTATATCGTATGAGAAAGAAATTTTTAAGTACGCTGCTAATGGGAGCTTTAGTAACAGCTTCTATGAGTACGTTTACATCTTGTAAGGACTACGATGATGACATCAACAATCTGCAAACACAGATTGATGCATTGACTCCACTCAAGACTGTAAAAACAGAATTGCAGAGCGAACTCGCTAACTTGCAAAAACAGTTGGAAGCCAAGGATGCACAACTGCAAGAGGCTATTACAAAGCTGCAGACAGCTGATGCAGATCAAACAAAGCAGATTACCAAGCTTGCTGCTGATGTATCTGGCTTAGAGGCACGTGTAAAAACTGCTGAAGAAGCTTTGGCAAAAGTAAACGAAGCTTTGCAAGGCAAGGCAAGCGAAGCAGAACTGAAAGAACTGGCTGGAAAGGTAGCTGCTGTAGAAGCTAGTCTTGTTGAGCCTTTGAAGCAAATCAAAGAACTGAAGGCTGGTCTTGACGATGTTAAAACAGCTCAAGAAGGTATCAAGTCTGATATTAAAGAGCAAAAGGATGCTCTTGAAGCTTACAAGACTCGTTTAGAGGCTCTTGAAAAGAAAGGCTTGTCAGAGACTGACCTCAAGAAGATTTATGACAAGATTGAAGAGGCTAACAAGGCTTTGGATAAGAAGCTGTCTGAAGAAATCGCTCAGCTCAAGGCAGATGCAAAAGCATTGTCTGATAGAGTTGACGAGGTAAACAAGAACGTGAACGTGTTGAACGTGTTGTTGCCAACAGAGCTTCGCAGCATCGTTTTCGCTCCAGATTCATACTATTATGGTATTGAAGCAACCAAGATCATGACCTTGAAGTACAACGCTTACACATTGCCGGCTGCTGTGTGGAACGTGAAAGAGACAAAGGGTTACGACAAGGCTGAGCGTTACGATTCAAAGGATGGCTCAAGAGTTCTTGCTTTCGTAGCTAACTATCACATGAACCCTTCAACAGCGGTTATAGATCCTGCTACAGCAAAGGTTGACGTACTCTCAGGCGATAAGGAGTACATCGTTGCACGTGCATCAAAGGCAGGATTGTCTGTAGCAAGCTGGAAGGTTGAGAATGGTATGCTTAAAGTTAATCTCGATGTAACACATCCTGAGATGATTAAGTCGGTTATGAATGATGGTATGGTTACCAATTTCGCAACTCAAGTTACGCTGCCTGGTATGACCTTGAATAAGGATAAAGAGGTGAATGAAAGAACTATTACTTCTGATTATGCTACTTTGTATGCAGAGTCTATCAGGAACCTGAAGTTGGCTCACCGCGCTGGTGATGACGTTCCTTTCTTGGGCGTTGAAAGTCCTCATAAGTCTATATTAGGCGGTCCTGACAAAGATCACAAGCATCACCAGCTGTTGATGCAGCATGTGTTTGAAGCTGCTACCAGCGGTCAATACATGCCTCAGGATGGTGTTAACTACAATGAAACGCTCGACCTGCGCAAGCTTGTAGAGGTACATTATACCAATGCTAAGGGTGAGACCCGATGGATGACACCCGATGAACTGGAAGCTAATGGTATGAAGTATAAGTTCGAAATTACCGCACTTTACTTAGGTGAGAACAAAACCTCTGAATCTGCTCACGCTGCTATCAATCCTGAAGACGGTTACACATTCCGCCCACAGATGCCTGATAAAGAAGGAAAGCAACAAGCTTACGGTGCTTTGCAGGCTCGTCCTACCATTGGTCGTACACCATTGGTACGCGTATCTTTGATCGACAAGAATGGCAACGTGCTTGACTATGGTTACATCCGTATCAAGATTACAGAGAAGAAAGATCCTGCTGAAATTGTTCCTGACAAGCATTTTGATTACCAAGGACCTGACTACAACTACTCATACAATGGTGAATGTAACGAGCCTGCAACAGAGTGGAAGTATGAAACAACGTGGATACAGACAGAGTACGACCTGTATCACATGTTAGGCATCACTCGTGAAGAATTCGAGGCTAACTATGATAAATCTCCTGTAAAGGATGACCAGAATGGAGGCTGTCAACAGTATAAGATGAGTGAAAATGGCAAGACATTTGAGAAAATGGAAGAGCCTATCGGACAAGCTTATACGAAAAACGAAACCTCTGCTGAGGACGGAACTTTGACCAGTATCTTAGGCTGGAAGATGACACCTGCTCAGGCTAAGGAGTTCTTCGTAACGAATAAGCAAGCAAACGTACAGATTGCAGTGAAGTACGAGTCTAAGGACAAGTCTAAGTATCCTGACGTATTCGTTACCTTCAAGACAGGCAAGCGCATCGGTACTGATTCTACTCCTGCTGGTGAAGTGAAGTTGGCTGACAATATCATTTCTAACTATTGGTATGCAGCTAACACTTCTACACCTGGAACTGCTGAGATTCACAGCAATACTTTGACTCCTGAGGATAATCCTGGTGGTACTGCAGAAAAGATGGAGACCACATTTGGCGACGTATTCAATGGTAACAAGATTGGTGCTAGTTTGATAAACGTTGTTAAAGACCTTACTAAAGGTAAGGAATATGCAGCTGCTAATCTGAAGATCAGTCTCGTATTTGATGCTGCAAACAAAGGTAAGGAATACAAGGGTATTGATGGCAAGACCTATGTAATGTCAGTGTCTGAAGATGGTAAGACTTTGAATGCCCAGATTAAGGGTAATCAGGCTACTCAAGCCGTTGCTAAACTTACCAGCCCAGATAAACCAGAAGAGACGATGATTTCTTACCAGCATAGTGACTATGCTCATGCGTTGCTGAACTACAAGGATCACAACTCATTGGCTAACGATGTAGTAAAGGCTATCATCGGTATCAAGGCTCAGAATAAGTGCGCTAAGGATTTGGCTCTGACGAACAATACATTTGATGTTCGCTTCCTCCGCCCAATCAACGCTAAGAATGCTAACAAGACTATTGTTGACGCAAGCTACGTTGAAATACAGAAGATTAAGGCCACAGACCTCTTGAAGTTCACAGACTGGCGTGATGCTTGGAACAACAACCAAGCTGCTGGTATCGGTGGTGCATATGAGACGTACTATGGAGTAACGGGTGTGTCTATTGAAGGCATTGAAAACGGAAAGTCTATCAGCCTCAATCCTAATGTGATGACCAACTTGGGTCAGAGCGATCCTAAGACGTTCGTTCCATTAGGCCAAGTTACTAAGAACATTGACTTCGTTTACACCACAGCTGATGGTGGTACACTGACCTACAAGAACTTGGCAGCTACTGTTCAGGAGTTCCAGATTAAGATTCCTGTAACTGTGAACTACCTCTGGGGTTATATCACTGAGAATGTAACTATTACAGTGAAGAAGACTGCCGGTAACGCTAAAAAGTTCTAATTCAAGATTAGATCATCATACTAAAAGGGGAGGGGTAATTTACTCCTTCCCTTTTTTTCTTAATTTGACTTTATGAGAATCAAAATTTTAACAATATGCATGCTTTGCCTGACATTAACACTTGCAGGATGTAAGTCTGGCAAAAAGAAAGACCCATTGCGTTCGGAGTATCTACGTCCTGCCTCGATGGACTATTCTGGCAAAGACTCATCTGAGATAAAGACATTAGTAGATAACTATGTAGAGAATTTCAAGAATAAGAATTTCCGAGTTACAGCCAGCATGCTGTATACTTTGCGAAATGATAGTATCTTGCCATTGTCCGAAGAAATGAAACAAAAATATATCGATGTCTATTCGCACATGCCCATTTACGATTGTGCTGTGAAGGGTATGATTTTGCGTAGTGACAAGAACAACGAGGTGCAAGTTGCCGTACAAATTATTCCGGATGGAAATATCGATGACGAAAAAGGCATTACTACATTTTGTTTGAACCCAGTTTTGAAGGATGGCAAATGGTATCTTACTTTGCTTGACGAATATGCTGAGGGTGTAGAAAGCGTTTATGATAAATATAAAGAAAACCAGTAGCCTGTTTGTGTGGGTGTTGCTCATGGTTAGCTGCGCCACACTGTCGTGTGCGAAAGAAGCACCAAAGCTGAAACTGGCTACACTGCAATATGATTTGGGCAATCTGGGCCCTAAACATCGCGTACAGACCATCATCGCTGATTTTACCAATCAAGGTGGCGGTGAGTTGGTTATTACTGATGTAAAGACCGATTGCGACTGCACTACGGTGCAATATCCCAAAGGTGCGTATAAACATCACTTGGGTGACAAAATAAAAATTAGAGTAGATTTAACTCCCTTCTTTCCTGGACCTATTTTGAAAAAGGTGGCTATCTATGTTAATGACCAGCCTAATCCGGTTGTCATTACCATCAAAGGAAATGTAGTAGGAACGGAGTAATTGTAAATGAAATATTGATGAGACGATCAAGAATTATAGTCATGTTATCACTGTTGCTGTGTATGTTCTATGCAACTTCCATGGCAAGCAACGAAGGTGATGTGCTGATGGTTCAAATGAAATCAGGTGACTTGTATAAATTTCACTTGTCAGATCGTCCTGTTGTTACTTTCTGGCCAGACGGAATCAAAATTGTTTCGTCTGACTTTAGTGCTGAGTACAAGGACGTACAAGAAATATATTTTGAGGAATACACAAACGATGTTTCCTTACCAATCGATAATCAAGCAAAAACTGTATCTTTTACCTATCTTGATGGGCAGACGGTACAAATAGACGGACTCAAAGGCCATGCGAGCATTCGCGTGTATGCTTTGGACGGCAATAGTATGCCTCTTCACGTGGATCAGCAATCCAATTGTGTTAAACTGAGCTTGGCAGCTTATCCCAAAGGCATCTATATTATCCGTTGTAACAAACATTCATTCAAAGTAACCAAACGATGAAACATAGAATACTAAGTTTATTATTGCTTTTCGCTGCTGTCTTTGAGGTTCAGGCGCAGCAGAAAGTTTATGTACACACACTTGACAAGACCTTTGAATGGTTTACCTGGGAGGTGGACAGCATCACTTTCAAGGAGGCTGCCCCACTTGTCCTTCCTGCAACGGCACAACCTGTTGATTTAGGCCTTTCCGTGAAGTGGGCCGACTTCAATCTGGGTGCTACCACCGACACCGAATCCGGTCTTTTGGTAGGATGGGGTGACGTGACAGGTACCAACAGGTCGGTCAATCTGAAATACTTCCCTGTTGAGCATCCGCTGGGCAATATTATCATGAGCAAGTATGACATTGCCAAGCAGAAGTGGGGCGACCTATGGCGATTGCCATCAACAGACGAAATACAAGAGTTGATAGACCATTGTACATGGACGTGGACAACAAAGAATGGGGTATCTGGTTACCAAGTTGCCAGTCAGAAGCCAGGAAATACCAATTCCATTTTTATTCCTGTTTCGGGTTTCCGCACAGGTTCTGTCATGGCAGAAAAGAATGTTGCTGGTTACTATTGGTCGGGTATCTTGGACACCGATAAGACCAATGCTGTTGCCTTGAAATTTACAGATGCCGACAAGCTGCAAACTGCCTTGAAACGTTTCATAGGCTGTAGCATCCGACCCGTCTATGGCAAATATGTACAAGCTGTATATGCTGTAACTGCTCCAGCTACCGAGATAACCTATCAAACTGCTAATGTTAACGTTTCTCTTTCAGGAGGTATTGACCAGGTAAAAGAGTATGGTGTTTGCTATGCTAAGAATCCTGTTGACTTAGATCCTATTAAGGGACCTAAGGTTTCAGATACAACCATACCTCAAGGAAATACCAAAACGTTTGTCCTCACAAATTTATCTCAGCGTACTACCTATTATTATCAAGCTTATGCTTTAGTTGGGAGTGATTACGTTTATGGAGAAAAGTTACAATTTACCACACAGCCCAAATTCCCAGAGCCTGAGATTGTAGACTTAGGGTTGTCGGTCAAATGGGCAAAGTGGAACATGGGCGCCAAAACCGAGGCCGATTATGGAGGTTACTTTGGTTGGGGCGATCCAACGGGCGAGTTATTCTCGAATGATGTCACCAAATATGCTAAAGGGTTGACCACTAAAGACATTGGTGGAACCCAGTATGACATTGCACGTGCGCAGTGGGGTGGTAAGTGGCGACTGCCTACAGCCAAGGAGTTAAAGGAATTAGAGAAATGCACTTGGTCATATACTCCAAATTACAACAATAAGGGCATCTCGGGTTGGATTGTTTCCAGCAATGGCAAACAAATATTCTTCCCACATGCAGGCTGGAGACGGGCTGATAATTCATCACACGGCATTGGTGACGACGCCTATTATTGGTCGTCTGAGTTAGCTGACGATAGTCCAAACTCAGCCAAGTATGCTCAGCTCTTAGGAAAGAATTATATAGAAATAACCACGAGCTTGAAGTGTATCCTCATACCTGTCCGTGCCGTTTATGACGAACCGGGGGAAAACTACACACCCGATCCGACACCTGATCCAGGTACTGATCCTACACCAACTCCAAATCCCGATCCAGGTCCTACCCCCGAGCCACCATCGCCTACAGCTGGAAAAGCAGTTGATTTGGGTGTGTCTGTCATGTGGTCTGACCGTAACGTTGGTGCTGTTAAAGCTTCCGATGCTGGTAAGTATTTCGCTTGGGCTGAAATCAGCGATAAGACCGAGTACACCAGGCAAAGTTACACTGCTGGGTATAATACTTTGACAGGGACGTTCACCGACTCCGTTTCCGTGAGCCACATTGCTGGGAGCAAGTTTGATGCTGCCCGTGTGTTGTGGGGCGGAACGTGGCGAATGCCAACCGATGACGAGGTGGGTGAGCTGAAGAGCAATTGCACACTGGAGTGGACATTCCAGGATGGAGTTCCCGGTTATTTGATTACGAATAAGAAAACTGCCAAGAACCATATCTTCCTGCCTGCTGCAGGTTATAACAATGGAACTTCTGTTGGTGGCAATGGATCGTTTGGAAAGTATTGGACTGACCGAGTTTATACTTTTAAGGACCCGAGCAAGAGTACTGCCTATGCCCTGTCTATAGCCAGTAGCGGTTTCTATGCAAGCAGTCTGCCTCGGGAATATGGTGCCTTGATCAGACCTGTGATGAATTATTAATTTTATCTAAATACAGTAATTATGAAGAAGTTTAAGAAAACTTTCATGGCTGTTGCTCTGTTGTCTATGAGCGCTGCCACCGCATTTGCACAAGCTACTTACACTGATGCAAACAACAATGAGTATCAGTTTAAGAAACATGCTTTCCTGAATCTTCAGGGTGGTGCACAGTACACACTTGGCGAAGCTAAGTTTGACAAATTGTTGTCTCCAAATGTACAGTTGGGTCTTGGTTATCAGTTCTCACCTGTCTTTGCATTGCGTTTGCAAGCCAATGGCTGGCAGAGCAAGGGAGGCTGGAATGGTTATGAGTTGGCTCGTACTGGTAATCCATACACTGCTGACTATAAATTTAATTATGTGGCTCCAGGTTTGGATTTGATGTTTAATTTATCAAATTTTTTCTGTGGCTGGAATCCCAACCGTGTATTCAACGTTACTGCTTTCTTAGGCGGTGGTGCTAACATCGCATGGAAGAATGATGAGGTGAATGCCATTGCCAAGACCTTGAAGAATTTAGACAACTATCAGTTGCAGAATTTATGGGATGGTACTAAAGTACAGCCCTATGGTCGTGGTGGTGTTGAGTTAGCTTTCCGCTTGAGCGATGCTGTTAGCTTCTTGGTAGAGGGTAACGCCAACATCTTGAGTGACAAGTACAACTCCAAGAAAGCCGACAATCCTGACTGGTACTTCAACGCATTGGCTGGATTCCGCATCAACTTGGGCAAGACTTATAAGAAGACAGAACCCATGCCAGAACCCGCTCCTGTTGTAGAAGAGCATGTTGCTCCGGCACCTGCACCTGCTCCAGCTCCTGAAGTAAAGGAAGAGGTTGTTGAAGAGAAGGTTGAACCTTTCCGTCGTGATGTATTCTTCTTGATTAACTCTGCCAAGATTCGTGCTACAGAAGCAAGCAAGATCAAGGAAATGGTAGACTTCCTCAATGCCAATCCAGATAAGAAAGTTTCTGTTACGGGTTATGCTGATGCAGGTACTGGTAACAATAGAATTAACGACCGCTTGGCTCGTCTTCGTGCTCAAATCGTAGTGAAGACCTTAAAGGAGAAGTACAATATCCCTGCTGATCGCATTATTTCAGATTCAAAGGGTTCAAGAGTACAACCATTTGCTGTAAACAATAAAAACCGCGTTACGATTTGTATCGCAGAATAATACTTACGATATAAAGTTGCATTAAAAAGAGAGCTCATTATGTTGGGCTCTCTTTTTTGCATGATTCAGATTTTATGATTAAATTTGCATCATCATCCTATAAAACACAACATAATGAAATCAGTACATTCAGAAAAGGCTCCAGCTGCTGTTGGACCTTACAGTCAGGCTATCGAAGCCAATGGCTTTGTTTTTGCATCTGGTCAATTACCCATAGACCCTTCAACAGGAAAGTTTCCCGAGGGTGGTATCAAGGAGCAAACACGTCAGTCCATACTTAATGCTCAAGCGGTATTGAAGGCTGCTGGTTTGGATTTGTCCAAAGTCATCAAGACCACGGTGTATCTATCCGACATGGCTAACTTCGGTGCCATGAACGAAGTGTATGCAGAGTTCTTTGCAGAACCTTATCCAGCTCGCTCTGCTGTTGCAGTTCGCACACTCCCTAAGGAAGCCTTAGTAGAAGTAGAGTGCATCGCAGTGAAAGCATAAAAGTTAATTGCAACGGAATTTCACGGATTTGCGCACTACATCTGTGCCATTCCGTGAAGTTCCGTTGCAATAGTAAGATATTTCACTGAGCGTTAGATTTGTGATTACAATAATGAGCTTTCAGTGAAAGTATCGAAAAAAGGAGAAAGGCTGGTTCTTTTATCTCTCCTTTTTGATTAAATATTCTGCAATTTGCACAGCATTCAGTGCAGCACCCTTGCGAATCTGATCACCCGTTAGCCATAGCGTGATACTGTTGTCGTCTGCCAAGTCTTTACGGATGCGACCAACATAGATATCATCGTGTCCAGCCGATTCCAAAGGCATGGGGTAAAGTCCTGCATTCGGGTCATCCTTTACCTTACAGCCGGGTGCAGCAGCTATTGCCTTGCGCACCTCTTCAACATCAAGTGGCTTTTCGGTTTCTATCCATACTGATTCAGAGTGCGAACGAAGCGAAGAAACGCGTACGCAAGTGGCACTCGTCTTGATGTCCGAATGCATGATTTTTTGCGTCTCGTTAAACATTTTCATCTCTTCCTTGGTGTAGCCGTTCTCTGTGAACACATCTATTTGCGGAATGACATTGTATGCCAACTGATGTGGAAATTTCTGAATGGTTTTCACCTCACCCGTCTCCACTAATTCCTTATACTGTTGCTGTACTTCTGCCATGGCTGCCGCTCCAGCACCGCTTGCACTTTGGTAGGAAGAAATGCGAACCCGTTTGATGTGACTTAGTTGCTCAATGGGTTTCAGTACCACCACCATCATAATGGTCGTGCAGTTGGGATTGGCAATAATGTTGCGTGGACGAACGAGTGCATCTTCAGCGTTCACTTCGGGTACTACCAACGGCACGTCCTTATCCATGCGAAATGCACTGGAGTTGTCAATCATAATGGCTCCATGTTTTGTGATGGTCTCGGCAAACTCTTTAGAAATGCCACCACCAGCAGAGGTAAAGGCAAAATCAACACCTTTGAAATCATCGTTGTGCTGAAGACGTTTCACCGTGTAGTCTTTACCCTTAAAGTTGTATGTCTTACCTGCGCTGCGTTCAGAGCCGAACAACACTAAATCGTCGATAGGGAAATTACGTTCTTCCAAGATGCGTAAAAACTCCTGACCTACTGCGCCACTTGCGCCTACTATTGCTACTTTCATTGTCGTATCTATTTTTTATTAAAACTGAGCAAAGCTCAAACTTCACTAACGTACATAGTACCCGACAAATTTACATAAAAACTATGATTTATAAGCCTATGGAATAAAGAAAATGCTTTTTTCTTTAAGTTATGCCAGTTCTTTCATTGAAGAGTGCTATTCTTACCATGAAAAATATCGAAAATATTGGTTCTGTAAGATTCAAGGTACATTAGAACGAAGAAGAATTAATGCTGAATTTTCTTTACAAACACCATCTCAAAACTCGCGTGAAAACATTCAACGACAATGTTGGTCGCAAATACGCGAATTATGAGCAACTTTCATAACGTGTTGTTATTAAACGTGTTATACTTAAATAGTTTCCTTTCTTTCGTATTTTTACCACTTTTTTGCGACTAAAGCATTAAGATAAGGTTGCTATTTGCATGCTTTAATGTCGTTGAAGTATGTGAATAACACCTCTAAAGAGTGTTTCCAAGTGCGTTAAGTCCATGTTCCAACTTGAAAAGGCATCAATTTTGGCAAAATTAGCCCATTTTTGCATGTCGTTTACCTATTAATTTTTTCTATTTTGCAGATTTTGGATGACCGTTTTTTGGTAAATTAACAGGACAAAAATGCTATTTGGAAAGTGCTTTTGGTGATTGTACTCTCAAAGAAAAAGCTCTTTCTTTCTCCCACTCGCTTATAATTCGGAAAATTTATCTACATTTGCATAAGATAGGCTGCGCCTCAACAGAGCAAGTAAACTTCCTCTGTCTTCGGCTTGCGCTATCTTTGCATAAGGTAGGCTGCGCCTTAACAAAGAAAGTAAATTTCCTCTGTCTTCGGCTTGCGCTACATTTGCATAAGGTAGGCTGCGCCTCAACAAAGAAAATAAATTTTCTCTGTCTTCGCTTGCGCTATCTTTGATGTGTAAAAAAACTAACCGCATGATATCAGTATATTTCCCCATTACAGACCCCACTTTGGTGTTTTTAGTAGTATTGTCGGTCATACTCTTGGCACCGATAATCATGGGAAAATTGCGTATTCCCCATATCATTGGCATGGTGTTGGCGGGCGTAGTGTTAGGGAAGTATGGACTAAATATCTTGGTTCGCGACAACTCGTTCGAATTGTTTGGCAAAGTAGGGCTGTATTACATCATGTTCTTGGCATCGCTCGAAATGGAGATGGAAGGGGTGAAGAAGAACAAATATCGTATGTTGGCGTTCGGTCTTCTTACCTTTGCAGTACCCCTTGTGCTGGTTTATTTTTCATGTGTTTACCTTTTACATTTCTCCGCACAGGCTTCGTTGCTGTTGGGATGCATCATGTCTTCCAACACTCTTATTGCTTATCCCATAGTAAGCCGATATGGATTGCAGCGCAAACCCAGTGTGATGCTGAGTGTTGGTGCCACTATGCTGTCGCTGTTGTTAGCGTTAGTGTTGTTGGCAGGCATTGTCTCTTCTGCTGAAAGTGGGTCGGATGTGGGATTTTGGTTGCTGCTCACGTTGAAATTTGCCCTCTATTGTGCCGCCATGATTCTTTTGATTCCTCGATTTACACGTTACTTTCTGCGCCGCTATAGTGATGCGGTGATGCAGTATGTGTTTGTAATGGCGATGATGTTCATGAGTGCAGCACTGAGTGAAGCCGTTGGTTTTGAAGGTATATTTGGTGCTTTCTTTGCTGGTTTGATACTGAACCGTTATATACCAGCCGTTTCTCCACTGATGAACAGGATAGAGTTTATAGGCAATGCGCTGTTTATCCCGTACTTCTTGATAGGGGTGGGGATGTTCATCAATTTGCGAATCCTTTTTGCAGGCGGACAAGTAGTGTTCTTTCTATTGGTGATAACCTTGGTGGGAACCGTTGGAAAAATGTTAGCTGCCTACCTTGCGAGCCATCGTTTTCAGCTTCCGCTCTCTTCGGGAACGATGATGTTTGGATTGACTTCGGCGCATGCCGCAGGTGCTATCGCCATGGTGATGGTGGGGATGAGGATAGAACTGGCACCAGGAGAGTTTCTTGTGAATGATGAAATTCTCAATAGTGTGGTGCTGATGATATTACTCACCTGTATCATTTCCTCGCTGATCACAGAGCGTTCTGCTCAGAAAATAACATTGCGTGATCAGCAAATTGCATCGGACGAAGAGGCGTCTCTCGATGATGAGCATATCCTTGTTCCTATAAAATATCCCAATTATGCCGAACAACTCATTGGTTTGGCAATCTTGATGAAAAGTCGAAAGCTCAACAGACCCCTCACGGCTATTAACGTGGTGTATGAAGATGAGCAAATGCGAGTGAATCAGGAAAAAGGCAAACATTTATTAGAACAAGTTACACGTTATGCGGCAGGGTCGGATGTGCAGGTACAATCGCAGGTGCGAATAGCCGTGAATATCGCCAATGGCATCAAGCATGCTTTCCAAGAGTTCCACGCAAACGAGATTATTATTGGAATGCACACGCACGCAGAGGTTTCAAAGAAGTTCTGGGGGCAATTTCATCAAAGTTTGTTTAACGGATTGAATTGTCAGATTATCATGGCAAGACTGATGCAACCCCTCAACACGCTCCGCCGTATTGTAGTGGCAGTACCTTCGAGGGCTCAATTTGAACCGGGCTTCTACCGATGGTTGGAACGCCTTTTGCGTATGGCGACGCATTTAGATTGTCGAATAGAGTTTCATGGCAGACAAGACACGTTGGCGTTGATAAGTGCGTATATACAAGAGAAGCATCCTGTGGTGAGAGCGGCATTTAAGGACATGGAACACTGGAATCAGTTTCCGCAGTTAGCTTCTACGATTGCCGACGATCACATGTTTGTGGTCATTACAGCGCGCAAAGGTACCGTTTCCTATAAAAATGCGTTAGAAGAATTGGCAGAAGAAATACGACAGAACTTTTCTGGGAAAACGATTCTCATTGTTTTCCCCGACCAATATGAGGCTATAGAGGGCGATATGACCTACTCTCAATCCCAACATCAAGAAGAACGTTCGGCATATGACGTTGTTGGAGGATGGATAAAGAATAAAATTGAAAAAACAAAAAAGATATGATAGATATACAAGGCGTTACAAAGTCGTTTGGTCATCTCCAAGTATTAAAAGGCATTGATTTGCACATCAACAAAGGAGAAGTTGTGAGTATTGTGGGACCGAGTGGTGCAGGCAAGACGACTTTGCTTCAGATAATCGGTACATTAGACCAGGCAGACCAAGGACAAATCATGGTAGATGGGGTTAGAGTAGATCAGTTATCTTCCAAAAAACTAAGTGATTTTAGAAATCAGCACATTGGTTTCGTATTCCAATTTCATCAATTATTGCCCGAGTTCACTGCACTCGAGAATGTCATGATTCCTTCATTGATTGCAGGTAAAAGCCAAGTTGAAACAAAGCAGCGTGCCCAAGAGCTACTCCAATATATGGGACTGTTGGATCGTGCTCGTCATAAACCCAATGAATTGTCAGGAGGTGAGAAGCAGCGTGTGGCAGTGGCACGAGCCTTGGTGAACCATCCAGCCGTGATATTGGCAGATGAACCCAGTGGTAGTTTGGATTCTAAGAACAAGACAGAGCTGCATCAGCTGTTTTTTGATTTGCGTAAAGAGTTTGGACAAACCTTTGTTATTGTGACACATGACGAGGGTTTGGCGTCCATCACTGACCGCACTATCCACATGAAAGACGGTAGGCTTATCCAAACCACACCATGCCAAGCGGACAATGATGCGCAATGTCAGCCTTCTACTCAATGCCCTGACGATGATACTCTTTATCCTCAGGAGCATTCACAAGAATCTTCTATCTAAATATCCAATTGAATCATGAAATACAATCAACAAAAACAGCATAAAGACCATATGGGAGAAGAAGCGCTTGAACAAGCTCAAGTCCCCGAACGCTCATGGATTCGTCTTGGCGATTACAACCGTTTAGTGATATTAAGAGAGGTGGAATTTGGTTTATATCTTGATGGTGGGGACGAAGGCGAAATATTGTTGCCGAAACGTTATGTGCCAACACATTATACGGTTGGCGATGCCTTGGATGTCTTTGTCTATTTAGATCAAGATGAACGTTTGGTAGCAACCACCGAAACTCCTTTGGCTAAGGTTGGCGAGTTTGCGTTCTTGTCGTGTTCATGGGTCAATGAGTATGGAGCGTTTTTGAACTGGGGCTTGATGAAAGACTTGTTTTGTCCCTTTCGTGAACAGAAGAAGCGCATGGAGATAGGACATCAATACATCGTTTATGTCTATGTGGACGAGGAAAGTTATCGAATCGTTTCTTCTGCGAAGGTAGAACATTTTCTCTCTTCCGACAAACCTTCGTATAAAAGTGGAGAAGAGGTAGATATATTGGTGTGGCAAAAAACAGATTTGGGCTTTAAGGTGATCGTCGACAATCGTTATGGCGGACTTATTTATAGCAATCAGATATTTAGACTCGTACATACTGGCGACCGGTTAAAAGCGTACATTTCTATGGTGCGTGAAGATGGAAAGATTGATGTAACATTGCAACCGTTTGGGCAGAAACAAACAGAGAGCTTTGCAGAAGAGTTGTTGCAATATCTCCGTTCGCATGGTGGATATTGTGAGTTGGGGGATAAGAGCGATGCCGAACTCATCAAACAACGCTTTCAGGTGAGCAAGAAAACGTATAAAAAGGCTGTTGGTGACTTGTATAAACGCCACCTCATAGAACTTGAACCAGATGGCATATATTTACGGAAAGCTCACAAGTAAGCTTTAACAGACTTGCGAGCTTTGCAATTGTATATGTGTCGGTGGACGAGTGGGAGGGGCTTTCGTTGAGGCATAGCTTCCCTCCAAACGCCATGAAAGACGGTGTTATCAATAATATATGATGCTCCTGACAACCGTTTCGGGCTTCTTGCCATTGTAGTTGATTGTGTTCTTCACAGCATTACCATGCCCGTCAAGCTCATAATCTGAATACAACACGAAACTCTTTTTGTCACCCTTACGAACCTCTGACTTTAGCTTTCCATCCTTATCTTTGTCTTGGGCACTCCATGAGGTCGCCTTGTCCTTTCTGCTGATAAATCCTCGCTCGTCGTAGCTGATGGTCTGGACGGTTGTCTCTTCCTCATAGCTGTAATAGCTATCCTTGACGAAATGGTCTGTCTGTTTCACGAGCTGATCCTGATCGTTGTATGCATAGGTGGTAACTGATTTGCTCAAATTCTTCCCTGGTTTCTCCCTGCGGATAACCCTGCCCTTCTCGTCAAAGAAGTAAGCGCAGAGTCAACCAGCAAGTGCAAAATTATAAAACGTATTTGAAGAATTCACACTTTGGAGTAGAAAAGTTTAATTTTTCTCTCGGTCTTTCGTTC
>QWCP01000234.1_pt1 | contig 38688 bp, 27 predicted proteins | sample 1972561 | NCBI WGS metagenome assembly QWCP01 (sample SAMN09866705, study PRJNA288562) | Human vaginal metagenome isolate pre4_vaginal, whole genome shotgun... | isolation source: vagina | host: Homo sapiens | place: USA: California
GCAAGTATCAGCCGGAATACATCTCTATAAATGCTCGGAGTGAAATGTTAAATAAATAGTTAAAATCAAAGAAACAGGAGGATAATAACATAGAAAGCTGTACAACCCAGTAACCATAGCTGGTGAAACGTTCTCAGAGTTTATTTATTCTGATGACGATAAATGGGTAGACGCCAACAACAAAAACGTGCTATTGAAGCCTGTTGTACCTCCTATTACCGAACAGTTTGTAAATACCAATTGGTTCTTTGCTTTCAGCAATTTCAGCGCTTACGGACAAAAATACTGGAATATGATTAAACCTGGAGCTGCAAGCATGGGAGAAAATATCATTAGCGCAGGTCTTGGTACAGAGCTGATTAATAAAAACAAGGGACCACAATTTGGTTTGACATTCGCAAGCAAAGGCGGTAAAAGTACTTATTGGTGCCAGTACTATTTCACCTATAAAATCATTGGTGCAGACCAAATAAGTATTGGCTTTGAGGGAAAGGGCAATGGCAACGCTATGTATTATGCCAATAATGCGGGCTATTTACCCTGTGTGCTACCCTTTGTCAATAATGTCAATAAGAAGTTTGTAGACCGTGTGTTCAAACTTGAGACAGACAATCTCAAGAATCCGACCTACATCAAGTTTACTGAAGTTGACAATTCTGAAAACACTTTCACGGTTACTCGGAACAAAGTTGTAGATTTCTTTGCCAACTAAGGACAGAAATTAATCATCATTTAACGTACCTCACAAGATTGTTCATTTGCAAGAAAGAAAAATTTTGTGAGGAATGTTTTTTTTGATTGCCTGATGAGTGATGTGATGTCAGGTGTGGCATGAAAAAATTATCGTGTTTTCGCACATGATGAGAAGCTAAAGCATTCACTTGGATGTAATCAGCAACTTACTTCTTCCATTCCAAAGGTAGTTCGTGGGGGAAAAGAGAGAAATGTAAGGCAAGGAGAAATCTGTTGAATTGCGAGGGCTTACTTTGTAGAATGATAAAAACAAGGGTTTTTTGTAGGATTCTGTTTCTTAATGTTTAACAAATCAGATTTAATGTTTACCTTTGCTTTTAGAATATAGAAGTTTGCGTATTGAAGAAGGCTTGACGCTTTTGGTTGTGCGAGCTTCACAAAAATAACATCACATGAAGTTAGTCAGACCCAAGAAAAATTTAGGCCAACACTTCCTGACCGATTTGAATATTGCAAAGCGAATTGCCGACACGGTGGATGCTTGTCCAGATATACCTGTTCTTGAAGTAGGACCAGGGATGGGCGTGATGACCCAGTATTTGGTGGAGAAGCCTCGTGAAATCAAAGCTGTTGAAATTGATAGAGAGTCGGTAGCGTTCCTGCATACCCACTTTCCAAAACTGCAGGGCAATATTATAGGTCAGGATTTTCTTCGCATGGATTTGCAAGAAGTCTTTGAGGGACGTCCTTTTGTCTTAACGGGAAATTATCCTTATGACATCTCCTCCCAAATCTTTTTCAAGATGCTTGAAAACAAAGAGCTCATTCCTTGTTGCACAGGAATGATACAACGAGAGGTGGCTTTGCGTATTGCTTCGGAGCCAGGACATAAGGCTTACGGCATTTTATCAGTACTGATACAGGCTTGGTACGATGTAGAATATCTTTTCACTGTTGATGAAGATGTATTCAACCCACCCCCCAAAGTAAAAAGTGCAGTTATCCGAATGACTCGCAATGCGACCACTGATTTGGGATGTAATGAGCAATTGTTCAAACGATTAGTGAAAGCAGTCTTCAATCAACGTCGAAAAATGCTCCGTGTAAGCCTGCGACAGCTATTTACGGGCAACAATGCATCAGCCGAGTTTTATGCGGGAGAGTTGATGACCATGCGTCCCGAGCAACTCTCTATCCAACAGTTTGTTGACCTAACTAATCGGGTAGAGGTAGAATTGCAACGAGTTCAGGCATCTAACCAGTAATCTTCCTTCAAATCAACATCAAGGAACGGAGGGTAGAAAGCGAAGAAGGCTCAGTTGCTGTCACCTGAAATGCTCGCTGTAGATGTGATGTGCGAACGCACAACTCCGTTAGTAGAAACCATGGCAAGTGTATTCGTAACGGATATTTTGCAGTTTGCTCTCTTTGATTGAGCCGATTCGACTGGACGATTGTAAGTTGTTCATCCAGCTGCCCCGCCTTTGTCTGCTCCCATAATTATTTCTATAAAACAGTTGTATAATTCGGAATAAATCCCTATTTTTGCAATAACAGGTTGTTGAAACGTCCTTTTTATGGATGAATTTTCTTGAACAGCCTCCATTTTTTGAAAACAATAAAACTAATACAATACAGAATATGATAGACGTAAAAGCTACATTGAAAGAGGCAGAAGAGCGTATGCAAATGGCTGCCATGTACTTAGAAGAGTCTTTGAGCCGCGTCCGCGCAGGACGAGCAAACGTAGCTATCTTGGACGGAGTCATGGTAAACTCGTATGGTTCCATGGTGCCACTTAACCAAGTTGCAAACGTTTCGGTGCCCGATGCACGTACCATCGCCATTAAGCCATGGGACAAAAAAGCCATCAAGGACATTGAAAAGGCGATTATGGACTCTGATGTGGGTATTACTCCCGAGAATAACGGAGAGATTGTTCGCTTAGGTATTCCACAACCCACCGAAGAGCGACGTCGTGACTTAGTGAAGCAATGCAATAAAATTGGTGAGAAAGCCAAGATAGAAGTGCGTAACGTGCGTTCTGAGATTAAAGACAGACTGAAGAAAGCCATTAAAGACGGGCTTTCAGAAGATATTGAAAAGGATGCCGAGAATGAATTGCAGAACGCTCACGATAAATATATCAAGAAAGTAGACCGTCTGCTTGAAGAGAAAACACAAGAAATAATGACCGTCTAAAAGCGATGTATTGACGAATGAACAAGCAAACAAATCGCTTGTCCATTCGTCAATTTCCTTGCTTTCTTTTTACACATCAACTTGAATCACATTCATGCACGGATTGGTTGTTAAGAATACGGGTAGTTGGTACACCGTAAAGACAGACAGTGGACAACTGATAGATTGTAAGTTAAAAGGTAACTTTCGTCTCAAGGGCATACGCAGCACTTCGCCCGTAGCCGTTGGTGACTTTGTGCAAATAGTTACCAACGCTGAGGGTACGGCAATGATTACGGCAATAGATGACCGAAAAAACTATATCATTCGCAAATCCCCCAATCTGTCAAAACAAAGCCAAATTATTGCTGCCAATCTTGACCAAGCTTTTTTATTGGTCACCATTAAATATCCCGAAACATCTACTATTTTTATCGACCGCTTCTTGGCTGGGGCGGAGGCTTATCGCATACCCGTGGTATTGGTTTTTAACAAGACCGATTTGCTGAATGAAGAGGAGCGCCATTATCAGCAAATGATGATGAATCTCTATGAAACCATCGGTTATCATTGTGTTGAAATCTCCGCAGAGACAGGACAAGGAATGGAAGTTATCGATGCACTGTTGGCTCAAAAAGTAACCCTATTGAGTGGAAACAGTGGGGTAGGAAAGTCTACACTCATCAATGTACTCATCCCTCATGCCGAACAACGCACCGCCGAAATTAGTGATGCGCATGGCACAGGCATACACACCACCACCTTTAGTGAGATGATAGCACTTCCACACGGTGGTTATGTGATTGACACGCCAGGTATCAAAGGCTTTGGAACTTTTGATATAGAGCCAGAAGAACTGACCAGTTATTTTAAGGAAATCTTTACCTTTTCAAAAGATTGCAAGTTCAACAATTGTACCCATACACATGAACCGGGGTGTGCAGTGCGCACGGCTGTCGAAAACCATTATATCTCGGAAAGTCGCTACCAGAGCTACCTTAGCATGCTGGACGACAAGGAAGAGAACAAATATCGTGAGCCTTATTAACCAAAGACTCTCTGCAATTCTTCTTACCTCTGTGCCCTTTGCAATCTACTGCATTGCTCTCACCTAACTATTCCAAAGGGCTATGGCTCTAAAGTGATAGCGTTCGGTTTTCAATCCCTTGCTCTTTATTTTTTCTTCTATCATGAGAGGGAGTCCGTATCAACAATCATATGCCCTTTGCCTCCTTCGGCAAGACAGTCTGAGAGTCGATGAGCTGTCTTTTTTCACCTTCTCTTCACACGTATGAATTTTTAGTTTCAACCATTAAGCTTTTGCTAAAAATGCTTTGTAGACTTGGTACGTTCCATGATTTTTTGTATATTTGGGTCATCCTTCACCTACTAATTTAATGATGATTATGGAAAATAAGGAAGTAAATTTTGTTGGGATGAGCATCAACGGTTTTGTGGTGTTGCCTGTCTTTTTTTTGCTTTTAGCCATTAGTATCTGTTTGTTTGTCATGGGCATCGATACCAGCGTCGCCCTCTCCGTGACCGGCAGTGTGCTTTTTGTTTTAGACTTAATTCTCTTGGCTGGTTTTGTACAGATAGAGCCCAATGAAGCCAGAGTAATGATGTTCTTTGGAAAGTATAAAGGCACCTTTAAGAAAGTCGGCTTCCATTGGGTGAATCCTTTTATCACCACAAAGAAACTATCGCTACGCGCACGAAATCTGAATGCCGACCCCATTAAAGTTAATGATAAAGTGGGCAATCCTGTAATGATTGGTTTGGTGTTGGTGTGGCGCTTGAGAGATACCTACAAAGCGATTTTTGAAATAGATTCGCAAACGATGGCTAACGGTATGCAGGGAGAAGCACTCAAAAATGTGAATTCAATTATGCGTGCCTTTGAAAATTTTGTCATGATTCAAAGTGAAGCAGCACTTCGACAAGTCGCTGGTCAATATGCTTATGATTCGAATGAAGTGGATAAGGATGAAATCACTTTGCGCGATGGTGACGAATCCGTCAACAAGGAATTGGAAACGAAGTTAGCCGAACGTTTGCAAATGGCAGGTATCGAAGTGATAGAGGCACGTATCAATTACTTGGCTTATGCGCCCGAGATAGCAGCGGTGATGCTACGACGTCAGCAAGCTGATGCAGTGATTATGGCGCGTGAAAAGATTGTAGAGGGCGCGGTATCTATGGTAAAAATGGCTGTCGATAGACTCTCGTCAGACCAAGTTGTTAATTTAGATGATGACAAAAAAGCTGCCATGGTAAGTAATTTAATGGTGGTTTTGTGTAGTGATGATACAGTTCATCCAGTTGTAAACACTGGAAATTAAGATAGTTAGCAAAGGTGGAAGGTGCCGTTTAATACTTTCTACAGCACTTATCTCTTTGAAGCAGTAAGTGTAGAATCATACATTGAACACTATCACCAACTATAAAAATGCCAAGAAAGACAAATATCTCTCTTGGCATTTTTGTGTTTTACACTCTTTGTAAGCGCAGTCTTACTGAACCAACTTTAAGTCTGTGTTAGTTCCTTCACCTGCTTCTTCAAAATCTTTAGATACTAAACGCAGGGTTGTGTCATCGAGTTTGAGGAATGTAACCGAGTCTTCCTTGTGCTCCTGAACACGAACATACTCTTTACCATTGTGCTGAATGAGGTGTGCAATACCCGTGGTTCGAGCCATCGTTTCTGTACCTTTAGGAGTAACGGCTACTTGTTCGTAAGCAAACTCTGTGATAGAATCTCCATAAAGTTTCAGGCTGTACTTGTATGTACCGTCAGCAGCAGGACCTTCACCTGCATAAGCCATGGTATCTGTGTTTACTACCGTTGCAGAATCTAATGCTGCATCTTGAGAATCTCCTGCGGTTGACTTCTTTCCGTTTGATTGACATGCAGCAAGCATCAAGCCAGCTGCAAACATAATAGCTAATTTTTTCATTTTTATCTTCGTTAGTTTAATAATGATATAATAACTCAAAAGTACGAACTATATTTTATATATCCAAGTTAAAAGTCATAAAATTACTCATGAAGGTCACAGGGCTTACATGAAGAAAGGTGGTTTGTGATGAAAGATCATCTTTTTTCTCTTGTTTCAACAACAATGCTAATGCGATGAAACGGCTGCTACTTTTTGGTTAAGGCAGGAGTTGCTTTTGTCCTATTATTTTACCAAAAAACGGCCATCTAAAATCTTCAAAATAGAAAAAATGAATAGGCAAACGCACTACAAAAATGAGCTGATTTTCACAAAATAAGCGCATTTTTAAGCTGAAACATTGACTTAACGCCCTTGGAAACACTCTTTAAGGGTGTTATTTACATAACATAGAGGCATTAAAGCATGCAAATTGTAGGCTTATCTCAATGGGTTAGTCGCCAAAATGTGGTAAAAATAGCTAAGAAGAGCGGCGTCATATACGTAACGTCTTTAATGACAATAGATTACAAACATTACTCAAAATTCGCGTATTTGCGACCCACTTTGCCGTTGGATGATTTCACGCGAGTTTTGAGAGGTACTTTGTAAAGAAAATTCAGCATTAATGAGCCTTCCATGTGGCATAACATCAATATGACTTACGTGGCTTCGTGGGTGCTTTTCGTTGTATAAATATGAGTCTTCACTGAAAGAGCTGTGCATGGAAGTCAAAAATAGTGATGTGTCAACAGCATGCGATATTTTGAGTGAACACAGTGGTTCTCTCCTCGTAGACCATAAAATCGGCTTGCAATCATCGCATAACCTGAAATAAATCATTATCTTTGCACTATCAACCACAACATAGATGAAAGGGCTATTGCATTGATGAACATAGATGAAATAAAGGATAAGCGTATTGCGGTGTTGCTCTCTGGGGGCGTTGACAGTTCGGTGGTCGTGTACGAGTTGGTGCGTATGGGGGTACAACCCGACTGCTTTTATATCAAAATTGGACCCGAAGAGCAAGAAGAATGGGATTGCACATCGGAAGAAGATTTAGAGATGGCGACCCATGTAGCAGCTAAATACGGTTGTAAGTTGCAGGTGGTAGACTGTCACAAAGAGTATTGGAATGAGGTGACTCGCTACACTATGGAGAAAGTGAAGGCAGGGTACACGCCCAATCCCGATGTGATGTGCAACCGACTTATCAAGTTCGGCGCCTTTCATGAAAAGATGGGGTATCAATACGATTTGATAGCGACGGGACATTATGCTCAAACCGAGATAATAGAAGGTAGGAAGTGGCTTACTACAAGTCCTGACCCTGTGAAAGATCAAACAGATTTCTTGGCGCAAATCTATGATTGGCAGCTCAAGAAAGCCCTGTTTCCCATAGGGCATTATCAGAAGGGTGAAGTACGTAAAATCGCTGAGCGTGAGCACCTCATCAATGCCAAACGGAAAGATAGTCAGGGCATTTGTTTCTTAGGGCAAATCAATTACAACGAATATTTGCGGAGGTATATCGGTGAAAATCCTGGAAAGGTCATTGAATTAGAAACGGGAAAACAGATAGGCGAGCATCGGGGACTGTGGTTCCACACCATTGGTCAGCGTCACGGGTTAGGCTTTGGAGGCGGTCCTTGGTTTGTGGTGAAGAAAGATGTCGACAACAATATATTATATATTAGTAGGGGTTATGACCCCCAAACCGCCTATCAAAAGGACTTCAAGATACATGACTTCCATTTTTTGACAATGCCTGTAGACATGCATCATGTTACCTTTAAGATTCGACACACCCCAGAATTTCACTCAGGTATCATCGAACAAACAGCACCAGATAGTTATATCGTTCATGCAGAAACAGCAATACATGGTGTTGCACCAGGACAATTCTGTGTGGTGTATGATGAACAGCACCATTGTTGTATTGGTTCGGGAGAGATTACAGTATGATGACAACGGTTTCACAACAGGAATTTCCTCTCAATGGGAGTAAAAATGTGGAACGCTAATTTGTGCAACAATACCAGAACGTTCTTTCTGAACATGGTGATTCTTTGCAAACTTACTATTGTACACGAGCTATTCGTCGCTCTTTGAGCAACATGTAAAACATGGTTTCTTATCTTTTCTAAATATTTTTCAGCTATGAAAGCAGACATCGATCTTATTATTCACATTCTAAATAAAGCGGGCGTCAAGCCTACTTCCAATCGCATATTGGTGTTGCGCACCATCATTGAAATGAATCGACCTGTGAGTCTCTCCGACTTAGAGAACAACCTGTTGACCTTAGAGAAATCAAGTATCTTCCGTGTGTTGCGACTCTTTCTAAGAAAAGGAGTCATTCATTCCATTGAAGATGGTAAGGGCTTGGTGCGGTATGAAATCTGCACGACCGATAACACGCATGTAGATGACGACATGCATGTCCATTTTTATTGTGAAGCCTGCGAGAAGGTTTTTTGTTTTAAGACCCTACATGCACCAATTCTTGAGTTGCCTGAAGGTTTTCAGGTTCATGCTGTCAATTATATGTTGAAAGGCTTGTGTCCAGACTGTCAAGCGAAGAAAGTCTCCCACAGATAACACAACATTTGAATTTCCGCCCTTTCGAACAGGATAAGGGTTTGACACCGAGTTGCATCCCCGTATGGTTACCTTTGCATACAAAACAATTAGATGTATGTTTAGACCATTTATTTTTAAGATTATTTTGGGGGGGATGTTTCTTTCAGCTTGTCAAAGCAATCCCCAACAGCATTCAAATTCATCAACGGAGAAAGCAGAGGAGGCGTCGCATGAGCATGCTAACTTGATAGAGTTAGATCAGAAGAAAGCGCAAGCTGCTGGAGTTGTGGTACGAGAGATAAAGCCAACTGCCTTTCATGGCGTACTGAAAGTGAGTGGTAAGGTGTTGCCAGCTTCTGGTTCAGAAAAGACTGTAGTGGCTACGGTGGCAGGTATTGTGTCAATGCTGCACCCTCTGACCGAGGGAATGTCGGTAGGTAAAGGCACGAGTGTGTTCCGCATTTCCTCTGATCAACTCCCTGAAGGAGATGTTGCACAACGGGCTCGAATTGCTTATGAGACGGCTTTAGCAGATTATAAGCGAAAGAAAGACTTGGTAGCTGACAAAATTGTGACGCAGAAAGAATATTTAGATGCCAAAGCCAACATGGAACGAGCCGCACTCGCTTATAAGGCGTTGGGAAGAAGTAATTCGAGTGGTGTAGCTGTGGTTGCACAGATGTCAGGGTTTATCAAAGAGTGCTTGGTAAAACAAGGCGACTATGTGGAAGTAGGGCAGCCGCTCATGACGATATCTCAAAACAAGCATCTTTATTTGCGAGCAGAAGTGCCAGAAAGTAGTTATGGTATGTTGAGCCAAATTACATCTGCCAACTTCAAGACCTCTTATAGTCAACAGGTGTATCAGCTTTCCTCTATGGGTGGGAAACTATTGACTTATGGAAAGGGTTCCAGCATAGAGTCGGCTTTCATACCTGTCACGTTCGAATTTGATAATCGCAATGGGGTTGTTCCTGGTGCGTTTGCCGAGATTTATTTGTTGACAACGCAACGCCCCAATGTGTTGAGTGTTCCTATATCTGCCATTACAGAAGAGCAAGGAGTCTATTTTATTTATATTCAAGAAGAAGCGACTCACTATCGAAAGCAGGAAGTGAAGTTAGGTGAGTCGGATGGTACACGAGTAGAAATCCTATCGGGATTAAAGAGTGGAGAGAAGGTAGTGATACAAGGAGCAATTCATGTAAAGCTCGCCGCATCAACAATGGAGATACCAGGTCATTCGCATTAATAGGGGGAGAGGAACGTTATGTTAGATAAAATTATCAAATTTTCATTACACAATCGTCTTCTGATATTGGTGTGTGCTGTGGTACTCGTCCTCATGGGCTTGTACAGCGTCCACCGAACAGAGGTGGACGTATTTCCTGACCTCAATGCACCCACAGTGGTGGTAATGACGGAGGCAGAAGGAATGGCGGCAGAGGAAGTGGAGCAGTTGGTTACTTTTCCCATTGAGACTTCCGTGAATGGCGCCACAGGTGTGCGCAGGGTACGCTCTTCATCAACAACAGGATTTTCGGTGGTATGGGTTGAGTTTGATTGGGGGACGGACATTTATCGTGCACGCCAAATTGTTTCGGAAAAGCTCTTAACCGTTTCAGAATCATTACCCAGCACAGTGCGCCGACCCACCTTGGGACCGCAATCGTCTATCTTGGGCGAGGTGATGATAGTAAGCTTGACATCGGATAGCACTTCCATGTTAGATCTCCGTACTTTAGCCGACTGGACGATTCGTCCACGACTGCTCTCCATTGGTGGTGTTGCACAAGTTGCAGTCATTGGAGGTGATCAGAAAGAATACCAAATACAGGTGAATCCCCGCAAGATGAATCACTATGGGGTGAACTTGGCAGACGTGATGGCAGCCACTCGAGGCATGAATAAGAATACGAATGGCGGTGTACTCTATGAATTTGGGAATGAATATGTAATTCGAGGGATGATGCCGACTCCTGCTCTTGAGCGTATCGGCAAGACTGTGGTGAAGAAAACAGGCGATTATCCCGTGACTTTGTCTGATGTTGCAGAGATAAAAATTGGTTCGGAAAGTCCCAAATTAGGTGTCGCCTCCGAAAAGGGGAAGCCTGCAGTGTTGCTCACCGTAACCAAACAACCCAATACTGGAACCATAGAATTGACGGAAGTCTTGGATAAGGCGATTGAGGATTTGCAGAAAGACTTACCGGCGAATGTCCATGTGTCTACAGATGTGTTTAGACAGTCGAGCTTTATCCAAAGCTCTATTGACAATGTAAAGGATTCGCTCCTTGAGGGTGCGCTTTTTGTGGTGATTGTACTGTTCTTGTTTTTAGCCAATGTACGTACCACCATCATTTCTTTGGTTACCATTCCGTTATCGCTTTTGGTCTCCTTGTTAGTGTTACACCAGTTAGGAGAGAGTGTCAATACCATGAGTTTAGGTGGTATGGCTATTGCCATAGGATCGTTGGTGGATGATGCTATCGTCGATGTTGAAAATGTTTGGCGCAAGTTGCGAGAGAATCATCTCTTGCCCAAAGCCGAGCGGTTGGGTATCCTGAATGTGGTTTACCATGCTTCCAGAGAGGTACGCTTGCCCATCTTGAACTCTACACTGATTATCGTTGCCAGTTTTGTGCCTTTGTTCTTTCTTAGCGGTATGGAAGGCAGAATGTTAATACCCTTAGGCATCGCCTTTATTGTGGCATTGTTTGCATCAACCGTTGTGGCGCTTACCCTCACTCCCGTACTGTGCAGTTATTTACTTAATGTACACATGAATCAAAACAATGTGAAATGGAAAGAGCCGAAAGTTGTAGATTGGTTGAAGCGACATTACGCAACTGCATTGTCTTGGGTACTCTACCATAAACGAGTAGTGCTATGGAGTGCTTGCGGTGTGCTATTGGCAACCTTGTGTATTTTCTTTTCCTTAGGACACAGTTTTTTACCACCTTTCAATGAAGGGTCGTTTACCATCAATGTGAGTTCCATGCCAGGCATATCCTTAGAGGAATCCAATAAGATTGGTCAGCAGGCAGAAAAGATTTTACTTTCTATTCCAGAGATAAAGACGGTAGCACGTAAAACGGGGCGTGCAGAGTTGGATGAGCATGCGTTGGGCGTGAATATGTCGGAGATAGAAGCACCCTTTGAGTTGACAAACCGTTCACATCAGGCGCTCTTAAATGATGTAAGAGAAAAGCTGTCTACCATAGTGGGGGCTAGCATTGAGATAGGGCAACCTATTACTCACCGTATTGATGCGATGCTCAGTGGTACAAAAGCGAGCATTGCCATAAAACTGTTTGGTGAAGACCTCAATAAGATGTATATGCTTGGTGGTCAAATAAAATCTGCCATTGAAGATGTAGATGGCATAGAAGATCTTAATTTAGAGCAGCAAGTGGAGCGTCCTGAGTTGAAAATAGTGCCACGACCTGAAATGTTGGCGCGCTATGGAATCACAGAACCAGAGTTCAATGATTATATTGCAGTGTTCTTAAAAGGCGAGCAGGTATCACAAGTGTACGAAGGAAACAAAAGTTTTAACCTCATCGTACGCTCGGATGAAGAGAGCCGCCGTACGATGGCGGATATACGAAACCTAATGGTGGATACCTCTAACGGCAATAAGATTCCATTGAGTAACATTGCAGATATTATCTCTTCCACAGGTCCCAATACCATTCATCGTGAAAACGTGGCTCGTAAAATAGTGATTTCAGCCAATGCCAATGGGCGAGATTTGGGAAGTGTTGTGAACGATATTCAAAAAGAAATCAACGCAAAAGTGAATCTTCCTGAAGGGTATCATATTGAATATGGTGGACAGTTTGAAAGCGAGAAATCTGCCAGTAAGACCTTATTGCTCACCTCTTTGCTGAGCATTGTCGTCATCTTTTTGCTTTTGTATATGCAGTTTAAGAATGCCGTAGAAAGTGGTGTCATTCTTCTGAACTTGCCTTTTGCACTCATTGGAGGCGTGTTGGTTCTTTGGATGACATCTGGCGAAGTGAGCATTCCTGCCATTATTGGGTTTATCTCTTTATTTGGAATTGCCACACGAAATGGGATGCTGCTTATTACTCGCTACAACTCGTTAAGAGAAGATGAGGGACTGACCGTACGGGAGAGTGTACTAAAAGGTTCTTCCGACCGTCTTAATCCCATCTTGATGACTGCCCTAACCTCGGCGTTGGCGCTTGTTCCTCTTGTTTTTCGTGGTGATTTGCCCGGAAATGAGATTCAAAGTCCTATGGCAACTGTCATCTTGGGCGGACTCTTAAGTTCTACTTTCTTAAATGCCTTTATTATACCGATTGTTTATGAGTGGATTTGTCGGAAAGAAATAAGTAATGAATTCATATAAAATGGTCATGATAAAAAGAATAACTATTTTGTGGGCAATCCTACCTTGCGTTTTGTATAGCCAAGCGCAAGGTATTGACGATGTGCTTAAAAGCATTGAAAAGAACAATATAGAATTGCAGGCAGCACAAAAAGACATAACGAGCGAGGTCGAAGAAATAAAACAAAGCAATACCATTGAAGGCCTTTCAGTGGAGTATAGTCCATTTATGAGGAGTGGCATTCCTGGCGTTTCCAGTTCCGAACTCATCGTTTCGCAAGAGTTTGATTTCCCCACATTGTATGGCGCCAGGCGCTTATTGGCAAAGAAACAGCACAGGGTATTGAACTTGGAGTATCAGACAAAGCGAAGAGATCTGCTACTCGAGGCGAAAATTAAATGTTTGGATTGGATTCAGTTGAATCAGTTGAAGAACGTTTTGGCTGACCGTTTAGAGAAAGCGCAGCGGCTGTTGGAATTGTATCAAAAGCGGTTTGAACATGGAGAGGCTACTATCCTTGAACTGAACAAACTAAAAATGGAACAAATGTCTCTACATGCTGATATTGCAAAGAATGAGGCATCCCGACAGCGAGTATACCAAGAGTTACTGATACTTAATGGAAATCAACCCCTTCTCTTAGAACATTTGGCTTATCCTTTGGTCATGACCAAGTTTAATGCGGATTCGTTACGCACTCACTTATTGCAAACAGATGCGGAAGTTCTCGCTGCTAAAGGTTATGGGGAGGCGGCTCAACAGCAACTGAAAGTCAATAAAAATAGTTGGTTGCCACGCCTTACCATTGGATATCGCCGCAATACAGAAGGAGATTTAATTAGTAATGGAGTGCAAATAGGATTTGCTTTGCCGCTTTACACAAACCAACACAAAAAGAAAGCAGCGCAGGCTGCTTTAGAAGGAGCGTTGCTAAGAAAAGCAAGTGTGCAAATGAAAGTAAGTAATGAATGGAGGGCACGCCAAAATGAACTCGAACAATTGCGTACTTCTTTGAGCACCTATGATTTGAGTTTCTTACGTCAATCGCTACAAACTCTTCGAAATATTGTTGAAATTGGCGAGATGTCCTTATTGGATTATTATACGGAGGTCGATAAAATCTATGAGAAATGGCAAGATTATATAAATATAGAGCATCAGTTCCAACAGGTTTATGCCGAATTAACCAAGAATAGTTTGTAGATTTCCAAATGAGGTTTGAGCATGGTGTCCATGCTTCTTTAAGACCTCTCATGATAAAACCTATCTGAAAGTGTCAGGCTTTGGACAGCTTCAGATAGGTTTTCGTTTATATCATTTCATTGTCTAAATCATTTAGGCAATGTTGGTTGCAACATTATTTCTTTAGCATTTCCTCAACAGCCCGTTTCAACTGTTGGTCGTTGCCATTGATATAATCCTCTGGAGTATTGTAAACTTCGATGTCAGGATTGAGTTGTGTGTTCTCTCCAAAGTTGCCTCGCATGTCTCGGCAACCTACCTGTGGGATTCCAAAGACCATGGTATTGTCAATGAGTGTCTCCCACCAAACCGCTGTCATAGTACCAGCAACTGGCGTACCAATGAGTTTTCCAATGCCCAACTCCTTGTACACGAATGGGAATCCATGTCCATTGCTGTAGTCGTCTTCGCACACCATGACACACGAAGGCTTAGTCCATTTATTCCAAGGGTCTTTGCCAATGAACTGTCCACGTGGGACAAAGCTCTGATATTGCTTGCCTGAGAGCAGCGTACACAAGTCATCGTGCAGCCAGCCGCCACCATTGTGCCGCTCGTCTACAATCACAGCCTCGCGATTTCTGTTCTTATCGCTCAGCAATTCATGGAATACAGTGCGGAAACTCTCGCTATCCATGGCCTTCACGTGTACGTATGCCAACCGTCCATGCGACAGACTATCTACCATTTGGCGGTTTCTGTCCACCCATCGTCTGTACAGCAATTCGTCTTGGTAGCCCTTGCTAATGGCCTTAACCGTTACATCGAAACGCTTTTTGGTGTTGGGATTGTACACCGATACCCTGACATTGCGACCCGATTTTCCGTCCAACATATAGTAGTAGTCTTTGTCTTTCAATATCGGTTCACCGTCTATCTTCTCAATGATGCAGCCTTTCGTAACCCCTGTTTTCTTCACCGAGAAAGGTCCACGATTGATAATCTCCTCGACTTTCAGTCCATCTCCATCGTACGTTTGGTCGTAGAACAAGCCCAAGGTAGCAGTGCTAAGGTTGGCACCACCGCCAAAATAGCGAGCACCTGTGTGTGATGCGTTCAGTTCGCCTAATATTTCGCTCAGCATTTCACTGAAGTCATAGTTGTTATTGATATAAGGTAAGAACCGTGCATAACTCTTTTTGTAGCCTTCCCAATCGACACCGTGCAAGTCTACCTTATAAAATTTATCCTTCACCTGCTGCCAGATGTGGTTGAACATGTACTCTCTTTCTTGATAAGGCTTGTAGTTGAAACGTGCTTCAAAATCGACATTTTTCGACGAGTTGCTGCCTATATCTATCTTCTTGATACCTCCTCCAGAGCATAGGTACAAATTCTTGAAGTCTTTGTCCGCCAGCATACCGCCGCCTCCAACACCTTTCAATACAATTTTTGTACTCTTATCTTGTAGATCATGTTTCCATAAATCGTAACCACCTTCGAAGGCAGCCTGATAATAGAGGGCGTTTCCGTCGTTGCTTAGCACAGCATCGCCCAATCGGCATGAGTTGACAGTGAGCCGAAGCACACGGTCGCGACAGTTGTCCAAGTCCAGTTTGATAGGCTCTTCCTTCTTTTCTTTCTTCTTCACCGTCACGTCTACCGTCTTTGGCTCTTCGGCTTTCTTCTTTTCTTTCTCTGCTTCGTTGAGGAGACTCTTTTCCTCTTTCGTCATCTTGAACTTCTCATATTCGTCCAAGTCGAAGAACATGATGTACACATCGTCCTCCGTTCCCCAACTTCCATGACTGCGATAGCCTGCTCGGTCACTTTGGAAAATGATGGCTTTTCCACCTAACACCCATTTTCCATTACCAGCGTTGTAGCCACTTTGTGTAAGGTTGTAAATGGGCTTTTTACCTTCTGCGTCAATCAAGGCGATGTCTTGGTTGTTCCATCCTCCTGTTCCGATATAATTAGAGATGAGCCATTTGCTGTCTGGACTCCATTCAAACCAAATATCTCCGTCGCTATAAGAGTAAACATATTTGCCGTCCATCACGGTTCTTACTTTCTTGCTCTTTACATCAAGCACCTTGAGCGTACCTCTGTTCTCAAAGAAGGCAATGCTTTTCCCATCGGGACTGTATTGCGGTTGAAAAGACGTGTAAGCCGAATGGATAAGGCGTTCTTCCTGCAAGTCGGTGGCATACGCAAACTGTTTCTCCGCTTTGTTCTTCATGGTGGTTTGGTAAATCTGCCACAACCCTTCTCGTTCTGATGCGTAGACAATTGCCAGTCCGTCGGGAGAGAATTCAATCGAACGCTCTTGTTCGGGTGTATCGGTGATTTGTTTGGTGGTTTTGTATTCGATGTTGGTCACATACACGTCGCCATGTAACACGAATCCTATTTCCTTTCCGTTGGGGGAAAGAGCAATCTCTGTCGCTCCCCATGTCTTTATCTGTCGACTCAAGTCGATGTCATTACGGTCGGCAGTAATGCTCACGTTTACTTTTTGTGGTGCAGCCGACCCCATTTGGGTGTATATCTCACCGTCGTAACTGTAACAAATTCGCCCATTTTGTGCCACCGACAGATAGCGCACGGGGTGTTTGGTGTGGTGAGTAATTTGTGTCTTGTCTGCGCTTTTCACCCCTCGCTTGTACACATTGAAGGTTCCATCTTCCTCACTTAGGTAGTAAAAAGAGGTGCCATCGGGTGCCCAGCGTGGTGTACGATCCTCACCATTGAAGGTCGTAAGTTTGCTAAAGTTGCCATTTTGGTTGAGCCATATATCTCTTGTGATAGGCGATTGATGATGTTTACGGAAGGGATCTTCGTATCCTTTCTTATCATGATACAATATCTCGCCCTTTTGGTTGATGCTCAAATCCTCCATGTTCACAACAGAGAAGAGTTTTGGACGGTCGCCTTTCAAGTTCACCTCGTACACTTGTGGGAACTGACTGCTGGCAAAAAATATGGATTTTGCTGTTGGCATGATAGCTGCACTGAACAGGATGTGTTCGTTGTCACGCCATGCAATGGGAGTTTCGTTGGTGCTTCTGGTAGTAAGCCGCTTGGGTTCGCCACCGAATTTGTTCATTACGAAGACATCCAAGCTACCTTCACGGCTCGATGCGAAAGCAATCTTTTTGCCGTCTGGACTCCAAATGGGGTAGGAATCGTATGCTGCGTTCGAGGTAAGCTGTCGTGCCTGACCGCCCGAAGCGGGTACGGTGAATACGTCGCCCTTGTACGAAAACGCAATGGTTTGCCCATCGGGAGAGATAGAAGTGTGTCTCATCCACAACGGATTGGTTTGAGCTGCCACAGATAGAGATAGTGTGAGGGCAGCAAAAATGAGTGTTTTTTTCATAAATGTAGGTTTTTATTATTTAAGATGTTTATTCTTTTAAGCTATTGTTAGTCCCATTTGGATTTGCCACATAGTTTGCGCATCCGATTGACCATCGCCTCTTTGATGCGTTTGAAGTTGCCTTTACGCAAGTTGATGAACAGCTCTTCTACCGATCGTCCTATCTTGAGCCATGGATGTCCCCAGCCCATGATGCGGAACATGCGGTGCTTGTAGCCCACATTCTCAATGACATATTGAGGGTGTTTCAGCGGAAACGACAGTTCGTGGCGTTGCATGGTGAAGATTCCTCGAATGGCTTTGGGCAAGTCGTCGTTGCTCCCACTGAGGTGAACACCGTCTTCGGTAGCTCCAGCGTTGCTGATCATGTTCACTCGGGGAACGATGCAGAGTTGTGAATGGAAGAAGATGGCTGCATGAAAAATCGTTTCGTAATACGCTTTCCCCACCGAACGGTGATACTCGCAAAACTCAATAAAGTCGCTTTGGTATTTCCTTTCTTTAATAAGGGCTTCCAACTGCTGCCGATTGTACTTGTCGTCAAGGAACGAATATGTAGCGTCCCATTTGTCAACTACCCGTTTCCACGATGCCCAACCACTGATGCTAAAGGTGGTAGTGAAGAAATAATCATCGGGAATCCCCTGTGTTTCTTCATCGTAATTCATGCCCGCAATCATGCCGATGCGCTCATCATGTGCGTATCTGTCAAGCAATTCTTTGCAAAAAGGGAAGAACGAGAGGGCAGGCACGTTGTCATCTTCCAAGACAATGCACTTGTCTTCATGGCTGAATGCCCACTTTTGGGAGAGATATTCGGAAGGGTCGCAACCCCTGTTCACTTCTTGGTAGTTGCGATGTACCTCACATTCCCAGTCAATCTGCTCATCATCGAGCAGCTTTCGGCACGCTTCCATGCGTGGCAAGTCGCTGTCGTTGCGTGGTCCGTCCTGATACAGATACAACTTGCTGGGGCGAGCCAGTTTGATTTGTTCAAACAGGTTGCCCAGTTCCTTGGGACGGTTAAAGAAGAGTATCAGTACCGCCACGTCTGTTTTTGCAGGCTGTTTCATGTCCTATCAATGTTTGTTGGTTTCGTTATTGTATATTTCAATGCTGCCTGTATGAGGCTTCAGTTGACTTAAATCGGGCAGCTTCATATAGTCGCCATAAATGTTTTGCAACATGCGGTCGCTGTCATGGGGAGCCATGAAGGGTCGATTCTCAAACATAATGGTTGTCAATGGGAATATATCCTCCTCGTATCGGGGATTGTGAAACGGAATCCCAAGTCCGCTGGTGATGGTCTTTGCGCCCGTGATGCGATTCACCAAGCGCAGTAATGGGTAGATAAATCTTACATTCCACGCATACAGTCGTTTCACTTTTTTCATACAATCCTCGTCGCTTCCCTTGTAGGTACGCATGAGTTTATAGGCATGACCGAAGGATAGTTCCGAAAGTTTGTGTGTCCACATGTGTTGCTTCTCCAAAGGGAAGATGTCTATATAGATGCCGCGATGCTTAAAAAAGCGGTCGTAGTTGGGCTTCTCTTCGATATAAGAACAAAGGTCGCGCACCTTTGCGTAATGGTAACAATAATTTGGGTCGGTGCTATGGGCTTGCAATGCCAAGTCTTCGGGCAGTTCGTGAGGTAGTATTTCCAAAAGTCGCTCGTAGTCTTTGCGCATCATCTCAATGTCCAAGTCATCATCCCAAGGGATAAAACCGCCATGTCGAACAGCACCTATCAATGTTCCACTGCTGAGCCAATACCGAATGTTGTGGCGTTGGCATATCTTGTCAACCTCAACAAGGATGTGCAGCATGCGCATCTGTTGGCGGCGCAGCAACGAGCCGTCGGGATTATATCGTTGGCGCAGTTCCTCGTGTGGTATGAGTGGTGTGTTCATGAGTGCTGTTTTATTTTGACAATTGACGCATTCCCCATTCATAAACCTTGTCGATATGTGGAACCTCTACACCGTGTTGATGTGACAATCGGTGAATGATAGCCAGTCCATAAGGGAAGTCTTCTGTGAAATACCTACTGGAAAAATCAGGTTGATAACCTCCCTCAACGGCTTTCATGGGTGCAGGTATGCCTTGAAAGGCAGCAATGGACGACAGTTTTTTGCTTAAGCTATGTGCATCCGTACTCTCGTAATAATCAAGAACAGTGGGTATTGCGCCCTGCTTTACCTTTAATTTGCTCAATAGAGTTTGAAGCTCTTCATCCATTTGGATGTATAATTGTGCGGCTTCATCGGTCCAATCGGTGTAGAAGAGCGGCACCTCTTTATATACTATCTCTTTGTGCCATGTGTGCCATAGCTCGTACAAGCGAGCAGTATGCAGTAGCGGATTGCTATTTGTCAAACTCGCTTCGTAATAGTTATCTAACAGATGAATGGGGGTATGCAACATTTCTTGTAATGTTTCCCTTAATGCTTCGGTAGCTTCGTCACCTCGTTCAATTGCTAAATTGAGTTGAGGCTTATAGCCCAACAGCGATGCTCGACGTCCATATTGAGTGGTTCGTGCAATGAAAGGTACGCGCTGAAAGCCAAAAAGAGGAGTGGTATCGGGCAATATGTCCAACGCCTCAAAGAAGAAGCCCGTACTCGACACGATGCTTCCCACAGGTACGTGGGGCGACAGGTACTTACTTATTTGCTCCAGTGTGTCGTGCAGTGCATATCCCGGGAGGCACAGCAAAATCAACTCTGCAGAAGGTATTACTTCTTTGGCATGCGTACTGATGTGGCATAACTCTCCCTTTAACACCTCTCCATTGGTGGTGTCAATGAGCAAATGATGCGTCCACCGTTCGGGATGTCGCGTCAACAAACTCACCTGATGAGCGGGTTGCGCAGCCAAAAAACCAGCTACCACATGCCCTAAGTTACCTCCTCCGCAAATACATATTTTCATTTATATGGTTTCGTTTTGTAGGTTGAGCAATGCTGTAATCAGTTGGTTGTTGTCCTCTTGGTTGCGGATAGAGATACGAATATAGTTCAATCCTTTGAGCGATGTCTTGCTGTTGCAATCTTTTATCATGATGTCGAAGCGTGCCAACAGTTGTTTAGTCAGCTCGGCTGCGGTATAGGGCGGTTTTACCTCACAACAGAAGTAGTTGGCTTGGGTTGGCAGAACACGCAAAAAATGTATCTCCTTCAAGCGTAGGGCAAAGCGATTGCGCTCGTCAATAAATTGCTGACATGCTTTTTCGTATTGCGCTTGATATTTATTGTATATCTGCATGAAGAACTCGGCAAACGAGTTGATGTTCCATATCGACACGTCTTTCTTGATGCGAGCAATGGTTTCTCGTTGTGAGGTAGCCAAGATGCCTAACCGAAGTCCAGGGACGCCGTACGATTTTGAAATACTTTTCATGACCAACAGGTTGGGATAGGCTTCCAATGTCTCATCGCAGAGAAGTGAGTTGTGTAGAAAGTCATCACTAAAGTCTACAAACGACTCGTCAACCACTAACTGTATATTTCGCTCCTTGCACCATGCTGCCAGTCTCACAACGTCGGCTTTGGGTATGAAGTTGCCCGAGGGATTGTCTGGATTGATGAGCAACAGCATGTCTATGGACTTGTCTTTGTAGAAATTCATCAAGTCGTTGGCAGTATATTGCAGCGTGTCCAAGGGCGGAACAAACGATACTATCTGCTCTTTTCGCAGTCGATGTGGATATTCCTCGAACGTGGGGAACACCATGCCCACATACCCTTTAACGTTCTCCATGAGACTCTTGATGAGTTCTGCTGCACCGTTGCCCACCACCATGTATTCTTGTTTGATGCCAAAACACTTGCCTGCCAACAGCGAGTTGACATACATGCCCGAAGGATATTCGGTCAAAAGAGTGTCAAAGTTGGCTTTCATCTCGGCTTTCATCTGTTCACAAGGAAAGTAGGGGTTTACCAAATAGCAGTAGTCCAGCATCTTTGGAAAACGCCAATGCCCACCATAGCGATAGTTATACCGCTTGAGCATCTCGTCGTCTTTAGCGAAAATGGTTTCTGCAATGTCCAAATCTTGCACATCGTCTATCTCGTACCACTTCTCATTACCAATGTCAAGTGCTTTGAGGTTGGTTTTATCTAACAACGTGATGACGCGCAACACCTGTTCGTAATATTCGTTATTGCCCAAAGCTTTACAATAAGCATCAAGAAAAGGAACGTACTGTGTTTGCGAAAACGTTTTGCTAAACTTGTAAATGTTCACCGTTTTATAATACGAGTCAACCTCCTGATAGTTGAAAGCCTTTTTGGGAACAAAGTTCACGATGTTACCATCACCGTCAATGCGCACCATGGTACCGTCCATCCATGTCTCATATTTGGCAACGAGGGCAATGTTGGGACGTTCATCGGCAAGAATCATGGAGAAAAGTTGGTCAGAGAAGATGAGGTCCGACTCTATCAAGAGCGTGTCGTCTTCTTGCATTTGCTCCTTTACCAACGACAATGAATAAATATTATTGGTGCGGTCGTAAATAGGATTTTCTACATATTCTATCTTTAGAGCGTCTGCATATCGCTCTCCGATGTGGTGGATGAGTTCTTTTCCCTTATAGCCCACCACCATCAGTACACGCTTTAGATGCAATGCGGAGAGTTGCGTGAGTACGCGGTCAATGAGTCTTACCCCATTGACGGGTACCATACATTTGGTGTTTTCCTTGGTGTAGCTTCCTAAACGACGCCCCATTCCTGCGGCTAATATAATGGCTTGCATGTGTTAAATTTCTGCTTTGATTTTCAATAATGAGCAAATATACATAAAAATATGGATTTTGGGATGTCCTTAGCGCTTTTTCTTCCATTTAGAAAGAATGGCTGCTTGGCATTCGCGGAGTATTTCTGCTTTGGCAACGCGCATGATGACGTAATACAAAACAGCTGCCATTACCACCCTGACGACTAATAACGGGAGCAGATGAGTGATGCCCAACGTGGCATAGTAGGTCACAACCATGACCCCTGATGCACTGACTGCAAAGGGCAACACATCCTTAAAAAACTGCGGAAGCGTGTATCCCGTGGACTTTCTCACGAAGTAGAACCACACAAAAAGCCAACTCACGTTGAGGCATACATAGGCAATAACCATGTTGCGGATGCCATAGGGCCACAGCAATAGCATGAGGACGATTTGTAATACGCCCAAGGCAACGGTGCAACCAAGGTAGATATTGGCTTTCCCTTTGCTGATAATGAGGTTCGACATCAATGTGATGAGGGGGAAGATAGCCCCACTCACGCACAACAGCCGAAGGAGTTGGGCACTGGGAAGCCATTTTTCGGTAATGGTAAGCACGATGAATTCGCGCGATACCAGTCCCAGTCCCAACAAGAGGGGGAAACTGAGAAATGCCGAAAAGCGCATCATCTTGCGAAAAGCGTGCAGCTGTCGGTCGGCCTCGTTCTTCAGCTCAACGAGTACAGGTTGTGCTACTTGGTTCACTATGCTCTGCACCAAATGAAATCCCTTGCTGTCCCATTGGTAGGCTTGGTTGTATTGTCCCACGTCGTGTTTGGTGTATAACCTGCCCAACAGAATGTTCAGCACGTTGTTGTTGACTTGGGTAATGAGCGTGGTGAGTAGGATTTTGAATGAGAACTTGAACATTCGTCTCACGGGAGCAAACGAAATATGATGTACGGAGGGTCGCCAAGGCGAATAATGCCAGTAGAGTAGGGTACACAGCAGGATGTACACCAAACTCTGAGTGGCTAATGACCAATAACGAAAACCGCCCCACGCCATCAGTACTCCCGTGACGCTCGACAGCAATACGGCAACGATGTTGGCTTTGGCTTGTTGCTTGGCGTGTAAGTTCTTGAACAGCCATGCCGATTGGGCGGTACCGAACGAGGCGAAGAGGATGCCTAAAAAACTGTATCGGCACAAGGATGTCAGGGCTGGCGTGTCGTAGAAAGAGGCTATCAGGGGAGCGGATAGGAACAAAAGGATGTACAAGGTGCCGCCAACCAAGATGTTGAACCAAAATACAGCGTTGTAGTCATCGTGGGTAGGGGATTTCATATTGGTAATAGCAACCGTGAACCCACTGTTTTGAAGGGCAATGGCAACCAACTGAAAAATGGCTATCATCGCCATCATGCCATAGTCTTCGTCGGACAGGATACGACCCAGCATGATGCCAAACACCACACCTACCAATTGCAGGGTGATGTTGCTCATCGCCCCCCAAAATATACCTTTTGCCGTTTTCTCTTTGAGTGTCTCTGTCATCCGCAGGGAATTTGGTTACAAAAGTACTTGTTTTTAGGCAGAAGTACAAGTTTTTTTGAGCTGTGATACGTTTCACTTGATTTTTGAGGATTATAATGATCGGAAAAACGATTGGAAAACTGTAGTGCCTTTGAATCAACAACTTTTTATAAAAAAATGTATAATTTGCTTGTTTCGTATTTCTTAAATGTTTATATTTGCACACAGTAGTACACTGTGACGATGAATAATAAGCTGCCTATCATTGTCAGTCTTTGGATGACCTTTATTAGTTTATATTTTTTCTATATACCGTAAACCATAAAAAAAAGAAGAGATGAAGAAAGTACTATTTTTATTATTGCCGTTATTTTTTATATTGAATGTTGGCTGTAGCTCTGATGATTCAAAAGAATTAGAATCGTCAAATTACCCAGTATGTAAAAATGATAAAGTTTGGTTCACCGTAACTGACAGTCCTGGAGAAGTGGTTTTTAATACCGAGTATCATGTTTATTGCATTGTATGCAAGTTTCCTTATGGTATTGTAAATATTTACCCTCAACACAACTCACTACCTTTAAGTTTTAGAAAAACTGGGAAAAAAGTTATTTTTAGCGGAGATATTTTTATAGATAAACAATTTCGCACTTGTGGTAATGTTCCAGATGATTATGTGGTACCCTTCTTGCATTTTGTCAAATTATCTAATATAAGAGAAAAGTGATGTAAAAGAGAACAGGATTCCTTGATAAATTCCAGCGAGACTACTTATTTAGGATGTCCTAAAAATGTTGATTTTTGGGGATGAAAAATCGTCTTCAAAAATCTGAAATATATTGACAAATGCTTTCAGAATACTCGCATATTTGTAACGAGATGGATACTTGCTTGCAAATATGCGAAAAATAGGAATGCTTGATAATCAGCATGTTACAAAAATAGGGGTATCATTTAGCCGCAAAAACAGTGCGAAATAGCAGTTAAAAGCATGGTTTTGGGTCGATAAAATAATGACTTAAGGGCGTTATTCCATTAATGTAGGCTCATTAACTCAATGGAGTAACCGGTCTAAGTCATGTTTATAGTCCGATTGAGGGTTCAGAACACCCTAAAAATACCTTATATTTTTTCTATTTGTGAGGTTCCAGAAGTGTTAAAATTAGAGAAGAAAAACGGACAAAATCAGGCATTTTTATGCCCTCAAAAATTCTTAAAGTGACATGATTCAGATGATCTCACAGTAACAGTATTTTTACCTTATGCAAGTGGGGAATAGCTCCCAGTAGCACCAGTTGTAAGTTGGTGAAGCCTTTAGTTAGTTATATTTTAGTGCGAGATTCCTTGAAGATAGGGCGGAATGTTGGATGCTCACATAAAAACAAAGGGCATGAAAGAGACTTCACTTGTGAGTTTGTTTGCTCAAATGGATGCGTTAAAAGCGATAAATGCTGACATTATGTCTTTAGTTTTACGGAAAACAACAAGATATACGCCAAAATGGCATATTTTCTTCATTGGTACGCTCCTTGCAACTATGGTTAGTGAACTCGAAAGAGCAAATAAGAATAAACAATATAAAAATAGGAGGAAATGATTATGTTACCAGTAAGAAACAGAAATTCATGGTTACCAAGTGTGTTTGATGATTTTTTTGATACAGGTCTTGCACCAAGATTGAACAGTACAGCACCCGCAATCAATGTAATTGCTCATGAAAAATTTGCGCAAAAATGTCGGATGGCGTCTTGACGGTTACCTTGCCAAAACGTGAGGAAATTGTACAGACATTAGGCAAGCAAATCACCGTTGAGTAATCGTTATTTTGGTATTTAGACAGAGAAAGCCCTGCAATCTAAACAGATTGTGGGGCTTTTGCGTGGATGAAAATTGTGAAGGATTCTTTTATTTATGAGGTGTAGATGATGCGTAAGTCAGAAATTTGCAGTACCTTTGCATAAAAGAAACTTCGCCTTAGCAATTTCAGGCAAGCCTGATTGCGTTCGGCTCGTATTCTTTTTGCATAAGATAGGCTGCGCCTCACCAAAATAAGTAAATTTCTTTTGGCTTCGGCTTGCACTATCTTTTGAAGGAATTTTATTTATAAGACAGGTAACAATAATTATGGCAAAGAAAGCTTTATTGATGATCCTCGATGGATGGGGAATAGGAGACAAGGGTAAAGGCGATGTGATAAGTAATACGCCGACATCTTATTTAGATTATCTGAATGCTACATGTTCGCATTCACAGTTGCAGGCTTCGGGTGAGAATGTAGGATTGCCCGATGGACAAATGGGTAACTCAGAGGTAGGACACTTGAATATTGGTGCAGGACGTGTGGTATATCAGGATTTGGTGAAGATTAACAGAGCCTGTAAAGATGGGTCAATTCTGCAAAATCCTGAAATCGTTTCTGCCTATACGTATGCACAGAAAACGGGGAAGAAGCTCCATTTAATGGGATTGACCAGCAATGGTGGTGTTCACTCTTCTTTGGATCATCTATATCAGTTGTTGATCATCTCTAAGAAATACGGTCTTAAAAACACGTATGTACATTGTTTCATGGACGGACGTGACACAGACCCGAAGAGTGGAGTCGGCTTTATTGAGGCTTTACAGCATGTTTGTGAGACGAACGATGCGCACATTGCCAGTATCATAGGACGCTTTTATGCCATGGATCGTGACAAGCGATGGAATCGGGTGAAAGAGGCTTACGACTTGTTGGTAAGTGGTGTGGGTAAGAAAGCAACGGACATGGTGCAGGCAATGCATGAGAGTTATGCCGAAGAAGTGACCGATGAATTTATCAAACCTATCACCAACGCCGCTGTTCAAGGACAGATAGAAGAGGGTGATGTGGTGATTTTCTTCAACTTCCGTAACGACCGTGCCAAAGAACTTACACAGGTGTTGACCCAAACCGATATGCCCGATGAGGGAATGCACACCATTAAGGATTTGCAATATTACACGATGACGCCCTACGATGCTAACTTTAAGAATGTTCATGTGCTGTTCCCGAAGGAAAATGTTGAGATGACATTGGGCGAATATCTTAGCAGTCTGGGCAAAAGACAGTTGCATACAGCGGAGACGGAGAAGTATGCACACGTTACATTCTTCTTCAATGGAGGACGTGAGGAGCCTTACAAGGGGGAGGATCGTATCTTAGTCAACTCGCCCAAAGTAGCGACTTATGACTTAAAGCCCGAGATGAGTGCCTACGAAGTGAAAGACAAACTGGTGGATGCCATTGGTACACAGCAGTACGATTTCATTGTGGTGAACTTTGCCAACGGTGATATGGTGGGACATACGGGTGTAACGATTATGAGGCCATCATCATTGCCGACCATGGTAATGCTGATCATGCAATTAACGAGGATGGCACGCCCAACACGGCACACTCGCTCAATCCTGTACCATTTATTTATGTGACAGACAACAACAGTGCCACCGTGAAGGACGGAAGATTGGCTGACGTGGCACCGTCTATATTGCACATCATGGGCTTGGAACAACCAGAAGCCATGACAGGTGAAAATCTGATAACAGACTGATTCTTGAATTTTTAAGGCTGGTTCTATAAATTAGCTTTGTTAGATTTTGAGCTTATTTATAGAACCAGCCTATATGTAGTCAAGCTGTATCAATCTTGAGGATATGGAAGTACAGATAGAAGAAAGTTGGAAGGCGCATTTACAGCAAGAGTTTGACAAGCCTTACTTTGCCAAACTGACCGAGTTTGTGCATAACGAATACAGCCAGTTTGCGTGCTATCCTCCCGGAAAACTCATTTTCAACGCTTTTAATCTCTGTCCGTTCGATCAGGTGAAAGTGGTGATTATCGGGCAAGACCCGTATCATGAACAGGGTCAGGCACACGGTTTGAGTTTCTCTGTTAATGACGGTGTGCCGTTTCCACCTTCGTTGCAAAACATCTTTAAGGAGATACAAGCCGATATGGGAATACCCATTCCCACAACCGGTAACTTGACTCGCTGGGCGAAACAGGGCGTGATGCTCCTCAATGCCACACTTACCGTGAGGGCGCATGCAGCAGGGAGCCACCAGCGAAGAGGGTGGGAAACGTTTACAGATGCTGTCATTAAGGTGTTGAGCGACCATAAAGAGCACTTGGTGTTCTTGTTGTGGGGCGGTTATGCGCGTTCAAAATCCTATCTCATTGACAAGCACAAACACTGTGTTTTGGAAAGCGTACATCCTTCACCGCTATCTGCCAATCGAGGCGGCTGGTTTGGTAATCATCATTTCTCACGCTGTAATGAATACTTAATACAGCAGGGCATTGAACCCGTGAAGTGGTAAAAACTCCTCAATGTATGAACCATTCATATCCTCCCATTATACAAGTAGGCAACGTCTTGGTGTCTCCAGATGTTTTCACGCAAAAGTTTTGTTGTGCTTTAGAGGTGTGTCATGGCGCTTGTTGCATTGAAGGCGATGCGGGAGCTCCTGTCACTATTGAGGAGATTGCAAGTATAGAAGAGAACGTGGATGCTGTATGGAACGAGCTTTCTGCTTCGGCTCAATCGGTAATTGACCAACAAGGCGTGGCTTATATCGATAGAGAGGGCGACATGGTAACCAGCATCGTCGGTAGCAAGGATTGTGTTTTTACTTGTTACCAAGAAGGGTGTTGCCTTTGTGTGTTAGAAAGAGCTTACCGAAAGGCAGAGATTGATTTTTGTAAGCCCATCTCCTGTGCGTTATACCCCATTCGGGAAAAGGCGTTGGGAAATGGACTTGTTGGACTGAATTACCACCGTTGGAAGATTTGCCAATGTGCAGTGGAGAAAGGTAAAGAGCTCAATTTGCCGCTTTACCAATTTCTCAGAGAGCCTTTGATACGCCGCTTTGGGCAGCAATGGTATGACGAATTGTGTGTGGTGGCACAGCAATTGGCGCATCAAGATTTTCTATAACTCGAAGGAGACATCCCTGTTCGGTCCTTAAAGTATTTGCCCAAAAAGCTTTGGTTGGGGAAGTTCATGTCTTTCGCAATTTCTTTGATATTCTTTGCGGAGTTCTTTAATTGTACTCGTAGCTCCGTAGTTACATAACTATCAATCCAACTATTTGGTGTTTCTCGGCTCACCTTCTTCACCGTTTCCGACAAATATTTAGGGGTAATCTTTAATTGTTCGGCATACCATCCTACTCTTCGAATCACTCGGAAGTTTTGTTCAACTAATTTAATGAAATCAGAAAAGATTTTTTCTCCTCGACTTTGTTTAAAGTTTGTTTGGTCCTGTTGATTGTACCAAATGTAGTTTCCCATATCGTAGATAAGGGCACCAAGTAATGAACAAACGATTTCTCTTCGAAAGCGGTGATTGACATCGATAACCTTCTTTTGCGTCATTCTATAAATGTCCAAGAAGGAATTGGCATTTTGTTGTTCTAAATGCAACACAGGATGTGTTTTCGAGTAGATGAACAGTGAGGAAATTTTGTTTACTCCCCTGGAGATATCCTGCATGAAGTTCTCGGATGCCAACATGGCAATGCCTTTGAAATCGTGACTGAGCATATAGTCACTGACTACCTGTCCGTCACTCAAAATAAGTATATCGTTCTCTGAAATGACACATTCTTTGGTGTCAACGGTGTATTGTGCACGCCCTTTAAGGCACATCCCAACCAAAACACAATTCATTTTGCGTGGCTCGAGTGGGAAAGGAAGATCCTCTAATCGGTCGAATAATAATAAATCGTCGCCAATGAAGGTAGATATTTTGGTGATTTCTTTGATGCGTTTAATCGTTAGTTTCGCTATACTATTTCTTTCCATAATTGTTTTTGGTTTTGTATATTTGTCAATGACACTTCCTTAGAAGAATGTAAAATTCATTAAACACACTTCTATATTCCGTACAAAGGTAGCGAAAATTTGGAATGTAACCGCACATTTATCTGTTAATATTGATAGCTTTGGTGGAAATATGGGACAACTTCTAATCCTTCTACCTGTTGAATCTGTTCTGGTTTGAAATCCTTATCGCCCGAAATCAAAATGCGATAGACATCTTTTACCGCAAAACGAGGGTAGGCTTGTTCGTCAAGTTCACCGCTGCAGGTATAGGTGAGTCCATTAAACTGTATTTTCTGTCCACGCTTAGCGCCACGCAGCGTCACACGAACTTGTCCCTTAAATGCTTTATCAAACTGGTAATAAACGCTATCTCCAACGACATCAAAATAACGAGGTGTCTGAATTTTACTCACCTTCACTGCGGGATATCCAGCAAAATAATAGGAATAGGGAAGAGAAGGACCCTCAACAGCTGTTGCCGATTGCCAAGTTGCGACGTCAAAATCTTCGGAATTCCATTTTGCGCCATACGCATAACCATCATCCTTTTCTCCTCCATCCAAGGTCAAGGATGTGGTGGCAGGTCGTGTGAGCCAATTCTCGTCAGACTGTAAACATGTGTATTCCTTATTTGCATAACGTGCATGCAGCGCAATGGCTACCTGTTGCCTTTCAATATGTGTCCATGAGGGAGCATACCAAATAGCGATGACGTTGTTGCCAGGTTGTAAAAAACGAGTTACATCCAGTGTGATACATATTGGTTTGCTGTCGGTATTGGAACGAGTAGGAAACCACAGCGCTGTTGATATATTTCGTTCGTTGATGTATGCGCTCACCTTTCCTGTGCAGGCAATAGTCATCGTGGCATGTGTGGGATAATCTTTCAGCTTCCAATCTTGCCTAAACCATACTTCCGAGGTGCTGTCTGCCTGTGGGCAAGCAATCCACTGTAGGTTGAAAGATTGTGCAATACTGACTTTGATGCACATTCCTAAGAAGACGATGAGTAGTGATTTTTGCATTGTCAGATATTTGTTCTTTTCTATAGACGATGATGTTTGGTGTTCAGTCTCAGAAAAATCGTTGTACAAAAGTAAACATTTCTTTCCAATCCTTGTTCGTGATAAGCATAAAAAAACGAGGATGTGCTTTGTGGTGCATACATCCTCGTGTGTGTTCTTTCTCGTGTGAAGGCTTATTGCTTAATCATCTTCTTGCCATTTCTGATGTAGATGCCAGCAGGTAAACTTTCTATCGAAGTACCTACATACTGTCCTTGCAGGTTGTAGATGCGAGTGTCAGTGCTGTTGTGGTTTTGCTCAACGCCATTGATGCCAGTCTCCTTTGACAACCTTCCATATGCTTTGATTTCTTTGAGTGCCAACGAGGTGGCGCCTTTCATCTGTGCTTCGGTAAATTCAAAGCGGATATATGGTTGGTGAATAGGAGTCTTTAGGCGGATAGTACTCTTATTATAGTAAGGAATACGTACCTTTTCAAACGCTGTCCAGTCCTTTCCGTTGTCACTCACCCAAATGGTTACCTTGCCTGCATTGTAGTTTCGTGATTTCTTTTTGTTTCCTATGATGGCTTGAACAAGGGATAATGTCTCGATACATCTTCCAGATGAGCTGTTCTGCACATCAATGGTATGTGGATAAGGAGTGCCGTCTTTGCTGCGCCACTGTGTGTTGTCATCCCCATCTACAGCGTTGCTTGCCTTTTGCTTTGCGTTGTTATTCTCATCTGAACAACTCTTGAAGATGAGCTGTACAGGCTGCTCAAGACTGGCATCGTTAGCCTTGGTACCGTAAAATTCAACCGTGTTCAGCGTCATGAGGCTTGCTTGCGCTGCGTTTTCATTGAAGGTTAGGCGCATATAGCGTTTTGTCACCGGCTTCATGAGGTTGACGGCAGGACTTTCCATGTCTAAGAAATGATGGTTGTTGTCCAGCATTTCCCATTGATTCATATCATCACTTTGCTCAACGGTTACGCTGACAGCCCTGTATCGGCTTTCGCGCTTGTTCGTTATCTTCAAGGCGTGAATGACGTCAAGGCTTGCCCTGTCGATGGTGAAGCTATGAGGAAATCCCTTTTCGCCACCAGCATATTGGCTGTGCCAATATGTGTCTTCGTCAGCATCGAGTGCCAGTTCTGCAAATCCGTTGCCGTTTTGTTCGCTCTGTGTCTCTTCATCACTCACCTTTACGATGCGGTATGAATACCTGTCCAACGATTTGTAGCCGTTGATCTTTTCCCCCTCGGCAGGCGAGAAGTCAATGGCAAACACGCCTCGTGATGATACCCAGGCATCTCCGCCAGGACCGAAATTGTCGCGAGTGGCATTACATCCTTGACCTGACTGGTCGGGTATGCTTGTTCCGATCTCCGTGGTGTTGAACTGATAGTAGCACTTTAACTGATTGTCGTTAACGGCTTTGGATAGCTCATCGCCACTCAGAGGAGCTGTGCAGTAACGGCGCAGGTCGGCTTGACTGAGTACCTTCCCCCAAACCCTGAACTCATCGAAGATGCCGTCAGCTTGTGCTTCGCCTCCTATGCGTACCTTTGAGACGTTGTCGGTGCCGTTGTCACCAGAGAGAGTGAGCGACTTGAACAACGTTCCGTCACGATACAAGTTCACCGTAGTCTTATTTGCAGTGATGGCGTAGTGGTGCCATTGTCCAGAAATGATGAAGTCATCACTAATTTGGAAAGTCTGGTTGCCCACCTTCAGTGTTGCACCTCCCTTTGGTTGTGCTATTAGGCTTGCCACCTCCGTACCATTGTTACTCAGTGCATAGACGCCATTCGATGCCGATGAGGCAAATGTTGGCTTCAGCCAATAATCAATAGTCCAATCGGTACTGATATTATCCAACTGACCTGTAGTCATCGTTTTATATGACTTGTTGCCGACTATCGAGAAATTCAAGCCACGTTGTGCGTCTGCATTACATACGATGACGGCTTGATCCTTTACCAACTTGTCGCTTCCCTGTGCGTTTCCAACGGTGTAATACAGTTTGTACACGCCTGCACGTTGTGGCTTGAAGCGATATGGATTGCCTGTTCCATTGTACACCTGATTGTTGCTTACCAATGACCAGTAGAACTCTGTTGGCTCATATTTGGAAGCGTCTGTTAGCGTCACCTCTTCGTTCTTCAGTACTACTTGGTCATCTTTACTTGTCTTATAACCAGCCTTGGGAGCCGAAGCAGCCACGTTGAGGTGTTTTTTCTGCGTGTACTTCTTGCCTTCTGCAGATGTGACGGTAAGGGTGACGGTATGTGTTCCGGCCTTCATGAACACGGCTGAAATGTTGCGATGGTCAGAGGTTTTTATGTCGGCTCCATCCAATTGCCAAGCGTAAGTACAGCCCGACACTTCGTTCTTCGCCAAGAATGATACTCGTTCCGATGCCTTTACTGTCTCGTTGGTTATCGTAAAGTCGGCCGAAGGTTCTATGGCTTTAACGTTGACTTGGTGGGTTGTCTGCTGTGTTTGCCCATTGATGTCAGTTGTTGTCAGTGTAACGGTTTGGTTACCTGCTGTATTGAATTTGAAACTTGCATCGTGTGCCGTTGTTTGTGCAGGTGTTGCACCTGTGGCTGTCCATGTTCTCTTCATGACACCTACCGATGTCGTAGCCGATAATGTAACCACATCGCCCTTGTTTACCTGTGTTGGTCCTTGAATGGTAGCAGAGGGTAAGGCTTGTTTGCGAATGGTCTCATTGTTTGCTTGTGCTGTGTTGTGCGTGCCATTGGATAAGAATTTGGCATAGTTACCGTGGGCTGCATCAACCAAGAGTGTGCGTCCATCCTTTTTGATGGTGTTCATTTTGAAATAAGCCAACAACCCCTTCTCACTTCCTGGATTGGCAATAGGAGTTTGGTAGTTGTCTTTTATCTCTTGTGCAGTACGAGCTACTTCCCATATTCGCAGGTCGTCAATGCATCCATGCAATCCATCGTTGTTGGTTGCCCCAAAAAGAAGTCCATCTGAGATGGCAGGCATGCCACTGTGGAACTGTGAGCTGAATTGCCCCTTGCGTTCGCCATTGGCATACAGTGTCATGGTGTTCCCATCAATTACCAATGCGATGTGTGTCCATTTGTTGGTCTGTAAAATGGGTTCAGAGTCGCTTCGGTTGCCGTTTTGCGTGTTCCAGCCAAAAGTAAGTTTATGGTTGTTGTTGGCATGTAGCCAGAATGTACCCCATCCGGCGCCAACTTTTTGGTTCCAGTCGCGTACGGATGAAGGCTTGAGCCAATACTCTATCGTGAATTTCTGATGAGGTGTTGCTGTCACGTTAGGCACAACGAACCCTCCGCTGCTTGTGAATTGCAGTACGTCGTTGTCGTAAACGGCATCTGCATTTTGTGGCAATGCAGCCGAGTTGGACGCGGCACTGAGCTTTTGCTTGCCGTTTATCTTGTATGAAGCCTTTACATAGAAAGAGCCGTCTGTTGATGTCGGCGCATAATGGGTGGATGTTGTCTCGGTGATTTTATTTCCGTTTTGGTAAACGATATACGTCTCAGGCTTGGACAATCCGTTTATTGGCTCAGTCCATGCAAGCTGTTTGTTGTCATCGAATGCTAAGTTGTAGGGCGCATTAACCGATTCTTGTGTCACCACACCCGATACACAAGTGGTCTGTCCACCGTTCTTAATAGGAACGTCTTCAGTGCATATAGGCATTTCCACGCCCTTTTCGTTCATAGCGTAGTCGATGATGCTTACCGATTTCACGCTTCCTTTACCCGTTGCGCTACCCTTACTGTTGATGGTGAGGAAGTATTTTACGGGGCGTGAGAAGTCTATTCCTTCACAAAGGTCAGTCAAGTCTACGCCAAACTCCATTGGCTCGTGGTGCATTTTGCCATCCGCCCATCGTCCAAGTAGCGGTGTTTCAGCATCGGCAGGGTCTTTATCCCCATCGCCAGTATAGTTGATATACCTAAATACAGACTCTTTTTGTGGTTTTGTAGCCGTGGGGTCTTGACTTACGCCAACCTTCACACTGATTTCCGACCGCTTGCTGTATTGCATAGTTACTTTCATGGTCTGTTGCGGCACATAGTTCTGACGGAGGTAGTACACTTCTGGCCACCAGCCGCCACCCGTATATACCTCTACTTTTGAGCCGTCATCATTGGTCAAGATGTGTTTGTCCGTCTTGCTGTTGGTTACTCCTCCTGCCATTGGGTAGGGTACGTAGCACAGCCCTTTATCTGCCCAATCGCCCCATGAGTTGGCAAAAATCCATGCGCCTCGCTCGTCTTGACCTAAGCGATTCTTTTCCTCGCCATATACGCCATTCTTGTCTAAGTCGAACACCACACGGTCGTCGTAGCCCACTAATGTAATGGCGTGATCGGCAGTGTCAAACCTCCACCTCTCAATGTAATGCTTACCAACGACGCCTGCCTTTCTGTTGGCGTCCACATCGGCTACCGTTTGCATGACGCAGCCCGATATACCACAGCCCAAACCAGCAATGCCACCTACAATATGGGTACCATTTTCATCGGTAATGGTAGGCCATGAGGGGTCGCCATTATGGTTGAATAGCCAACGTTTGATAGCTTCCATTCCCTCAGGGGTGTTTGATCCTTTAGGAAAGTTAGCCGTTCCTGTGATGCGGTTGAACATGGCGTTGTACCAACTGTCATAGCCTTGCATCCATCCAGCGTCATTAGAATCAACTTCGTATGCTCCGTAAATGCTGCTGATGTCCCAACCTCCATACACATCGCCAGTAGGATAGCCTATATACTGTGCCATGTGATCTTTGCTGAGTCCGTTGTACGAAAACGGATACTCAAAATGTGGTGGCAATCGATGTTCAATCTTGGATGCGTCAGAGAGTCGAAAAGCATTCCATTCGTATGTCATCATGTAGCCAATACGTGATGATGCACCGCACGAACCACCTGTTTGTCCAAAGATAGGTGGAAACCATTTGGCATTGGCATTGTTGACATAAGCGGGCAGCGGGGTCTTCGTTGCTCGGGTGCGCATGTCTACTTTGCCAGCTTTTCCACTGATGTTACGCATCAGCGAAGGGTCTGGGGCGTAAGTAGGTGTATAATCCTTGTATTTGCTCTTGTCCACTTTCTCAAACTGTTGTGCTGAAGTGCCAAGGGCAGAAGATAAAAATGCAAGTAGTAAAAGTTGATACTTCATGAATGTTGTTTTTATGATAAGGATGGTTAGTAATTTCCTATATTCTTATATGATAATTGGTTTGTTCAGTTATTTTTATAAGATATTGCAAAAATACACCTTTTTTCCCAAATAAATGATATTATGTTCAAATACTATTACCTTTTTAATATGATAATTGAGCGTAACATCAATATTTGAATCAAATGTCATGATGTGAGTGTACGCATGAGACTACCTTGTATCAAAAAAATGTTTGGGTAATAGCTTTCGGGCGATTTACAATAGTAGTATTTTGGGTGTTTGGACTAAGATGTTGATATTTTGTAGGTTCTTAGTAAAAGATTGTTTGCTTGTGATACCATTCTTATATGGTATAGGCGATGTAGAAAATAAAAACAAAAGCCGCATCTCCATGTTTTTGGGATGCGGTTTTTGTGAAAATATCCTACCGAAAAAGGCATTTGCCTTTGATGATGAGCTATATTTATAGGTGCGCCAACTCGATAACTTTGTCTACCGCAGCGCTGATGCCATCCACGTTCTTTCCGCCAGCCGATGCGAAATGCGGTTGTCCGCCACCGCCTCCCTGAATGAGTTTGGCTGCCTCGCGAACCATTTGACCTGCGTTCAAGCCCTGTTCTTTCACCATATCGTCACTTAACATGACGCTCAGAAGTGGCTTCTGCTGTGCTGTAGATCCGATGACGCAAAGCAAATGCGATGGTATGGCCTCCCGAATCTTGAACACCAAGTCCTTGGCAGCGTTGCCATCGATAGGCAATACCGCCTTGATAACGGTTACGCCATTGACAGTCTCCGCACGTCTGATGAGTTCGTCTTTGGTTCTTTGCACCGCTTGTGCTTGGAACTGTTCTATCTCCTTGCGCATGGTGGCGTGTTCGTCCATGTACTTTTCGATGACTCCTTTCAAGTCTTTGGCATTATTGAACAAGCTGCGGATGGCCTTCACCGTGTCTTCTATGGCATACATCGCTTCTTCGCACTTGCGGCCAGTAATGGCTTCGAAGCGACGAACACCAGCAGCTACCGAACTCTCGGATAGTATTTTGAACAGTCCGATGCGTCCTGTACTCTTGGCGTGAATACCTCCACAGAACTCACATGACGGTCCGAAGCGCACTACTCGCACCTTGTCGCCATATTTTTCACCAAACAATGCAACGGCTCCCATTTCTTTCGCCTCTTCTATCGGGGTGTCACGATGTTCGTCCAAGGGAATGTCTTGACGAATGAGGTCGTTTACCAACCGTTCTACCTGTCTGATTTCCTCGTCGGTCACCTTTTGGAAATGTGAGAAATCGAAGCGCAGCGTGTCGGGTGACACATACGATCCCTTTTGCTCCACATGGTCGCCAAGTACCTGCTTGAGTGCATAATCCAGCAGGTGAGTGGCTGTATGGTTCGCCGCACAGGCGTCACGTTTGTCAGTATCCACGCAAGCCATGAAGTCAGCCTCGGGATGTTGTGGCAGTTGCTTGATGATGTGAATGCTTTGGTTGTTCTCACGTTTGGTGTCTATCACGTCCACCGTCTCGTGTTCGCTCACCAAGACACCTTGGTCGCCAACCTGTCCTCCCATCTCTCCATAGAAGGGTGTGAAGTCCAAGATGACCTCGTAAAAACTATTTTTCTTCTGGGTTACCTTGCGATACTTCAAGATGTGGCATTCGTATTCGGTATAATCGTAGCCCACAAACTGCTGTTCGCCTTGTCTTATTTCTACCCAGTCGCTGTTTTCCACTTGTGCGGCATTGCGGGCACGGTCTTTCTGTTTCTGCATTTCTGCATGGAACTGTTGCTCGTCAACGCTGAATCCGTGCTCTCTGCATATCAGTTCCGTGAGGTCGAGTGGAAAACCATAGGTATCGAAAAGGCGGAAGGCTTGTTCGCCGTCGATTTGCGACTTGCCTGCTTTCTTCAGCTCTTCCATGGCATTGCTCAACAGGTTGATACCTTTTTCGAGTGTTCGCAAGAACGAGTCTTCCTCTTCTTTCATCACCTTGCCAATCAACTCACGTTGGGCAACGAGTTCAGGATATGCTCCTCCCATTTCGTCTACGAGTACTGGGAGCAACTTATACACAAAGGCTTCGCGCTGCCCCAAGAACGTATAAGCATAGCGAACGGCACGTCGGAGGATGCGACGAATGACGTAACCCGCCTTGGCATTGCTGGGTAGTTGCCCGTCAGCGATGGAGAAAGCTACGGCTCTAAGGTGGTCAGCCACTACACGCATCGCCACATCTACATCTTCTTGCTCGCCATATTTCTTGCCCGACAGGCGTTCCATCTCATGGATGAATGGTTGAAAGATGTCGGTGTCGTAGTTAGAATTCTTTCCTTGCAGCATTCTGACTAATCGCTCGAATCCCATTCCGGTATCGATGACGTTCATGGAGAGTGGCTCCAAAGAACCATCGGCTTTGCGATTGAACTGCATGAATACGATGTTCCAAATCTCAATGACCTGTGGGTGATCCTTGTTCACCAATTCCCGTCCGGGTAGTTGGGCTTTCTCTTCGTCCGAACGCGAGTCTACGTGTATCTCCGAACAAGGGCCGCAAGGTCCCGTGTCACCCATTTCCCAAAAGTTGTCGTGCTTATTGCCATTGATGATATGGTCGGCTGGCAGGTGCTTGCGCCAATACTTCTCTGCCTCACTGTCGTGTGGGATGTTTTCTTCGGGTGAGCCTTCAAACACCGTCACATACAAATCTTTTGGATCCAAATGCAACACGTCCACCAAATATTCCCACGCATAGTCAATGGCGCCTTCCTTAAAGTAGTCGCCAAAGCTCCAGTTGCCGAGCATCTCGAACATCGTGTGGTGGTAAGTGTCTCGTCCCACTTCCTCAAGGTCGTTGTGCTTTCCACTCACGCGGAGGCATTTCTGCGAGTCGGCTCTGCGGCGTGGCTCGGGTTGCTTGTTGCCCAGGATGATGTCCTTCCATTGGTTCATGCCTGCATTGGTAAACATCAGGGTGGGGTCGTCTTTGATAACCATGGGTGCCGAAGCCACGATGGTGTGTCCTTTCGACTCAAAGAATTTCTTGAACGAT
>QWCP01000125.1_pt1 | contig 37641 bp, 26 predicted proteins | sample 1972561 | NCBI WGS metagenome assembly QWCP01 (sample SAMN09866705, study PRJNA288562) | Human vaginal metagenome isolate pre4_vaginal, whole genome shotgun... | isolation source: vagina | host: Homo sapiens | place: USA: California
ACCACCATCACAGACAAAAACGGAACGATGTCTTGACACATACCAACGCAAAAAACAAAACAAAATGTGCCAAAACACCGGAACGATGTCTTGACACATAATATGGCGGACAGTGAGGGATTTGAACCCCCGGTACTTTCGTACGCTTGTTTTCAAGACAAGTGCCTTCGACCGCTCGGCCAACTGTCCGAAGTGACGCAGGAGGCTCGTACGTCCATTCCCGAATCACAGCAACTCAATGTACTATAGGCGCATTTGCTTCAGAATGCAAATCGAGGTTTGACTATGCGTCTCATAAATGCACAGTCAAACCTCAAAAATGAGATTAAATATAGAAAACGGTGGGTTATGCTTCCCAACTGGTTGGCTCAATTACTTCCTTGCCGCCCATATATGGACGCATAGCAGCTGGCACGTTAATAGAACCGTCAGCGTTCTGCTGATTCTCTAAAATAGCCACCAGCCAACGTGTTGTAGCCAAAGTTCCGTTCAGTGTAGCCACTGGGCGAGTGCCGCCTTCATCCACGCGCTCTCGAATATTGAGTCGTCGAGCCTGATATTCCGTACAATTCGACGTGGAAGTAAGCTCACGATAGCGCCCCTGTGTTGGCACCCAAGCTTCGCAATCAAACTTGCGAGCAGCGGAGGATCCCAAATCGCCAGCAGCAGTGTCAATAATGCGGTAAGGCACTTCCACCTTTCCAAGCATTTCCTGTTCCATAGCCAGCAATCGCTTATGCTCAGCTTGAGAATCTTCCTGCTTCACATATGTGAACATTTCCACTTTATTGAATTGGTGTACGCGAATAATGCCCATCGTATCCTTGCCGGCAGAGCCAGCTTCGCGACGGTAGCAGCTCGACCAACCTGCATAGCGCAAAGGTCCATTTGACAAGTCAATAATCTCATCAGCGTGCATACCCGCCAAAGCAACCTCAGATGTACCTACCAAATAGGAATCGTCAGGTTCGCGCAAACGATAAATTTCATCGGCGTGCGCATTCAAAAAGCCTGTGCCTGCCATAATCTCTGGGCGCACCAAGGTTGGAGTAGTGGTCATAATGAAGCCGTTATTCTCAGCCTGATCCACTGCCATAGTCAGCATAGCTAACTCCATGCGGGCAATAGCTCCGCGCAGGAAGTAGAAGCGAGAGCCGGACACCTTAGCGCCGCGCGTCATATCAATGCCGGCAACGCCCACGCCCAAATCAAGGTGGTTCTTTGGTTCAAAACCTTCAGCGCTAAAATCACGCGGTGTGCCAATCTCTTGCACAACAACGTAATCATCTTCGCCACCAGCAGGAGCATCATCTTCCACAACGTTGGAGAACTTCCACATTAAGTCTGTATACGTTGCGGTAGCCTTATCTGCGGCATCCTTGAACTGAGCTACCTGAGCAGCTAATTCCTTAGTCTGGGCAATTAAAGCTGCTTTCTCCTCGTTTGGAGCGCTAGCAACTTTCTTGCCCATAGCTTTCTGCTGGGCACGAGCGTCTTCAAAAGCCTTCAAACTATCGCGACGTTCCTGGTCAGCGCGCAAAGTTTCGTCAACCAGTTCCACAGATTCGCCGCGCTTACGCTGAGATTCCTTAACAATGTCAGCGTGTTCGCGAATAAATTGAATATCAAGCATGCTTCAAAATTAGCCGTCAATCTTGACATTGCTCAGGTTTTGCTGCCCACCGATATTATGATTTCCCACTATTACGATTCCCCCACTCCCGCTTTGTTCAAATAAACAATGCGTCCAGTGCGTTTCGACTTCTATAAAACAAAAATCGAGTTACAATAATGAAAGTGCACGCGGTGGGCGTGCATGTGATAGGTAGCAAAGGAGCAACCTCATGAAAGCAGCAACTTACGTATCCGCTGGCGTTCTCGAATTAACTGAGAAAGAAAAGCCACATGTAGTCAAGCCAACAGACGCAGTTGTTCGCATGGTTAAGAGCACGATTTGTGGCACTGATTTACATATTTTGGGCGGAGACGTTCCAGCTTGTAAGCCAGGCACAACATTGGGGCACGAAGCAATTGGTATTGTGGAAGAAGTTGGCGATGCTGTGAGTAATTTCAAGGTGGGAGACAAGGTTATTGTGTCTTGCGTAACAGCGTGCAACACCTGCTACTACTGCAAGCACCAGTTGCCAAGCCACTGCGAAGATGGCGGTTGGATTTTAGGTCATTTGATTGAAGGTACTCAGGCTGAATATATCCATATTCCTCATGCTGACGGTAGCTTGTATCACGCACCTGAATCTGTTGACGATGAAGCTTTGGTTATGCTTTCCGATATTTTGCCAACATCCTACGAAATTGGCGTTCTGCCTTCGCATGTAAAGCCAGGCGATACCGTCTGCATCGTGGGTGCAGGTCCGATTGGTTTGGCAGCACTGCTGACTGTTCAGTTCTTCTCGCCGAGCCGCATTATTATGGTTGATTTATCTGAGTCCCGTTTGGAAGCTTCTAAGGGCTTCGGAGCTACGGACACTATTGTGTCTACAACAACTGAAGAAGTGCGCGATAAAGTTTTGGAGCTTACAGACGGTCGCGGCGTAGATATTGTTTTCGAGTGTGTAGGATATCCTGCAACTTTCGATATTTGCCAGAACGTTGTGGCTGTTGGTGGACATATTGCTAACGTAGGCGTTCATGGAAAGCCAGTTGATTTTAACCTGCAAGATCTGTGGATTAAGAATATTACTTTGAATACTGGTTTAGTGAACGCTAATACAACAGATATGCTTCTTGAAGTTTTGAAGAGCGGCAAGATTGATGCCACTAAGTTGATTACGCATCACTTTAAGCTTTCCGAGATTGATGAAGCCTATAAGGTATTTAAGAACGCTGAAGAAAACCATACCCTGAAGGTGATTATTGAGAACGATTTGAGCTAAAGGGGATAAAAAGGGAAAAGTCTCGCCACTGCTTGCGCGGTGACGGGACTTTTTATTTTCCGTTGTTTTTAGAAGTGCTCAACGACGTAGCTTAAAACATCAGAACGGTTTAAGATGCCAACCATGCGATTACCGTGGGCCGAATCCACAACTGGAACTTTTTTGAGATGTTGCGATACCATAACCTCGCAAATATGAGCCATGGAATCATTTACATCGACAGAAATTACCTTGTTATGAGCGAATTCAGACACAGGACGAGTCATGTTTTCGCGCACGCGGTCAGTAAAGTTTGCCGCATTATTTTCCATCACTGCATTGTAGAAGGTAGTAAATTCTGGCACTTGATCGGCAACCAAACGCAAAATATCTCCATCAGATACAAAACCAATCACGCTACCTTGAGCATTCACAACAGGAGCGCCCGAAATGCCGTGCTGCGTAAGCGTGCGAATAGCATCCATAGCCGTATCAGTTTCCGCAATAGTGTAAACATTTGTTTTCATCAAAGAGTGAATTAAAGGCGTGGCATGAGAATCCTCGCTGTCTGCAGTGCTGTTCTGTGTTTCTTTATGAGTAGAACGAATGAAGAAAGCGCCTGCTAAGCCGCATACTGTCAGTGCTAATGCCATAAATAATCCCCAGCGCGTACCCTCGCTAAAGCGAGCAGCAGAGTCATTGCCGCTATACGCAGCCTGGCCAGACATAAGCAAAGACGTGGCAATCGCAGTAAAAATAGCTCCTACAACTTGCTGTAAAGTGTTCATAATTGTAGAACCGTCAGGGTTGAGCTCGCGAGGTAAAGCGCTTAAAGCATAGGTTTGCATAGGAGTCATTGCCAAAGGAATGCCAATCATAATAAGAATATGATCCACAATAATCAGCGCAACGCTTGGATGAGCTGTTAAGGTCTGGGAAATAAGTAGCAGAATGCCCACCGTGCTCAGCGCAAAACCAATAACTGCTGGCATGCGCGCGCCAATCTTATTGTAAAAACGACCCGAGAAAGTGCCCACAATAGCGTTAATTGCGCCACCAGGAAGCATAACTACGCCTGCTAAAGATACAGCTAAAGCAGCAGAATTTTGGAAGAACTGAGGTAACAGGAACATCGTGACCAGCATGATGCCAAAGTTAATCATGACCAAAACAGCGCCCAAAGCAAAATCGCGGTAGCCAAAAGCGTGCAAATTCAATACTGAAGATTTTGCTGTTAGCTGGCGCTGCACGTACCATGCCAAAGCAAGAACGCCAATAATCAGAGCGCACAAAACAGTAAGAGAACCCCATCCGAACTCGCTTGCCATACCAGCGCCAAGCACAATACCGCCAAAGCCAAGCACAGACAAAACAATAGATACAATGTCAACCGATGGTTTGGTGAGCTCATAAACATTAACCAAGAATCGAGCAGCGCACACAAAGCCAATAAGCGCAATCAGTACGATTGACCAGAATACAAAGCGCCAACCAAGACTTCCAGCAATAATACCGGCGAGTGCAGGTCCAATAACTGGAGCAATCATAATAACCAAAGTGGTCATGCCCATAGCTGCGCCAAGCTTATGAGGAGGGAAAATTTCGAGGAGGAGGGAGAAAGTCATAGGCAGAGCAAGGCCTAAGCCAATGCCCTGAATAGCACGTCCTGCCAAAACAATTGCGAAAGTTGGAGCAACTGCACTAATAATTGCACCCACAGCAAACGCGCCTAAAGAAGCGAAAGTGAGGGTTTTGACGCGGAAGTGCTTCAATAAAATCGACGAAAATGGCAAAACTAAGCCAATAATAAGCATGTATCCCACCACGAGCCACTGGGTGAGAGCCGTCGAAACATGAAAATCAGCGCCGACAGAAGGCAAGATCACATTCATTGCTGTTTCGCTATACATGCCAGCAAAAGCAGCGGCATACAGCGATGACATCACAAGATATGGATGCTTGATATTCGACCGGTAATGAGTTGACTGCTGTGTTGCGGACACAGAATTCTCCTTTATTTTTAACTCCTCTAATGAGGTCAACCTTTCTAAGGTAGGTAATTCTGTCAAGTATCGTAAGAGAAATTTGCAGAATTTTCACAAAAGATGCATATTGTGTTGATTGTTGTGGGGATGCTCATCGGACTCTTGGGACTGAGCGGATATTTTTGGGGAGGGCGGGTGAATGTGTTTACTTTATGAGTGAAGTCGATACGCGCAACCGATATGCCACTTTTGAAGCCGTTTTTTCGCAGCAAAACTGGCATAACAGATGTATGAATCGGTTAAGCAGAATGCGAGAGAGCAAGAGATCTTCGGTTTTAACAGGGCGTGTAAGTTGAACGCGCGTGGACATTGCTAGTGCTGGACATTAACAGCCCTCACCCCAACCATCACCTTCCAACTCCGCCCCGACACCTCGCAATTTGTGGAAGATGTGCACAAATTTGTGTGTCTTATATAAGAAATCTCTTTTATCTCCCTAGAATAATCTTCGTTATGGTAGATGTAGTTATTGTTAGTGCAGCGCGCACGCCTATTGGTAAGTTCTCCGGAGCATTAGCTTCTTTAAACTCGGTAGAACTCGGCACTATTGCTGCACGAGCTGCGATTGGACGCGCTGGGTTAAGTCCTAACAGCGTGGATCAAGCTATTTTTGGAAACGTGCTACAGGCGAATTCGGGTCAGAATGTAGCGCGTCAAATTGCTTTGAAATCTGGCATGGCCACTCATTCCACGGCTATGACCATTAATGAAGTATGCGGTTCTGGTCTTAAAGCTGTGCGCGTAGGTCAAGCAGCTTTAGTTATGGGAGATGCCGATATTGTGCTTGTGGGCGGAACAGAATCCATGAGTAACGCTCCTCATTATTTGCCAAAACTGCGTGATGGCTTCCGCTACGGAAATACGGAAATGGTTGACGCTATTTTCCGCGATGGTCTTTCGGATGCTTTTACTGGGGAGGCGATGGGCGTTACAGCAGAGAATGTTGCTGAACGTTTTAATATTACGCGCGAACAGCAAGACGCTTTTGCTTTAACATCGCATGAGAAAGCCGTGAAAGCTTGGAATAGTGGTGCTTTTGACGCAGAAGTTGTGCCTGTTACAGTGCATACCCGACGTGGAGATATTGTTATTGATCGCGATGAAAGTCCGCGAAGCGATACCTCCTTAGAAAAACTTGCACATCTTCCTAGCGTTTTCTTGGATGATGGTAGCGTAACTGCTGGCAATGCGAGCGGTATTAATGACGGCGCTTGCGCTTTGATTTTGATGAGAAAAGATGACGCTTTAGCTCGCGGCATTGAGTATTTAGCAGAAATTCGCGGATATTGCGAGGGCGGTATTGACCCTGATTTTATGGGATACGCTCCTAAGCATGTGATTGAAAAGCTGATGAAGTCCACCTCCTCTCAGCTCAATGAGATGGACTTAGTAGAAGTGAATGAAGCTTTTGCCGCTCAATCTTTGGCTGTGGCACAACAATTGCAGCTCGATAGCTCCAAGTTAAATGTGAACGGTGGTGCGATTGCTTTAGGGCATCCGCTGGGATGCTCGGGAGCGCGTATTTTAACCACTTTGATTTATGCTCTGCGTGCGCGTAAGAAGCATAAAGGCGTGGCTGCTTTGTGCGTAGGTGGCGGCATTGGTGTTGCTATGCAAGTGGATGTAGCTTAAGTATTAGCTACGTCAGCATGAGAGTGCAAGGAGAAGCGATGGGTAGCTCTCGAAAATTTTATGATTTAACTGCTCGAGAGCGCCTAGAGGTTCTCGAAGCTGTTGGAGAAATAAGCGCTGACGATGCTGCCGAACTCAGGCGTGTGAACGAAGCTGGCGTTTTACCTGTGGATGTAGCCGCACATTTGATTGAAAATCAAGTCTCGCAATATGCTCTGCCATTTTCCGTGATACGCGGATTAGTGGTGAATGGTAAATCATACACAGTTCCTATGGTGGTAGAAGAAGCCTCGGTTGTGGCTGCTGCCTCACATGGAGCGCATATGGCAGCTCGCTGCGGTTCAATTAACGCACAGTCTGAACCACACCGCGTTATTGGTGAGATTGTTTTCGAAGCTAGAAATGTCAGCGTAGAAAAAGCACAGAGCATTCTTGTTTCACGTGGAACGCAGATTCAGGATATTGCGCGTACTGCGTTACCAAGTATGCATGCGCGCGGTGGCGGTTTGGAAAGTATAGAAGTTGACTCAGTAGGTAGCTTCACCCGTTTTATACTCACGGTTAATCCGTGCGATGCTATGGGAGCTAATGCAGTGAACACTATTGCTGAAGCCTTAAAAAATGCGCTATCGCAGTGGTTAGGAGCTTCAGCACTGGTGGCTATTTTAACGAATAGCGGTCAGGCAAGCGTTACAACAGCTGAAGTAGAGCTGAGCCCTGAGTCTGTGGCTGTGCGAGGTAGTGACCCAGAACAGTTAATACAGCGCATAGCGCGTCTTTCCGATTTAGCAGCAGTCGATCCGCAGCGCGCAGTCACGCATAATAAAGGAATTATGAATGGGATTTCCGCGGCTGTTGTGGCTTCTGGAAATGATTGGCGGGCTGTAGAATCTAGTGCTCATGCCTATGCTGCTAAGAACGGCACGTATAAACCGCTATCGACGTGGCAGGTTAACGAAAAAGGGAATCTGTGCGGGCGCATAGAAATACCTTTGCAAGTGGGTATTGTGGGTGGAGCGGCTAGCTCGTTGCCTGTGGCGAAAATTGCGCGACGAGTCTGCGGTTGCACGACGGTTGATGAGTTTAAGAACGTGCTGGCGGCACTGGGTCTCGTACAGAATTTGTCGGCGCTGCGCGCTCTGGCAGGACCGGGAATTCAAGCTGGTCATATGAATTTACAGATGAACGCGCTCGCTATTGCTGCGGGTGCTCGCGGCGAAGAAATCAATAAAGTTGTGGAGCAGTTGCGCGCTTTGCCTTCGGATAAGCGCACATCCGCCACCGCTGAATATCTCGTTAAAGCTCTGCGCGCATAAGGAGAAGATATGTCTATTGGTATTGACCGCATTAGTTTGTATACGCCGTCTTACTATCTCGATGTGTGTGAATTAGCCGTGGCGCGCGGCGTTGATCCCAATAAATTTACGATTGGTATTGGTCAAGATAAGCAAGCAGTTATTCCGTCAAGTCAGGATATTGTGACGATGGGAGCGAATGCTGCTATCCGTCTGCGTGGCGATATTGACGATAGTCGTTTGGGTTTGGTTATTGTAGGCACTGAGTCGGGTGTAGACGCCTCGAAAGCATCAGCGCTCTATATTCATGAGCTACTGAATCTGCCGCATTCTGCGCGATGCATGGAAATAAAAGAGGCATGCTTTGGTGGTACTGCAGCCTTGCTCGTAGCACGAGATTATATTGCGGCTCATCCGGGTAAACAAGCTCTGATTATTGCTGCCGATATTGCACGCTATGGATTAGCCAGCGGTGGAGAAGTGACTCAAGGTGGCGGAGCAGTTGCCATATTGGTATCCGAAAATCCGCGGATTGCCGAAATTGAGGAGCATACCAGCGTCTACTCGGGCAGTATCCAAGATTTTTGGCGTCCGGTGTATACAGATGAAGCGCAGGCTCGAGGAAAATACTCAACCGAGCAATATCTCGAATTCTTTGAGCATGTCTGGTTAGATTATGCTCACACTATGCACGCGAAACCGCAGGATTTCGCGGCTTTCCTCTTCCATCTGCCATACACAAAAATGGGTGCGAAGGCTTTGCGCAAACTGGAGGAGCTCACTGAACCAGTCACACATCTTGAGCAGCGTTTTGAGCAGAGCATTCAGTACTCGCGCGCTATCGGTAATGTATATACAGGCTCTTTGTACGTCGGACTTATCAGTCTTCTCGAGCTCGATAACAGTTTGAAAGCAGGCGACAGGTTAGCGCTGTTCTCTTATGGTTCGGGTGCAGTAGCAGAGCTCTTTACCGCGCGTTTAGTAGAAGGCTATGAAAAGGCTTTGTATTATCATGCTGATTTACTCAATCAGCGCACGCAAGTAAGCGTGAACGAATATGAAAGTATTTTTAAGGATGTCGTACCATACGCTCCACAAGATTACAGCACGAACCCGCGGTATTATTGCGGTGATTTTGTGCTCACAGGTGTGGTGGGTATGGAACGACAGTATGCTACACGATCTTGCGCTGAGCAGCCCATCGCGTCAGCTGCGTGCGATTAGACAGCTGGAGCTTATGCAGGACTTTTGACATATGACTTTCTACAGTTTTAATAGAAATAAAGAGTTCTGCAGCAACCTCTTTATACGTATAACCGCGTGCAATCAGGCGCATAACTTCCTGTTCGCGATCGCTTAGTGAGTTGAGCTCTTCGTCCTGAACATTCGAGCTTTCGTTGCTAGTAGCAGGAGCAGGGCCGCTTTGAAAGGCTTGCAACACAAAGCCTGCCAACTGAGGTGAGAAAACTGCGTATCCTTCTGAAACCTGCTGGATAGAAGACACTAAATCTTCAGGGCCAATTGCTTTGGTGACGTAACCTCGAGCGCCCGCGCGAATAACAGCTCCCACATCTTCTGCTGAATCTGATACTGATAAAGCAAGAAAAATACTCTGCGGTGATTGTGCTTTGGAGCGGGTAAGAATTTCTGCTCCACCGCCGCCGTTACCGCCGGGTACGTGCACATCGAGAAGAACAACATCTGGCTGAGTATCTGCAATCATGGCGATGGATCCTTCTACATCGCCTGCTTGCCCTACAACATCTACAGCATTACTGATGGCAGCAATAACACCTGCTCTAAACATTTCGTGATCGTCCACGACTGCTACTCGAATCATTTCTTCTCCTCTAATGGAAGGGTCATGCGCACTTCTGTGCCCCATTGTGGGCGAGATACTATCTCTACTGTACCGCCTGCGCGTTCCATGCGTCCCTGAATGGAGTGGCGAATGCCCATACGGTCTTGCGGAATATCGTCAAGATTAAAACCGTCTCCATGGTCGCGAACAAATACGCTAATATCATGCAATCCACATTCAACATACAGTGAAATAGCAGGCTTGCCGTGTAAACACGCATTGGTGAGCGCTTGACGGGTTGCATCGATCAAAGCGGAAATTCTCTCGTTCGGTTCGCAATCTCCCACAGTAATAACGTCAATAGGAACTCCATGAGTATCTTCTATCTGAGCAGAAATAAGTTTCATGCTACTCGCAACAGAATCAGAAGCATTTTCGCGGTCTTCATACAGCCAACGGCGCAGTTCTCTCTCCTGTGTGCGCGCTAATTGAGACACATAATCAGCATTATGCGCGTTTTGACGGATTAAGTTAAGGGTTTGCAAAACGGAATCATGAAGATGCGCTGCCATATCTGCACGCTCTTCTTCGCGCTGTTTTTGAGCAGATTCCTGCAGCAAGTTTTGATGATACTGCGCCAAAAGAGGAGCGGTGGTAATAGCAACGCTAAAAATACCAATCAAAAAGATTCCATAGACGTGCAGATAGTCGTTTTTCTTAAAGAAGATAGTACACAGAGCAAAAACTGCGGCGACAAAAACGAGCAGAATACCAACAATCACAGCAATATTCATTTTATGAAAACGCTCTGAATACAGCCATGCAACGAGTGCGCACAAAGCTCCCACAGAAATTTCAATAGCAAGCATGGGAGATAGTAAGTGGTGGTCGATAGCCCAGTTGAAACCGAGATAAATAACAAAAATACCTGCAAGAATACTGGCTAAAATATTCCATGCTAAACCGCTGTGAGATTGCTGATTGTTTTGCTCAGGGGCTGAGTACTGTGCAGGCATATATTGCGTGGCAACGTACTCGTATTGATTCGGTGGGGCAGGGACAAGATAGCTTGCGTTATTACCTTTAGATAGAGCTGATTGTGATGGCGCGAGCATGTTGACGTGCATAGTCGCAAGATTTTGCGCAGGCACAGCAATCCATAAAAACAGATACGCCGCAATTCCCAGGCCGAAAATAAATGATGTGGTAACGAATATCAAACGAATAATCCATGTTTTCACGCCTAAATGCATAGCTAAACCTTGGCAAACGCCAGCAAATACGCGCTGCTGATACGGGCGTACAAGCGGATACCGTGCTGGTGCTAATGGTTGAGCAATATGCTGTTCGTTAGGAGGAAGTGGGTAATCTGTCATACCCCTATTATGCATGGAGTAGGGGCTGTGAGGGAGAAAAAATGCACAAAATCGGGGAGGAATGAGGGGTGTCCCTGATATCAGGGAGCGCGAAAACTTGCCATACTTAAATCATCAACTCGAGAGAACTTTTTACTTGTAAAGGAGAGACCGATGAAAACAAGTGATTTCTTTAATTGGATTCGCCGCTCTCAGATTGTGCGCAGCGATCAGCGTTGGCTGGGAGGCGTGTGCTCCGGTTTAGCTAATCGTTTGGGCTGGGATGTCGCTCTTGTGCGCGTGCTGATGGTAGTTCTTGTGCTGATGGGTGCAGGTTTATTTGTGTATCCGTTGGCATGGATTCTTTTGCCAAATATGAGTGGGGAAATTCTCGCGGAGGATTTATTAAAAGGCCACGGAGGCGGTGAAGCTGTGGGCGTGCTGATTTTCTTGATTTTCGGCGCTTTGACAACCACCATCACCTTCTGGGGACTCATTACCGTAGGCTTGTTCTTCGCGCTGATTGGATACGCGGTTAACCAAGCGGAAAATCCTCAAAACTGGCAACAGCAAGCTGCTCCAGGAGCGCCGCAAGCTGCGCCATATTTTGCGGCGGGCAATGCCATGCCTAACGCTGCTGCTGGTGCTGCAGGTGCTGGGCAGGCTCCCATAAATAACGCATATATGGCTGCTCCTCCTCTCTATACAACTCCTGCAGCAGCTCCTATACAACATGTGGAACAAGAACGCATTATTCACACCCGTAAAAGTGGTGGAGCATTCTTACGTTTCCTTATGTGGGGTGTGATCTTCCTCTCCGGTGGACTCGCCTATATTGCTGGCATCCTTATGAATATTGCCCATGATGATTACTTAGCGTGGGGACGCCTCTTCCTGATGTGGGCTGCAGGTGTAACGATTTTTATCTGCCTGATTACTTTAGTTTTGGCTCTTCGTGGTCGTAAAACTGCTGGATATGCATGGCTGGGAGCATGTGGCGTAATCTTCTGCATGATGTGTGGAGCGGTATTTGGTTTCCAGGGTCGTTACGTCCATTATGCCAACAGCGATTCAGGTCGTATGTATACGTACGCTAATCGATACAATGTGCGAGATGGGCAAATAATCAAGCTAACGAAAAATCTGGTTACATCTTTGAATAAGGGTACATTGTTCACCTCAACCAGTAAATTCCATACGCCTCATGCCACCCTTGACATGACCAATTGGAAAGAAGTTATGGGCGAACATACATGGACTAAATCTGACGGTTCTCAAGTGCAATCGAGCTGCCCAACTGGTGATTTCAACATTGCTGTAAACGGCGTGAAACTCACTATTCTTGTGCCTCGTGACTGCTCGTATAGTCGAGAAATTTATGGAGACATTGTTGGCGGCTATCACCTCAACAACGAGTGGTATGACCGTATCTACGAGGAAGTCAACCATAAGTATGCAACCAGATTCCGTAACCTTTTGAGCGATAAGAAAAAGGAGCTGCAAGATAGCAATGGGCTTGATGATGAGGCGAGCGAATATAACGATTTCGATTTCCTCACTGATAACGATGACTCTGATTGGTATAACCAATGGGAAGAAATCTCTGATTACTCTGATTTTGCTTCATCTGCGTCTACTCTCGGCGATGAGTATGAGCGTGAATTAGACAATCGCCTACAACACGACATCGAAATGCATATTGATGCGTTCAGTCTTTTCGGCTCCATCAATATAAAGAAGGGATAATGCCATGAATAGCTACAATCCATATAATCCGGCACAAAACCCAGCTTTTCAAAATTCTGTGTACTCGCAGCAAACTCCGATGAATGCTCAGAATGCACAGAATGCACAGCAACCTCAGCAGCCTCCGTATGTGCAGCAGCCGCCTATGTATGCGGCGCCTATGAGACCACGAGTACAAGTGCATTTCAAAAATAAGTATGAGTACATTACGACTCCTAATATTTTTGTAGCGTTCCTAGCAATTCTGGGTATTGTTCTTACGGTATTCGCTGCACTGCAAATGTTTATCTTCCCAGATACGTTGCTCCCTGTTTTCAATCTCAACATTAGCTTGTCTACGCTAGCGAGCATAGCTTTCCTCGTACTTACGGGTATTGGATTTATTGCAGCAGGTATAAGCGTGGCTTTGCGAAAGTCTCAGAAAGATGATACCGAGAATAGGGACTGGGGGAGCTCCTCGTCGGCGAAGGTGGAAGCTGGAGAGAACGATGCTACTACGGAATTCTCTCAGACCACTCAGGAAGCCGATACGGTAACTCTTGATGAGTTTTCGGTATCAGAGAAGTAGAGCAAGATAGATAGGCTTTCAAGTCTTATTAGGCTTGGGCAACTCATTTTGGGTATAACACAGATATTGTGTTATACCCAAAACTTTTTGCATAGTTTTAGTCGCTGAGAGAGCTGTTATGGAAACAGCATGAGTAAAACACAACTACTCCTGTGTTTACAACTTCCAAGACCAACTTTGAGGTAAAAAGAGGGCGTCAGGGTTTTTGTGTATGTGGTTTTGTTGAATCTGGCTCGCGGGCACGGTTTTTCAGCAAACCATACCTGTGTGTGGCACGTGATGAGCGTGGTTCCTCTGTGGGGTATGCGATTTTGTATGCTCCCAGACATGACGTGTTGAACGCGACCTTACTGGGAACAGTGTGTTGCCATGCAGCACTCTTAAATTAAGAGCAATACCATGTATGGTTGTGTGTGCTGCATGAGAAAGATGAAAGGTTATGGTGTGCACAGCATAACGGCTAACCTAGCGAACCACTTACATGATGAACTAAGATAGCCAAGTCAAGCACAACCTCATTGTGACCAGCCTCAAGACCCTAAATAGAACTCGTCATAGGGCAACCTACCGCTTACACGAAATTTCTGATACCCTCCAACTTTGAAGAGTAAAAGAACTTTCGCTTGACTACGTGTTTTCGGTTTATTGCTTTATCGTTCATAGCTATCGGTAGTGCTACGTGTTACAGTTTTTTGGCCTCTCGAATCAGGAGTGGTAAAAGCTTTACCACTCATCGCTAATGAATAGCTACGAAAGATACAACACAAAAGGGCGTCGCACGATCGCATGAGACTCAATCAACACGAGACATAAAAACTTCCAATAATATGTCCGTGCTCCCAATTGCTATGTTACTTCACATAACAATTTCGGAAAATCCCTCACCTCCGGATCGCCCCAACAACAACGAAAAGCGTCTGTGTAACACAACCTACACAGACGCTTCCTTGATGTCTTGCTACGGACAGTGGTAATCAGGCTTTAGTAAGCGCCCTGAGCCACCATAGAATCAGCAACCTTAATGAAACCAGCGATGTTTGCACCAGCCATCAAGTCGCCCTTCTTGCCATACTTTTCAGCAGCTTCGAGAGAGCTTGCAACGATGTCCTTCATAATATCGTGCAGCTTTTCGTCAGTCTCTTCGAAGGTCCAAGACAAACGGTAGGAGTTCTGGCTCATTTCGAGACCAGATACTGCTACACCACCAGCGTTTGCAGCCTTTGCAGGACCGTAGAGTACGCCGTTTGCCTGGTATACAGCAATTGCTTCTGGAGTGGAAGGCATGTTAGCACCTTCGCAAACCACGGTGCAACCGTTCTTTACGAGGGTCTTTGCAGACTCTTCGTCAATTTCGTTCTGAGTTGCGCAAGGCAAAGCGATGTCGCATGGAACAGTCCATACGCCAGTGAAGCCTTCGTGGTATTCGGAACCTGGAACGCGATCTGCGTATTCCTTAATGCGACCGCGGTGACCGAGCTTAATATCCTTCACAACGTCAAGCTGAATGCCGTTTGGATCGTAGATGTAACCATTGGAATCAGAAGCAGTTACAACCTTTGCGCCCAAAGCCTGAGCCTTTTCAGTAGCGAAAATAGCTACGTTACCGGAACCGGAGATTGCAACGGTCTTGCCTTCGAAGGAATCGCCACGCAACTTATCCAAAGCTTCAGCAGTGTAGTAGCACAAACCATAACCGGTTGCTTCGGTACGAGCCAAAGAGCCGCCCCATTCCAAGCCCTTACCAGTCAAAACACCAGTAAATTCATCACGAATGCGCTTGTACTGACCGAAGAGATAGCCAATTTCGCGAGCGCCTACGTTAATATCGCCTGCAGGAACATCGGTGAACTGACCGATGTGGCGCTGCAATTCAGTCATGAATGCCTGGCAGAAACGCATAACTTCAGCATCTGACTTGCCCTTAGGGTCGAAGTCTGAACCGCCCTTACCGCCACCCATTGGCAAAGTGGTCAGGGAGTTCTTCAAAATCTGTTCGAAACCGAGGAACTTAACAACTGACTCGGTTACAGTTGGGTGGAAGCGTAAGCCACCCTTGTACGGTCCAATAGCGCTGTTGAACTGAATACGGTATCCGCGGTTCACCTGAACCTTGCCTTCATCGTCAACCCAGCATACGCGGAACTTTACTGCGCGCTCTGGCTCAATAAAGCGTTCGAGAATGCCATTAGCTTCGTACTGTGGATTAGCTTCTACAACTGGTCCGAGAGTTTCGAAAACCTCGCGAACAGCCTGCAAGAATTCTGGCTGATCTCCGTCACGCTTCTCTGCTTGAGCATAAACACGCTGTAAGTATTCATTAGTAATTGCCATGATTAGTCCTCGTTTTCATCTGTTATATGGTGAAGAGTTTCTCGTGAAAACTGTAAGTACTAGAATATGCAGGGGCATGGCGAGAGCGACTAAGAAAATGTTACGAGTATGAAAACGCGCTAATTTTCAGGCTTTTCGCGCCATCAAAGTGTTCACATCGTGAGATACTGTTGCGCAGCATCTAGATTTTCGTAGCCGCTGAGCTTGACTGTCCACGTTATTATTTCGTGTGTAAGATTACGGTTTTCGCGTGCTAAAGTTTCGATAAATTGACTGTAGAGCAGCACTGTTTCGTTAGAGTATGTGCTTAGCTCGCCGCGCAAATATGTTTCGAAACTTGTTGCATCGTCTGTATCTTGGTTTGTGGTTAAAACCCGCATATTATCGCCCAAAGTTGGGTATTGCGCATGAAAATCGCGCGCCCACTGAAGTTGCTGATCAATAATTTTTTCTTGTATCTCTATGCGCTCATCCGACGGCTGCAGGAGATACGGTTCGAGCTCTTTATGAAAATATTCAGATTGAGTAGATGCCATCATCCACGCATATTTTTCCATCAGCAAGTTACGTCCTGATGCTAAGTCTCGTTCATAACTTCGTAACAGTTCAACCGTCCATGTGAGAAATTGGCTTAATCGCATCACGTGAAAAGTAGGCCAATTACCCTGACAATTCGCGCGACCACCCTCATTATTGACCTGTTGAAACTGATGCCATTCTGTGCGCACAATGCTTTCGGCAAGATCAGGCACAGATATCTGTTCGCTCATACCGCTCCTTTGCTGTTTAATAGTAGTACTACATTGAGTGAAACACTGTTTGGTGGAAGAAGGCTCTGATGAGCACTTGGTTTTCAGGATTAAAAGTATGGCAACAAACATGCGTATATGCTGTTGTTTTACTCATTATTAATACTCTTATAAAACTCCTTTTTGAAGGATGGGCCTCACTTTTTACTTTCGTTGGCATTATCCAAATCCTTGGTGGCGTTGCTATATCAACATTTTTCATGTGGTTAGTCTTTATTGCAACATCCGCATAGCGAAGAATAACTACATGCTGTGCAGTAGTGTACTATCGGAAGAAATCAACTCTTCAACATATGGGCGATGCCATTCCAAAAAGTCCTCTGTGCTTGAACTCAAACCGTCAGTATTGAGCTGCTCAACAATACGAGAACATATAAAGTCCATGCGTTCTTGAGTTTTCTCATCCAAAGCTTGCGCGGCAATTAACTCCAAAGGCTCACAGATATCTGCTAATTGAATGGCCATGCCGCGGCTCAACTTACGCAGAGCTGCCATGCGCCACTTATAGTAAGGTGCATAACCAACCGTCAGAGGATTATTGAGTAAGAAAATCAAAGATGATACAGCCATCACAAATTCGTGCGCACTTAACGCGGCCGCTGCTTCGTCTCCGCGCTGAAGCATGCGTGAATAATTATATTGACCGGCTTGAGCAATCATGCCTAAACGTTGAGAAATCAAATACAAGCGCACATCCTCAGGCATATTTTTAAAAGCTTGACGACGGCTAGAAAAAGCTCCACATGGGTCAGCAAAAATCTCGCCATTAGTAGCAGCAGCTAAAGTAGCCTCATCTAAGCTCAGCCAGAGGTGTTCCTCACCAGAGTGCTCAGGTGCGCTCGCCATACCAGTTATAGATTCAAAGAAACTATCAATACTCATCACTCCGTCACGACCGCCGCCACGAGGGGACTGCACAGAACGCTTAAAGCCCATGAAATCAGAAGGTAATGCTTCATATCTTTCTTGAAGTTGCTGGCCATACTGTTCATAATCTTCGGCTGTTAACCATATGCATAAACGCGGGCCAAAATCATGGTCGCTCGAAATCGCATCATCAAAGCCATAACATTCCGAACCGTGTCCAATCAAACCCACAGCAGATCGCGCTCGCAGTGGAGCTAAATCTCCAGAAAAGAGCTCATCGGCATAAGCTTTCCAATACTGGCGAGATAGTTTTAATCCGGCAATATGCTGTGGCGTTGGCTGGGCAGCATCAACGCCTAACGCTTCACGTACTATGCGTAAATTCTCGGCAGTATCTGTGTAGTAATCGCTCGAAGTGCCATAAAACTGAGCAATTAAAGGTACTGCTTGCTCATAATAGTGCACAGACTCCTGCAAGCGTCCGTATGCAAACAAAACGTAAGCATAACCAGCTAAAACAGAGGTAAAATGCGCGGACTGTTGTAGAGCACTATTACGTTCATAAATGCTGAGCGCTTGCTTGGTATGTTCTAATGCTTGGCTGAGCATACCCGTTTTTACTTCTAACATGCCCAAATTTGTTAAACTTGTGGCCACATCAGGGTCATTCTCAGGGTCTTTACTTGACAGCTGCATAAGATCTAAAGCGCGGGTGAGATGCTCGATAGCTTCAGTATATTCGCCAGTTTCGCTGCACAGAATAGAAAAATTATTGTATAAAGCGGCTTTTTGGCGGTCAGTATTGCTCAGCGTTGTTTCGGCTTCGCGAGCAGCTATCTCATAATATCTGCGCGCTTGCTCGAAATCTCCTGCTTGACGGTAGGCTGTGGCTACATTAATAAGAATAATCGTGCTTTGCGCGCTGTCTGCCAAACCAAGTTCTTGACGCAATTGCAATGCGCGGGTGCAGAGCAGACGAGAATGATCATGGCGCGCATGAGAGCGGTCAAAGCCTAAAAATTCGCTGATAACACTAAGCTCAGCACTGCTATCGTTGAGCTGACAAGCGCGGTCAAGCGCCTGCTCTAAATACGGTAAAGCATCAATGCTTGCGCGATGCTGTTCAAAAATCTGGTCAAGACCGGCATAAAACTTTTCTACATTGAAATGCTCGCTCATAGAAACCATTGTAAGTCTTTTGCAGGCTTGTGTGTATGATGAAGGCGGGTATATGAGACGAGCGGAGGGTTCTCAAGGGTGACGTGCGTGTTGCACTTAATGAAGAAGTATAAAAATCGTATTATTGCTACTCTTATAGCTCTTGCTGTGATTATTTCTGGTGCGAACTGGGTTATGCGTATAGCTGTTGGAGTGCAACGCACAACCGCACACGTCGCGAGCAGAGCCAGTAAAGCAAGCAGAGCGAAAAAATCCTCCCATACTAGCGATGAATCTCACAGCTTTCTTCGTCAAGCGCGTAACAGCGGTTTATACAATAAAAATACCAATAATCTCGTTATGCAAGCAGTAGTACGCATCGATAGTCTCACGAATAAACATGCTCTTACTTCTTCAGGTTTTAGCTTAAATCAGGAAAAAACTGACGAACTAAATCAGAAAATTGCTGCCATCGAAAGCACCGGTAATAACGTGTCTTTTGTTGTGGTTGATTTAGCATCAGGGAAAACACTCGGATACAAGCAGTCAACCGCAAATTATACGGCTTCTTCTATGAAGGGACCGGTTATTATGGCTGATTTTGAGCAGGGAGTGCTTAACCCAGCTGCAACAGATGTAGCTACTGCGCAATTGGTGCAAAATGCTGTTGTTAATTCCGATAACAACAGTTACCAGCAGTTAATTGACAGTTATGGCGTAGGAGCTTTGCATAACTGGACTGCCGGCGTGAATATTAATACAGAGCTGGGGCGCACGAAGTATTGGTGGATTCCTGTCGCTGATTTAGCCAAAATGTGGGTGCTTGGTTACGATTATCTTTTTGCTACCGACGCCATGCGCGCACAACCAGCGACCAATGCAGAAGCTTTCTATAATGCCGCTTTAACAGATAGCTCTAGGCAATGGTTTGCAGATTATTATACCCATACGCTCAACTCCTTTATTAATCAAGGAGTGGGAGGTACTACCTATACAAAGGCTGGATGGAATGACATCAATGAGTATGTTCTCGCGCAAAACGATGCAGGTATAGTAAAAAGCGACACGGGTGATTACGTGATGGCTGTGATGAGCACAGCCTATGGTCGTTATGATTTACTTTCTGATTTAGCGCATAGTTTAGCCAGCGTTCACGATGAGCAGATGACAGCGAAGACTGTAGTGAAATAAGCAGCGAAGTAGGCAGAGAAGTTCGCAAGATATGAAGAAACGTGCGGAAAAGAGACAGTGGTTAGGCGTTGAACAATTGCCATCGCAGCAACGTGCTACAAGCATTCAGAGCATGGTTATTGTGCTCATTGTGGCTATTGTGGCAGGCTGGTCACTGTGGGGAGAACGTGCAGTTCAGCGCATGCGTTCTGATTTTATTACTGCAACGAGTAGTCGTGCTGCGAGTGTGAAACAGCAAGCTGCTGATCGTAAAGCAAATAGTAAAGTAGGCAGTAAATTAAGGAGCAAAGCAAGCGCCCAGTCTGCTGTAGTGAAGAATTCTGATGCTGCTCATAAGTATGGTCCAGGTAAGCATGGTTCAAGCAAAACTAAGCAGACTATTGCAGAAAAATTTGGTGTTACTGCCGATGATTGGCGCTTAGTATTAGTGAACCGCGAGCATCCTCGCGAGGAAATGAATCCACAGCTAACGGAGTTGAATAATAGGTGTAGCATCGATTCGCGTGTGGCTGATGAACTGTCTGAATTTCCTCACGCCGCTCAGGAGGTGGATTCAAGCGCTCATTTTATCTCTTGCTATCGCAGTGTGGCTTACCAGACGCAACTGTTTGAGGGGTATGTGAACGATGAACTGGCTGCTCATCCTGATTGGAATCGTGAGCAGGCGGAAACGCAGGTAAAAACATATTCGCAACCAGCAGGGCAATCCGAGCATCAAACTGGATTAGCTGTGGATTTAAGTACGGCTGAAGATATTAATGTGCAAGACCCTGCTCTTGCGCAGCGTATTCAATCTCTAGCTCCTCAGTATGGTTTTATTTTGCGTTTCCTTCGTGGTAAAGAACAATCGACCGGCGTTGATTACGAAGATTGGCATTTCCGCTATGTTGGTCGAGGTATTGCGCAATACATAACCGCCAAAGGTTGGACTTTGGAGGAGTTCCTAGACCATTTGAACGATCCGGTGTAGGAGAGGGTGGGTATTCCTAGATGTGTTGGGGTGTTTTCGATCCCTTGTTTGCTTTGGCTTTCTCTCGATTTTTTCTCGCTCTTAACGACAACCTTCCCATTGTGGTAGTGGGAAGAGATAATCCTCATATCTTGCCCATTCTTCGATGAAATCAATACTCTCGGGATTCGTTAACCAGCGTCCTTCTAATCCGTACATTGCAGCAAAAGCAAGTAAAAATACAAACTCACCATCAACACCTTCAGGCACAGCCCACTCATATTGACGGTATTGTTCCTTAAACTTTTGCGGACGCTGAGCAAAATACGCATGGGCAGGGTGTGAAGGAGTGATGGCTTCAGTGTTCAAAATTTCGAAAGCCTTCACCATTTCTGGCTGCTCCACATTTTGTGCAACAACACGGCGTAACACTTCAGGAATACATGCTTTTTCACCGTAGTGCTCGCCATCCTCATTGAACTGAGCTAAATAATTCTGCATAGCATCAAAACGATCGTAATGACGCTCAATAATGGCGATTAAAAGATTTTGTTTGTTCTTAATATGATGCAAAACAGCAGTATGTGAAATGCCAATTTCATGTGCAATATCGGGCAGGCTGGTACCAAAATAGCCCTTCTCGCCAATTAAACGTACAGCAACATCAATAATTTCTTCGAAACGCTCTTGAGCACTTTTGCGCCGACGAGCTGGGCGTTCCGCGATTTTCTCTGAATGTGCAGTAATTAGTTCAGAAATGAGCGCACGTTCACTGGTGGCGTCTGTTTGCGATGATGTTGCAGTATGTGCCATAACATTCCTCCATCGAGCGGCAATCTCTGGTCTTATTCTACATGTGCTGGGGTGCTGTTCTATCGCATACGTACGCATCATTACATACACATGTGTAAGTTGCGTTGCGTAACAATGCCTTGGTAAGTGCATTTCATAAGGATTTATATTTTTCTACTTACAACTTGTAAACCTGTAAATTAATAATTAAGATATGAATCAAGTTCGCGATAACGGTATCGCAGCTGAGAATGTTCAGGCACGCAGACGTGATGAAAGGTATAACATGACACAGGTGTCTCAGACAGAAAGCTCACAAAGCTTAGGTCGCTATAGCTCGCTAGCAGTTGCGGCAGGTATTGGTTCAATGCTTGGTTCCGGTATTATTGTTGGCTTATCGGCAACAATTACTGTGTGGCAAGAAGGTTTACAGTTATCGAATGCTCAAGTAGGTCAGCTTTCAGGTATTATGACCTTCGCTATCGCTTTTGGCTCGCTTATGGGCGGTCGAATTGCCGATAAGATTGGGCGCGTTTTCTTCTTTAACTGGATTAATTTGCTCTATGCCGTTGGAGCAGTTGTATGTATCTTTGCTCAAAACTTCTGGACGTTGCTTGCTGGTTTGATTATTGCCGGATGGGCTTCTGGCGCAGATTTACCAGTATCTATGACGGTGGTTTCGCATGACGCTCCTAATGATTCTCTCGCTGCTCGCTTGGTATCTCTTACTCAGGTATTCTGGCAGTTGGGTGTGTTTATTTCCTTTATTTGCGCCTTCTTGGTTTCTGCACTTTCCGGCGCTACTGGCGGTCGCGTAGTCTTTGCAATTTTGGCGATATTCGCAGTTATTGCTTTTGTATGGCGTGTTACTTCTCCAACCTTTAAGAAGTTTCATGATGAAGCAGACGCTCGTGATGCGCAGATGGGTGTTACTGCGCATGACACTAACGTATCTGTAACAAAGATTCTTTTCGGACGTAACAAGGTTATGCTGCTGAGTTTCTTGGCTGCTATTTTGATTTTCTATGTTGGATGGAATCTCTTAGCAAATACGTGGGGTCAATTCCAAACCTTTATGTTTGCGAAAGCAGGTGCAAGTCAGTCTCTTGCTACCGGTTTGGGTATTATTTTGAACTTTATTACCCTTATTTTGAATATAGCCTTTGCTTCGGTTGCAGGTGGTAAGTACCGCAATAAGGCATTTGTTGCGGGTATTGTTATTCAGTTGTCTGCAATGATTATTATGGCTTTGGCTGGTACAAACCTCTGGGTTATTGTTGGTGCAACTGCTTTTATGAACTTGGGTAGTCCTTTAGCAGGTGAAGCAATTTATAAGGTATGGACGCAGGAATCTTTCCCTATTGAAATTCGTGCTTCTATTCAGGGTTACATTAACGGTTTCTCTCGCTTGTGTTGCGGTTTATTCGCGCTGATTACTCCTATGCTTGTGGTTCCTGGTGTTATTCAGAAAACCATGTGGGGATTCGCAGGTGTTGTATTTGTGATGAGTTTGGCGGGTCTGTGGATGCTTGGCTTGCAAAAGAAGTATGGCACAGACGAAGAACGTCAATTGCAGGAAATACATGGTGCCAAATAAGGAGAATTCAACGATGAATTCACACAATGACGAAGTAGTTGATACAAAGAATGATTACCTTAGTGGTGAGCGCGTGAGTGGTGCTCAGGTGAATGGGGTGCGGGGAGAGCACTATTGCGGTGGCGAGTACGTTAGTGATGTGCGCGTCAGTGCAGTGCGTGTTGAACATTATTCTGGCGATGTATTGGGCATAGCACACACATCACCACGCTTAAGCTGGGATTACGAGGGAATTCCAACGCAGGGTGATCGGGTGTTGGTCAGTGTAGTAAGAGAAGGTGTGGAAGTTGCTCGAACACAAGATAGTGTGGAGCTTCCAGCACAGTCTCATGTGTTAGTGGATTGGCCTTTTGACCCATTGGCTCCACGAGAGGAAGCGCGCCTGAGTGTGCAATTGGTGGGAAGCGACGCGCAGCCGGCTGCTGTGCGTGTGGAATCAAGTATGGCGGCGTGGGAGCTCAACGCAGATTTTGTGGGCCCTGCGTGGAGTGAGCCGGAGACTGATCATCGCCATTTGCCGTTGGTGCGCACCGAGATTAATGTGCCAGGCAAACCCGTGCGCGCTCGCCTGTATCTGAGTGCTTTAGGGCTTGTAGAAGCGCATATTAATGGACATACTGTGGGTGAGGATGTGTTAAACCCAGGGTGGACGGTGTATCGTGATCGCGTAGAACAGTGGGTCTACGATGTAACTGATATGCTTCATGAGGGAACTAATGCGCTTGGCTTCCTCCTAGGTGATGGCTGGTGGCGTGGACGCCTCGGCTTCGATGGTGGAATTCCTAACGTCTACGGTGATCGCATTGGCGTACAAGCCCAGTTAGAAGTGCGTCTCGATAATGGACAAGTGCTCAAGTTCTACTCAAATGCGTGGGATGAAACCTGGCATGCTGCACGCGGTCCAATTGTGCGCTCCGACCTGTATGAAGGCGAAACCTATGATGCTCGTCTTGAGCAAAAGGGATGGGATGAGCCAGGATTCGACGAAACAACAACCCAAGGTACGATTGGACAGTGGGATCCCGTGGCTGAAGTGGTCTATGATCAGTACAAAGTTAAACCAGCATCGAAAGAAGCTGTACGGGCGCAAGGCGAAAACCGTCCAGTATCGATAAGTAGGCAAGCAGATGGAACGTATCTGTTAGACTTCGGTCAAAACTGCTCGCAACTTATTAATCTGCATATGAAAGGTCTAAAAACTGGCGATGTTGTAGAGCTGAGGCATGCAGAAGTGCTTGATAGCGATGGAAGCTTAGCTACGCGCACCTTACGTCGTGGTCAGCAGCACGATACCTATATTTCTAACGGGCAAGACGCTTGGTGGCAACCTCGTTTTGTGATGCATGGTTTTAGATATGCCACTATTTCTGGCTATCCGGGAGAGCTGGCAGCAGACGATCTCGTGTGCAGCGTTTACCACACCACAATGCGTCGCACAGGTTGGTTCAATAGCTCGAACACGCTGCTCAATCGTTTGCACAGCAATGCTCTGTGGTCGATGAAGTCAAATTTCGTTTCTTTGCCAACTGACTGCCCACAGCGCGATGAACGCATGGGCTGGACGGGCGATATTGACCTATTCGCTCCAACTGCATCGTATCTGTATGATGTGCACAATATTTTGGGTAGCTGGCTCACCGATGTGCGCAGTGAGCAGCTCAACTGTGGTACGGTGCCATTCTTTGTTCCATTTGTACCACTGGGTGTGTGGGCTAAACCGGAGGCGATTGCAATTTGGGGTGATGCTGTAGTAGCAGTGCCATGGGCTATTTATATGGATGATGGAGATACGCAGCTGCTTGAACAGTCATGGAATCTTATTCATGACTGGATTGCTGAAGTAGAAGGGTATTTAAGTTCTGACGGAGTGTGGGATCGCAAACCATGTTATCCGCTTGGTCAGTTAGGAGATTGGCTTGACCCAAGTGCTCCTCCAGAAGACCCAACGCAGGCGATTACTCAAAAAGAGCTGGTTGCTACAGCATTCTTTGCTCGTAGTTGCAAGCAGGCCTCATACATTGCTGCCGCACTCGGTAAAGGTGAGGAAGAAGAACATTATGCAAGCTTGTATGAGCGCATCCGCACGGGGTATATTGCTCGTTTTGTGCAGCGTAATGACCACACCGGTTTGCGCATGACTTCTGATACACAGTGTGCTTACGCATTATCGATTGCTTTTGGATTATTCGAGGGTTCTGAACGGCTTGTTGCTGCCGCTGGTGAGCGTTTGGCTAATCTTGTGCGTGAATCAGGCGGTAAAGTAAACACTGGTTTTGCGGGAACGCCGTATGTTTTGCCTGCTTTATCTGCTACAGGACATATACAGGAAGCGTATTCGTTACTGCTATCTACTCAATGTCCAAGTTGGCTCTATCAAGTGGCTATGGGTGCTACCACCACGTGGGAGCGTTGGGATTCGCTTCTGCCAGATGGGTCCATTAATCCAGGCGGAATGACTAGCTTTAACCATTATGCTCTGGGCTCTGTGGCACAGTGGCTTCACACTGGTATAGGTGGTTTGGAGTCGCTGGAACCGGGATGGAAACGTTTTGCAGTAAATCCGTTTGTTGGAGGTGGTCTTGATCATGCCTCGACCGCACATATAACACCGTTTGGTCAGGCGCGTGTTGATTGGAAGATAAACGATGACGGTTCTGCTGTTGACGTTCATGTGGAGGTGCCATATGGTTCAACAGCTGTTGTTCCTGCCCTTGACGGTAAGGAGCTAACTGCCGGCGAACATAATATAAAGATTAAGTTGAGTTAAGACAGAACAACCCCTCACAATACTGCTGTTGCACACCTGCACAGCAGTATTGTGTTTTTTGTGACGTCTGTTCTGCATTTCGTGCAGTGCACATTGCTGCGCCCGAACCGTGCTCATACTATATGATTCATCTGCAGACAATGATGTATACCGTATACAAGGAGCGCACGTCAGGTGGCTAATACAGCTCGAACTCACAATTACACAGAACTGGCAGTAGCTGCTGGATTAGGTGCTACTTTGGCATCGGGAATTATTGTAGGATTAGCGTCCACAATAACCGTGTGGCAATCTGGCTTAGGCTTAACCGATGCGCAAGTAGGTCTTTTGTCGGGAGTGCTTTCTTTTGCTATTGCAGGCGGGTCAATTGCAGGTGGTCGAATTGCCGATAAGATTGGGCGCGTTTTCTTCTTTAACTGGATTAATGTGCTCTATATGCTGGGCGCTGTCCTGTGCGTATGCGCTACAGATTTTTCGATGCTCATGACCGGTATTATTATTGCCGGCATTGCTTCTGGTGCTGAGGTTCCTGTTGCTATTACTGTGCTGTCTTTCGATGCGCCCGATGCTGCCACCAGTTCGCGTTTGATTTCCACAAGTCAAGTATTCTGGCAAGCAGGCATGTTTGTAGCCTATAGCGCAGCCTTTGCAGTCTCAAAACTTGCCGGCGCAATAGGTGGACGTATTGTTTTCGCTGTTTTCGCAGTCCTGGGCATCATAACCACACTGTGGCGTTTACTTTCTCCTGGTTTACGTGCTGTTCATGAGCAAGCTCAGCAGAGGCATCATCTCTTATCAGCAGATGGAAGTAATAATCAAAAAGTTTCTATGCTCTCGCTCTTTAGCGGAGAACATAGAAAAGCGCTGACGGGCTTTCTCGTAACCATCACAGTGTTCTATATTATGTGGAACTTGCTGGCGAATACATGGGGTCAGTTCCAAACCTATATTTTCGCGCAATCAGGTGCCTCACAAAGCCTCGCCACAGCTTTGGGAATAGGGTTGAACCTCATTACTCTCGTGCTCAATATTGTTTTCGCCACTGTAGCGGGAGGGAGCCGTCGTAATACGGCTTTTGCTGTTGGTCTAGTTCTCACGTTTACCTCCATTATTATTATGGTTCTGGCTGGTTCTAACCTGGGAATTATTGTGTCTGCCGCAGCTTTGCTTTACGCGGGTATTCCTTTGGCAGGAGAAGCTATCTATAAAGTGTGGACGCAGGAGTCTTTTCCTGTGAGCATTCGTGCGACGGTTCAAGGATATATTAACGGTGTTTCTCGTCTTATCTGCGGCTTATTTGCGCTCGTAACACCTGCTTTGGTGTCACCAGAGACTTTGACATATACCATGTGGGGGTTTGCTGGAGTTGTTATTGTAGAAGCAATAGCAGGTTGTGCAATGATTGCTTTACAGCAGCGTTACGGAACGGATGAGATGAGGCAATCCTAAGCTTAGCGAAGACTAGCCTGCGCGAAGAGATACGAGGTGAGGTGGCGACGATGCTGAATATTGCCCTAGTAGAAGACGACGATAAGGCAGCAGATACCTTATCGAAGTTTCTCGACGCCTTTTCGAACACACACGGCACGCAATTTAAAATAACTCGTTTTACTGATCCCACGATTTTGCTCGACGACTACAAACCCGTGTGGGATGTTGTTTTCATGGATATTGAAATGCCAAATATGAATGGCATGGATGCAGCCTATTCTTTGCGTCGTCTCGACCAGAAAGCAGTGCTAATTTTTGTAACCAATATGGCGCAGTTCGCTGCAAAAGGCTACGAAGTTAATGCTCTTGACTACATTATTAAGCCGTACATATACCCAGATTTTGAGCGTAAAATGCAACGCGCTGTTGCAGTATGTGCAAAAGCCGACGATTCCATTGTTATTACTTTCCGCGGCAGCGGTGTGCGTGTGCGTGTGAGCGATATTGAATATATTGAAGTGCGCGGTCATAATGTGCACTACCACACGGAGTTGGGTATTTTAACAAGCGCAGGAAGTTTGCAGAAAGTCCAAGAGCTGCTCGAGCCTAAAGGCTTTTTGCGCTGCTCGAAAGCGTTTCTGGTTAATCCTCATCACGTGATGAACATCAGCAGCACGCAGTTGCACGTGAGCAGTGGCGATCGTGTGCCTATAGGCCGTGCGTATCATAAGGTTTTTATGCAGGGTTTCGCTGCAGCCATGGGTAACGAGGGGATGATGCTATGATTTTCTTCCGCGAAACCGGTTTTATGCTAGAACTGCTCGCCACAGCTGCTGTGTGTAGCGCTCATATGAGCAAACGTAATAATGTATTGGTTCGAGCGCTGGCAAGTCTTATCGTATTCAGTAGTATTGCTTGGGCTTGGAGCAGCCTTCTTACTCCTCCTGTCGTATGGGCAGCTATCGCTCGATTTCTCGTTTTTTATGCACTGTGCTATCTGGCAGTATGGTTCTGTGTGGAGCTCACATGGAAGCAAGCGCTTTTTATCACTGCAGGAACCGTAGCTTTACAACATGCATGTTATAGTTGCGCTCAAATAGTTCAGATTGGTTTTCCTATACTTAACTCCGAGGGAACAGCCAGTATTTTGTATAACCAATGGTATGCGTATCCGCTGTTATTCTGTGCGTTTTTAGCATGCGGATATTTTCTGTTCGCTCAGCCACTGCATGGGCGCCTACCTGAACATATTGCTAATAGTTTCATTCTTGTTGCTGTTGGTATTATGCTGTGCGTTACTGTATTTTCTACTTTATTTGATGAGTTTATCGCTCACACACGCATTGCAAATAACGCTTATTTTATGTTCGTTCTCACACGTTTAGTCACGTGTATTTTTCTGCTCGTTTTACTGCGCGAAATTACTGAACGCGAAACCGCGCAACGCGATAACGAGTTTCTTTCCCAACTGCTCAATCAGCAACGTCAAAAATTTGAAAGCGATAAAGAAACAATTAATCTCATCAATATAAAAACGCATGACTTAAAAAAGCAGCTGACTGTTTTAGAAGGTCGCGTAACTCAAGAAGAAATTAACGATCTGAAAGATTTAGTGAGCATTTATGATTCCTCGTTGCGCACAGGAAACGAAACGCTTGACGTGCTGTTAGCGCATAAATCATTAATCTGCGAACAGCGCAGTATTCTTTTTGACCGTATGATTGACGGCTCTCATCTATCTTTTATGAAGCCAGCAGATATTTACTCGCTTTTCGGCAATGCTATTGATAACGCGATGGAAGCAACCGTACAGATTGAGGACGAACAGCAGCGCTATATTCGCATGAAAGTGCAAGAAGCGCGCGGTATGATTATTATTCACGTAGAAAACTCGTGCGCGCGTATGCCTCGCTTTGTACGCGGACTGCCGCAAACGAGTAAAAAAGATAAGCGGTATCACGGCTTCGGTGTGAAATCTATGCAGTTGGTAACCCAGCACTACGGCGGTGTGATGGATATGAGCGTGCGCGATAACGTGTTCAGCTTAAACATTATGATTCCGCTGCGATAGCGCCGTACGCGCTGCAGCCGTTCGCGCGCATTTTGTGACGCGTAAAATGCGTTTCGTGCAGATCTGCTCGCTTCCGCTTTCCAGAACTCTTAGATTAGAGGTATCACAGAGAGTTCAAAGGCGAAAGGGAAGTTGTGCTAAACGTAGAACACCTCACCGTAGAAAACACCGAAACGGGATGCGTTACAGATGAGCGCAATCCGCGCGTATCTTTTGCGCTCTCCAGCGACATGGCAGACACCACGCTCAGCCAAGCGCGCGTGCGCATCGCCGATTGGACCGCAACCACCACCGAACAGGTAGGCATTGCCTACGCAGGCAAAGGATTGCAAGCCTTTAGCGAGTATCCAGTAGAGGTCGAGGCTACAGACAACTACGGCCGCACAGCCAGCGCTCACACCACTTTCGAAACCGGCCGCTTAGATACGCCATGGCAAGCACAGTGGATTACCGACGGCGACTACCGTTTTGCCGAGAAAAAAGTATCGCCTTGCCCGATGGTTTTCCGCCGCACCGTTCGCCCGGCATCCGGCAAAACAATCGCCCGCGCTCGCTTATACGCCACCGCTATGGGCATGTACGATTTCACGTTCAACGGTGAGCGTATTTCTGATTATTACTTCGCTCCAGGTTTTACCTCGTATAAAACAAACCTGCAGTATCAGACCTACGACGTAACACAGCAGCTGCTCGGCTCTGATGCGTGCGAGATGGTTGCCACGGTTGCCGGCGGCTGGGCAGTAGGATCTTTCGTTTTTACCCGCAAAAACCGCGTAAGCGCTAAGCGCCAGGCACTGCTTGCTGAGCTGCGCATCGACTACACCGACGGTAGCAGTGATGTTATTGGCACCGATACCTCGTGGCAGGTAACAATGGATTCGCCTGTGCTCGTCGCAGATCTTTACGATGGCGAAGTGTACGATGCGCGCGTAACGCTCGATGCTGCGTCATGGCATGCTGCGAGCGTAGAAAAACTGCGCATTCATCCACAAATTCAGGCTGATTATTCTGCGCGCGTGCGCGAACACGAAGTTTTCGAGCCAACATTAGTCAAGCGCAGCGATAATGGCGAGTTGATTTATGATTTCGGTCAGAACTTCGCTGGCGTTGTACGCTTTACTGTGCGCGATGCTCATGAAGGCCAGAATATTACTGTTAAGCATGCAGAAATTTTGAACCCAGATGGCTCGTTAAACACGACTTTCTTGCGCACAGCAAAAGCTCAGATTGTCTACACTTGCGCGGCAGGGGAGCAGACCTATTCTCCACGCTTTACCTATATGGGCTTCCGCTACATTAGCGTAAGCGGTGTGGACGCAGCCTCTATCGATATTACAGGCGTGGCTTTGTACTCCGCCATAGATGAGATTGGCTCTTTTGCTAGCTCTCATGAGGGTCTTAACCAGCTGCACAGCAATATTATGTGGGGTTCGAAGTCGAATCTGGTAGATATTCCTACCGACTGCCCTCAACGCGACGAACGCATGGGATGGACCGGCGATATTGCCGTCTTTGGCCCAACGGCCTGCTTTAACTTCGATATGAGCCGATTCCTCGATAAATGGTTGCGCGATGTGAAGGCCGAGCAAACTCGCGGCGGCGGTATTCCTAACACTGTTCCTGTGCAAGGCTACGGTTTCCCAGCCACCATGCCACAAATGGCGATTGACTGGTGGGGAGACGCCTGCGTGCTCGTACCGTGGGCACTCTACCAGTCGCGCGGCGATAAAGAGATTTTGCGCTCCATGTACACCACGATGAAGAAGTATGTAAAAGCCTGCTTGTTCTGGGCTGGCCTGTGGGGACGCGGAGATAAGCGTTATATCTGGAATACGCCATCTGTTCTCCACTTCGGCGACTGGGTTGCTCCAGACGTTCCTCAAATGAGCCAATGGCAGGCACGCTCGCCATGGACTGCTACTGCTAGCCTGAACAACACATCGCGTACCCTAAGCAAGATTGCCCATGTTTTGGGCGAGAGCGACGACGAACAATACTATGCTCAGCTTGCCGATCGTGTAGCACAGGCGTATATGAATGTGTTTACCGACGGCAAGGGTAAGCTGCACAACGAGTTCCAAACCGCCTATGTGCTGCCACTGTACTTGGGTATGTTCCCGCAGAATCAGCGTACTGCAGCAGTGAAGAACTTCGTACGTTTGGTGGAATCAAACGACTACAAGATCGGTACCGGCTTCCCCGGAACACCATATATTCTGTTTGCTCTGGCCGATAACGGTCGCGCAGACGTGGCCTACCGTATGCTGCTTAACGATGCATGCCCAAGCTGGCTGTACGAAGTGAAGCAAGGCGCCACCACCATTTGGGAACGCTGGGATGGTCTCGACGAAAACGGCGAATGCCCAATCGGCGACGACGGCACCGACATTATGATTTCCTACAATCACTACGCTTCGGGCGCTGTGGGAGCATTCTTGTACTCGCGTGTAGCAGGCTTGGAAGCCACCAGCGCAGGCTACAAAACTTTCCGCGTACAACCGGTTCTCGGCGGCGGCCTCACCTGGGCGAAAGCCAGCACGCGCACACCATATGGTGTGACAGGAAGTTCGTGGACGCTCAATACGGACGGCATTTTTGCTTTAACCGTAGATGTGCCAGTTAATACCACCGCAGAGGTCGTGCTGCCAGACGGCGCCACGCACAGCGTGGGCAGTGGAACACACTCTTTTACCTGTACTGTTACCAACGAAACGAACATGGAGGTTCGCGCTTAAATGTTTAACTCACCATTGTTAAAAACTCGCATTACTTCGGCGAACGTAAAGCCGCCAGAAATGCTGTTGGGCTATTTTGTTGGTCCATTTATGGCATTTATTTCTAATGCGATTTTTGCTTCGTATCTTAACCGCTATTATTCCGATATTCTCGGGTGGACCGATACCTCCAAGTTTGGCGTCTTCTCGACGCTCTTGCCTATGATCTCCGTGATTTTTGTGATTGCTGGAAACCTGGTGGTTGGCCGACTTATCGATAATACGCGTACGCCACAAGGCAAGGCACGTCCTTACATGTTCTTGTCTATTCCATTCGTGGTTGTAGCTATTGCACTGCTGTTCCTTGCACCAATGGGCGCCGCTCCAGCCATAACCATGGTGTGGATTGCAGTAAGCTACAACCTCTACTACGCGGTGGCCTACCCATTGTTCTACACAGCACACTCCTCAATGGTGGCACTGTCTACACGTCATTCGAATCAGCGTGGTTTGTTGGCAACCTTGTCGAATGCGTCGGGTGTAGCAGCAGTGGGTGTGGGCGCCAGCATTCTCGTTCCTATCTTGCTGCAAAGCTACCTCTTCGTCGATGGCGGAGCCGGTCGCATTGATACAGCTGCCAGCTACAACAACTGGCGCGTAGCCATGATCGTGCTGTGCATCCTCACTGCTGTAGGTATTGTGCTCGAATACTACTTCACTCGTGAGCGCATTACCGAAGAAAATATGAAGCTCAATATCGTCGAAGAAAAGCTCTCCATGGCTAAGCAGGCCAAGGTGTGCATGAGCAACGGTTACTGGTGGATTATTATCGCCTACTTCTTACTCTTCCAGCTGTCCGGCATGGTAAAGAACGGCTCCATGAGCTACTACACGCGTTGGATGTTCGACGGTGTGAACACCGAAGCAGCTGCAGGTGCTGCCATGTCGACTCTCGGTCTTATCGGTGGTATTCCAACCGCTGTGGGCATGTTGTTGGCCTGGCCAATTGCCAACAAGCTCGGCAAGCGCAACGCTGTAGCCGGCGGTATGATTCTCGCCGTTCTTGGCGGAGCAGTTAGCCTCCTGGACGTACACAGTCTGCCCATCGTTATTTTCGGCGTGATTCTTAAGGGCATCGGCTCTATCCCAGCCATGTATGTAACCTTGGCGTTGCTCTCCGATGTGCTCGACCATTTGGAAGCCAAGAACGGTTTCCGCTCCGACGGTTTTACCATGAGCGTGTACGGCGCCATTATGGTGGGCATGACCGGTTTGGGCAACGGTTTAATCAACGCAATGCTGTCGGCCGCTGGATACAATCCGCTGGCCACCGCTCAAAACGGCATGGTTCAAACCGTGCTCGCAGGCTGCTACATCTGCTCCGAACTTATCTGCTACGCCATTATCGTCGTGCTCATGCTCTTCCTCAACGTGGAAAAGCAGATCGAAGCCGATCAGGCAACCATCCTCGAGCATCAGAAAGCAGCAGTTCTGGCTGCCGGCGGCGAATGGATAGAGCCGGAAGAACGTTTGCGTCTCGAGCAGGAAGCGGCCGAGCGCGAAGCTGAGCAGGCACGCCTCGAGGAGCTGCGCGCCAAGTGCGCGAAGAAGGGCTTGAACTTCGAGGAAGAAGAAGCCAAGTATCAGGTTAAACTCGCTGCCCGCGCGGTCAAGAAAAGATAAAAATCACAAGTTTTGAAGTCTTAGACCGTCTAAGGCTTCCTAAAGAAGGAGAATTCTATGAAGAAAGGTACGCCAACGAGGGCGTGGAGAGGTGCAACCACAGTATTTGCTGCCGGTCTAGCGCTGTCCCTTGCCGCAACCAGTGCAATTAACGGGTTCAAAACCGATATTAATAAGTTCCTGGGCACGCACAGCACGGAATGGGTATCGGATTCGAAGGTTGATGCTGCCAAGACCTATACCTACAAGTCGGATTACAAGAGCACGAAGGAACTTGTTCAGGCGGCTCAAGATTTGGGCGAGCGCATGAGCGAAGAAGGCTCTGTGCTCATGAAGAACAATGGTGCTCTTCCTTTGTCTCAGGCCGAAACTCAGAAGGTCTCCCTTCTGGGCTTCTCCAGCTACTATCCAGTGCAGGGTGGCGATATGGGTTCGTCTCTGTCGATGAACCAGGGAACGGATGCGGATACCGTTGATTTCGTTCAGGCTTTGAAGGCGAAGGGTTTTAAGATTAACGAAACTGCCGAAAAGCTGTACACCGGTATGAAGGATCAGTTCAGCACGGAGGTTAACAACTTCGGCCATGTGTCGAAGGTTACGCGCATTACTGCTCCGATGATCGGCGGAACCTTTAGCAATAAAGAACCGTCTCAGCAGGCTCTAGAGAAGGCTAATCCTTCGTGGAAAGATTCGCTCAACGATAACAACGTTATGATTGTGACGGTTGCTCGTGCGTCTGGCGAGAACCGTAACTATACGCCGGGTGAAGCAGGTGTGAACGGGAAAGATAAGCTGAACCAGACTGATCCTCTCGGTTTGAATGATAACGAGCGTGCGCTGATTGATACTGCAGTTTCTGCAAAGAAAGCCAGCGGCGGTAAGGTTATTGTTCTCGTAAACTCCGCGAACACTATGCAGCTGCAGGAAGTAAAAGATAACGATGGTGTCGATGCCATTATGCAGATTGGTTTGCCAGGAGCTTATGGTTTCTACGGTATTGCTGATTTGCTTTCCGGCGCAGCAAATCCATCGGCTCATTTAGCTGATACGTGGGTAAGTAATAATCAAAGCTCTCCAGCAGCCGTAAACTATGGCGACTACCAGTGGAAGAACGCCGATGCTAAGCATATGATTAACTCCGAGCTGGTTCAGGCAGAAGGTATTTACACGGGTTACAAGTATTACGAAACCCGTTATGCCGATGCTGTAGCAGGCGCGGGCAACGCAACCTCGTCTGCAGGCGCTACCGCCGGCGATTCGTGGGATTACAATGCTGAGGTTACCTACCCATTCGGTTATGGTTTGAGCTACACCAGCTTTAGCCAAAAGCTTGATTCTGTGTCTGTTGATTTGGACAAGAAGACCGTAACCGCGCAGGTGACCGTAACCAATACTGGTACGCGCGCCGGCAAGGACGTGGCTCAGCTCTACGTTTCGGCTCCATACACGGATTACGATAAGGAGCACGGTGTAGAAAAGCCAGCAGTACAACTGCTTGACTTCGAAAAGACCGACGAGCTCGCTCCAGGCGTTTCCCAAACCGTAACGATTACTGCTGACGCACAGTATATGGCCAGCTGGGATTCTACAGCGAAGAATGCTAAGGGAACCAAGGGAACCTATATTCTCGATGCGGGTGACTACCACTTCTCCGTAGGCAACGGTGCACACGCTGCAGTAGATAATGTATTGAATGCTGATTCCGATGAGACCGCAACTTGGACCTTGGATAAGCTCGACACCACCACTTTCGCTACCACCAAGAATGGTACGAAGGTAGAAAATCAGTTCGAAGATGCTGATTTGAACAAGTGGATGCCAGATACAGTCACCTATTTGTCTCGCTCTGACTGGAACGGCACCTGGCCAAAGGTGTACAAGGATTTGACTGCTACCGAAGACATGCTTAACGGCGGTCTGACCAACGACACCTACCAGATTACTGAGAACACCAAGGAAAAGGCCACCACTTGGGGTGCTGACGGCAACCTGACTTTGGCGCAGTTTAAAGGAGTGAAGAGTCCTGACAATAAGGACTTCCAGAAGCTCATGAATCAGATGACCTTATCTGAAGCCATGATTCGTACTGCTTTCGGTGGAACCTCCACCAAGCCAGTGGTGTCTATTAGCTCTCCAGAAGCTGTGCAGAACGATGGTCCTAACGGTTTCGCATCCTACACGTTGGGTCAGTATGCGAATAAGGATAAGTCGTCCGGCGACCCATACGCGATTGATACTAAGGATAAGAACGCTAACTACTCTATGGGTATTATGGCGAACGAGTCGATTATTGGCCAAACCTTTAGCAAGCAGCTCGCTGCTGAATGGGGTAAGCTCTTGGGCAACTACTCGATTTGGGCTAACACCACCATTTTGTGGGGCTTGGGTACCGATTTGCATCGTAATGCCTACAATGGGCGAAACCACGAATACTATTCGGAAGATCCAGTGCTCACTGCACAAATGGTAACCGCTTCGGTGAAGCCAAGCCGTGCTTATGGCGTGATTTTGGCTGGTAAGCACTACGCCTTTAACGATACAGAAATTAACCGTATTGGTATTGCTGTGTTTATGACTGAGCAGAAGGCTCGTGAAGGTGAGCTGCGTGCTTCCCAGATGGGCGTAGAAGATGGCGATATTCTCGGCATGATGACCGGCTACAACCGTATCGGTGTGCGTGCAACCAACGCTCACACTGGTTTGATGATGAATATTCTGCGCGACGAATGGGGCTTCAAGGGATTGGTCTCCGAAGACTTCATTATGGATAGCGAATATAAGAACCTGCGTCAGGCAGCTATTAACGGCGTAACCATGACCACCTCCACGGGTGACGATTCGATGGCAGCGATTAAGAAGATTTGGCCATACTGGAACGACAAGGATGTGGCTAAGGATTCGGTAATGTCTGCAGCATTGAAGCGCAACATGATTTGGCAGTACTACGCCATCGCTAACTCCAATGCAATGGACGGATTGAACACCACCTCTCGTTTGAAGCGTGTGAATACGTGGTACGACAACCTGTTGTTGGCAACCAGCATCGTAACAGGCGTACTTACCGCTGCAGCAGCTGTGATGTATACGCTCAGCCGTCGCAAGTTCGCACAGAGTGCACAGACCGCACAGAAGGGAAACTAAGATGAAGGCTCTGAAGAATTTGTCTCTCGGTTTTTATGTAGGAGTGCTCGCCTTTATCGTAGAGGTAGTAGCGTTGGTCTTCTACTTCATTAATCAAGGCACAGTTACTTTCGGTAACCTGCCGCTGAACATGGTAACCGTTGTGGGCGGCGTTATTGCCCTAGCTATCCAGCTGCTCATCTTGGTGCTCGGTCAGTTGCGTGCTTCTAACAAAACAGGTGTAGGTGTTCTCCTGGATCTGGCGTACGTAGTGGAAGCAGTGCTCATCGTGTGGGGAGCTACCGTGTTCTTTGCAGACCGCATTAACCTGTTCTCCTCGGTTATGACCTTTAACCGCAACGCGCAAAGCCTGGCCGATATGAACAGTGCACTGTACGGTATTGGCGCCATGTTTGCCGCAGCAGTTCTGGTTATTCTTAGCTCCTTTATGCGAGTGAGCAAGAACCAAGAGTAAACAACACGAAGAGGTTGGGTGCGTGGCCGTTTTGCCGCGCACCCACCACCGAGAAAATACTGAACATTATTGAACGGAGTGTGCCATGCGCGCAACAACTTTTCATGAGGGATGGTCTTACCGCCGCATTAACGCGGAAATGGGCTACCCAGACGACACAGAATTTACTGCCGTTAGCATTCCTCATGATGCTATGTTGTACGAAAAGCGTTCGCGCTTGGCATCGTCCGGTACCAACGGCTGCTGGTTCGAAGGCGCAGACTATGAGTATGTAAAGCAGTTTAATGTGGCTGCAGATGCGCCGGCTGTGCAGTTCTTAGAGTTTGAGGGCGTCTACCATAACGCCGAGGTATGGCTTAACGGCGAGAAAC
>QWCP01000126.1_pt1 | contig 37217 bp, 30 predicted proteins | sample 1972561 | NCBI WGS metagenome assembly QWCP01 (sample SAMN09866705, study PRJNA288562) | Human vaginal metagenome isolate pre4_vaginal, whole genome shotgun... | isolation source: vagina | host: Homo sapiens | place: USA: California
AAACTGGCATAACAGGTGTATGAATCGGTTAAGCAGAATGCGTCAGAACAATAGCCCTCCGATTTTAACGCAGTGTGAAGCCTGATTGTGCCGAACAGCTGCTAGTCACACACCTGCAACCTAAAACCCCGCGAAAAACCGAAGAACCATTAAATTCCACTGTGCAGACAAGAAAGCAAACCTTGCAGGTCTACAATTTGCTGATTTAATAGCTCGACCAATTGGCAATAAATATCTACATCCTAACAGCATGGATAGGTCATACCAGATTTTGAAACCGAAAATTCGCCGTGGCTCACGAGAGAAAATACGAGGGGTTATGAGATCAAAATCTATCCGGAATAAAGAAGAAGCGGTAGGGGGGTTGAGCTCCTACCGCCGACCGAGCACTCCCAGTCCATTTGTAAGCGAATTATATACTCGTAGACGTGTAAATCCAAAAGGATTGGTGTGTTTGCTATTTTTAAACATTGGCTTAGTTTTGTCTTAATAACCTAATGAATCCGTATAAGAAAGAACTTGTTCTCCCGTTCACGGGAATAATGTTATTGAGGTTGAAAAAGTGACATTCCCATGGGGTCGTTGTGGAATGATTCACAGCTCCACGAGAATCTTGGATGTCGCACCCCGCTAGAAGCTGAAGTTGAGTTTTGTTACAACGATGAATAACAAGGCAAATGCCTCGGGGCAAGACCCAGCACGCATCATTCCTTTTTCATATGATATCAGCTCTCATGTGTCCCTGAAAGTTGCTAGCGCTGACAATGCTCACGTCTATTTCGAGATAATTTCAGTCTTCGATAATAAGCGAATCGTAGAGTGCTATAGCGAGCCACGATTCACGAACTGCTCACTCAAGAGCCAACATACCTCGCCTTCTGTTTTCAGCCACTTACACGCAAAACCCCTGATGCACCTCGAATCCATCGCAGAGAATACTAAAGCGGGCATTCCCATAAACAATCAACTGTGTGATTCTTTAAAAGAATGCCCGCTTATAAGCCTTCTTTACAGAGCGCCGAAACCTACTGGGTGAGAAGCTTCAGAACCCACAACCACATAAGCAAGATTTTCGCGTGGAACAACGTAAGTGCGACCTTTTTCATCAGTTAACTTCAAAGTAGTGTTATTGTTCACTGCTGCTTCAACCTGAGCGTTTACTTCGTCAGCAGATTCATTGCTTTGGAAAGTCAAAGCCTTAGCTACGTTCTGCACACCAATTTCTACCAGCATATTTCTCCTTTAATAGCCGTAATACTTTTAATAATCCCTTAGTCTACCTGCTGATCAGAGTCGCCATCCGTATTTTCTTGGGCAGTGAAGACCGTCGTCTCAATATCGTCCTGAATAATTTCAGACTCGCCAGAGCCGCTGTCGTCCTCCTCGTCGTTGACGTTCGTTGAGTGCGAACTATCCATAACGAATCCCATAGAATTCACAGCCATATAGCTACGTTGGGAAGTATATGTTAAACCTTCCTGAGCATGCTGAGCTGCGGCAGCGGCGGACTGAGATTGCATAGCAATCGTTGCGCTATTTAAATGTTCTTCTACTTCTGGAGAAACATTCGATACAACGGGAGCTTCTAAACTATCTGCCACGTCTTGCGCGTTGATGCGATGCTGATTGTCTGAAGAATAGCTAAAGTTTTCCGATTGTCTTGGAGTAACGTTCCAGTTTTTACGTGGAGATTGAGCAGCAGACTGCGGAGGTAGGGGAGCAGCCTGAGATTGAGAAGCATGTAGATTCACTGCGTTATCGGTTGAATCAGAACTCATTTCTGCGCGCTGAGGTGCTTGAGCAATATCGCCTGAACGCATACCAGAATCAGCTATAAAACGAGTATGACCTGCAGGTTTTTGTGATGTTCCACCTTTAACGCGAGTTTCTGCTTTGCCTTGCGCTGCTTGAGGATTTTCTAATAAATCGCCCACGGTCAGCGTTGTTTTCTTCTCAATAGGTTGACGCTTTGGATTATTACGAGCAATCTGATGAGCCAAAGAATTTACTTGAGACTTAAAGGCAAGGATTTTCGCTGTATCCGCCTGAGTCAAAGCGCGCATATATTCGCCCACTTGTTCCATCTGAGTCCATAAACCAGCACGCAACCAAATCATATTGTCTAAGCGGTTACCCATAACGCGGCTGTAGGCTGCAATAAAGGAATCGCGGTGAGCCTTATTCAAGTGTGTGTAAATCCATGCTAAATCGCGAGCAGGATCGCTAATCTGCATGTTTTCCCAGTGACGAAGAGCGTTCACAGAGTCAGACATAAAAATCAAATCGCCGTTATGGAAACCTCCATGCACAGGGCAGCACGTAAAGTTCCATAAACCTTCAGTAGCAATAATATTTTTCCAGTTATGAATAATTTCTGAAGGAATATGACCTGCTGACTCTAAGCTGTGCATCCATCCTGTTAACTGTTTTTGAATACTTTCAGCAGTATAAGAACGGTATTTTACAGCGCGCAGGAATCCGCCACGTAATCGGTGAATAGCAGCAATAGCAGTACCAGCGGCAGCGCACTGTTCAGAGGTGAGATTTTTCAACGCAACAGCATCACCATCAATATGTGGCGTTATGTATACAGCATTCGTTCCTGTTGAGCTATCTGCACCTTCTCCCGGCACAAACAAAGTATAACTTTCTAAAGTAAAGCTCAAACCAACAGCAGTTTTCGAATGAGATAGCACATACGCGGCTTTAGCGCGGTCTTTGAGAATGCTTTTACCTTCATCACTTGAAGACACGCTGACGTCATATTCAACGCCTTCGACGCTGGTAATAACCGCGGTGGTAATATCTTTCTTCTCTCCGCTCATAAAGAACTGCTCAGAACCGCGCGTAGTAGCGACTGAAAGCTCCGGCATGGCTGCGGACGCAAGGGCTGCTATTTCAAATACTGAACGTTGACTCACACTGTTAAGAATAATACACAGCACATAAGTTGTGTACCATTGGTGTGTATGACCACCTCTAGCACAGTTTCGAGCAGTTCTATGACCACCGATTATTCAGCTATTCTCGATGGTCTTGATGAGAACCAGCAGCGCGCAGTACAAGCGCTGACTGGTCCTGTGCGCATTATTGCTGGAGCAGGTGCTGGCAAAACTCGTACTATTACTCGTCGTATTGCGTATGCGTGTGCCAGTGGTCAGTGGGATCCGCAGTGTACGCTCGCCGTTACGTATACGAATAAAGCGGCAAGTGAGATGAAAAACCGTTTAGCGAGCCTCAGCGTTCATAACGTGCACACGAGCACTTTCCATTCCGCTGCATACTCGCAGCTGCGTAGAGCTTGGCTTATTTTGGCTCATCGTGATTCGCCAGAAATTTCCAGCGATATGGATTCCTACGCGCATAAAGCTATGTCTCATGTGTTGAACTTCGATGATTACACGAGCGCAGAGGTGCGTTCTATTGTGCAAGAGTTATCGTGGATGAAGGTGAACCTTATTCCATATGCAGATTATGAGCGTGTGGTCAGTGCTATACATCATCGTTTGCCGCTTGATGCTGAGCCAGGTCAGATAGTAGAGATTGCGCGAGAGTTTGAGAAAGAAAAACAGCGTCATAATGTGATTGACTTCGATGATTCCTTACTGCTGCTGTCTCATATTTTTGAAGAGTATGAGGATTTAGCAGAAGATTTTCGTCTCAATATGCGTCACATAACTATTGATGAGTATCAGGATGTGTCTGCCCTGCAGCATCGGGTACTTGATTTATGGCTGGGAAAAAACCGAGATATTTGCGTAGTAGGAGATCCAGCACAGACGATTTACTCGTACGCAGGAGCAAGTAGTTATTATCTGCTTAATTTTGCGAATGAATTTGCGCCTATTGCTCAAGATATTTCTTTGAATATGGATTACCGCTCCAGCGCCAATATAGTAGATTATGCGAATGCCGTTCTCGCTGACTGTGCTGATAGCGATGATTATATTGAGCTAAAAACAATGAATGAGCCTGGTCCGCGCGTGAACGTAGCACGTTTTAACAGCGATGAAGAAGAGATAGCCGGTATTGCATCGCGTATTCAATGGCATGTAGCGCGAGGAACGCAGATTGAAGATATGGCTATTTTGACGAGAACGCGCGCACGTGCTCGAGATATGGCACATATTTGCCGCGAGCAGGGGCTTAACGTGAATCTTAAGCTCGACAATGACGATGTTATTATGACTGGAGAGTCTACTGAACCTGCGGTGACTATATCAACTATTCATGCTGCTAAGGGTTTGGAATGGCATACAGTTTTTATTCCTGACTGTCATGAAGGAAATTTGCCTTTCTTACCTGATGCTCAGTCTGCTACAGACAGCGATCAAATAGAAGAAGAGCGCCGAATTTTCTATGTGGCGCTCACACGGGGAATTCATCAAGTCTATTTATGTGTAGCTCAGCATCCTTTTGCTGGCGGGCAAGGAGCAGCTCGTGCTGTTAGTCGCTTTGTGCAGCAGGCACATAACGCTGTACGGCGTGCTCGTTACGCACACAATAAACAGAAGGAATCTTAGTCTTTATCTGGGTCTTCATCCTCAGGTTTTTCCGCGTCTAACAGTTGGCTCAGCTCACTATCCCAATCAATAGAAGAAGCCGTGCCTACAGGATGAGTAGAAGGCGAAGAATCTGTGCCCTCATCATTCTTTTCTTGCCCAAAAAGCTCAGAACTCATGGTCTCTATCTCGTCATCAAGAGGAGAAGCTGACGAACTATCCTTGAGTTCACGCATCACGTCATCGGCTAAAACAGGAAGAGTATCTGGATGCTGCCAACGAGCATCACGACCATCAACACCTTCCGCCAGTGTTAACGTATCCCACATATCACTTGCTTCACGCATTTTCTTCGGATGCAAATGCAATCCAACCAAAGCTTCAAAACTGCGGGCAGCTGCTCCACCAGTAACGCGCTCGCGGCGCAACATCTCACGCAACTGTTCAATATGCGGCAAATATGGAATACCTGCGCGCCAAACAATGCAATCAACCCAGCCTTCAACAAGAGCAAGCAGAGTTTCCAAACGTTGCAGTGCTTCGCGTTGCTCTGGCGAATCGCTCATACCCACCTTGCTTAGATTAACAGCACCAGCAATAGACTCAGGATTCATAGCCTGAGCTTCCCGTAACTCTTGTTCCATAGCGTCTAAATCAATGCTGATAGACCGCGCATACTTAGAAATCAAAGCCTTAAACTGAGGCATAAGCCATGGCACGCTGTTAAATAAACGAGCATGAGTATTTTCTACCAAGGTGAGGTAGCTCAATACCTCAGACTCGTCCAGATCGAGATTCTTGGCGTATTCTTGCACGTTTTCTAACACAATACCGCCGGCAGGATTAGATGTGAGAGCAATAACTTGGTCAAAGGTTCCGCGCACTTCACGAGACAGCGAACCTGCAGCAGAACCGAACTGCATGGCGTAAGACGTGTTACCCAAAACACTCATCAGCTTGCCTGGATCTTTAAGCTCATCAGGCAGAGGAATATTAACCGGGCCAGCAAATAAACCGGCAACCTCTCCGTCCATTCCCTCCGAACCGAAACGCTCTTCAAAAATAGTGGATAAAGCGGTATTCATTGCCGTCGCCACAGGTGTGGCAAAATCAATCCAAGCAGGCAACGTTGCTTCAACCCATTCGTTGCGGGTATACACGCTTATAGCTTCAGTAGTTGGGTTTAGCGAAGTGACGGAATCGAGCCACAAATTCGTTTCTGAGGCAGCCATGCGCACTTTTTGAGCCATAGCAGCGGTAATCTGCGTAATCTGTTCACCTTCGCGTGCACGTTGCTGAGCTAAATTCTTGGCTAAACGACGATTAATTGGGCCGGCATCAAGAGTGTTTTTGATGTCTGTGAAACTATTCATACCGCTTTCTGTAAAAGCCTGCATAAGTGATTGCACTTCGTGAGGATTAGGCAGACCTCGTTTGCCTTGCTGGAGAAACTGTTCACGCATATATTCAGGAAGTTCGTGGAACTGTTGCCATGCCATTTCGCCTTCGAAAGGACCGAATGACTCAAGCATCCATGCGTGTAATTCTTCTTCGTTCATGGCGTCGTCCATGTGTTTTGTCCTTGCTGTGTTTGGGTTGTTTTTGGTGTTTGGGTTTTGGGGTCTGGGGAGTGTTTTGTTTTTTTGGGGGGATAGTCAGATATTTGGTGGGGTAGCGGTGTGTTTGAAGAGGTAATGCGGCTCTGTTCTATTGTGCGGTCAGATAGCTCATTTCAACTTGTGCGTAGCTGGTCAATCAAGTGCTCACCGATAGTAACAGTGTTACTGAGTAAGAGTATCGCTGAATGAAAGTATTATTGAGATTACTGAGTGCGTCGAAGGTAATCATAGCCGAACTTTTATCTCGTGACGAAGCGTACAAGTTTTACTCGCGCTATCTTCTGCATGGTTGTTCTTTTCTATACATCGTCCTTCCTATATCCTCGTATGTATTAGTCTTCAAAAAATCCTTTTGCCTCAATATTATGAAAGGCATGAACCAAATGCATAATGAAAATCAGTCCTCTGAGAAATTTTCACCTTCGGAGTATAAGGGGGAAGTATCTTCTGAGCATGGGGTTGCTTCATCCTACGAGTATAGTGGGGGAGTTAGTGTACCAAACGACTACAAAGGGGAAGCTGGCGTACCAGACGAGCGCAAAGGGGAAGCTGGCGCGGAGATGCGTGCGGATTCGCTGGAGGTGCAGGAGGGTTCTTCAGAACAATTTACTTCAGAACAATCTAACGGCGTTGTTCCTAACATTATGCCCGTCCCTTCGCATATGCGAAAAACGCAAGAATCAAAGCGTGCTCATCGTCGCGGTCTTGCTACAGTATTTTTGGTTTTCATTATTGCAGCCCTTCTTTTTGCTCCGAGTCCGTTTGTTATTGAAGTGCCTGGTCCAACAGCAAATGTGTATGGGCGTGTCTCCAAAGACTTGAAAACGCGCATGATTTCAATTTCAGGCGTGCGCACGTACAAAGATAAGGGACAGTTGCGTTTGGTTACCGTGTCGGCAACAGGAGTTCCTGGCTATACAGTTCCGACGGCTGCGGCGATTTTTGCTTGGTTCCATCCACATATGGCAGTTATGCCTCAAGAGGCCGTCTACTCGGTAGATACGACAGCAGAAGATTATGTTAAAGAGGGTACGCAGGAGATGACGGGCGCGCAAGACGTTGCGTCTAAGATTGGCTTGCAGTACGCGCACAAATATTTAGGCGTAGACGTGTCGAAAGCAAAGGTGAAGCTCAACATTGATAACGTGGGCGGACCCTCTGCAGGCATGATTTATACTTTGGGAATTATTACATCTTTGACGGCTACTGATGAAGTCGGCGGTAAAAACATTGCGGGCACGGGAACTATCGAGAAAGATGGCACGATTGGGGCAATTGGCGGCATTCAGCTCAAAATGGTGGGTGCTCAGCGCGATGGTGCTTCGTATTTCATTGCACCTGAGAGCAACTGTGATGAAGTGGTGGGTCATATTCCGGACGGTTTGAAGGTATATGCTGTCTCGACTATTGATCAGGCGTATAAAGCCGTTGTTGCTATTGGGGCAGGAGATATGGTGGGGTTGAAGACCTGCGCTGTGAAATAAGCAATTCGCACGGATAATAGGAGTTGCTCGTGCTTTTCCGTGCATTTTGTTATGCTCAAACTGTGTCTAATACAGGAAATGAAGCACAAGAGTTCGGATTCCAGCCAGGAGACGTAGTTCAGGAATGGCAGTGGGACGACGACGTAGATGAAAACCTACGAGCAGCATTGGAAGAATACCTCGGTGAGGAACTCGTCGATGAAGAGTACGATGCCGGTGTAGATGGTGTTATCCTCTGGTGGCGCGATGGCGATGATGAGGATGAACTCGCAGATACCATTATGGATGCCAGCGAAATGTTGAACGCTGGTGCCCCATTTTGGGTTTTGATTCCTAAGCCAGGTCGTCCAGATGCTATCGGTCCAAATACCTTACAGAATGCAGCAAAAACTGCCGGTATGAACGCATCCACACCAGAGACTGTGGCACCTGATTGGAACGGTATCCGTTTACGCGCTTTCGGTCGCGGCCGCTAAACCTGAGTCTATATAGCAACGTTCATCAGGAGCTAAACGAGGTATTGTTCAAACAGTGCCTGTTTGAATGCCTTTGTCATGATGTTTCTCATGTCGAGGAGTGCCCCTTACTATAAGCACAATACTGTATGTGCAAAGGAGCATTCAATGAGCAATACATCACCAAGTTTGAACGGACCGGGAACATCTGATAACAGCAATGCTTACGCTATCGTAGAGCAGGCACGTGCTCTCGGAAGCTGGCGCAAAGCGGGTAAACTGTGGAGCTATATGGACGAAGATCTGTGGGGTAGTACAGCCGCACAGATTTCTTCACCAGTATCTATGCGCGCTCGCATGACCGCATGGATTATGCGTCTGATGAGTTCGAGAACCGATTATCCTCGCATTCTTGCATGGGATTTACCGCGCGATGTGACTGCTCATCTCGCAATTGCTTATCAAGATGATAATCAGCGTGCCCATTATTTAGATGTTTTCGCGCCTGCAGATGCGGGTGAGGGAAAGCTATATCCTGTTGTTATCGATGATCATGGCGGCGGCTTCGTTTACGGTACCCGTGAACTTAACCGTAGTTTCGCTATGCACTTAGCTCACCGCGGTTATGTTGTGGTTGTGCCAAGTTACCGTCCAGGACCGCGATGGACTTTTGTAGATATTCTTACCGATTTATCGCACGCATATTCATGGGTTCTTGAGCACGGTGCAAATTACGGCGCAGATATAGATAAACTGTTCCTCACCGGCGACTCAGCAGGCGCTTGTATGGCTTTGCACAGCACACAGATTGAAAATAGTCAGGCTATGAGCGCTCAAACAGGCGTTCCTCAGGCAGGACTAAATATTAGAGGGCTTCTCCTCGTTTGCGGCATTTACAACCTTAAAGAACATTTTGATCCGCACAGTTATGCGGGTATGTTGCAAAGTATTTGCCCAGAAGTTTTCGAAAGTGTACACGATAAGTTTGTCGGTTACGATAACACTACAGATTTATTGGTTGCAGCGCCGCTTCCTCCTGTATTTATTAATACATCGAGCGATGATTTTCTTCACGACGAGAACGTTGATTTAGCTGAACGTTTGGAAAAATTAGGCGTTGATTATGAGCTCGACGATGCTGATGTCAAGCAATGGGGCAAGCTTGGTCATGTTTCAGTTATTGGATTGGCAACGTATGAACGTTCCCAGATTTCCCTCGATAAGATGGACGTTTTTATGCGTCGAGTGCTGGGGGAATAAGAGCTTAACTTCTGAACATATGAATTGCCTTCTGATTCTCGTAAACGAATCAGAAGGCAATTCAGGGTTAGGTTTCTATATAGAAGCTTAAGACCGTCGAGGCCAGTAGTACAGGCTCTGAGTACCTTTTTTACGCGGTGGCTCTCTGTGCCCGAATTCGCCGACGGTTTCTTCAAATACTTCCCCATCTTCGACCACTTCGAATTTGAAAGCTGATCTTTTGAACGTTTCGTTATAAACCCAGGAGCCAGGAATAATTCTCAACAATGCGCGTGTTACACCTCGATGAATAGCAACAGCGTATTCGATATTTCTCTTTTGCTCCTCGCTCGGGTTAATTTTCCACCAGCCACTTGCAGAAAGAGCGATATCATAGTAATGCTTCTTGCGTTCTTCGCTTGGAAGCCATTCATGCTTGTATCCATAACCGTAGCGTTTTACTCCGCCTGGCATATCCTCACCCTCAGGTGTATCAGTCCACCCGCCAAGAGTGATTGTTAAAAGAGGTCTCGTTGTGTCCAAAACAGGGGCAGCCATTTCTTCAACTAAGTCAGACAGTCTCATAATTCCATGACCCCGGCTAGCTTCCTTGCGCGCATTGGTCAATTGTTCTATATGCTGATTTGGGAATCTGTTTGCATCTTCTGTTGTAGGCAGTACAGGAAAGGTTTGAAATAGATCAATGCACGCAGCTTCAACTGCAGTGTACTCAGTGTCTGACTTCATACCGTGTCTGATAATCCAAATCTCCGGTTCTAATCCCGCCTTGCGAATTTCATTAATTTTCGTGACTTTGGCTCCGGTGTTATTATTATCATCTTGCTCGGAGTAATAATATGCTTCATAGCCGTGAGACGCGAACCTTTCTCCACGTCCTTTTCCCACATAAAAAGGAATAGAAGTTCGCGGATCAATGAGAGCATACACATAATGACCTAATTCATCTGCGACTTGTCTGCGAACTTTTGAATCTAGAGTATTGTTGGACATCTTTGACTCCTTCCGAGGGAACCCATCGTTCCCTGCATTAGCAGATTCACTATCATTTTCTTAAGGGGGGGGGCTTAAAGGTTCTAAAACGACAGAACTGCGGACGCTGCAATGCAAAACAAAAAATCTCATGATTCCTCAAAAAATCATGAGGTCTAATTCGGTGGGCGATAAGGGACTCGAACCCCTGACATCCACGGTGTAAACGTGGCGCTCTAGCCAACTGAGCTAATCGCCCGACTTGGAATAAGTTACCAGAGTATTCTGACTTGTGCAAACATCGGCGTGTTTCACTTGGCATATGCTGTTGTATCCTTGAATGTAGTTATGAATAAGGAGTACCTCATGGCACGAATCCAAGAGAAGCCTCACGGCGTTGAGCGCGCACCCAAAAACGAGTGGGGCTATAGTGTAAGTCAAGTAGACGAGTTCCTTGAATCTACACGTAACTTGTATGAAGAGTCTGAGCCAAATATGACGCAGGTCGATATTCAAAAGCAATGTTTCGATCTTGAGAAAAATGGTTACGACATTAAAGCAGTAGATAATGCACTTCGTCGTTTAGAAGACGCTGTAGTAGATAAATTAGCTGCATGGACTATCGCGCATGAAGGTATAGCAGAGTGGCGAGCTCAGACTGAGCAGCTTGCTCTCAGCCTTATTCCACGTGCTCAGCGCGAGAAGCGCAAACTATTCTCCCGTGCTCGTGCTTTTACCCCAGCGTATGATGTAAAACAAGTAGATAATTTTGTTTTCTCTCTCACGCAGTATCTCAACAACAAGCTATCTCTTGGCGTTTTGTCAAGCGAAAATAATCAGCGCTCCACTGATTATGAAGATTTTTCCTCACGTCAGGTTGCAAGCACTCTCTTTACGCAGCGCATCGGTCATTCAGGATATAACGAGGGGGAAGTAGACGCGTACCTCAACCGAGCTATCGAAGTTCTTTCTCATATCGAGTCAACCGAGCGTATGAACAGCGCTGAGCCAGATCTACCTGATTCGACGGAATTAATCAACAGTGAAACTTCTTTTGTTCAGCCTCTTATTCCTGACTACTTCACGCCTGCATCACGCTCCGAACAGTCGGTAAACGAGCAGTCCGCAGCTACCGAAGCAGCTACCGAAGTTCAAGCTGACCCTGCTGTAACGAGTGTTATGGATAACAGCGATGGCTCTACATTGAGCACAACTGGCGTTGCATCCGTGCTCAGTAAGTTGCACTCAACCTCGGAACCAGCGCGAACAGAAGACACCGAAAGCGCCAGCTTCGATTCTATTAGTCAAGAAGAAGAAAAGATTTTCGAAGATGCTCCTGCAAGCTTTGCACCTGTAACCAAGCCTGAACGCGGCTCAACAGCTGCAGATAGTGGCGTAGATTACAGCGGTTTGATGGATACTGGTTCTATTCAATCTGTTCAGTTCCACATGCCTAAGCTTGACGATACTCCTATAGCTAAGTCTGAAGAGTAAAGATTTGCATATATGCTCAGCGCTCATCTTTGGATGGGCGCTGATATTTTTTAGTACGATGTGAGCGTAAGGAGGTGAGCATGCCAAGTTATACCGATGAAGGCGTTGTTTTACGCACAGTTAAGCTGGGTGAAGCAGATAGAATCATCACCGTGTTAACATGCTCTCACGGTAAAATTCGTGCAGTAGCTAAGGGTGTGCGTCGCACGCGTTCTCGCTTTGGCGGGCGTTTAGAACCTTTTTCACGCAATAGTTTTCTTATCTACGAAGGCAGGGGAGAACTGCAACATATTAACCAGGTCGAATCAGTTGCTGCCTATGGTTCTGCGCTGGCTGCTTCGTACGAGTCTTACGTAGCAGCCAATGTTATGGTCGAATCCGTCGATAAACTTCTTGACGCTGCTGAGCAGATGATGCCGCAGGATGTTCAGCCATACTACACGCTCCTCGTGAGCGCTTTAGCTTCTCTTGCACGCGGAGAACATAGCGCAGACGTGATTGAAAATTCTTTTCTACTCAGACTACTTTCTACGGGCGGATGGGCTCCTCGTTTAGACCGTTGCGCTGTATGTGGTCGTCAAACTGATCTTAACTATTTTTCTGTATCAGCTGGCGGAATTACTTGCTCTACCGACCGTTTTATGGATGCTCAGGAGATAAGTTACGACATGCGTGTGCAACTTTTTGCATTGCTAAAAGGTCGATGGGATTTACTTGATGAGAGCCGTCAAGATAAAGCTGCTCTCAACCCCGCGATTGGGGGAATTGTTGAGGAATGGTTGCAATACTACATTGAAAGACCAGTTCGCTCCCTCCAATTGGTAAAATCCGTGCTATGAGTTTTGAAAATGTAGATTACACGTCGTTGGATATTCCTTCGGCACCTTTTTCGCACCTAGAGATCATCCCTTCTTTCCCTCAAGGCGCCGTTCCTCGTCATGTGGGCGTGATTATGGATGGTAATGGTCGTTGGGCTCAAGAACGAGGTCTTATCCGCACAAACGGGCATCAAGCTGCAGAACCTGTGGTTTTCGATATTATTGCTGGTGCTATCGAAGCAGGCGTGCGCTATCTGAGTCTGTATACTTTTTCTACGGAAAATTGGAAGCGTTCTCCTCAAGAAGTGAGCTTCCTTATGGGCTTTTCTCGCGATATTATTCATCGTCGAGTTGCTCAAATGAATGAGTGGGGAGTGCGTGTGCGCTGGAGCGGACGCAGACCAAAGCTGTGGAAATCTGTTATTAAAGAGCTAGAAATTGCTCAAGAAAAAACAAAAAATAATACGGTTATCGATGTTATTTTCTGCATTAACTACGGAGGACGAGCGGAAATCGCGGACGCTGCTGCAGCCATAGCGCGTGAAGTAGCAGAAGGTAAAATCAAAGGTCATAAAGTAACCGAAAAAATGATTTCCGAGCATCTGTATTTGCCAGATGTTCCAGACTGCGACTTGGTTATTCGCACGTCAGGAGAGCAGCGCACCAGTAATTTCTTGCCATGGCAGGCAGCATATGCTGAGCTTGATTTTATTCCTGAACTTTTCCCAGACTGCTCTCGTGAAGTGCTGTGGCGATCTATCCAAAAGTTTGCAGGTCGTGACCGTCGTTTTGGCGGCGTAAAGAAGTAACGCGGCAAGCAGGGCGTTCGTCCGCTTTGCACAGTAAAGTTTGGCGTGAAGAAAAGTGCTCATAAGCCGTATGAGTACGCTTAATAATAAGGAGCAAAAGTGGCTGAATCTAAGCTCGATGCTGTTGTATCCCTCGCAAAACGTCGTGGTTTCGTTTTTCCAGCAGGAGAAATTTATGGTGGAACGCGTTCCGCATGGGATTACGGTCCTTTGGGTGTAGCCCTCAAAGAAAATATTAAAGAGCAGTGGTGGCGTTTTATGGTCACAACCCGCGCCAACGTTGTGGGTGTAGACACTTCTGTAATCTTGCCTCGCGAAGTGTGGGTAGCATCCGGTCACGTAAACGTGTTTAACGATCCGTTAACCGAGTGCCTCAGCTGCCATAAGCGTTTCCGTGCAGACCACTTGGAAGAGCATTTCGAAGCTAAGCATGGCCGCTTGCCAGAATCTCAGGCGGAAATCCCTTGCCCTCAGTGTGGCACGAAGGGGCAGTGGACTGAGCCTCGCGACTTTAATATGATGCTCCAAACACATCTTGGTCCTGTGGCTGATGACAATTCCTTGCATTATTTGCGTCCTGAAACTGCTCAGGGAATTTTCGTGGATTTTGCTCAGGTTCAAGCTTCTACACGCCAGAAGCCACCATTTGGTATTGCCAATATTGGTAAGAGCTTCCGTAACGAAATTACTCCAGGAAACTTCATTTTCCGCACACGCGAGTTTGAGCAGATGGAAATGGAGTTCTTCGTTAAGCCTGGTGAAGATGAGGCATGGCATCAGTATTGGATTGATGCGCGCAAGGCATGGTACACCGATTTGGGTATTGATGAAGAAAACTTGCGTTTGTATGAACATCCACAGGAGAAACTCTCCCATTACTCCAAGCGCACTGTAGATATTGAATATAAGTTCGGTTTCCAGGGTTCTGATTGGGGTGAGCTCGAGGGTATTGCTAACCGTACTGATTATGATTTGTCTGCTCATGCCAAGCATTCCGGTAAAGATTTGAGCTACTTTGATCAGGCAAGCGGTGAGCGTTATATTCCATACGTTATTGAGCCTGCTGCAGGTTTGACCCGTTCTTTGATGGCATTCCTCGTCGATGCTTATGACGTAGATGAAGCTCCAAATACCAAGGGCGGCGTAGATACACGTACTGTTTTGCGTTTGGATCCACGTTTGGCTCCAGTTAAGGCTGCGGTTTTGCCGTTGTCTAAGAAACCTGAACTGCAGACCATCGCTCAGAACTTGGCTTCCGAACTGCGCATGCATGATTGGAATATTGATTACGATGAGTCCGGTGCTATTGGTCGCCGTTACCGTCGTGAAGATGAAATCGGTACTCCTTTGTGCGTTACTGTTGATTTTGACACTATTGACGACAATGCAGTAACTATTCGTGAGCGCGATACCATGGCTCAGGAACGTGTTGCTTTGGACAAGGTTGCTGATTATGTTGCTGCTCGCGTGGGCAACTCCTTGAAGCAGTATCCACAGGGACCTCAAGAATAAGCTATTCTATGGTTAAAATAAACAAGTCCGCATCGCAGGAATTTCTCAAGAATTCGAGAGGAACTCCTTCGATGCGGACTTTGTTATCGCGGAAGGGCTCTATATCTTCTAAAGCATATTCAACTTATCTCGAGCCGCGATAGAAACCGACAATCTTATGTGCCGCGAGCAAAAGAGCGTGGACATTCTTTCCTTTCCCCATACCTTACGATAAACTCGACTCTTATGGATTCATCAGCGACTTCAACAGATTCAACGACTTCAACTCAAGCCACTGGTGTGGAACCAGCTCAGAACACGGTTCTGCCATCATCTGTGCAGCTTGATCCTATTGATTTAGGCAACCATACCGTGCACACTCCTGTGCTACTTTCGCCGATGGCAGGAGTTACAAACTGGCCTTTCCGTGTATTATGCCGTAAGTATGGTCCTGATGGACTGTACGTGGCCGAGATGATTACAGCGCGTGCTCTTGTTGCACGTAATCCAAAGGCTTTGCGCTTGTGCCGTTTTGATTCTTCAGAGAAGTATCGATCACTTCAGCTCTACGGTGTCAACCCGTCTATTGTGGAGCAGGCTGCCCGCATTGTTATCGATGAGAACTTAGCAGATCATATTGATTTGAATTTTGGTTGCCCTGTTCCGAAAGTAACACGTCGCGGCGGCGGTTCGGCGTTGCCGTGGAAGAACGACTTATTTAGAGACTTATTACATCGCGTAGTAGTAGTGGCTGAACCGGCGGGAATCCCCGTTACCGCGAAAATTCGTACCGGTATTGATGACGACCACACCACTTTCCATGATTCAGCTCGCATTGCTCAGGATGAAGGCTGCAAGTTTATTGCTCTGCATGCGCGCACAACCGCTGAATATTATGGCGGTCATGCGCACTGGGATTTGATTGCTCAGCTAGTGGACGAGCTGGATATTCCTGTTATTGGTAACGGAGATATTTGGTCTGCTGAAGATGCTGTAAAAATGGTGGAAGAAACAGGATGCGCAGGTGTGGCTATTGGTCGCGGCTGCCAGGGCAGACCTTGGTTATTTGGGGATATTGCTCAGGCTTTTGCAGGCTCGAACAAGCGTATTAATCCAACCTTAGGTGAGGTAGGTCGCATTATTGTGCGTCATGCTCAGTTGCTCACAGATTTCTATGATGGTGATGAGATGATGGCTGTGCACGATTTACGCAAGCATGTTGCGTGGTACTTAAAGGGTTTCCCTGTGGGTGGCGGAACACGAGCAGCTTTTATGAAGTGCGAAAATGTTGCTGATGTGCAGGCGCAGGTTGATTTATTCGACCCAGATATTGAATTCCCGCTTAGTATTGCAGATAAACCACGCGGACGAGTGCGTTTTGCAAAGAAAGTGCATCTGCCACAGAACTGGTTGGATTCTCGAGAAATGACGCCTCAAGAGCGTGCCGATATGTTTGAAGACGATCCGATGGATGCATCCTATTAGGGCGGGGAAAGAGCATTTTATGCGATTAAAAATATTTCCTTGAGCACAGAAAGCAAGATTGGTAGAGAAAATTTTACAATTTCAGCGCGTTTTTAATTACATTTGTGAAATTTGGGCATGAATTGTATTAAAGTTGTGCGTATACGTTAACGATGGGAGCACGATGACCAGCATTCAGCATCAAGAAGTGAATGACAGCACCGTAATTAATAACGAGGAATTGAACGATAATACTGTCATTAAAGTAGTTGGCGTGGGTGGCGCTGGCGGCAATGCTGTGAACCGAATGATTAATGACGGTCTCGGCAATGTTGAATTCTTAGCTATTAACACCGATGACAAAGATTTGGCTCGTAGTGAGGCAAATGTGAAGCTTTCACTTAATGACAGCACAAGTCGTGGTCTGGGCGCAGGTGCTGACCCAGAGCGTGGTGCTAAGGCGGCTCAAGATCATAGAGATGATATTGAGCAAGCTCTTAAAGGCGCTGATTTAGTCTTTATTACAGCTGGCGAAGGCGGCGGCACTGGTACCGGTGCTAGCCCAATCGTAGCTAAAGCTGCACGTCAGCAAGGCGCTTTGACTGTTGCAGTTGTTTCTCGTCCATTTACTTTTGAAGGTCGCCGTCGTAGTGCTTCAGCAGAGTCTGGAATTGAAAATCTGCGTAAGGAAGTAGACGCTCTTATCGTTATTTCTAACGACCGACTGTTGGACAACGCCGACCGTCAGATTTCTATGGTCGATGCTTTCCATAATGCTGATCAAGCCTTGCTCTCAGGTGTGAAGGGTATTACAGAGACTTTGAATGCAGATTCCTACATTAACGTAGACTTTGCAGATATTTCTTCTGTACTTAAAGACGCTGGAACAGCACTGTTTGGTATTGGTAAGGCTCGGGGCGAAAACCGCGCTACAAATGCTGCAGAATTAGCTTTAAACTCTCCAATGCTTGAAGGAGATATTCAGGGTGCTCATGCTGTGCTCGTAAACTTCTTTGCAGCTAGCGATTTGGGTATGCTCGAGCTGAACGACGCTATGAATTTGATTCACGATGTGTGTAGCCCAGAAGCCAATATTATTTTCGGTGTTGCTTTGGATGATTCCATAGGCGATGAACTGCAGGTAACCGTTATTGCTACTGGATTTGGTACTGCTGAACCAGGCGATGAGGCTGAAGCTCCTGTTGCAGAAAAACTATTGTCTACTCCAGCTCCTGCAGCAGCTCCAACTGTTCAGCCAGGAACTCCAGAACAGTCGGCATCAGCAGAGACTCCAGCACCTGTGCAGCAGGCTGCTCCTGCTCAAGCAGTGCCTGCTGCTGAACCTGCTCAGCCTGTATCGGCTGCTATTCCATCAGTTACTGAGAACTCCGGTGACGAAGGTGATTCCTTCGACGACTTGGAGATTCCGGAATTCCTGCGTTAAGTAGGAGGAAGTTCAATGGGTAACGTTTTTAATAAAGGATTGAGTTTCTTCGGTCTGGCAGATCCAGAAGATATTGAGCAAGAAGAAGTATCAGATATTTCTGCTCAGGATGTTCCGGAAACAGATTTTGATCGAGATGATTCTTTTAGCATGCAGTCAGCTCGTATTGCTCAAGCTGGACGCGCTACCTCAACTTCAGCTCAGAAATCTTTCCCAAAGTCTCAGATGAATCGCATCACAACTATTCATCCTCGTACGTACAACGAGGTGGAAAGTGTGGGTCGTTCATTGCGAGATGGAACACCAGTCGTGCTCAATCTGACTGGGGTAGCAGATAAAGATGCTCAACGCATTGTAGATTTCGCTATGGGAGTTGTTTTCGGTGTGCGGGGCTCTGCGGAGCGAGTAACTACGAGAGTATGGCTTTTAAGCCCTGCTGCCGTAACCATTCGACCAGAGCAGACAGAAAATAATTCTACTGCCGGATTGTTTGAGTAGGCCTATGCTATTAGGTATAGCACTTGCTCGAATAGTTCTATCCGTTCTTCTCGAAGCATATATGTCTATCCTGTTCATTCGTTTGATTTTGGATTGGGTTGCAGTGCTCACGAGATGGAAACCACGAGGTTTTATCTATACGCTGATTAATGCAGTGTATGTGGTAACTGATCCGCCGCTGAATTATTTGAGGCGCTTCATTAAGCCATTGCCAATGGGACCTATGTATCTGGACTTAAGTTTTATTGTGCTGTGGTTTGGTTTAGGTCTTGTGCGTATGTTCATATAGATTCGCATAAAACAGCGTGTTTATAACAGATTTATAAGAGATTTAATATATTTACATAGTGTGCACATGTTACTATGTAAAAGGAAAAAAGAAAGCGACTGGCTTAAGATAAGCCAAAAAGTGAGGTGAAGAGCTCGATGGCCCTGTTAACACCACAAGATATTCAGAATCACACCTTCCCAACAGTACGTTTCAAGGAAGGTTACGACATTGATGCTGTGGACGACTTCTTGGACGAAGTAGTAGTCACTGTGGAGAGTTTGGGATCTCAGGCTGTCACCAGTGCAACTGCTTCTTTGGGTAAAGATGTTGCTCCTCTCAATAATAAGATTGCTGAACTCACTGAAGAGAACAACAAACTTCGTGCAGAAATTCAAGATGCACAGGCAAAGGCAGCACAAGTTTCTCAAGAGCGCGAAAATGTTGCAACAGAGCAGTCAAAGATTACCGATGCTGCACGCGAACAGGTAGAAACCCTGACCTCTCAAAATAATCAGCTTAAAACACAGGTTGATCAGCTTAACGAGCAGATTGATCAGCTCACAGCACAGGCTGCTGAAGGTGGGGACTCCGCTAAGGCTCTCAACGATCAGCTCGAAGCAGTCAAGCGTGAACGCGATGAATACGTAAAGAGCGGCGAAACTTTGCGCGCACAGCTCAACGAAGCTAACACCAAGCTGAACGAGGTCAATGCAGCTTTGGAACAGACCCGTGCTCAGGTTGAAGCAAGCAACGGTTCTGCTTCCCAGAAGGATCAGCAGTTAGCACAGTATCAGGCTCAAATCGATAAGCTGAACCAAGATCTGCAGGCTTCTCGTGAACGTGAAGAAAGCTTGCGTAAGCAGGTTTCTGCTCTCGAACCAAGCTCTGAAACTGGTAGCTTGCAAAAGATTTCTTCTGCAGGTTCCGATGCAAACTCTGAGCCAGAACGCGCAACAGCAATGTTGGCACTGGCTATGCAGTTACACGATCAGTATGTAGATAAGGGTAAGGCTCAGAACGCTGAACTCGTAGCTGAAGGTGAAGCAATCCGCGATAAGTTGGTACGTGAAGCTAACGACTACGATAAGAACACACGTAACGAAGCAGATGAATACTCTGCAAAGACTCGTAACGATGCAGATAACTATTCTTCTGTAACTCGTAGTGAGGCCGATGAATACTCTGCAAAGACACGTTCCGATGCAGATGCATACGAGACTCAGGTGAAGAAGGCTGCAGAAGATTACTCTGCAAAGACTCACTCTGATGCAGATAACTATGCTCGTCAAGTTAAGGATAAGCTCTACGCTGATTCTAAGGTTATTGAAGGCAATATTGAAAGTCTTAAGCAGTTCGAAGCAGATTATCGTTCTCGCTTGACTGACTTCCTCGGTAACTTGTCCGCTCAGATTAGCTCCACAGATAACTATCCAGCTGATCGTGAGAAGACCGCAGAGGGTAACAACTAAGTATGGGTAGAACCTCACAAAGACGGTCACACTGGGGTGTGGCCGTCTTTCTTGCTACTTTCGCTGTCTGCGTGGCTCTCGACCAGTGGACAAAAAGCCTTGCTTTAGCGCACCTGACTACTGGTAGCGATGTGGAGCTTCTGGGACGTTTTGTGCGCTTAACACTCGTACATAATCCTGGAGCTAGCTTAGGTGTTGGCTCAGGTGTGACGTGGGTTATTACTCTTTTTGCTGTGCTCGTAAGCATTGTTTTAACAGTTTTAGGTTTGCGCACCAAGAATATGTGGTGGTCTTTCGTGAGTTCTCTTACTGTTGCTGGAGCCTTGGGTAATGTTATTGACCGTTTTATGTATGCCGATGGTTTTTTGAACGGAACTGTTGTTGATTTTATTAATTACGGTCCTTTTGTGGGTAATGTTGCCGACATTGTTCTGACCCTTGCTGCAGTGGGAATTATCGGTGGCGTGCTGTTTTCACAGCCTTTTGGTATTGCATGGCTCGATAAGCTCGTTTACGGTGGCGAGGATGAGCGTGAGCACGGTGAGCGCGGCGCAAACAGTGAAAGTGGTGAAAATACTGTGCTTGGCGAGAGCGAGGCGCAAAACTAATGGATGGTATTCTTCCGGCTCCTGATGCTCTAGTAGGGAAACGTTTAGACGTTGTTGTGTCTAAAATGATGGGCATTTCTCGCTCTGCTGCAAGCCATCTTATTGAATCAGGTCAAGTAACATTGCTGGGGCATGTTAGCGATAAATCAGCCAAGCTGGGGCGTAATGACATGCTTGAGTTCGCTCTCGAGAACAGAGAAGAAGAGCCTGAACCTATTGATCATGATATGCCGATTGTCTATGAAGATGACGATATTGTGGTGGTCGATAAACCCATTGGAATGGCTGCACATGCTTCCATAGGATGGAACGGTCCTACGGTTCTAGGTTCTCTGCTCGCGCGTGGGGTACGTATTACTGATTATGGAGTAGCTGGGCGTCAAGGTATTGTTAGCCGTCTGGATGTAGGAACAAGCGGTCTTATGCTCGTGTGTAAATCGGAACTGGCGTATAAAGAAATGCGCCGCCAATTTTCTGAGCATGAGGTTGTGAAAACCTATCATGCTGTTGTTCAAGGCAATCTTGTGCAAAACCGTGCCACTATTGAAGCACCAATTGGACGTGATAAAGTTTCAGATTTCCGCTTTACCGTTACACCTGCTGGAAAAGGAGCCATCACCCACTGGGACGTGCTCGAACGTTTAAGTGAAGCCACCTATGTGAAAGTAAATTTGGAAACAGGACGAACACATCAAATTCGTGTGCATTTCTCGTCTATTGGTCATCCTTTAGTGGGCGATGCCATGTACGGAGCTAATCCTAAACTAACTGAAATTACTGGGTTAGAGCGTCAATGGCTTCACGCTATGCAGTTGGAATTTAAGCATCCTCGTACGAAAATGTGGACGACTGTGGAGTCCAACACGCCGAATGATTTACGCCAGGCTTTGGAAATCTTACGGCACCGTCAGTCTGAGCGTGAAAAAGAGTAAAATCTTCAAGCGCGAACGTTACAGTAGGGAGTATGGCAGACGTTAAACCTTCTGATTTCGTGCATCTGCACGTTCATACTCACTATTCCATGCTCGATGGTGCAGCACCTATTGACGCTCTCGTTAAAGCAGTCAAAGAGCAAGGTCAAACTGCTGTAGGTATTACTGATCATGGCAATATGCACGGGGCATATGAATTATGGTCAACAGCTGTAAGCGCTGGAATTAAGCCAATTATTGGTATTGAAGCGTATGTGACACCGGGAACCTCGCGTTTTGACACAACCCGTGTTCATTGGCGCACCTCAGAAGATCAGAAAAGCGATGATGTCTCTGCAAATGGTTCGTACACACATATGACCATGCTGGCAGAAAATGATGAAGGCTTAACCAATCTCCTAAAAGCATCATCCGTGGCTAACTTAGAAGGTCTTTTTGGTAAATCGCCGCGTATGGATAGGGAAGTGCTCAATACCTATGCAAAAGGCGTTATCGGAACATCTGGCTGCCCTTCGGGTGAGGTTCAAACACGTTTGCGATTAGGTCAATTTAATGAGGCTTTACGCGCTGCTGGTGAATTCCAAGATATTTTCGGTAAAGATAATTTCTATATTGAGCTCATGGATCATGGCTTATCCATTGAAAAGCGCGTGGTGAAGGATCTCATTACTATTGCCGATAAGATAGGCGCTCCTCTCGTCGTAACCAATGATTCGCATTATGCTAAGGAAACAGATGCTGCAGCTCAAGATGCTTTGCTGTGTATTAATTCAGGTTCTCGCTTAACAGACCCGACACGCTTTAAGTTCGATGGCTCAGGCTACTACATTAAGTCAGCCAAAGAAATGTATGACCTCTTTAAGGAATTTCCTGAAGCATGCCGTAATACAGTCGAGATTGCTCAGCGTTGCAATGTGATTTTTGATGATCATCAAGATGGCGCTTTTATGCCTGAATTCGAGTGCCCAGAAGGGTGGGATGAGACTTCTCTCTTCCTTAAGCATGTGCAAGATGGTCTGATGCAACGCTATAACGGTAATGTGCCGGAAGAGGTGTCTCGTCAGGCTGATTATGAGTGCGGTGTTATTTGCCAGATGCAGTTCTGCGGTTACTTCCTTGTGGTAGCAGATTATATTAACTGGGCGAAAGAGCATGGCATTATGGTGGGACCCGGTCGTGGTTCTGCAGCAGGCTCTATGGTCGCCTATGCTATGGGCATTACTGAGCTAGATCCGCTCAAGCACGGTTTGATTTTTGAGCGTTTCCTTAACCCTGAGCGCGTGTCTCTGCCTGATATCGACGTGGATTTCGATCCAGAAGGTCGTATGAAGGTGCTCGACTATGTGGCAGAAAAATACGGTCACGATAAAGTGGCACAGTGCGTAACATATGGAACGATTAAAACAAAGCAGGCGCTTAAGGATTCGGCACGCATTATGGATTACGAGTTCTCCATGGGCGAGCTCATGACCAAAGCTTTGCCACCTGCAGTAGGCGGTAAAGATATTACTGTGCACGATATCTTTAATAAAGATGCGAAACGCTATGACGAAGCTAAAGAGTTCCGTGATCTTTATGATTCAAATGAAGACGTACAAAAGATTACCAAGCAAGCCATGGGTATTGAGGGATTGATTCGCCAGACCGGTGTGCATGCCTGCGCCACGATTATGGCGTCTAATCCGATTACGAATACCTCGCCGCTGCTTAAGCGTACTGATGGTACGGTAACGACTACTTTTGAGTATCATACCTGTGAAACGCTGGGCTTGGTGAAGATGGATTTCTTGGGTCTATCTAACTTAACAGTTATTCGCGATACCATTACGAATATCGAAAATAACGGTAAACCAAGCTTTAATATTCAGGATGTTCCAATCGACGATAAGGAAACATATAAGCTTCTCTCTCGCGGCGATACGCTCGGCGTGTTCCAGCTTGATTCGGATGGTATGCGAAACCTCCTGAAATCTCTTAAGCCGGATAACTTTAACGATATTTCTGCTTTGATTGCTCTGTATCGTCCAGGTCCAATGGATGTGGATTCGCATAATAACTATGCGAAACGAAAAAATGGTTTACAGCAAATTACTGCTATCCATCCAGAAGTAGCAGAACCTTTAGCAGAAGTTCTTGATGAAACCTATGGTTTGATTGTGTATCAGGAGCAGGTGCAGTCTGCAGCACGTATTTTGGCAGGTTATTCTCTCGGTCGTGCAGACGTGTTGCGTCGAGCTATGGGTAAGAAAAAGCCGGAAGTGCTTGCCAAAGAGCAGGTGCCGTTCTTCGAGGGTATGGCTCAGCATGGGTATTCTCGAGAAGCAGCTCAGGCTGTATGGGATATTTTCGTGCCTTTCGCCGGTTATGCGTTTAATAAAGCGCATTCTGCTGCTTATGGATTGATTTCGTACTGGACGGCTTATTTAAAGACGCATTATCCAACTGAGTTTATGGCTGCTCTGCTCGAAAATGCTAAGAACGATAAGAATAAAACTGCGTTATATCTCGGTGAAGCGCGTCGCATGGGCATTCAGGTGTTGCCGCCAGATATTAACGAATCGCAATTGCAATTCTCTGCAGTGGGGGATGTGGTGCGTTTCGGTTTGGCTGCTATTCGTAATGTGGGTGCAGATCGCGTAACTGAGATTATTAAGGAGCGTGAGAGCAAGAAAGGCAAGTTTATTAACTTCCTTGATTTTGTTAATCGAGCTCCTCTCAACGCACTGAATAAGCGCATGGTCGAATCCTTGATTAAGGGTGGAGCTTTCGATAATACCGACGGCAATAGGCGAGCTTTGGTTACTATTCATGAGGAAGCTATTGATTTAGCTGCACCAATTAAACGAAAAGAAGCAGAAGGTCAGTTCGATCTTTTTGCCGATATGAGCGGTGACTCCGATATGACGGGCGTAGAAATAACCGTTCCTGATATTGAAGAGTGGGATAAATCCACGAAACTCAACTTCGAGAGAGAAATGCTCGGTTTGTATGTGTCCGATCATCCGCTCTCAGGTATGGAAAGTGTGCTAGCCGGATTGCGTGATATGTCGATTGCTCGACTGTTGAACTCTGTGGCGACTTTGGAGCCTCGCACTGTGGTTACTATAGCGGGGTTGATTACTAGCGTGGAGCGTAAGATTTCCAAGAAGGGTAATGCCTGGGCAATTATTACCGTTGAAGATATGGAAGCTTCTGTGCAATGTCTCTTCTTTGGTAAAGCATATGAGGAGAATGCATCGAAGCTCAATATCGATACGATTGTGCGTGTGCGAGGTTTTGCTGAAGCCCGCGAAGAGGCTGTATCTATTCGCGCTCAAGAATTGGAAGTGCCACGCATTGAAGATGCGGATACGTCTATTCTTGTGGTGCGCTTGCCTGAAGTGGCGTTAGTGGCTAGCCGTATGCAACAGCTTGCTGAAATTCTGCACATGCATCCAGGCTATAGCGAAGTGCAGCTGATGGTTGTGCGTCAGGATGGGTCGTGTGCTGTGGTGACAATGGGAGATAATTTCCGCGTGAAGAAAGATGCCTCCCTCTTTGGTGATATTAAAGCGATGTTTGGTCCGCATTCTATTGCATAAACCCAGGAGCGGGAGTGCAGTTCAGAGTGCGTGCTGAACTGCACTGAACCGTCTCCCGTTTCGTTTAATGAGATGTTTGTGTCTGCTCGCGCGTATTTAGTTGGGCATTCCTATTACACTCAAACTATGGCAGAACAAATTATTCGAACAATTGATGTGCGCGGAACATCTCTGTCTCGCGCTGAACTTCTCGAAACCGTTCCTCGTGCTCAGATGGGCGTAAGCCAAGCAGAAGAACTGGTTGCCCCAATTTTGGAAGCAGTAAAAACACGTGGCGCTGCAGCCTTGCGTGATTACGCTGAAAAATTTGACCATGTTCGTCCTCGCAATCTTCGTGTTCCGGTAGAAGCAATGCAGCATGCTCTGGATACGCTTGAGCCACACGTACGTGCGGCTATTGAAGAATCGGTATCCCGTATTCGTGCTGTGTGTCAGTCTCAGGTGCCTCAAGACTTTTCCACGCCGTTGGCTGATGGTGCTCGAGTTTCTCAGCGTTGGATTCCAGTTGAGCGCGTAGGCCTATATGTGCCGGGTGGCAAGGCTGTATATCCTACATCCGTGATTATGAATGCGGTTCCAGCTCAGGCCGCTGGCGTGGAATCATTAGCTATTGCGACTCCACCATCTGCAGACAACCCCGATGGGCTGCCAAATGCTACGATTTTGGCGACGTGCGCAATCTTGGGCGTCGAGGAAGTTTATGCTGTGGGCGGTGCTCAGGCTGTTGCAATGTTTGCTTATGGTGCCAAGGGTAGTGAACCTCAAGATGGCGAAGTGCTGTGTGAACCAGTAGATATGATTACTGGTCCTGGAAATATTTTCGTGGCCACAGCAAAGCACATGATTTCGGGTGTATGCGGCATTGATGCTGAAGCTGGTCCATCAGAAATCGGCATTATTGCTGACTCTACTGCTAATCCTGCATGGCTAGCAGTAGATCTTATGGGTCAAGCTGAACACGACGAGCTGGCTGGTTCCGTGCTCATCACTGATGACGAAGCATTAGCACAGAAGGTTATTGCTGAACTGGAAGAGCGCGTTCCTCGCACGAAGAACAGCGAACGTATGGCTACAGCTTTGCGCGGCACGCAGTCTGCTATTGTTCTGACCGATAATCTTGATCAGTCTATTGATGTAGCTAATGCATATGCTGCAGAGCATTTGGAAATTCATACTGCTCAGGCTGACGATGTTGTGAAGCGTATTCGCAATGCCGGAGCTATTTTCCGTGGACCATACTCTCCAGTTCCTTTGGGCGATTATATGTCTGGTTCAAACCACGTTCTGCCAACAGGCGGCACGGCTCGTTTCCAGTCAGGTTTGGGCGTGCACACCTTTATGAAGGCTGTTGAAGTTATTGAATATGACGAGCAGGGTTTGAAAGCACTTGCTCGCAAGGTCAATGATTTTGCAGTCAGCGAGGATCTTCCAGCTCATGGCGAATGTGTGCTGACCCGTTTTATCGACGATCCATATAATAAGGAGACCCTGGCAGCTCAGGAAGACGCTGCCGGATTGTAGAACAGTGCCATGTGTGGGGTTCATGCAACCCTACACATGGTTGTATTGTGGCATACACACATCTCAAGGAGAATTATGAGCTCAAGCATTCCACGCACAATTCCACTGCGTAACGATTTAGCAGGGGAGGAGCCTTATGGTGCTCCACAATTAGATGTTCCTGTATGTTTGAATGTGAATGAAAATCCATACGAACCAAGCCCACAAGTTATTGAGTCTATTGTTGAACGCATTCGTCAGATTGCGCCTACACTCAATCGCTATCCAGACCGTGAACACATTGCTTTGCGTGAAGCTCTGTGCACGTATCTGAAGCGTGAAACTGGCGTGAGCTTAGAAACCGAGCAACTATGGGCAGCAAACGGTTCGAATGAAATCATGTTGCAGATTTTCCAAGCTTTCGGCGGTCCTGGACGCACTGCTCTAGGCTTTGCTCCAACCTACTCCATGTATCCTGAATATGCACGCGATACCTTCACCACGTGGACAACGGTAAACCGAGCTGATGATTTTACTGTAGACGTAGAAGCTGGTATTGCTGCCATTAAAGATATTCATCCAGCGATTGTTCTGATTACCAGCCCAAATAATCCAACAGGAACACCTATAGATGTCGATGATATCGCCCGCATTGCCGAAGCGTGCCAAAACGTGGAAGTAGTTGGTGCTGCAGAGGGCGCACATCCTATCGTTATTGTGGACGAAGCATACGCAGAGTTTCGGCGCGAAGGCGTTCCTAGCGCGCATACGCTCATCGAGCGTTACGATAATATCGCTGTCAGCCGCACGCTATCCAAAGCTTTTGCATATGCGGGCGCTCGCGTAGGTTATATCGCAGGCTCTCAAGGCGCTATCGATGCGTTACGTATTGTTCGCATGCCATATCATTTAAGCGCGCTAACTCAAGCAGCTGCTCTAGCCGCGCTCGATCATACTGATGAACAGCTCAGCCAGGTACAGCACTTACGACAGACGCGCGATGAAACTGCCCAATGGCTATCTGAGCAGGTCTATCATGGCAAAAAACTACAGGTAGCCGCCAGCGATTCAAACTTTATTATGTTCGGTCGTTTCAATAACCGTCATCTTGTTTTCGAAAAACTGCTCGAACGCGGAGTACTTATCCGAGAAGTCGGTCCAGACGGATTTATGCGTGTATGCATGGGAACAGACGAAGAAATGGAAACGTTTAGAACAGCTTTTCTGCTGGTTCTTGACGAGTTAAATGCTTCAGGCTTATAAAGAGCATAGCACTCGCACGAGGAAAGAGGACGGATATGGCACGTACCGCAACAATTACACGTACAACAAGCGAATCATCAATTGAGTTGAGCCTTAACCTAGATGGCACAGGAAAAACTCAGATTGATACCTCTGTACCTTTTTATGATCATATGATGACTGCTTTGGGTAAGCATTCGTTGATAGATTTAACGATTAAGGCTACAGGTGATACACATATTGACGCGCATCATACAGTAGAAGATATTGCTATCGTTTTCGGTGAAGCTCTTAAGCAGGCTTTGGGAGATAAGCGCGGGATTACACGCTTTGCTGATTGTCTTGTGCCTTTGGATGAAGCATTGGCACAGTGTGTTGTTGATATTTCTGGACGTCCTTATGCACAGTGCTCAGGTGAACCAGAAGGTTTTGAATACGCTATGATTGGCGGACACTTTACCGGCTCCTTGGTTCGCCACGCACTGGAATCAATTGCTTACCATGCAGGTATCTGCTTGCATATGCGCGTGCTATCCGGTCGCGATCCTCACCATATTGCAGAAGCTGAGTTCAAAGCTCTTGCGCGAGCTTTGCGTGCTGCTGTCAGTATCGATCCGCGCGTCGATGGTATTCCAAGCACTAAGGGAGCTCTCTAAATGACTAATAAGAAAAAAGACTCCTCTGATGATTTGAGCGATGCTCAGGTTAATGCTGCTTTTGCAGACATAGAGAAGCAGTTCTCTGATGATTTTGGCGCTCAACTCGATGATAATCTGATTGACCCACATTTTAATGACGAGCTAGAAGGAATTCTCGGTAATAAAGCGAAGGTAGCTCTTTTACTAACGAATGTAGCAAAAGCTGGTATTTTGGCGGCATTTTGTAAGGGCTGTGGAATTGACGCACATTGTGTGGAATACAATCAAGGTAGCTTTGCCATACTGCGCGATCTTGAAGACGATGGTCCAGAGCAGACAGCATCCATTATTTCACGAGCAATGGAAGGTGTTGGCGCTATTCTGTGTGTGAATCGTGCTGATAGGTTGAAGATTACAATCTGGTTCGCCGGTGAGTGCCATCCGGAAGAACAGATTGCACCTCTCTTCCTCGAAGCTTTCGACCCCACTATTGAAGATTTGCTGATTGGAGCTCAAAAAATCGAAGATCTCGATGTAGCAGGGTATGTGCAGGCAGATTCGCGTGACTTCCGTACTAATAAAGAAGCAAAAGAATTCCTTATGCCTTATATGGAATTCTTAGAAGACCACAACGATGAAGACGAAGAGTAGGAGAGCATGTGCCTTCAGTAGTTGTTTTTGATTATGGTTTTGGAAATGTGCGCTCCATGGTGCGCGCTATCGACAATATTGGCGTAGACGTAGAACTTACAAGCAATCGCCAAGCAGCCTTAGACGCTGATGGTCTTGTTGTTCCTGGTGTAGGCGCATACGCCGCCTGCATGAAGGGATTACGTGCTGCTGGCGGTGACGATATTGTCTATGAACGTATTGCTCACTCTCAGCCAGTATTAGGTGTATGTGTGGGCGAACAGGTTATGTTTAACGAAGGAAACGAACGCTCAGAATATTGCGAGGGTCTAGGTTTAATCGCAGGATTAGTCAACCTCTTGGATGCTCAGGTCGTTCCACATATGGGATGGAATACTGTTCAAGCACCAGATTCCAGCAGCCTCTTTAACAATATTGCCTCTGAGCGTTTCTATTTTGTACACTCCTACGCTGCTCACGCTCATGCTGATGGCTCCCCAATCGGCGTGGCTACACATGAGGATGCCTTTACACAGCCAGTGCAGGTGCGCATAACTACTGCATCATACGGCAACGATACTTTTATTGCGGCTGTAGAAAAAGGCTCGTTGGCGGCCACACAATTCCATCCAGAAAAATCAGGTGAGGCTGGAGCACAACTTCTGAAAAACTGGGTATCTACTTTTAACGAAAAACGATAAACGAGGGGGATTTCTATGCTCACTCTTCTTCCTGCTGTGGACGTGCGTAATGGCAAAGCCGTGCGCCTGCGTCAAGGTGAGTCAGGTTCGGAAACTGATTACGGCAGCCCTTTTGATGCTGCTGTGCAATGGGTAGATCAGGGCGCGCAATGGATTCACGTGGTGGATTTAGATGCTGCTTTCGGAACAGGCAATAATCGCGCACAAGTCCATGATATTGTGGAACAGCTTGGATCGCGCGTTCATATTGAACTCTCCGGAGGTATTCGCGATGATGCGTCTCTTGAAGCCGCTTTTGAGGCTGGAGCTGCTCGTGTGAATATTGGTACTGCTGCATTGGAAAACCCTGAATGGACAGCGCAGGTTATTTCTCGTTACGGGGAGAAAGTTGCGGTGGGCTTGGATGTGCGTGGCACTACTTTAGCTGGTCGTGGGTGGACAAGCCAGGGTGGTGATTTATTCGAGATGATTGATGTGCTTAATCAGGCTGGCTGCTCACGCTATGTAGTAACTGATGTGAACCGCGATGGCATGATGTCTGGCCCGAATGTTGATTTGCTGGCGCAGGTTGCAGATCATACGGATGCGCGTGTAACGGCTTCCGGAGGTATTTCCACGCTTGACGACTTGAAGACACTGTCTACAATAGGTAAAGGTGTGGATGCTGCAATTTTAGGTAAGTCCTTGTATTCTGGCGCTTTTACCTTGCCAGAGGCTTTGGAATTGACACAGAACTTCTGAACACATAATAGAAACATTTGATTGAGATAATAGCGATATGAATAAGCAACAAGAATTCGCATTACGTGCTGTAGAAGAACGAGATATACGTTTTATTCGTTTGTGGTTTACCGATGTTTTGGGGCAGCTCAAGTCGGTGGCTATTGCTCCAGCAGAGTTAGAAGATGCTTTTGAAGAGGGAATTGGTTTCGACGGTTCTGCTATTGAAGGCTTAACACGCGTATCTGAAGACGATATGATTGTGCGTCCAGACCCAACCACTTTCCAAATTCTTCCATGGCGTGGCGGCCCACAAGGAACAGCACGTATGTTCTGCGATGTGCTCACACCAGAAGGTCAGCCATCTTTGGGTGATCCACGATATGTGCTTAAGCGCACATTGGATCAGGCGAAGGAAATGGGCTTTACCTTCTACGTGCATCCAGAAATCGAATTCTACTTATTTGAACATCAGGATGATTATTCCAAGCCTCCAGTGCCTATCGATTCTGGCGGTTATTTCGATCATGTGCCACGCAGCTCAGGAATGGATTTCCGTCGTGCAGCAGTGAATATGCTTGAACAGATGGGTATTTCTGTTGAATATTCCCATCATGAGGCAGGTCCTGGTCAAAACGAGATTGATTTGCGCTATGCCGATGCTTTGGCTATTGCCGACAATATTATGACTTTCCGCACCGTGGTGAAGGAAATTTCCTTGGAGCGCGGTATTCATGCCAGCTTTATGCCGAAGCCATTGGTTGATCAGCCAGGTTCAGGTATGCATACACATTTGAGCTTGTTTGAAGGTGACGCTAACGCTTTCTATGAGGCAGGTCAAGAATTCAATATGAGCACAACAGCACGTCAGTTTGCTGCTGGTTTGATTTATCATGCTGCAGAAATTACTGCTGTTACTAATCAGTATGTTAATTCTTATAAGCGTTTGTGGGGCGGGGCAGAAGCTCCAAGCTTTATTTGCTGGGGACATAACAATCGTTCTGCTCTGTTGCGCATTCCACAGTATAAGCCAGGCAAAGGTAATTCCGCACGAATGGAGTTCCGCGGTTTAGATCCTGTTGCTAACCCATATTTGGCTTATTCTGTGCTTTTAGCTGCTGGTTTAGATGGTATTAAGCAGGGTATGGAGTTGGGAGAGCCAACCAGTGATGATGTTTGGGAGCTGACTGATTTAGAGCGTTTAGCTATGGGTATTCAGCCTCTGCCAGATTCCTTGGATACTGCTTTAAAGGTGATGGAAAAGTCCGACTTTGTAGCATCTGTGCTTGGCGAGCATGTTTTCGAATACTTCTTGCGCAATAAGCGCAAAGAGTGGGAGGAGTACCGTATGCAGGTTACTCCATATGAGTTGCAGAAGTACCTGCCTCGCCTGTAATTATTATTAGGGCTGTAACACGAACAGTGTTACAGCCCTTTGCTTTCGATTTCGAATATAACGCATGCAGTAGAGGTAACTCCTGCTGAAATCCGAAGTAGCTATTAATCCATAGCTTTGCGCAATCTCTTCAAACTGACAGGATACGCTGTTCCATATTCCTGCGCCCATAAGGATACAAGGAATTCTTCATACATCCAACGCACCTGTTCAGCAGTATGTTCAGCAGAATCATGAACAGGCCCTGCCGGGGTTTTATCAGCCCGAGCTCTGGCAGACTGAACAAGCTGATACGCTTCATCTGCCTGCCAAGCCCACTGCACATCGCGGTCTTTATTAACCTTCGTTTTCTCTATACGCAAGCAGTCAGCTTTCAAATAGCGAGCGATGCGCGGCAAAGAGTCAGCAGGAGTACGCGCAATAAAACCATCATTAACCAGAGCATGAGCATGAGCGCGCACAGACTGCAGAACAGATAAAAGCGGTAAATCTGCCGTACCAGATACTAACTGCTCAACAGCAGCAAAGGACTGCAAAATCTGCATAACATCGCGTGCAACTGCATAAACAGTATCCTCAAATACGTTGATAATACCGGAAATATCTTCAGCTAAAGCACGGTCTGAATCAATAGACTCAATATGTGGCAGTAAGCGCTTAACCGCAGCCATCTGCATATCATTTATGCAAGCGTCTATAGACGAGTACGGCGCAGACGCCAAAATCAACGCTTCTGTGCCGAGCCAACGTGAGCGAATACGATCTGCAGGAAGTTTTACAGCATCGAGAGCGCTTGACCATAGCATATCTTGACGTAACTGAGTTGTTACGCCTGCGTTATGGAGCAAATCAACACGTTTGACTTCTTGACCGGCTTGGCTTGCCTGCTGAGCTTGACGAGAAATCGTGTGTCGCGCTGATTTTTGCGCTTGAGAGCTAAAACGTTGCTGCAGATCGCTCAAACTTTTTGACGTGGCAAGAACCTGAGCTTTCCTTTTGATTTTTCCGCGTGCAGAACGTACAGGATCTGACTCCGCGGCAAAATTCAGGCGCACAAAACCAGGCAAACGTTCAATTTGATCTCGACTAAAATCTTCAGGATGCAGTTGCGCATTAGTCACAGAAATCGCAGCCTGAGTAAAAGCATGCGTAAAGTCAGGGATTTGCTCATCTAAAGCCTGCTCGCTACCTGGGAAAGCAGTAAAACGTTCATCTAATACAGCACGAATTTTCTGTGCGGTTTGGGGAGCAGGAACGAACTGCACGCGCAAAGCTTTAGGAAGCGACTTAATAGTGTGCACAATCAAATCGTCAAGAATTCCGGGAACAGTCCATGTAAAATCACTGTCTTGCACACGCAATAAAGCAGACAGAGGAATATGCACGGTTACGCCATCATCTTCAGCATGCGGATCATATTTATAGCTTAATTTAAAAGCAAAAGCAGTACCATCACTACCGCGCACATGCCAGCGGTCTGGATAATCCGCTAAATCCGTTGATTGAGTGTTTTGTAAACGCTCAACTTTATCAGGATTAAAAGTCAAGAGATGAGGATGCTCATGACGTTCCGTTTTCCACCAATGAGCTAACTGTGCGACGCTCGTAATAGTGGAAGGAAGAACATGATCATAAAAATCGTAGAGATCTTGATCAGAGACTACATCAGCAATTACGCGCGTACGATGCGTTTCTTCTTGAGCCTGCTCCAGCACATCCATATTCGACTGAATAAACTCGTCTCCAGCGAAGCGGCGCGTAATATCGCCTTCAATCAGACCCTGACGAATTAATAGGTCGCGAGCTTCAGCAGGGTTAATACGACCCCATTGCACAGTTTTATCGGTAATAATCGGTAAACCATACAAATGAATTGTAGACGATGCTACAGCACTACCAGCCGAACCAGACCAGTGAGGAGCTCCATACGAGGTGCGTGTTAAATCTTTAGCAAGATCATACGCCCAAGCAGGATCAATCGCAGCACAGGAACGCGCCCATAAACGCGAAGTTTCAACAAGCTCAGCAGCCATAACCCATGCTGGGGTAGATGATGCTACAGAAGAAGCAGGGAAAAGAGCAAAATGCGTTCCACGCGCACCCTGATAATCGTTCTTCGCCATCTTTGCTGCTCGTTTCATAGCACGAGCCCGAGCAGCGCCCTTTAAGCCTGCAAACTGTGAAGCTTTCGGCTCCCTCACCACCTGCATACCCATGCTCGAAAGTAAGCCAGCAAGCATAGCGCGGTGAATAGAATCACCATCCCACGAGTAGGCTAGCGCACCGGAAGCCTGTTGAGCCTGAGGAAGAGCAAGAATCTGCTCACTTGGTTGCCTAAGTGGATGAACTGTACCAACAGTCCACTTCATCTCCTTGCATACGCTACTGAGCTGTTCATACAAGTCATGCCATTGCCTCATGCGCATAAAATGAACAAACTCAGAGCGGCACAGCTTACGCATGGACGAACTCGATAGCTTGTGCTCAGGGTTATAGAAAAACATCCACAAATTCAAAGCAGTGAGGAAGTCGGAAGATGCATCTGCAAAACGCTTATGAATGCGGTCTGCTTCCTCTCTTTGCTCTTCAGGACGTTCACGCGGATCTTGCACGCTCAAAAAGGCCACAATAATCAGAATAGCGGCAAGTGTATCTGGGGTGGAACGGCTCGCCTCAATAATCATGCGTGCTAAACGCACATCTACAGGAATACGTGCCAACTGTTTACCAATACGCGTGAGAACCACAGAAGTGTTCGAACGCTGTGAAGTTTGCGAACGTGAACGCCGAGACGTGACGCGCTTAATGGCGCGCAACTCTAACAGTTCATTAAAACCGTCGCTTACCGCGCGCATATCGGGCGAATCAATAAAACCAAAATGAGTCACATCATCTGCTGTATGAGCTACGCCCACAGCCAGCATCTGCAAAACAACTGATCCCAAAGAGGTACGTACAATCTCAGGATCGGTAAAAGCAGGACGCGACTCGAAATCTTCAGACGAATACAAACGAATTGTTAGACCATCAGCAATACGACCGCAACGTCCAGAACGCTGATTAGCGCTCGCCTGAGAAATCGGTTCAATAGGCAAACGCTGCACTTTCGCAGTCTTCGAATAACGAGAAATACGAGCAAAACCAGGATCAACCACATAGCGAATTCCTGGAACAGTTAAGGAGGTTTCCGCCACGTTCGTCGCCAAAATAATACGTTGATGCGTATGCGCTTCAAAAATCTTATGCTGTTCTTTCGCACTCAATCTAGCGAAAAGAGGCACAATCTCAATGAAATCTGAACGTTTAGCATCACTAGCTCGTGCGCCAAAAGCGCGACGAATAGCCTGCTCATACTCACGTATATCGCGCTCGCCAGCCGCGAATACCAAAATATCGCGTGGGCCGTTAGTATGAGTGGAATGAACAACCAGCTGAGCGCAGGCGCGTGCTACAGCAGTTGAAACCATCATATCGTCATCGGAAGAGTTAGCATCAGTGGTATTGTTCAAACCATTGAAAGCACTGAGGTTACGCACAACAGAGGGGGCAGAGCCCACAGGTTCATACACAATCTGAACAGGGTAAGTACGTCCGCTTACCTCAATAATCGGAACGTTTTTGCCTAAAACCGCAGCAAAATGTTCCTGAAATTTCTGCGAATCGATGGTTGCTGAGGTAATAATAAGCTTCAAATCAGGGCGTTTTGGAAGCAAAGCGGTAATATAACCAAGCAAAAAATCAATATTTAAGCTACGCTCATGTGCCTCATCAATCATAATGGTGTCGTAGGCACTTAAAAGCGGATCATGCTGAATATGAGCGAGCAAAATACCGTCAGTGGCAATAACCAAGCGGGTTTGAGCTGAACTTTCATCGGTAAAACGCACGCGGTAGCCCACCTGATCGCCCAGCTTAGTGTGCAGTTCCTCGCTAATGCGTTCGGCTACAGAACGCGCAGCAATACGGCGAGGTTGGGTAACGATAACTTTTTTACCATGCGAACCGCGACCCATATCCAACAGCATTTTCGGAATTTGTGTTGTTTTACCCGAACCAGTTTGTCCTGAAACAATAACAACCTGTGAGTTGCGCACTGCCTGCGTAATCTCGGACAAGCTGTGAGATACTGGCAGAGCATCGGGATAGCTAAAGTGCAGTGAATCCTTGGCTACTGATGGTGTGCTTATATTATCGTTCATAGTGGTATTCATAGTGTGTGCTTAGTGCGAGCGGTTATCTTGTTACTTAACTTGCCGCTTAGCGCGGGCTTTTGGTGCGGTGGAGTATCGCGAGCGTTTTGTATGAGCACTTATCCTGCCGTTTAGTGTGGGCATTTAGTGCGGGTATTTAGTGTAGGCGCTCCACCTCAATAATGCGGTAGCCCTTGGCAGAAGCGAATTTCGAAACTGCAAATGCAGGGCGTTCTTCTGTTGCAGTTGATGTTCCTGTCGATGTTCCTGTCGATTCGGTTGCGTTGAGATTCTCGTCGAGCCACGACATCAGCGAATCAGCGCCCAAATGTTTTTGCACCACCATAAAAGCATGACCGCCCACAGTCAGGCGTGGCAGATAAGTGAGTAGGAGAGTGTGTAAATCATTCTTTCCAATGCGAATTGGCGGGTTAGACCACATAAGATCGAAAGTAACGTTGCTCCACTCTTGGGCATAAGATGCAGCGAAACTTTCTGCTGTACCTGCTCGCACGTTGGTATACCCGGCGCGTTTTGCGTTGAGATCCGTAAGCTCTACGGCACGCTCATTGACGTCAAGAGCCCATATCACAGCGTTTTGTGGAGCTTCGGCTGCGGCTGCGATGCTGATGGGACCCCAACCGCATCCAATATCAAGGATGTGTGGCGTGTGCTGTGCATCTGTATCGCCTAGATAATCCGGTGAAGGAATACGGTCAAGCAGCACCTTCGTTCCCAAATCAAGACGATGTGTGGAGAAAACACTGCGAGATACGGTTACCTCGTAGTCAGTTCCGCGTAGAGAAACAGTTATGTTTTTGCGCTCATCTTCGGTTGATGGTTGTGCGCTAAAGTACTGTTCGTTTGGCTTGTTCAGACTGTTTTTCTTGCTCACTGAATGTCCTGTCTATTCTGCTGCTTGCTGCTGTTTTCTACTGCTATGCGCTGCTTTTGCTTTTTACGCATTTTACGGACTGCTTTCCGCGCTAATCTCTGTGTTGCGTTTGTGTTGCGTTTGTGGCGCCCCTTTAG